>Ga0194037_1001564_pt1 | contig 16368 bp, 9 predicted proteins | sample JunL306m_MetaG_FD_148653 | JGI IMG/M metagenome (GOLD analysis project Ga0194037, IMG submission 148653) | Anoxic zone freshwater microbial communities from boreal shield lake in IISD Experimental Lakes Area, Ontario, Canada - Jun2016-L304-6m | ecosystem: Environmental > Aquatic > Freshwater >...
CATGCAGCTTGTGAGCAGGAAAGTTCACGACAAGCGGGTATTATCCCTGATCGGCAGGTACTTACGAGCCGGGGTGAAGGTGAACGGGCGACTGGAAAAGACCCCACTGGGTGTTCCCCAGGGAGGGCCGCTCTCGCCGCTCCTTGCCAACATCCTGCTCGACACACTGGACAAAGAGCTTGAGACGCGCGGTCACAAGTTCGTCCGTTATGCGGACGACTTCGTCATACTGGTCAAAAGCCAGCGTGCAGGCGGCCGGGTGATGGAAGGCATGAAAACCTTCCTGACCAACAAACTCAAGCTTAACGTCAATGAAACCAAGAGTGCGGTAGCACGAACCAGCCGCATCGACTTTCTTGGTTTCATCTTCAGCGGAACCCGCATCATCTGGTCTGACAAGGCATATCGGGAATTCAGACGCAGCGTCAGGCAGTACACCGGAAGAAGCTGGCGGGTCTCGATGAAGTACCGGTTGTTCAAGCTGGCCCAATATCTCCGTGGGTGGATGGGCTACTTCGGTATCTCGGAGTACTACCGTGAAATCCCGGAAATAGACGGCTGGATAAGGCGCAGGATAAGGCTTTGCTACTGGAAACAGTGGCGCTGGTGCCGTACCAAGATCAGGAATCTTCTCGCACTTGGTACACAACTCGGCACCGCCATCCGTGCGGGCCTGAACAGAAGCGGCCCGTGGGCGATGTCCCGAAGGCTGGCCGCTCAAACCGGTTTGACCAATCAATGTCTGAAGGAACAAGGGTTATTATCTGTCAAAGAACTGTGGGTGAAGCTTCATTACCCGGCTACGGCCCGGTAATTCTATCGAACCGCCCGGTGCGGACCCGCATGCCGGGTGGTGTGGGGGCTGGGGGAGAAAAACCCCCGGCTACCCGATTGGGAATATTGCTTTCCGCCTCAGTTCAGGAAAAATGTGAAATGGAGAGTTAATTCTTATGCTCTTTCCTATCAATCCATCGAAACGTCACCCGAACATCACCATTTGTTCATGGTTCTCGCTCAGTTCCAGATCCGGAATCAATTCTGCAATAGCTGAAGCATCTACATTGGCAAGCTCTTTTGGTTCCAATTTGAACATCCCGCCACCGTAAACTCTCCCTTCACAGAGAAGCTGCTCAGGACTGATCGTGTTGAGTACCTCCCAAACATGACGGATAAGGTTCATGTCGTTTTTCATGGCACGAGTCAACAGCGGTGTTGGATACATTGCAAGGTAGACGTTGGCAATGGTTGCGCAGGAATTGTTCAGGATGAAACGGAACGGGCGGCCTAGTTTGGTATCGCCACGACCGATATAAGTACAGACGATGGGAGCAGGGAGGCGGGTTTCCTGACTATACCAAGGTGTGCGATGGCTGCATATGTAGCCTTCATGAATACCTTTCGCCTTCCCTTCTTCCAAATAAGCCCAGAGCGCGGGATATCGATCTCTGATTTCGTTTTCGCGCAAACGCGAGTCGAGAAGAAAGAGGCGACGCGCGATAATCGGGTTACCGTCCTTGTCGGCCGTCACCTCGTCTTCGGGTTGATAGCGAGGACTGGGTAGGATGGGCCGTAACTCCTTTATTGGCAGACCATGCTTTTCCACATCATCTTCAGATAGAATAAAGAAGTTGTTATCACCAGTGGCAATACCACGTTTGATCTGGAAAAAATCTGACAGTTTAGGAGCTGCCGACTTCAGGCGCACATCCGCTACCGGGAAGCGGGACCACTTGGACTCATGAGCAAGTTCCTTGGCTAATATCGAACGGGATAATTTTGGTTCAAAGAGTGTGCCGCCCATAGTGAAAAGGACTTTGTGCTCAACCGGAGGCGGTGTGTTGCGGAACCAGACGACTGTTGAAGATACCAGCGCGTCAGCGAATTGGACATCATTGGGATCGAAACGGTGGATGTGCAGCAGCGTGACCCGTTCGAGGAGATAGTTTTTTACTGCCAAGCCGTAATTCACATCCATAAACTCGCTCGGAATAAGCCAACCCGAAACGCAGCCATTCGCCATCCAGGCATGCGCTAGTCCGAGGAAATGGCAATAAAGCCCGGCAAGGCCACTTAGCTTCATTCCGCTTGCCTTTCTGGTGTGCAATTGAAGGCGAAATTTGTTGCTATTTTGCAGGTGATGGTGTCGGACGTAAGGGGGGTTGCAGATAACGAGATTGGAAAGACTGGGAGGTGCCTCATGAGTGAAGTCAGCAAGTTTTAATGTTAAGCTTGTGTCTTTCCAAAGGAGTTTTGCCGGTTCTCCATAGTGCGGGTCGATATCAAAACCGAGAGCCTGTTCAATCCTATTTTCAGAAAAGACTTTCAGCAGCGCGGAATAAAACGAACCTGTTCCAATTGCCGGGTCGAGGAAGTTGATTTTAACATCTTGCGGTATAAGACTGTAGGCGTACTTCAGGATGTCTGTGGCAAGCATGGTCGGCGTCGCAAACTGACCAAGACGATTTCGCTCTGGTTGCGTCTTTTTTGCGTCAAGATCGGCCTGAAGAGCGATACGCTTTTGTTCTATGTTATCAAGCAACGAGTTCATATTTTAGATTCCAAATAATGAGAGATCATCTATGCGGTGTTCCCATACCCAATCTATCCCTTCCGCAGCCTCATAACCAAGATAGCCGCTGTCGAAATAGCCGCATAGGAATAGATTGAACCTGACCTTCTTTCCATAGGTTGATCGCAGTTGGGTCATCTTTACAGCTTCTTCCTTGCGGCGCTTATTCGTATTGGTAAAATCCCCCGCCGACTTTGCCTCAAAAAAGAGTGGAAGTTGATTAGGCTTGGCAAGCATTGGCATTATAACCGCGTCAACCGGGATATTAACGTTCCGCACGCCGCCTTCCTGCTTAACCGGAACATTCATACGAAAGCTGAAAGTTCCCGCCGTCATTGCATCAAAGCGCGTTCCGTCTCCAGGGGAGAGTTGTTTGTAGCCTCGTGCTTCAAGCCACGTTTTGATGGCTGCAAGCTGGCGCTTTTCCTGGGCATTGCGGATGATTGGGTTTGCAACGGAACCGCAAAGGCGATCGGCTACAATGGTCGCAGCACGATGAACTTCAGTATCGGTGGGAGCCGTTTTTCTGTCGAGCCAGACAAAAATATCGGGATCAGCCATCTTCCTAATAATCGATCCGATCTTAACAAGCTCCTCTTCCACTGCTGTGTCGGCCATTCGCGTTGGAAGCTTCTTTCCTTCCATCCGTTTTACCATGCTGCTTGAGATACCGGCAAGGCCAATAAGCCGGTCAACCGCTAGAGGCGGACAGGTAGACATGCGCAGTGTTGGTAAAATTTCCGGATGCTCTCGAAGGATTACGGGCTTGATATTGGTCAGATTCCCGGTTAATTTTAAAGCAGTTTCTACATCCACGGTTGTCTGGATGCGGGTGGAACGAAATGCGACAGGAGCAAACTCCATAAACCAGTTGTTGTACATATCCACGGACAGGATAATGTCAGACTTCCAACGGTTCGGTTTGTCTAGGTTGATGGCCATGTAGGCTCCTTTTTGTTGTTTTATGTTCTGCTGAGAACGGGCATGGCTTTGACCTGCCGGGTTTTCGGGCAGGTCGTAAGCCTTGTGTACGCCCGTCATGGGCGTGAACTTATGGGGTGCAAGTCCCCTGTATTTGAATCCAATACCGTCGTGATGACGGGGTAAAAGTACTAGCCGACGGCAAGGGCGTCTCCGCGAGGAGGGGTCTGGAGGAAGCCTAAGCGCAAAGCTATGAGCCGACGAACAGAAACAGCATACAAGGCCATAATCCGGACAAGTCAGCACAACATGACGAAGTCCACGGATTCAGGAGAAATGGTAAATGCTGCGGTTGTGTAGCGACAGTTCACGTTCTTATCCGGGGAGATCTGTTCCACATGCATTTCGCAAGAAAGGCGCGGCGCTGTAAAGGTTGCCGTGATGGAGCAGAAGTCAGCAAAAGCCATAGTAGGCGTCGGACTCCGTCCCCTTGCGATTGGACGGCTGGAAACAAGCCGGGTTAGCCCGGAAGACTTACCCCGCCGAAGGGCCGAACGAAGAATAGGGGAGGAGCCCCAATGAGCTTTCATGACATAGAGAACCCGACCGGGGGAATGCCCATGGAGCGCGTCATTGATCAGCCAACCCCGGAGCAACACCTACTGGAGCGGATACTCTCCAGTGCGAACATGGAGCAAGCGTGGAAACGGGTACGTGCCAACAAGGGCGCACCCGGCGTCGATGGCATCACCATCGAACAATTCCCCGACCATACCCGTTCTCACTGGAAAACAATCCGCGAATCGCTGACGACAGGCAGTTACAAACCCTTGCCGGTTAAACGGGTGGAGATTCCCAAAGCAACGGGCGGAACCCGCCCACTGGGGATACCCACCGTACTCGATCGGCTGATCCAACAGTCCATTGCCCAAGTGTTAACGCCGATCTTTGATCCGGACTTCTCGGACTCAAGCTTCGGTTTCCGTCCCCGCCGGTCAGCAAAAGACGCTGTCCGTCAGGTACGGGAGTACATCCGGCAGGGCTACCGTATTGCCGTGGATATCGACCTTGCCAAGTTCTTCGACACGGTCAACCATGATTTGCTCATGCATATTGTGAGCAAGAAAATCCACGATAAGCGGGTGCTATCCTTGATCGGCAAGTACTTGCGAGCTGGTGTGAAGGTGAACGGGCGTCTGGAAAAGACTCGCCTTGGTGTTCCCCAGGGTGGGCCGCTTTCGCCGCTTCTCGCCAACATCCTGCTCGACACACTGGACAAAGAGCTTGAGACACGCGGTCACAAGTTTGTCCGGTACGCTGATGATTTCGTCATTCTTGTAAAGAGTCAGCGTGCCGGTGACCGGGTGATGGAAGGGATGAAAGCCTTCCTGACCAGCAAACTCAAGCTTACGGTCAATGAAACCAAGAGTGCGGTAGCAAGAACCAGCCGCATTGATTTTCTCGGTTTCGTCTTCAGCGGAACCCGTATCATCTGGTCTGACAAGGCATACCGGGAATTCAGACGCCGAGTCAAGCAGTACACCGGAAGAAGCTGGCGGGTCTCCATGAAGTACCGGTTGTTCAAGCTGGCCCAATATCTCCGTGGCTGGATGGGGTACTTCGGCATCTCGGAGTACTATCATGACATCCCGGACATAGATGGCTGGATACGGCGGCGGGTGCGAATGTGTCACTGGAAACAGTGGCGGTTATGCCGCACCAAGGTTCGAGAATTGCTCAAGCTTGGCACCAATATTCATACTGCCATCCGTGCGGGCCTTAGCAGAAGCGGCCCGTGGGCGATGTCTCGCAGGCTTGCCACTCATACCGGTTTGACCAACCAAAAGCTGAAGGAACAAGGGTTACTATCTGTCAAAGAACTGTGGGTTAAGATCCATTACCCGGCTATGGCCCGGTAATTCTATCGAACCGCCCGGTGCGGACCCGCATGCCGGGTGGTGTGGGGGCTGGGGGAGAAAAACCCCCGGCTACCCGATTTTGAGTGCGTCGGGTCGGCACCGTATCTATCTGACTGGGGGCAACGATCCGGGGTATACCCCACCCTGCTCCGAAATAAATCGTTATTGGTCTGCATGACTGGCAGTTTCGAATTTCAATTTTCAGCGACGGCGGATTGGTTTTTCTTCGAGGCCATAGGGGAGGTCTCCTGAGTTTTGAGGAGGGGCAGGTACCGACTGGGGGAACCATATCATTTGACCCCATAGGGCTCGTATGGAACCATGATGATGCCGGAGGACTTGTCCGGGGCTGAATGATTCCAAACGCGCACGCGTACCAATACAATATAAAGGAGTATTAACTATGAAACAAAAGCCCATTGATATAAAGCCGATACATGGCAGACCGCCATTAGAATTCAACCAGATATATGCAGACCGCCTGTGTGCAGAGATTTCTACCTGCCCAGAATCACTGGCAAGCATCGTGCGCCGCCTGCAGTCAGAGTATAGAGATTTCCCTTCAGTGATGACGCTGTACAAGTGGTTGCGTGAAAATGAATCGTTTGCAAATCAATACGCTGATGCAAAATGCAACCAGAGTGACATTCTCGTGGATAGCCTGCTTGACATTGCCGATGACGATTCAGGCGATGCTGACGGGAGTGTTTCGGTTCAGCGGGCGAAGCTCCGGACCGACGTCCGCAAGTGGATTGCAAGCAAACTGAAACCGAAAGCGTATGGTGACCGTCTTGATGTTATGGCCACGCTTGACCACTCACTTTCTATCAGTTCTTTGCTGAAGTCGATCCCGGCCCCGCGATTGATTCCGAATGAACCAGCCGAGGCCACGCATATTGAGTGACCAGTATTCCCGACTCCTCCCTGGTAGAGGCGTCCACACCGGAGGTTCAGGAAAGCCCGCCTGTTCGTCCGGTTCTTCCAGAAGACATCCCACAACAGCTACAGACTCCGGACGCAGCAACCACTCCAACACAAAGCGAGGCGAAACCAGATGGCGAAAGCGCAACCAAAGGGCAAGGGATTCCCGATGTCACCAATCAAGAAGGGCGGGGGGAAGAAGGGCTGTTAACTGACCAGACAGGGACGGCTCCGGTCGTCCCTGAATCAACAGCGCCCCCGACGCCTCTTCCAGAAAGCGCACCACTGGGGGCCACTAGCGAAGCCAAGCCTCCCGGCGTGCCGGTGTCTCCGGACGGGGTAGCCGATCAAGAGTCGGCACCCGCTCCGGCTAAACCCCTACGCATGGACGGCACCACAAGACCTACAAAACCGGTTAAAGAACCTATTGCCGGATTCGATGCTATACACCCTAAGTCGCAGGAGATATTCAACGCAGCCTTTGAAGCACGAGACTCGGCCAAGCTCAAAGAAATTTTACACATGGATAACAAGGTGCTGCGCTCTGAGTTTGAAAAGAGAACCGGCGAGAATCTACCGAAGACCTTAACCAAGACAGCAAAGGCTATTGATGACTGGGTAAAAGAAAATATTGAAGAAGAACCGCAATATTTTGAAGACAAGGTGCCGAACAGAACTGACATTAACCCTAAAACAGCCAAGGGCCGGGAAGAAATAGCGAACGATCCATCTTTCAAGTCATGGGAAAAACGGAGCAACGGCAACACTGATTTTGCGTATGTGCTCACAAAAGACGGTGGTAAGTTTCATGTGGATGATTTCATATCGGAGGTGATGAAACCTGCTGAGGCTAAACCTGTTGAGACAGCAGCGGCTCCGGCAGAGGTTGTTGCCGATGCCGTCAAGACTGCCGTGAAAGAAGGTACGCCGCTTAAAGAGCAGAAAAAATTCTTATTGGCTAATATTGATGAGGCTATCAAATCTGCTTCTGACAGCATTGATTACAATCTAACAAGTAAGCTTTCTGACGCCCGCGAGTTACTGGCTAACACCCGCAACAAGATAGCAGAGGCGAGACAAGAAATAAATTACTGGAGCGATTCTACCAACAAACCTGATGTACTCCCGGCGCATAGGTCTAATAAAATACGAGAGGCGCAGAAGATTGTTGACGAAGGGTCTTCCAGTGTTGATGTACTTGTATCAGCGGAACAATCAGCCAAAAATACACTAAAAGAATCTGGCGCTTATGTCACAATACATGTCCCTGATGATGGGACTTTCGAGGTCTACAACACAAAAGAAGCGTTGAAACAGTTCAAGGATAAGGTGAGCAAATTATTCCCGGTGGCTGAACCAAAACCTCGTGAGGAATATGGACGACCACTACCTAAACCGACCGGAGTGAAAGCAGAAGGGTTGCAAAATGGTTTTGTCATGGAATCAGAAGATGGCACATGGCATAGCAACAAGCATATTTTGGTTAAGGGCGAACCGGGGATTAAATTTAAAAATGAGTCCAGTGATATGCAGTCCGCATACAAGGACAAAACACCTTCGGAAACGCAAGCTCTAATCAACCAGCTTATCCCAAAATCTAAAGACAGAACTCCGGTTATAGATGTAGACTTCGTAGCGTTAACAGGAAATATGCGTGACAATGGTGATTTAAACGCGATATCCACTGACCCTATTAAAGTTGGTAAGGGCGAAAAAGGCTATGCAAGATTAAAGGTGGAAGGCCGGTCTGATGTTGTTATAGACCAGAAATATTATCAGTACATTAAAGACCATTTTCCGAATGCAGAACCGATGGTAGGGCCAAAAGATAACTCCCCTGTAACATTTATGGAGAAGGGTGAGGTAGTAGCGGTAGCGATGCCGCTCAATGCAACTGTTGCAGACGGTATAAGATCCTTGAGACGGGGATTGTCTGGTTCATTTCTTGCTCGTGCTGCCGGTTCCGTGGTCACGGATAGCCCCATATCTTCTATGGATGCTGATGGGGTCATAGGGAAATTCCTCAAGTCCAGCAAACTTGGCGGCAAAATCGGATTGCATCTTTCTGACTCGTTTGATTTGCTGCCTAATGAGGTACGCAAGGCCGCAGAGGACGCAGGCGGCACCAAAGATAATACTTATTACGCTATCTTGCATAAGGACTGCTCCATTTAAAAAATAAGAGCGCCGCCATGGATCGTTCCGGACTTCAATCATCCGGGCTGTCACATGCACGACGCTCTGATTGTCTAAAGATATTCCGTGACGCAGATTTGGTCAAGTATAAAAATACCAAACCATGCGTCAAGTACTGAGGGTGATGATATTGTGATCGAGATAGACAGTCAGGACATCCAGAAGATAGCGTCGGCTGTTTGTGCCATGCTGGGGAGTGGTAATGCTGTTGCGGCTTTCTGGATGGATTGCGGCTCGGGATGTACGGGAGAATCAATTAATTTATTGTCCCGTGATTCATCCTGATTATTCAGGTTAGCAGTATTGGCAATGCCGTTTAGTCTTTTACGTTCTGCGGCTTCGGCCTCATCCATCGGCAGCGAACGTTTTAACAAGCTGCTTGATCAGGTTGAAACTCTACGGCAAAGCAACAAGGCTGTTCAGGAAGCTTACGACCGGATACCGGACAGTACGAAACCGGCAGATATCAGGGAAGAGGCGTTGGCTTACATCGTGGAGAAGTACCCTGAGCATAGCCTTACCAGACGATTTATTGCACAAGTCAGGGCGTGGCTGCACGAGAAAGGTATCCTGAATACCTCCCGTTTGACCGATGCAGACTTAGGCGCTATCGGGCTTAATGCTCTGAAGAGTACGGCACGAGGCGAAGTGTCAGGGCCGCTGACGGGTGAAGGTCGGGGGATGGCGGCGAAGGTTTCAGAAGAAACCAAAGGAGTTGTGACAGAATATAATGATAATTTGGATAAACTTAATAATAAGTTAAAGAACACTGATGGCGATAAGATAACTCAGCATTATATTTTTCATCTTGGCAGACCTTCAAAAATACTCACAGATACAGGGATTCCAGATTTACCTATGAAAATAAGGCAGGATGTAGTCAGAAAAGCTATTGGAGAAGATTCAAGCAAGAAACATGATCTACCAATAGAACTGCTATATAATTTGCCTAAACACATCAACAATCCTATAGCAGTCTTTACGTCAGATACTCAATTAAACGCAAAGACGCTTTTGTTGCAGTTTAGGCATAAAGGTAAACCTGTAATGGCTGCAATTGACTTGAATGTCGAGGGCGGGAATATTAATGTAAATAAGATTACCAGCGTTTATGAGCGTAACGAAATTGAGTATGTGAATTGGGTTAATAAAGGGAGACTGGATTCTTTAGACAAACAAAAGGGCCAATGGCTGCTTGAGCGACTAAGGCGTGTAATTCGCCCCGAGACAAGCGGTTCGTTGACCCCTAATAAAATATTATATCATTCGTCTGAGTATGTCAAGAGCGGAATTAGAGACGATATTGACGGCACTAATGTCAAGTTTTCCCGTTCCCCCGAACAGCGCGAGGTTGAAGAAGCACATAGAGATATCATGGACGATGCTATTAAAAATATGCGTCCCGGAACTTACAAGTCCGATGACGGGCAAGGCAATACCATCGAACTTACTATCAAGGAAGCAACTCAAGTACTTACCCGTCTATCCAACAAAGCCAAGTCTAACCCTACCGTGCAGAATGCAACCAGCGCCTTTGCTGCTGCAACTGACGGACTCGCCCGTCTGGCTGAAGGTAATACTTTTAAAAGAATCGTGTTACCAATAGCAATCAGCCGCTCCTGTAATGACTGGGCTGATTCGTCGTTCCCGCCAGTTCAAGGCATAGTAGACAAGGGTTGACTGCCGTTCGGGCTTCCTAGAGGCTCCTGAGAGGCCACAGGATATAGGGGCGCTGGTTGTTGCATGGGTTTTCCCCCAAAAAGGGGAATAAGCGCCTGGCAGAATGTTCACACTCCAAGGGCCGGATTTGAAATCGCACCCATTGTGCCGGTATCATTGCCAAGGGTAGCATCAGTAATGTGACCCCTTCCGGACTTAGTTCGATTTCGAATCCGACTAAGGTGATATTTTCTCACATTGCTGCCAAGGGTATTCGATAAGTGTACCCCCTTTTGACGGCTCAATTTTGCGCCACGAAATTACGTTGAGGTGGTTTACGCCTTACAGGGCGAATACCTAAGCCGCCATTCGAGCGGATAGCAAGTTCCGCTGCGGTCTTGTTGCGAGTGGTGTCGGCTTGTGCAACATTTTGCGTAAGCCGATCATCTTGATTTTTTAGATTGCCAGCATGTTCTTTCCCCGATTCCTTCTGCCTCTCCTTCGCCTCTTCGTCATTACAGAATACGGCATTTTGACGTATTTTGATGAAATGCCCGTTGTCCGGGTATTCTACATGCGGCGCTACGCCGGATGTAAAGAATTACCGGATTGACGGTTGACGCTCAACTTTTTTGTTGGCCGTGTTCTGGAGCAGATTGTTTTTATCTTCAGGGATTGGTGATCATGGGGTATATTCTTCGTGGCGGAAAAGTAGGAAATTCCGCCTGTTCCTACCTATATCCTACCTAGAAAAAATTATAGTCTATTTTATTCAATAAAATCAGTATATTACAAGATCGTGCTTAGTATGATTATTACAAAGAAAAGGTGCAAAGCATGCAGCAAGTTCAAACTCAGTAATCGGTGGGCCACCTGTCACACTACCACCAAACCAGAAAACAGCAGTCGCCGTGAACATGATTAGTTCACCAGAGAAGTGAAACCCAAGCGTCTGGAGCAGATGAAAAAAGGGTGACTTTATACGCCACCCTTTCCTTCGCTAATTGCTGCCAGTTCGCTTTTGTCCGAGATTACTTCGTCGTCGTAGTCACTCCCCTGCCGTAAATTTTATCCCGCCATTCCGTTTCACCCTGGATCTTCCAGGTCAGGTCAGGTTCAGTGTAGAGCAAAGCTCCTCCCACTACATTCAAACCGTTCATCGGCATCAGGTAAACCTGCCCGGTCTGCTGGTTCCACCAGAGCAGTTCGGCTTTGTTGTCGCCGTTGTAGTTGCCAACGCTGACTATCTCCCACAGCGTGTCCGCTTCGGTATACATCAGTGCGCCGTTTGTGACTGATGAGCCGTTGGTCTGCATGCCGTAGACCTGGCCGGTTGTCCTGTTGTGCCAGATGATGTCAGCCTTGCCGTCTCCGTCAAGGTCGCCCGCTCCGGCTATGCGCCAGTTTGTGTCGGGTTCGAGCCAGATCAGGTTGGCACTGGATGCGCTCGTTCCGTTGGTCTGACCAAGGGCTACCTGGCCGGTGGTGCTGTTCCACCAGAGCAGTTCAACTGTGCCATTTCCGTTGAAGTCGGCAGCGGCGACTATTTTCCAGTCGGTATCCGGTTCGGTGTAGATTATTCCCCCTTGTGTCACGGTTGTTCCGTTCACCAGCATGGCGTAAACCTGCCCGGTTGCGCTGTTCCACCAGATCAGATCGGCCTTTCCGTCTCCGTTTATGTCACCTGTGGCTGCGATACGCCAGTGAGTGTCGGATTCGGTGTAGAGGATTGCGCCCGATTTTACTGCTGTCGGGCTTGCCATCAGCATGATGTAGACCTGGCCGGTGCTGTTGTTCCACCAGACAAGGTCTCTGATTCCGTCGCCGTCAAAGTCACCCTGGCCGACAATTGACCAGGCCTGATTTGTTTCCTGGTAGAATTGGCTACCCCCGGTGACTGTGTTTCCGTCTGTTGTCATGCCGTATATCTTGCCATCACCCTGGTGGCTCCAGTTGATGGAGGGGGAGGGGGGTTGTGGTGTGAGCGTAAAAGTGGCGGTTACATTCTGGGTGGCACTCATTGCCACAGTGCAAGTTCCGGTGCCACTACATGCGCCGCTCCATCCGGCAAAGCTGCTGCCGCTGTCTGGGGTGGCGATCAGGCTTACAACCGTACCGGTTGTAAATGATGCGCTGCAGGTGGCGCCGCACGATATGCCGGATGGGGAGGATGTGATGGTGCCAGTTCCTGTGCCGGTTTTTGAAATAACCAAAGACTGTCCATCACGCACGCACCGGACATAGGAATTGGGCTCATCGAAGTAGTAGCCATCGCTGACGCTACCATCGTAGAAGTTCACGTACCACGCGCTGTCCGTAAAGGGAACGTAGATGTTAGACGCCCAATAGTTGGACGCAACCGTTTTCGGAAACCAGGTCTGTTGTATCGTCGGCCCTGGGTCAGGGATGCTGTAATCGAAGATGTCGGTCAGCTCTTGTATGGACGGCAGGCGCCAGCCGCCGCCAGCAAGCGCAAGATTGCCGCAGACGTTGAGCGTGGCGGTGTTGTTGCTTGCATCGTAGGTGCCGGACGCCTGGTACCAGTTGTAGGCTACCGCCGTGCCGCTGCACGTTGCATCGTTGTTCTGGCCGACGCTGCATTTCTGCCAGATCAGGCCGGTGTTGTTGTCGGTTACGGTGCCGTTGCCATTGTCAGTGAACGACATCGGGTTGATGCTGTTCGCCCCATCCTGCCCGGTGCCGGCGCAGGGGATCTCGGCGTAGGGCGACACAGCCTGGTAGCATTTGCTCTGACCGGTGTCGGGAAGCTTGAAGGCGTAAGAATGGTGAATGAAGAATGTAGAATGTAGAAGAGCGGCAAATAGCAGTGTGAAAATAAAGTGTTTCATTGGTAAGACCCCCATTATTTGTTTAATTTCTTCGTTCCCACGCTCCGCGTGGTAAGGTGATTCCCTAAAATGTTTATACCCAACGTTGTCCGGTTAGGTTTTTGCATATAGCTCCCCTCCTGTTTTTAGGAGGGGCTGGGGGTGGTCGCCTTTGACTTCCAATAATTTCAGTTGGCAGTTGGTAGGTCGCGTTAGACAATTACGGTATTGCCATCATCGTAATGTTGCGTTTCACGATAAGGCAGTTCAACACAACCTACAAAATCATCAACCATAAAACACGCTTTCAGTCTCTACAAGCCCCTACATTTAAATCCTGCCAATCCTTGAATCGTGGAAATCATGGTTCAGACGCTATCTGCTCTTCTCAAACTCTGCCAGACGTTTCCTTAATTCCTCGTTTTCCAGCTTCGCCTCACTGGCTTCCTGCTTCGCCTCGCTTGCCTCCTGCCTCGACACACTTGCATCTTGCTCAAATTCAGCTATTTTCTCTTTATATTGCATTATCTCACGCTGCATACCCTCAAACTCGCAAAGAATGTTATCCTCAACATCCATCTGCTTTCTCATCTCAGGTTCCACTATCGCGGACTGCAAACGACGTATAAGTGAACGGTGCTTTGCAGGATAATCTTCTTCTTTTACGTTCAGAATATGATGATCTGCGTCAACAAAAGTGCTCTGATCAAATATACTCAGCAGCTTTTCAAGCTCATTCCGACGATTCTTCGCCAGATTGGGAATCACAATCACATAGCTGTCGTGAGTTAAGCTCTCGATAAAGCTCTCTTTTACAGTCAACTGCTCGTTTGTAACCAGATCTTTATAGGTGCGATTTACCCCGATTATCGAGGATTTGGCATAATCGAGTTCGTGACCTAAAAAATAGATCCCGATAATCGGTATGCCGATCTTTCTGGAATGTTTTTCTATCGTGGCAATCTCAGTGTTGTTCCTGTTGGAATACTGACCGCCAAGATACGCCCGGAAGCGCATGATGTCCGTTGCAAATTTTGCCTTTTGTATCTCAATCAGAACTTGCTTCAAGCCGTAGCCGGTTTTAATAGTGGCAGCAAAATCAAGGTGATACACCGTCAGAGTTCCCATATGCCCATCAATCTTGCTCTTATCAATATCAGCGGTATATTCCTGAGGACGAAAATCAAGGGATACTATCTTTTCGCCTATTATCGAAGAAATCAATAATTTGGCGATTTTTGCATCCTCCATAAGATATTTGAAAACAACATCGTACATCGGGTTGGCTATGTGCATGACGGCATCCACTGTAGTTTGTTTAGTTTATGGGAGATATGGGAGATATGTTAATTCTGCTAGTCCCAATACGGTTCACTTAAGCAATAAACGTAACAAAAATTACTGTCATTCCGGCGATCTTCTGGCCGGAATCCAGTTTGTAACTCTTTGAAAATCTGGATCCCGGATAGAACCCTTCCGGGATGACAACCTGCTTATGTCCGCGTGCGCAAACGATGAAACTGTTTGCACACCCTACTGTTTGAACTCGAATTCATGGATTAAAAACAAAGAAAATAATCAAAGGATCAATCACTTTCCGCCACGCACGCAACGGACATAGTTGCTAGTGCTATTGTCCTTATATTCGTTGTCGACGCTACCATCGAAGAAGTACACGCCCCACGCGCCGCGCGTACCGTAGGCGTACGTGGTAGACGACCAATAGTAGGACACAACAGCATTGGGGAAGTATGTTTGGTCAATAGCCGGACTATACCGCGCATAATCGATTAGCGATTTCAGCTCCTTTATATTTGGCAGCCTCCAGTCGTTCTGCCCTCCCAGGGAGAGTCCCTCACAGTAGGTGAGTGCGTTGTCCCAGGAGGTCATGCTGCCCCCCTCCCCCTGCTGCCAGACAAGCCCGGTTTTGCTGTCAGTCACTGTGCCGTTACCGTTGTCGGTAAGGGTGGCCGCGTCTACCTTTGGGGCGCCCCACCCTGCCAGAAGTATGAACAACAGCATACTGCACACTTTTACTAAGCTCATGATACGCTCCTTTCGTGCTGGTATAATTTTAATCCAAATCATCCCATAATCTGACGAATCCCAATATTCTGGGGACACAATACTGTTTATCTCGCTCATTCAGTCCGGCAATCGGTGGGCAAGGTGAAGCTTTGCCCACCCTACGGGAAAATTGTGCTGCCAGTCCCATAAATAGATTTTTCATACTCCCCCGCTGTAACTGTATTGAATTATGAATTTGTCGAGTGTTGAATTGTTCGGCTTGCGGAAACTTTACTCTGACGCAGATTATATGTCAATGTCAGATACCCCACCACCCATGCCGGGAACGGGAAGCGGGAACGCGCCTTTCCTTGCGGTTCTTCGTACCCCACTTACCCCTCTATGAGAACGGACAGAGCCTGACTCGGACGTCCGGACGCTCGAACTGTTCCACCTCCTTCCGGACGAACAAACCATCATCCCCCGGCCTTACAGAGCACAACCGCATGATCGTTGTGCATTGCATTGTTCAAAAGGAGAGGGGACCGGCCCTGCTAAGGCCGATGGGATACAACTACCAGGAACGAAGGAGAGTACTTATGTACATGATAGGGAAGAAAAACAGTACCAAGAAGATCGACGGGCAAAAAAACCGGATGAAGCGACCCCTGTAAAAAGCGGCGTTCCAGAAGAGCCAGTCACTCCTTCCGCAGTAGCTGTTGATCCCAGTATTCAGCCTGTTGTGGCGGCTAAGATTCGGCTGGGGTGTGACCTCTCAGCGGAGAGCCATCGGCGACTCCGGATATTTGTCGCCGAGAACAGAACGACCATACTCGCCGTTGTCGAAGGCTGAATATCCGCTACCTTCCCCCGAAAGGGGGAGGGCCGATTTGGTGACCCAGAGGTACCAGCGATGACCAACCTTGCCGTCAAGTTCAGCATAAACTTCCCAGCGGCTCTCGTCATTATGGAAGCGTGATTCGCTCATCTGGTGCTCATACAAGGCTGCCTGCAGCGGAATAAACAATGCGGCAATCTTTTGGAGGCCGCCGGTCATACTCCATGGCGACATTGATAGGCCAAGGCCAGACAGTTCACGAAGGGCGCGGTGCAATGGTTGGGCGTAGAGGAATTTTGCCAAGAGGATATGTACCCAAATTGAGATACCGTAGGGGCTTTTGGGTATTATTTTGGGGGCTGGCGGTGCAACGATAATGAGAGGGCTGTCCTTTGAAGGAAGGCAGGAACAACTTTTCATATAGCGCTTGCGGAAAACTTTGCGACGGTACGCCTTGACATCGATTTCGACAATCTCCGACTCCTCTGCACCGGAAAATGCAGGGTACTG
>Ga0194037_1001567_pt1 | contig 16327 bp, 13 predicted proteins | sample JunL306m_MetaG_FD_148653 | JGI IMG/M metagenome (GOLD analysis project Ga0194037, IMG submission 148653) | Anoxic zone freshwater microbial communities from boreal shield lake in IISD Experimental Lakes Area, Ontario, Canada - Jun2016-L304-6m | ecosystem: Environmental > Aquatic > Freshwater >...
ATTTCGGAGTTTTTAGTGCTATTAACTAGCTAGATTGTGAACTGGCTGGGACTCGAACCCAGGGCCCATACATTAAAAGTGTATTGCTCTACCAACTGAGCTACCAATTCTAACCGCCCTTTTTAGAGGAGTGCAAAAATAAGCATTATTAAAATCTATCCAAATAAAAGGTAACATTTATTTTCCCCATCAAAAACCTGCATAATTGATTCATCTTCAAATAAGAAGTACATTTGTACAAACACAATCTGATGGCCGATTTTAACAACAAAATTGTGGTAATTACAGGAGGTTCTGATGGCATTGGAAAAGCCTTAGTAGCACAGTTTTTAACATTAGGTGCTAAAGTAGCTACCTGCGCCCGCACTTCTTCTAAACTAGATGCGCTAGTAAGTGAATTAAATCACCCTCATTTAATGGTATTTACTGCCGATGTTAGTAAGCAATTTGAATGTGATGCCTTTATAAAGTCGGTTATAGATCAATGGGGTACTATAGATATTCTTATTAATAATGCAGGCATTTCAATGCGAGCTTTAGTAAGTGAAGTGTCGTTATCTACGCTAAAAAATGTGATGGATATTAACTTTTGGGGAACGGTGTATTGCACCATGGCAGCTTTACCTTTTATTCAACAAAACAATGGGGTTGTTGTAGGTGTATCCAGTATTGCGGGTTACCGCGGACTACCGGGTCGAAGTGGTTACTCTGCCTCTAAATATGCATTAAACGGTTGGCTGGAATCTTTAAAGACGGAGTTGTATGGATCAGGCACTCATGTGATGTGGGTTTGTCCTGGTTTTACAAGTTCTAATATTCGAAATGCAGCATTAAATAAAAATGGGGAACAACAGGGAGAGTCGCCTATGGATGAAGGAGTTATGATGAGTTCGGAAGAATGTGCCACGCACATTATTGATGCGATTGAAAAACGAAAAAGAACATTAGTATTAACTTTTACAGGCAAGCGAACCGTTTTCATGAACAAGTATTTTCCAGCATGGGCTGATAAGTTAGTGCATCAATTCTTTTTTAAAGAAGGCAAGTTGATAAAGTAATCACCCCATTGAATACTATTTAAGCTTAAAATTCGTTCCATTAAGATATGCCTGTTATTACTTTAACATCAGATATTGGCCAAGAGGATTTTATTATTGGTGCAGTGAAGGGACAAATTTTGTCCACGATACCAACTGCAACGGTGGCGGATATCACGCATTATCTATCTTCCAAAAATTATCAACAAGGGGCTTATATTTTTAATAATGCAGCCAAGCATTACCCTAAAGGAACGGTGCATATTGTAATGGTGAATTTTTTTCAATTTCCTCAGGAGCATGTTTTATTTGCACACTATAATGGACATTTTTTTGTGACACCCGATAATGGTTTTTTAACTATGATGTTAGGTGTGAAGCCATTGGAAATAGTAAAAATTAATTGTAAGGGAGCATATACGTTTATTCAAATCACCGAAAAAATAATTGAATCGATAGCCTACTTTATCGCTTCTGGGAATATGGCAGAAGCAGGGGAACCATTCACAGAGATTCAGGAAATTTATCCAATGCAACCTACTTTAGGGCCCAATTGGATGGAAGGACAAATTCTTTTCATTGATCAATTTGAGAATGTGGTGGTGAATATTCGGAAGGAAGAATTTGATTTACATGCGAAGGGAAGACCCTTCAAAATAGTGTTTACACGCAACGAAACCATCGAAGTTTTAAGCAAGCATTATGGCGAAGTTCCGGTGGCCGATAAGTTGGCTTGGTTCAATTCGGCAGGCTATTTGGAAATTGCTGTTAGAGGGGGTAATATGGCTGGTTTATTTGGATTGAGTAAATACGATGAAAATCAGCACAATAAGCAGCGTCCGAACGATAATAAATGGTTTTTCCAGATGGTTCGAGTTTTCTTTGAATAGTTTTTTCCATTTGCTATTTTGGGGGTATTTTTGCACCCTCATTAAAATACTAAAATAAGTTATACAATGGCATACGACGTTATCGTTATTGGAAGTGGTCCTGGTGGTTATCCAGCTGCCATTCGTGCTTCACAATTAGGCTTAAAAGTAGCTATCGTGGAAAAGGAAAGTTTAGGTGGCGTTTGTTTAAACTGGGGTTGTATTCCAACAAAAGCTTTAATAAAAAGTGCACAAGTATACGAATACTTAAAACATAGTGCCGATTATGGGATCACTGCAACAGGAGTGAACCACGATTTTGGTGCGGTGATTAAGCGTAGCCGTGGGGTAGCTGAAAAAATGAGTAAAGGGGTTCAGTTTTTAATGAAGAAAAATAAGATTGACGTGATCATGGGATATGGTAAAGTGCAATCTAAAGGAAAAGTAGAAGTGAAAGCGGCAGATGGTACGGTTCAAATTGTGGAAACAAAATATATCATCATTGCAACAGGGGGACGTAGTCGTGAACTACCTAATTTAAAACAAGACGGAAAAAAAGTAATAGGATATCGCGAAGCAATGGTGCTTCCTACACAACCCAAGAGTATGATCATTGTGGGGAGTGGTGCAATAGGTGTTGAGTTTGCTTATGTGTATAATAGCATGGGAACCAAAGTAACCATTGTTGAATTCTTACCTAAAATTGTTCCAGTAGAAGATGATGATATTTCAAGAGAATTAGAAAAGCAATATAAAAAGCAAGGCATTGAAATTATGACCAATGCTTCGGTAGAATCATTAGATACAACAGGTGCTGGCGTAAAAGCAACAGTGAAAAAACAAGATGGATCAACCATCGTATTAGAAGCGGATATTGTTTTAAGTGCAGTGGGTGTAGTAGCGAATCTTGAAAATATTGGATTAGAACCAAACGGAATTAAAACCGACAAAGGACGTGTTATCGTTGATAAATTTCAACAATCAAGCGTGGCAAGTATTTATGCGATTGGGGATTGCTCTCCAGGTCAAGCATTGGCGCACGTGGCAGCGAAGGAAGGGATTAATGCAGCAGAGCATATTGCTTATCAAGAAAAAAAGCATGCGCATATTCCTGAAGGCATTGATTACAATAATATTCCAGGATGTACATATTGCATACCCGAGATTGCAAGTGTAGGCTATACCGAAAAAGCAGCCAAAGAAGCAGGCTATGAAGTGAAAGTGGGCAAGTTTCCATTTATGGCTAGTGGTAAAGCGAGTGCAGCTGGTGCCACTGAAGGTTTTGTAAAAGTCATTTTTGATGCTAAGTATGGTGAGTTTTTAGGATGTCATATGATTGGTGCCAATGTTACAGAGATGATTGCAGAAGCAGTTGTTGCACGCAAATTAGAAACCACTTCACATGAATTATTAAATACAATCCATCCACATCCAACAATGAGCGAAGGATTAAAAGAAGCAGTAGCAGCTGCTTATGGTGAAGCAATTGATATCTAACTAGTGGAAGAATATACCCAATGGCTCGTGGTTCAAATTTTTTTGAATGCGAGCCATTTTTAATGAAGCAACATGAAGTACGAGAAAGAAATAAATAGAAGAAAAACCTTTGCGATTATTTCGCATCCGGATGCGGGTAAAACCACATTGACGGAAAAGTTATTATTGTTTGGAGGGGCGATTCAAACAGCAGGTGCTGTAAAAAGTAATAAGATTAAAAAACATGCGACGAGTGATTTCATGGAGATTGAACGCCAAAGAGGGATCTCGGTGGCCACTTCGGTCATGTCCTTTGAATACAAAAACACATTAATTAATTTATTAGATACACCAGGGCACAAGGATTTTGCCGAAGATACTTATCGAACACTAACGGCCGTGGATAGTGTCATATTAGTGATTGATAGTGTGAATGGGGTGGAGCCACAAACGCGTCGCTTAATGGAAGTATGTAGTATGCGTGCCACACCTGTGATCGTGTTCATTAATAAAATGGATCGCGATGGTAAAAACAGATTTGATTTATTAGAAGAAATTGAAGCAGAATTAAAAATTTCATTGCATCCCATGACCTGGCCCATAAATAGTGGAAAGGAATTTAAAGGGGTGTACAATTTGCATGATAAAAATTTAAGATTGTTTGCAGCAAGTACCAAAGCGGAAGAGGAAGATATTGTTGCCATTGAGGATTTAAGTAGTCCTGTATTAGATGAAAAAGTAGGTGATAGAGATGCAGCATTATTAAGGGAAGATGTAGAATTAATAGATGGTGTGTATGGAGCTTTGAATCCTGCAGATTATTTAGAAGGAAAAATAGCACCTGTATTTTTTGGAAGTGCGGTGAATAATTTTGGAGTGAAGGAAATGTTAGATACGTTTATCCAAATTGCACCGGTCCCACGTGATCGTGCAACGAATATGAGAACCGTGCAGGCTGGAGAAGATAAGTATAGTGGATTTATTTTTAAAATACATGCCAATTTGGATCCAAAACATCGTGATCGTATTGCTTTTATGAGAGTATGTAGTGGAAAGTTTGAACGTAACAAATATTATAAGCATGTTCGTTTAGATAAAGACGTTCGTTTTGCCAATCCCTATACTTTTTTAGCTCGTAGTAAAGATATTATTGATGATGCCTATCCTGGTGACGTGGTGGGTTTATTCGATACAGGTAATTTTAAAATAGGAGACACTTTAACCGAAGGAGAAAAATTTTATTTCACAGGGATTCCTACATTCTCCCCCGAAATATTTAAGGAATTAGTGAATAAGGATCCTATGAAAACAAAACAATTGGAAAAAGGCATTACCCAATTAACCGATGAAGGGGTGGCGCAATTGTTTACTCAGTTTGGAGGCAATAAAAAAATTATTGGTTGTGTAGGTGATTTGCAATTTGAAGTAATACAATATCGTTTATTGCAAGAGTATGGAGCAGCTTGTGAGTTTAGAACACTTCCTTTTTACAAAGCTTGTTGGTTAACTTCTAAAGATCCAAATAAACTCAATGATTTTTTAAGGTATAAGCAGCAAAATGCAGCCATGGATAAAGATGAGTCACCTGTGTACTTAGCACAAAGTGAATGGTTTTTAAATACTGAAATTACCAACAATCCCGACATTCAATTTCATTTTACCAATGAAGTGAATAAATAAAATTGATCTAATTTATTATGAAGGCAAAAACATTAAAACAAAACAAAGTCAATATCATCACCTTAGGTTGTAGTAAAAACCTAGTGGATAGTGAAATATTAAGTGGACAATTGGTGGCGAATGACATTGCAGTAGTGCATGAAAATAAAAAAATAGACCACAATATAGTCGTAGTGAATACCTGCGGATTCATTGATAAAGCCAAGGAAGAAAGCGTCAATACCATTTTGGAACAGGTGGCTCTAAAAAAGAAAGGTAAATTAGATAAAGTATATGTCACAGGTTGTTTAAGTGAGAGATACCGAGGAGATTTAGCTGCAGAAATTCCCGAAGTAGATGCCTGGTTTGGGACCATGGAATTACCACTCATATTGAACGAATTAAATGCCGATTATAAAGCAGAATTATTAGGAGAGCGTATGTTAAGTACGCCCAAGCATTATGCATATTTGAAAATTAGTGAAGGATGTAATCGTACTTGTTCCTTTTGTGCCATTCCTTTAATGCGCGGACAGCATGTAAGTAAAACCATAGAACAGTTAGTAAGTGAAGCGGAAGGATTGGTGAAAAAAGGAGTGCGTGAAGTCATGTTGATTGCGCAGGAATTGACTTATTACGGGTTAGATATTTATAAAAAGAGAGCCTTGCCAGATTTATTGCATGCTTTAGCTAAAGTAGAAGGCTTGGAATGGATACGTTTGCATTATGCATATCCAAGTAAGTTCCCATTGGAAGTTTTGGAAGTGATTCAACAGCATAAAAATATTTGTAATTATATAGATATTCCATTACAGCATGCGAGTAATAATATGTTGAAAGCGATGAAGCGTAATATTACACGCGAAGAGATGGGTGAATTAATTCATGAAATACGCAAGCAGGTTCCAGGTATCGCCATTCGTACTACATTAATTGCGGGTTTTCCGGGAGAAACCTTAGAGGATATCGAAGAGCTAAAACAATTCTTGATAGAACATAAGTTTGATCGTGTTGGTATTTTCACTTACAGCCATGAGGAAAATACAAGTGCGCATGATTTAGTGGATGATGTGCCTGCAGCCGAAAAGCAACGCAGAGCCGAAGAAATTATGGAAGTGCAACAAGAGATTAGTTTGGAAAAAAATCAAGAAAAAGTGGGCCTAACTTTAAAAGTCATCATTGATAAAAAAGAAGCAGGAAGGTATTTAGGACGCACCGAATTTGATAGCGTGGAAGTGGATAATGAAGTGGTGATTCAAACTTCTAAAAAATTAACCATTGGCGATTTTGTAACCGTTAAAATTACAAAAGCGTACGATTATGATTTAGAGGGGGAGTTAGTAGGGTAATTCATAGGATTTTTGTACATTAGTACATCAATTAAAAACATAAAATTCAACTATATGTCGATTCAATGGAAAGGGGTTTTCCCAGCAGTGACAACTAAATTTACAGCTAAAGATGAGCTTGATTTAGATTTATTTAAAAAGAATATCCAAGCCCAATTGGATGCAGGTGTGAATGGAATCATCTTAGGGGGAACCTTAGGGGAAGCCAGTGTATTAAGTAATGAAGAGCGTGAAATTTTAGTGAAAGAAACGTTGGCTTTTGTAAATGGTAAAGTACCTGTGGTAATGAATATTGCAGAAGGTAGCACCAAAGTAGCCATCGAATTAGCCATGAATGCCAAAAAATGGGGAGCACAAGGATTAATGTTGTTGCCTCCTATGCGTTACAAAACAGATCATCGTGAAACGGTTCAATATTTTAAAGACATCGCAGCAAGTACCGACTTGCCAATCATGATTTATAATAATCCAGTGGATTATAAAATAGATGTGACCATTGAAATGTTTGCAGATTTAGTGTCGGTTCCCAATATTCAAGCCATTAAAGAATCTACTCGTGATGTTACCAACGTAACTCGTTTACGTAATGCGTTTGGCGATCGTTTTAAAATTTTATGTGGTGTAGATACCTTGGCATTAGAAGAATTATTATTAGGCGCTGACGGTTGGGTAGCAGGATTGGTTTGTGCTTTCCCTGCAGAAACAGTGGCCGTATTTAAATTAGCAAAAGCAGGTCATATAGAGGAAGCTATCAAAATATACAGATGGTTTATGCCATTGTTGGAATTAGATATTCATGCTAAATTGGTTCAATATATCAAATTTGCGGAATCTAAAACAGGTATTGGATCTGAAACAGTTCGTCGTCCAAGATTAGTATTAGAAGGGGAAGAAAGAAAAAGAATTGAAAATATTATTGATACAGGCATTAAAAATCGTCCTTCACTTCCAGCATATCATAGTTTATAATTACAACCAGTATGTCTCATTTATTAGTAGCGACTGCTACACAACAAGCAGGAGCAGCATTTGAACAATTTGCAAAAATATCTGCCCAAAATCGCGCCCTTTTTTTAGATACCATTGCGGATCAAATAGAAGCATTAGGAGATACTTTATTACAAACTGCCCATGAAGAAACGCATTTGCCTTTGGCAAGATTAATAGGAGAAAGAGGACGCACTTGTTATCAATTAAGAATGTTTGCAACCATGTTGCGTAAGGGAGATTATGTGGAAGCAAGTATTGATACTGCGATCCCCGAAAAAACACCCCCTAAGCCAGATATTCGTAGAATGTTATATCCATTAGGTCCTGTGGTGGTATTTGGTGCAAGTAATTTTCCATTTGCCTATTCAACGGCAGGGGGCGATACAGCAAGTGCCTTAGCAGCGGGATGTCCTGTAATTGTAAAAGCGCATCCAGGTCATTTAAAAACTTCTACATTAGTGACGCAAGCTATTCAAGAAGCTGCAGCAAAAACAAATATGCCCTCTCATGTATTTCAACATATCACTACCACCGATTTTGAAACTGGGAAACAATTAGTGCAGGATGAAAATATATGTGCAGTAGGTTTTACTGGATCAAGAACAGGAGGTCGTGCTTTATATGATTATGCAAGTAGTCGTGAAAACCCAATTCCTGTTTTTTCTGAAATGGGAAGTGTGAATCCGGTGGTCTTACTTCCAGATGCAATAAAACAAAACAGTGAAAGCATTGCGAAAAATTATGCGGGGTCCATTACTTTAGGAGTAGGGCAATTTTGTACCAATCCAGGCATATTAATAGGATTGCAATCTGAAGTCTTGCAAAATTTTTCACAACAGTTAGCCCATGAAATGAATCAAATCGCAGCGGGTACGATGTTGCATGATGGAATACAAGCTGCCTATCTTAAAAATAGTACGCAAGCATTACAGCAAGATGGAATTAGTTGTTTGACAAATCCTGCCTCTAATTTAACAGATACTTCAAAATCAGCGAACCATCAAGCAACGCCAATTTTAACAACAGTTACAGGATCGGTCTTTTTAGCCAATCCAACATTCGCCGAAGAAGTATTTGGTCCTTATTCCATAATAGTGCAATGTGGTTCTATGGAAGAATTAATCGCTGTCTGGAAAAAAGTAAAAGGTCAAATTACAACTACTATTATGGGTACAGATGATGATTTTAAACATTACCCACAATTATTAGATATCGCAATGCACATTGCAGGGAGAGTTTTAATAAATGGTGTGCCTACAGGCGTAGAAGTATGTGATAGTATGGTGCATGGTGGTCCTTATCCTGCTACCACCGATAGTCGATTTACAGCAGTAGGAGTGAAAGCAGTAAAACGTTGGTTACGTCCTATATCATTCCAAAGCTGGCCCAATCATTTATTACCGGCATACTTGCAAAATGAAAACCCACTTCAAATTTGGCGAGAAGTAAATGGTCAATTAACAAAGGATGCAGTTTCGTAATTCAGTTTTTCTTTGGAAAAATAATATACTGCAATCGTGCTAAACATAAAGTAAACAATCAATGCTGGTGCGATCAAGGTAGATATAGAATTGGATCCAAACCAATCTCCAAAATGGAATATCCAATAAATAGCTGCTATATTTTTTATGGATTCCAAGATCCATGCATTTTTATTACGATCCATTAATTCAGTGAGTGCATATACTTGTACAAAAATAAATCCTCCGTATATAAAAATGTTAGTGTGACCAATGCTAGCTACATTGCCAAACAAATAACTTACAATTAAAAGCATGCTGAATAATTGAAACCATAAATAAGATTTCATCAAAGGAGAAGCAGGGGTATTATACTTTTCAAAATGATATACATCTTGAATTTTATATACCGGATACTTTTCTGTCACATCGTTTGGTCTCCAACCCAATGGCATCATCCAAATGCGAAACTTATCTTTCCAACTTTGAGCATGATACGCATCTTTGGCAAGTAACCATAAATGCATGAAATTAATTTTAATGGGATTCCATGTTTGCACAGGGCGTGTAATACCATAGACTGCAGGAATATCTTCTCTTTCTTCCACAAAAGTGCCAAACAATCTATCCCAAATAATAAGTACTTGGCCATAATTTTTATCTAGATATTCTGGATTAATGGCATGGTGTACACGATGATGTGCGGGCGTTACAATTATATATTCCAACCAGCCCATATTTTTGATATGTCGAGTATGATACCAAAATTGTGCAAATAAATGTAGGGGAGCAACAATCGCAATGACTTTAGGAGAGACGCCAAAAATGGCAGCAGGTATTAAAAGAAAAGCGAATATTCTAAAAAAAACCGAAATGCTTTGTCTTAAAGCACAGGCCAAATTGAATTCCTCACTACTATGATGTACAATATGACTATTCCAGAAAAAATTAAAAGTATGCGCATTGCGATGTACCCAATAGCCAGCAAAATCTAAAGTAATAAAAGCAATCAAATACACCATAAAACCACTTTGAACATGAGTGATTGCAAAATGATCTTCCAGCCAGCTATAACTTAATATAGCGACACTCATACCCAATACATCTTTGGTAGAATTGGTAACCCCCGAACTAAGACTTGAAATCATATCTAAAGTATGCACTGTTTCAAATCCTTTTTTCCAACCATACCATTTTTCAAATAAAACGAAAAGTAAAAAAAGGGGCATGGCTATCATGAGAATTTTGCCGTAGGTCTCCATAAAAAAAATTTGATGAAACAATGTGTAATCGAGCTCTCAAATGTATTAATTTTATCTCATGACAGCAACTTCACCTATTAGCTCTCCCAGTTTTGGGAAGTATCAATTATCAGGTTCCGTATTTCAATGTATTGATGCACATACTTGTGGCAATCCTGTACGCGTAGTAGTTAATGGTGGTCCTGCCTTGGTGGGGAATAATATGAGTGAGAAGCGCCAGCATTTTTTAAAAGAGTATGATTGGATACGCAAAGGTTTGATGTTTGAGCCAAGAGGGCATGATATGATGAGTGGAAGTATTTTATATCCGCCGCATGATCCAGCCAATGATGTTGCAGTTTTATTTATTGAAACTAGTGGTTGCTTACCTATGTGTGGTCATGGTACCATTGGAACTATAACAGTAGCTATTGAAGCAGGATTAATCACACCCAAAGTGCCTGGTAAGGTTAGAATGGAAGCACCTGCAGGATTAGTGTTGATTGATTACACCATGGAAGGGGATAAAGTAAGCTCGGTGAAATTGACGAATGTGCCTTCTTATGTAGCAGGTGAAAATATACAAGTAGAATGTCCCGATTTAGGAATGATTTCGGTAGATGTTTGTTATGGGGGTAATTATTACGCTATAGTAGAAGTGCAAGAAAATTTTAAAGGGGTGGAACATTATACTGCCGATCAATTAATTGCTTGGAGTAGAGTTTTAAGAGAACGCATCAATGCTACTCATACTTTTATACATCCCTTGGATCCTACCATCAATAAATGTTCTCATTTATTATGGACAGGAAAAGTGTTGGATGAAAAAAATACGGCTCGTAATGCCGTTTTTTATGGCGACAAAGCCATCGATCGTTCTCCCTGTGGCACAGGTACCTCGGCAAGATTAGCACATTGGCATGCCAAAGGAAAATTACAACAAGGAGAAGCATTTTTTCATGAGAGCATCATTGGCTCTGTATTTATAGGGAAAGTAGAGCAAATCACCCAAGTGGGTGATTATCCTGCCATTGTACCTTCCATTCAAGGATGGGCTAAAATATATGGATTTAACACCATTTGTATTGATCCTAAGGACGATCCATATGCAGGGGGATTCCAAGTGGTATAGGGGGCACTCATTCATATGCTATGACATATTAAGTCTCAAGCAGTCTCTAAATTTAATGAGGGAATCACCACATTTTTTACGAAATTTGTACTTTAATTTATTCTATGAAAGTAGTTGTAATTGGGGGAGGTGTCATTGGTTTAAGTAGTGCTTACTTTTTACAAGAAGCAGGTCATTCCGTAACAGTCATTGATCAAACAGATATTTCAAATAACTGTTCTTATGGAAATGCAGGATATGTATGTCCTAGTCACTTTGTTCCATTAGCTACTCCAGGTATTGTAAAGCAAGGATTAAAATGGATGTTGAATCCTCAAAGTCCTTTTTATGTGAAACCAAGATTAAGTTGGAGCTTGATGCAATGGGGTTTGAAATTTATGCAAATGGCGACGCCCGAAAATGTAGAAAAAGCAGCCATCCCTTTAAAAGATTATGCTTTAGTAAGTCAACATTGGTATGAAGAATGGGCCAAGTTACCACAGTTTAAATTCGCCTATGAGCATAAAGGATTGTTGGAAATTTTTCAAACAGAAAAAGTAGCTGATCATTCACATCATTTAGTAAAAAAGGCCCATGAGATTGGATTAACCGATACGCGATTATTAAATCAAGAAGAATTATTTGCTTTAGAGCCGCAACATAAAATGAATGCGATAGGGGCCGTTTATTTCGCCTGTGATGCACATTTGTATCCCAATAAATTAATGAAACAATTAATGGAGGATTTAAAAAGTAAAGGAGTACAATTTTGTTTGGGAGAAACGGTGAAAGGGTTTGAAAAAGAAAATGGAAAAATTAAATCTGTCATTACAGATAAAAATAAATACACGCCCGATACAGTGGTATTGGCTACTGGTTCCTGGAGTCGTGAAATGGTGCAACAATTAGGTATTACCATGCCACTTATGCCAGGCCGTGGCTATTCTGTTACATTAGAAAATTCACCGTATCAAACCAACTATCCTTCTGTATTAGTAGAGGGAAGAGTTGCATTAACCCCTATGGATGGCAATAAAATGCGTTTTGGGGGAACCATGGAAATTACAACCACTCAAGCACCTCCTCAAATGAATAGAGTGGTGGGTGTTTTAAAAGCAGTTAAAAAATTCTTCCCCGAATTTGATATTCCAACACCAAGTTGGGAACAAGTTTGGTATGGTTATCGTCCTTGTTCGGCTGACGGCTTACCTTATTTAGGACGCTCTCGTAAAATTCAAAACTTAGTGGTTGCTACAGGGCATTCAATGATTGGATTAAGTTTAGGCGCTGGTACAGGTAAATTAGTGGCTGAGATTATAGATGAAAAACCTACAAGTATTGATATTAGTTTTTATAACCCTGAAAGATTTGATCGCTAATGAAATTTAGTGCGACTCAAATACCTTATAATGAAACTGGATTGTTTTCCTCTTTAGTGCAAGATTATATTGCTGGGAAACCATCGGCATTCAACTATGTCAATTATCCAGTGAGTCAGGAAGGAGTTCGTGCTGCCATTCAAGAAAGAAAAAATTTCCCTATACAAAGAGCGGTATTGGTAGAGGCGCTAAAAAATCAATACCAAATTTTATTTAATTCTAATGAGGCATTCAATAAAACAGCAAATGCAAAAGTGAGTGAAGCAATTCAATCTTTTTCGCAAGAAAATACTTTTGCTATTACAACGGCACACCAACCTAATATTTTTACAGGGCCTTTATACTTTTTTTATAAAATCATTCACGCAATTCAATTAGCAGCCGATTTAAAAAAGCAATTTCCTGATAATCATTTTGTTCCTGTGTATTATATGGGTTCGGAAGATGCTGATATGGAGGAAGTGGGAAGTTATTTTTTAGGGGGCGCAAAACATCAATGGGTGACCCAACAAAAAGGAGCTATAGGCCGAATGAAAGTAGATGATGCTTTATTAAGTTTATTACAAAACTTGGAAGGTTATTGGTCGGTGCAACCTCGGGGCGCTCAAACATTCCAAATTTTAAAGTCGGCCTATCAAAAAGGACGCACTATCAACGAAGCTACATTGCATTTGGTGCATGCCTTTTTTGGTGCCTATGGTTTAGTGTTGGTGCAACCCGATCAAGTTGCTTTGAAGCATTTGTTTGTGCCAGTGATGGAACAGGAATTGTTGCATCAGTTTTCACATCAAACCATACAGCCTACCTTGCAGCGTTTGACCAAGGAATATCATGTACAATCTGAAGGACGCTCTTTGAATTTATTTTATTTGAAAGATGACCTTCGTGCAAGAATAGAAAAGCAAGGAGAAGAATATATTGTTGTTGATACGCCTATTCGTTTTTCTGCTACCCAAATCATAAAGGAGTTAAAAGCTTATCCAGAAAGGTTTAGCCCTAATGTGATATTAAGAGGAGTGTATCAGGAAACCATATTACCTAGTGTTGTTTTTATTGGTGGGGGAGGAGAACTTGCTTATTGGATGGAACTTAAAGAAGTGTTTGCGCAAACTAAAGTGCATTTTCCAATCTTGCAATTGCGTAATTCTTTTTTATGTATCAAGGAAAAGCAATTCAACCAATGGAATGATTTAGGCTTTGAGTTAAAAGATTTATTTAAGCCAGTTTTACAACTTGAAAATGAATATATCAAAAGAGTAAGTGCCGAAAATTTATCCTTAAGCTTACATTTGGCTACTATGAATAGTTTATATGAACAAATTCAGCAGGATGTCATAAAAATTGACCCTTCCTTAGGTGACCACACTTTGAATTTATCGGTACAGGCACAAAAAAAATTAGCTATTTTAGAAAAGAAAATGTTGAAAGCAGAAAAAAGAAAACAGCATACAGCATTACAAAGAATCCATTCCATTAAAAAGGATTTATTCCCTCAGGATAGTTTACAAGAACGTGTAGAAAATATCGCAGAATGGATAGGGGTGTATGATTGGAATTGGGTGGATGCCATCATGGAGCATTCCAATACTTTAGCTCAAAGTTTCACCGTATTATCACCCCTACAGAAGGGTTGATTTTTCAAGATTCTTATTTTAGAGAAGGGTATTCGGACAAGGGTTGTGTTATTTATCAAACTCGTTATTGAACTGGCCTTTTATTTTTTCTACTTTACTTAAGACTTCTTCGTTCATTTTTGATTTATAGTCATCCATTGCTTTTCCTAAACTTGCATTGGCACTTCCTAATATTTGAACAGCTAATAAGCCTGCATTTTTTGCGCCGTTTAAAGCCACCGTAGCCACTGGAACGCCACCTGGCATTTGCAAAATAGATAAAATAGAATCCCATCCATCTGCTGAATTGCTCGATTTAATAGGGACACCAATTACCGGAAGGCTGGTTATGGCAGCGACCATACCAGGAAGATGTGCGGCGCCTCCGGCGCCGGCAATAATGACTTGGATTCCTCTTTCTCTAGCAGTTTGCGCATATTGAACCATTCTTTCAGGAGTACGATGTGCTGAAACAATAGTGAGCTCAAAAGGAATTTGAAAGCTTGTAAGAATATCCGCAGCAGCTTGCATAATTGGCAAATCGCTATCGCTTCCCATGATAATTCCAACTGTTGCTTGTGTATTCATAATTGCTCCATTTGAGTGCAAGTTAATAAAATCATAATGATTCAGGAAATTCATATCCTTCTATTGCCAAAAGTAACGGGGAGGCCTTTGATTCCGTGAATTGAATCCTTAGGTATTTTAGTTTTTGAATTGGGAATTTGATAATTCTTTGATGGCCAATAGTAGTTCCTGTAGCAATGGGTTCAAAATGTTCTACATCATTACCGCCACTTATTTCAAAACGAATGACTCTTTGACCCCATTGAATATCTTCTTTTAAAACTAGGGCATTCAAACTCACTTCTTTTTTCAAATGCACTTCGATACTATTTTTTGTTTTAAGTATTGTAGCTCCTTTAAAAACATTGTTTGAAAATGCTTCATCACGAATCTTTTTAAATTGCATGAGTGCCGCCGAATCGGGAGCGGCAATTAATCCTCTGCGATCGGGAGGTACATTTAATAATAAATTTCCTCCTCGTCCCACCGACTTCATATATAATTCAAATAATGTTTTACCACTTTTGACTGTGTTGTCTTCTTCAGGATGATAAAACCATCCTTTACGAATAGAAACATCTGCTTCCCCTGGAATCCATACTTTTCCATTAAAATTGCCTCTATTCAAAGTATCATTGGGAGGGGAACCTGCGCCTCTTTTAAAACCAGCCGTATCTAATAAATTCCAATTGGTTTCATTTATTATTCCATTTTCATTTCCAATCCATCTTATGTGCGGACCTATATCACTAAAAATAACCAAGTGTGATTGATAACTTAAAGCAGAGTCTTGAAAACGTTTAAAATCGTATACTTGTTTTTTCCCATTCGGGCCTTCACCATTCACGCCATCCCACCATAATTCAAAAAATCGACCATAACCAGTGAGTAATTCCTTCATGGTTTGAATATATATTTCATTGTATTTAGGAGTCCCATAATCAGGATGGTTTCTGTCCCATGGTGAAATATACACACCCATTTCAATACCGGCTTTTTTACAAGCCTCACTTAACATTTTTATCACATCCCCTTTTCCATTCATCCATTTACTTTCTCTAACAGTGTGTTTACTGTAATTGCTAGGCCATAAACTAAATCCATCATGATGCTTCGCGGTGATGATGATTCCTTTGGCACCGGATGCTTTGGCTATGGAAGCCCATTGATTACAATCCAGCGCAGTAGGATTAAATACATTGGGATCTTCACTTCCATGTCCCCATTCTAAATCGGTAAAAGTATTAGGACCAAAATGCATGAACAAATAAAATTCTTTATCATGCCAAGCCAATTGAGTAGCAGTAGGAGTAGGCCCCACTTTTTGTTGACCCCATCCCAACATATTTGCGCTACCTGCAATTAATAATATCCCTACTAAAATTAATTTTATTTTCATTTGAAATAATTTGTTATAATAAATTATTAAATCAAGTTTTTAGGTCATGGGGGGTCGAACTATTAGGGGTTCTGTTTTAAAAATCAGTTTACCCTTGTTGTAAGGCTCTTAAATATAATTGAATGGTGTTTTCTAATCCTAAATACAATGTGTCACTTATTAAAGCATGACCAATAC
>Ga0194037_1001568_pt1 | contig 16312 bp, 10 predicted proteins | sample JunL306m_MetaG_FD_148653 | JGI IMG/M metagenome (GOLD analysis project Ga0194037, IMG submission 148653) | Anoxic zone freshwater microbial communities from boreal shield lake in IISD Experimental Lakes Area, Ontario, Canada - Jun2016-L304-6m | ecosystem: Environmental > Aquatic > Freshwater >...
GTACGGTTATGAGCAAGTTGACCAACCCCATTAGCGATGTCGTTTTGAAGAAGCATCATGAAATGATCGTGATGAAGCCGAAGAAGGGCAAAATCACACTCATAGGTCGGCGCATGTACTACCTGCTTGTTGCTTACTCACAGAGGGAAATGCAGGGTAGGGAGCCAAGTGCGACGCATTTGTTTGAAGCGCCATTGCGTGACATTTTGAAAATTGGCGCGTCTGACGGTGAAGAGATAAGTGTTGTAAAAAAGTATCTTAGGGAAATGAAGGACTTTCAGGTTGAATGGGAGTCAACTTCACAGGGTGATGGTGTCAAATGGGTTGGCATATCCATGTTAAGTGAAGTCAGTTTATCTGTGGTCAATGGACATAATTGGTTGTCATGGGCATTTCCACCAACAATCATGCGAATGATCCTGGCACCTGAAAGATTTTCGATCCTCAATCTTAAAATTATTACAAGTATAAGCACTTATTCTGGAACAGCTTTGTATGACATTTGTTCAAGGTACAGAAACAACCCAAGCGGTGTAACATCTAGGAAATTGACTTCATGGTGGATTGATGCATTGAGTCAAACACCATCCGATGTGACAAAGCGGCGAGAGTGGAGAATGTTTAAATATGAAAAAATACTTCCAGCAATTGAAGAAATAAATCAGACAACTGATATAACAATTGGTTTGATTGAAGAAAAGAAAGGCAAATCAGTTGTAGAAGTCCAATTTTCTGTTCGTACAAAAAAATTGCCGCATTCAGAATCAGTCGGTCCGATAGATGTCTCAAAGCTGAAAGAATTAGAAGAATTAGCTAATAAGCTAAATATTTCTTTTTCTAATATTGAATCATTGGTTAGGCAGTATAGCGATGACCTGGTTATGGATAAGTTGAAGCAAGTGGCTATAAGAGTTCAAAATTCAACAATGTCTCAAATTGAAGACAATCACGCTTATTTGAGGTCAATCATGGCAAACATGAACACAAAGAACAATCAGGATTCAAAGCAAGATATAAGTACGAAGATTCCGAATGCAAACAGCGCCGTTGAAGTGTTGCAATTACAACCTAATGTACCGAAACCAGTATCAAAATTAGGTCAAAATATCTCAAAGATGCGTGATGAAATAAATGCGTTGCCAGAAGAAGAACGTAATATTTGGATTCGACTTGGTGCCAACTCGTTGAGAGAGCGCGGACTTTTTAGCAAGACAGATAAAAAACACTCAGAAATGAACACAGTCGTCACTGGTCAACTTGGCACGGTAGTCGTTCAACTTTATGGCCGAGAAACTTATGGTGAGGATTTGTTTTGAAGTAAAATTTTGAAACGGTTCGTAAAAACTTTTTAAATATGCAATATTTCGACTTAAAACGCATGTTAAAAATAAAAAACGTCACATTTATTTTCTATTAAACCGTGACAACCTTACAAGACCTAATTACCCAATTACCTAGCGTGAATCTCTTGACAAGAAAATTAGCCTTCGTTGTTCCACAGGCGCAAGATGGAATCATCCATGCTTGTGGAACACAACAGTTTTGGGGAAGACAGATCGGCTTCGCTGTACCAAACGCAACGCCCCGCATGGGGGGCCAAAGTCTGAGTCATGCACGCCGAGAAAAATGCGGCCGATGGGGCCGATGGTTCGACATGCCCGTTTTCGGCGCTGAGCAGCGAAATGAGCGGCAAGCCCAGACGCACAAGCTCGGACTCCAATGTCTCAATCGACCAATCTTCTTGTAGTGCATCGACCGCAAGGTCCTCCAGACGGTGTAGCCACGACCACAGTGCGGTCTGCATAACGGCATTTGTCTGAATCTGCGGTAATTGGCAGGCCAGTGTCAGCGGGTAATAACGCCCAACTTTGTCCACAGAGGGCATAACAACGCCAGCCCAGACCTGTGTGTGCAATGGTGCGGATAAAAACCCCGGGGTCAATACAAAACGCCAGGTGGGGCTGCTCAGGTAAGCATCCAACCACCGACAATCACTCCTTGTACGTAACAGCGCCAGTCCGGATGACACCCAATCGTCCCAGATGCGAATAAATTCACTGTCTAGGCGACGCGATGCAAAGTCACCTACAGTGGGCAACTTGCCATGCCAGCCAACAGCCTGTCCAGGGTCATCGGTACTGATGGTCATAACGCACCAGGACAACGAAACTGCTGGATTTCACGCATTCGAAACGGATTGACCACGCTGTTAGCAATCACTTCAAAGCGTACACGTCGGCCTTCCAGGTTGATGGTCAACGTAAACTTTTCGGGCTGCGATGAGGGTTGCACCTCGAACCTGTCGAACAATCTGAACAACGCCCATGGGCCTTCAAAACTCAGGGGCGTGATGGCCGGTACTGCTGCGATATGGATATGCGAACTCACCTTTTGACTTGGCCAATTCAGTACCACCGACGTGGAATTGCCAGTGACGAAATTAATCACTTGGCCGTCAATGTCCAGTGCAAATTCTTTCAAGCCATCGCTCATTTCCACGGCCCGCATCTCCAGCTTAAAGCCAGGTGTTTTACCGCCGCTGCGAAAGAAACCTTCCCGAATACGGGCCGCACGCTGAAAATCGATCAGCGCAGCAGGTGTCGCAGGTTTGCTGCCATCGGACAATGGCTTATAGCTCCAGGGTGTGGTGCCCGTGTTCACCAACGCCATCAAACGACGCTGATAGAAGTCATCAAGCATGCCGCCCATACCAAACATTTGGCCAAAATCATCAGGTAGCACGTCTGCCCGCGAACCCGATGCGAATGGGTAACGATTGGTGATGGCGCGGTTACAAAAATCAAAAATCGGCTTGAGTTCATTGCTCAATACCATCGTCAAACCTATTTGACCGCCCTTGACACTTGCATCGGCCAGAGTTGTCAGCATTGAACGTATGGGATCCGGCTGGATACCGGCCTCTGCTTTCACTCTGTCGATACCGCCAGACGGGGGCGGGGGTGCCCCGCTCTTGTTTGCTGAGTCCACGGCGAGCAGTTGCGCATAGACATCGCCAAACAATTTGAGCACGTTGTCTATGGGTGCAGGTGAGCCTTGCACTAGCCGGTTCATGTTGGCAAAATTGTCATCCACCATGCGCTCTAGCGGGCCAGCGCCGGCTGCATCTGGAGTCGGTTGTACGCCTGCCAACTGCGCCATATCGTTCTTGGCTTTGTTGGCCTGTTCTGCCAGTTTGCCCGTTAGGCTCTGGCTGTCTTGCCCGACAGGTGGAACAAGCGTAGTTTCTTTGGCTACTGCTCTCAGGTAAGCCGCCAACGGGGAATCTACAGCAGCCAACACACGGGCTGCATTCATGCCTGCTTCGACCCCAGTCACTTGGATCAGTCGGACATCGGCGATGTATTGGTCCCAGACTTTGATGTAATCCTCAAGGTACAGGCGACGCACACGATCACCCAGCTCTCTGCTTGCTACATCCTTTAACGAGATGCCATTACGAACACCCAGCACCCAGCCTTCTTCTGCCGCCAATTTCAGCGCTGCGGTTTGCACCGATCTCTTGAACGTATTTTGGTAGCCGTCTTTGGTGTAAAAGCCAGAAATACCCTTTGAAAGCGGCTCGCCACTGCTGCGTTCAAATACTTGCGCTGCATTGGGCCCTGCGGCACGAGCCACTGAAAACTCAGGCAAATCACCTGGGTACTGGCGTTTGATGCGGCTGTAAACGCGGTACTCCAGCGGAAATGCGGTCAGCATGTCACGCGTTGCATCGACCAGCGCTTTGTCAATAGGACTCACCCCTGCGTCTGGGGCACCCATCGCAAGCAATGCGTCCAAATGTCCGTCCAGTGCGTTGCGCTGCTCAGGACTCAGGCTGTGCTGATAATTGGCATCCCAATCAACCACAATCCAGGCCTTCAGAGACTGAGTATCAAACTTATTTGGCGTGTACAAAAGCAGGTAATGTTTGAGGGCCTCGTACGCTTGCTCCAGGTTATTTTTGCTGCTGGCACGCAGGCGTTCTTCCAGTCGACGTGCGATTCTGGGGAGTAGCGCACGTTGCAAAAGCCGGTGGTAGGCAATTTGCGCAGCCGCGTCAAGCTTGTCACCCTGGTACAGCCCCAGTGCATTGAGCATAGGCGGGTTATCTACAGAAAACTCTGGCACTCTGGCGGCTAGGTGAACAGCAGTCATTGAGGGCAACAGTGGTGCCACGTCGCTTGACTGGGCTGGCGGAATAGCGTCCACCAACTGTTTCAATTCAGGCACCTTTGCAGAAATTTGGCGCGCATAGGTTTGTTTACGCAGATAACTGACGGTCCAGCCTGACACGAGCGTCACCGCCAGCAATGCCACCAAGGCAAACCCGACCGACCGCAGCATCAGCCGGCGTCGTTCGACAACGGGGTTAAACGCCACCAGATGCTGTTCAGTAAAAATTATGTCCTGAAGCAAGCGCCTCAAGAAGAAACTTTTGCCACGCTGACCAGGCAACATTGCCGCGTTCGTCTGTAGGCCAAAGGCACGCAACAGGGCACCCATCACCCTGTCTATGGGTGACCCTTCTTGCGTTCCGCTAGTGAAATACACGCCGCGCAGCCGAACATTTTCTTGAAGCGCACCACCATCAGGAAAAACCATTCCAAAAAACTCTCCCAACACAGGGCGAAGGCCGGCAAATTCCATTGAAAAACCGAACATCTTAGCGCGTTTGCTCACGTTGCGTTCGGCTTGCAGCCGCTCAAACATCGTACCGTTCAGTCTCTGCTCAAGCGCTTTGAAGTCGGACTCAAAAGAGGCGAGTGGCGCGCTACCCTCGGTCACAGAATCGAAAGTAAAGCCCCACACTTGGTCGCGTTGTTCCTTACTGAACGCGTCAAAGGTTTCGTTAAAACCGGAAACCAAGTCGGTCTTTGTGATCAACACATACACCGGTGCATGCACGCCCAACATCGACTGCAACTCGTGCAGCCGAAAGTACAGTTTTTGTGCATGCTCTTTGCGCTCGGTCGCATTTTGTTGCAGCAAGTCCTGGATGTTGATGGTCAGCAAGACACCGTTGATGGGTCGGCGTGGCCGACTTTTGCGTAACAGCGTCAGAAAATTGACCCACGCATTGGCATCCACGACGTTGTCGCACTCTTGGGTGGTGTAGCGGCCTGCAGTATCGATGAGCACCGCCTCGCTGGTAAACCACCAGTCGCAATTGCGCGTGCCGCCAACGCCTTTGACCGGGCCAGCGTTGTTGCCATCGGTGAGCAGAAAATGCAGGCCGGCATTTTGCAAGGCGGTGGTCTTTCCGGAACCCGGCGCTCCGATAAAAACATACCACGGAAGTTCATACAGCGAACTGGTGCTGCCAAACCGGGATTTGCCTTTGCCTGCGTTCTTGATCTTGTCCAAAGCCTCTCGAAAGCGCTGCTGCAAAACTTCGCTCTCACGGTCTGTGGCCGTAGCAGCAGCAGAGATGCCCCGCAGCAATGCAGCATTGGAGCGGCGCTGTTGCCACATGCGAACCATGAAACTGCCTACCCATAAGGCCCACAGCAAAACTGTCAACAGTGTCGGTCCGATCCACCCGTCCAGTGGTCGCCAAGATCCTATCGACAGCAACGGACCCACCCACCAGATCAGTCCGGACAAAATCAGAACGCCAAGGGTACCCAATACCGTTAAGTTCATCAACCATCTTAGCCATCGCATCATGAATATGTCCTCACCAGTGACAACACAAGAGCGGTTTACACCCCCGACTGATCCAGCCTTAGGGTGATTTCCACACGTCGATTTCTAGCACGTCCGGCGAGCGTTGCGTTATCACCCACCGGCTGTGTGTCGGCCAAACCTTCTGAACGCAAGCGATCGGCCTGGACTTTGGCAGCCAGGATGCCCTTGACCACCTGCGCACGTTCTTGCGACAAATGCCAATTGGACGGATAGCGCAGCGAACGAATCGGCCGACTGTCCGTGTGACCGGTCACCAGGATTTTCCCTGGTATACGAGCCAGTTCGTCGGCAATTCGGACTAGCAATGGAAGTACATTTGACGACACCTCAGCACTGCCAGGACCAAAGAAACCTTCGTCACGGATGACAAGGATGGATCGGTCAGCCAAGTCACGCACATCTACTGCGCCGGACTCAATTTCTGGTTTCAGGAACCCGGACAGGCGCGGCTGTACTGTCGGCATTGGCATTGACATTGACACCGGTACTGGCTCTGAAAAGGTTACTGCACGCACATTGAACGCCTGTATATCTGTAAATACCTCATCAGTATGGCCGGCAATCAACAAACGTAGCACAACAAAGATCAACACCAGCATCAACGCCGCCACGGTCGCGGCCAACCAAATCGGAATGCCGTCACGCAAGCGTCGCCCCGCTGCTGGCATACCGGCCCATCGTGGCGACAACTCCTGTATTGCGGTGCCAGATTGTTCGCGCAACATCTGAGCCAGTCTTTCTCGCACACCGTCCAATTGTGTGCGACCGTTGGCCAAAACACGGTAACGCCCTTCAAAACCCAGTGCCAAAATGACGTAGATCAATTCGAGCAAGACAACATTGGCGCGAACGTTGTCGGCCAGTTTTTCAAGAAGATGAAAAAGTTTTTCTCCACCCAGTGCTTCGTTATGAAATAACACCTGAAGGTTTTGTGCCGCCCAGATACCTGAACCGCCCCACGGCGTACTCGACACGCACTCGTCAATGAATGTGCACAACAAATAGCGGCCAGCCACTACCTGATCGTTTGGCAGGCCTTGCGCACGTGCATCAGCTTCAAACTTTCGTATCGAACCCACCAGTGTGGTGTGCAGTGCCTGTACGTTGGTGTGCTGCACCATCACGCGTAAACGTGTACTGGTCACGAGCAACGGGGATGCCAACTGTAGCAGCGGGTTCAAACCAAAGCTGGCTGGCACCTCTGGCAGTGCCACAGGTTCCATTGGGGTCGATAACGGAGCAGCGACAGAGTCTGCCGAAATGGATGAAAGCAGCTTACGACCGACCAACGGTTTGATGACGGTTCTGTCTAGCTCATAGTCAGAGAATGGATTGAGTTCGTTCATCAAAGCCCCAATAACTGTTTATGAGCGTATCGCCCAGAATTCAATCTCCAGCCCCGGAAATTCGCCGGCAATATGCATGGCCAGTCCGCCCGATGTTTCCAATTGCCGCCACATCTCGCTGCCTCTGGTTTCAAGCTCAAAATAACAAAACCCGGCATGAAAAGGGATCTGACGCGGAGCCACAGGCATCGCACGCAAACTCACACCAGGCAGTTGCAGGGTGACCAGATCGCGAATGCGCTCTGCCGGTCCGATCTTGACCTGCGTTGGAAAGCGTGTGCGCAACAATTCGGTACCGATCTGTGCATTGACGGCCAGCACGAAGACTGCGCTGCGTTGCAATTCCAGATCAGGAATGATGGCGACCCGTATGCCATACTTGCGTTCCTGAAGTGCGATCGGAATGGCTGACTGTTCGCGTACCATCGACAAGGATTGGCGCAGATCGTTCATCACTGCGTTGAAGCAGGCCGTTGGATCGTCGTGGTTGTAAGGGGATAATTCGGCTGGTCGCTTGCTGTCACGAAACGTTGACAGTTCGCCTGCCAACGATAGCAACATCGAAAACAGACGCTCTGCATGGAGCGCAGAGGTTTGGCGTGCATGAACCAGTTGCGGTTCGTAGCGGTTGCACAGTTGCAGCAGCAAAAAGTCAGCAATCTCCCCCACACCGGCACGCCCCGGCTGCGCTATCCGTGCAGATAGGGTCTCGCCGCGTTGATGCAACAGACCGATGACTTCACGCAGGTAGCCGTCCGTTACAGCGTGGTTTGTCACGTTCAGCAAAGGGGGAATGTGTTGAGGGTCCAGCAGAACTTGTCCATCAGAACGTCGCTCAAGGATGCGCGCAACACTCAGATGGCTGTAACCCTCATTGGCTTCACGCTCCAGTATCAGACGAAGATTCAGACGGCCAATCTGTAGCGATGCCTGGCGCAAGGACACAGCATGGCTGTCGGCCACGTCCACATCGATCGCGTGCAGGCGTGGTGGCATGGTGCTGGATGCGCCTTCAACGTCACTCTCGGCGACACCAGGGCGCAGCAAGGCGACGGCCAGTACGACACGTTCGTCACGCACGTCGCTAGAGACATCCAGGGCGAGCGGAGCAGGGTCATTTTCAGGGAGTGAAAACGGTGTGCCATCACGCAAGACACCCTCCGCATGGGTCAAGGCCAGCTTGCCCTGGTGCAGCGCCGCAGTGTCAATTCCGATCGAGAAAAACCCCCATGGATAGACGAGAGACCAGCGAAATCGCGAATCGATGACACGTTCAATGTAACGGTCGTCTTGCTGAAAATGCTGAGGTTGGAGGAACATACCCTCCGTCCACATTACTTTGTTGTGCCAAGTCATATCGAAAATCCGTCAAATTTGTATAGACAAACTATGAAATCATGTGCTGAGAAATTCTTTACGGAATGATGTGCGTGTTCTGACCAGGACTGACAAACGTGATCACACCGCCCCACATGCAAGCCAATGTCGATGTGTTATTCAGGGATGGCGCATGACACAGCATGACGGTGGGTGCCCCGGGAACCCAGGGTGCCGGTGTGGCAGGTACACAGGGCATAGGTGTCAGCACACCCATCGCCGCTGCCGTCGCGGCGGCTACCGTAGGGTTGGATGGTGATTGGCACATGCCGAACGGGGGAATGTTCATTATGGGCACATGATCCATGATGTTGGCGGCCATCATGTTGCTGGTGATCACCGTCTTAGGGGTCGGTGTCAGCGTACTGGGTGCCATTCCAAAGCTGCATTTCATCATGGCACCCATACAGGTTTGAACGGGCATGGTTGTGACCTCAGTGACAGGGTAGTGACATGGGCCTCAGGGCGTACCCTGAAGCCAGACGGTAAGGGCGGTGAAGTTATCGTACCTGACTCGGCCACTGGTGGCCAGGCCGATCAAATTTTTCAGCGTCGCCAACCAGTTTTGTGGTGTGGCCGCCTGTTGCAGAGAATGCTCCAGCACATCGTCTTGCAAGTGTTCCCACACACCGTCAGAGCACAGCAAAAAGACATCGCCTCCGTTTACCAGCCTTGATGACACGGATGCACTGGCATTCAGTTCATTCAGTTCATTCGGTTCACTTCCAAGAGCTGACAAAAGCACACTGCGCTGAGGGTGGCCGCGTACCTCATGCTCCTGGATGACACCGGCAGTCAGCAAGGACTGAACAAAACTATGGTCGATCGTTCGCTCAAGCAGGTGACCCTCACGAAACCAGTACAGACGCGAGTCACCACAGTGCACCCAATCGGCGTAGCCCTGTGCTGTATCGATCACCAGACTGACCACCGTGGTATGCATGTCTCTGCGTACGCCGGTGGGTTCGCGTCCGTCCAGCACAGCCTGATTGACGCGCCGCAACAATCCCATCAATTCAACACCGCCGGTAGTGGGTGCCTTGGCAAAATCTGTCAGCAGGCTTGTCACTGCCAGTTTGGATGCAATGTCTCCACCGCCATGACCGCCGGCACCATCGGCCAGAACACAACACAAGTGACGATCCGATGCCCAGTGGCCGCAGGCATCTTCGTTGTATTCACGCCCACCGGCTTCAGACATGATGGCAATGTCGAATGTAATCATCATGATGTTAGCGGCTCATGGCTGCCTAGATACCTTGAGTTGGGAGATACAGCGCTCGTACTCATGCACGAAGGCTTCGCGAAACAGTTCATTGAAATCCTCCTCGGCTTCATGTGCCAGTTGACTGAAAAGTTCCTGAAACAATTCCCATAATCGGGCCTTTTTGCCAGAAGGAATCAAAAGGGTGAGTGCCGTGCGGGCGGTCAGTTTTGTTTCTAGGATGGCTGGGTCAAATTGCATGATCACACTCGACAGCGCCGCACGCATGCCAGCCATGACACCCAGTTGATGCGCTTTCAGATCATCGTAGGCATCGCGCATCGAATCCACCGACCCCATGAAGCCGGCCATGGGTTGACCTAGCAAACATTGCAACGCCACTTCCACTGTGGGTGAAAATTTCAGAGCGTTGTTTGCACTGGAGGCCACCATTGTCACATCAGCTCGAACTTCGCTTTTCAGTGCTGTGCGTGCCGCCAACAACTCCACAGTGCCTCTTGTGGACTCGCGCAACAATTGACCCAATTGAAACATCGTATCGGCATTCAGAGGGCTGACTCGCAGGTCAGGTGTCCCCAATCCCTGTAAAAAGGCTTGCATCAATCCGTGCTCATCAGCAGACAATGGATGTACAGACTGCGTGGCATTGGCTACGTGTGATGCCTTGATTGGAATCGAATGCGACGGCAGGCTGACCGTTTGAGCAGCTTTACGTGCAAGATGTTGCGACTGCATAGGTGTTACAGGGTTCTCTGACTGTTCCCAGGAAAACACAGCACCAGGCAGCGCAGGCACAGCCGAGGTTGAAGGGGGTGATGCCTGTTTGGAGATCATTGGCATGTCGTGCCAAGGCGACTGTAGGTCAGAATCATGGTCATGATCACCCGACACGTTGATGGTTGGCGATGTGGTTTGCAGCAAGGATGAACTGGCAAAGGGGTCGCTATGGGGTACGCCGCCCATCAAACCAAATAAGGCATCCAACGATTGTTCGCTGGATGGCCGGGCAACCGGCAAATCCGAAAGACAAGCGCCCAACGGCGCTGGGTTGGGTGGCGCGGCCACACTTTGCACACCACCCAACGCCAAACTGATGCAGGGCACCTCGTGATCGGACTGCAACAGATTCCAGTCCTCAGGGATACCTGTTGACCATGGATTGCCAACTGGCGCTACAGGTGCAGGTGTAGGTGCAGGTGGGGGTTTCACCTTGGCGGCGTGGGGGGCAAAAACAACTTCCTGCCTGGCCTGCGCCGGAGAGGACAAACCAACGACTTCGCTGGCGAAATCGGCAAAAGGGTCGTCATTTTTGACCGCCTTGCCGTCAGACACTTTGATCAGGTAGCCGCCAATTTGGATATCGTCACCCACCGCCAAGAGCACCTCGCGGCCATTGCCAACGGGGTGCCCATTGTGTAAAACATCATTGCTTCCGCGATTCACCAAAACGTAATTTTGGCCACGATAAACAACCTGGGCATGGACGCGTGAAATCATGCGGTCAGCATCACGCAGCACCATTTGATTGTTGTCTGCACGACCTATCAGGCCCCCTGTTTCATCAAAAATGACAGGAGGAAGATCGACGGTCGTACCATTGCAAATGATGGCCGTCAGGACAATCATCTTGTTGTTTTTCCAGCCATGTTGTGAGTAATTATTAATAAATTACATACATCATTATTATGATAAAATATTGCAATAAAACGCTTCAGACTTTCATAGCATGCTACAAGTTTGAAACCTAATAATGTATATAACTTGTTGATCATTGTATCAAGGCAAGAATCCGAATTATTAGCGAAGTATGTGACACTGACCATTCACCACCGCGACACGCACCGGCCACGCGGTGCTGGTGCCATCGGCTGTCGGCAAGGTACTGAGCGCTGGTCTGCCGTCTGTGCTCAGACACTCCAGCAGTTGCCCATTCGCGCAGGGCCTCAAAACCAACCCTGTCTCTTCAGGGATCCGCATTTTCAATGCCTTAGTGGCGTGGAGCAACTGCAAACGTGAACGAAGCCGGTGTATCACATCCGTCAGCGGCTGCTGGTAGGCTAGTGCCAGCTCTTCCAGCCGATAGGTGCTGGAGGTAAGGAAAACATCCACGTCACCCCGGGCCATGTCAACTGCAATGCCCTGTAGGTGAGATGCAACCAGATGGATCACGGCATCGCTGACATTGATTTCTGGCGCATCCAACCAACGCCACCGTGGAAACTTGATGGGCAACGAAGTGTCGGCTGAAATCAGGTGGGGCACACGGTAAATGTCACCATCAGCCACAGCCCAATCCAACTTAGCCACCGTGCGGGCATGCAGTTCACTTCCCAATTGCCCCATGCGTGGCAACAGTAAGCGCAAAGAGGCACTGACGGTGCCGTCAGCCACCTTGGGGGCCCCAGTAGCTTTGCCGTGGTTGACGGGCAGCGGGTCAATGACAAGACCGATCTTGTTGGGGCCGGCCAGCATGTACTCATGAATCGGCAAGCAAAGTGTGCCTGTTTGTACGCCAGAGCGTCCCACCGGAATGTCGTTGAGAAGCACCTCGGCACAACACCCGTGAACCTGCAAGCGAAGCATCAAGACCCGTTCCATCAGCCAAGACTCCAGTCCAGCAGATCGACATCTGGCAACAGAACCAGTGTTTTTTGTGTTTGCCCTAGCACTGGATCATGCACCCCAATGGGAACTGACACCGACTCGCTATGCATGCGTGCATACCACTGCCAGCCGCCGCCCAAAAGTCTGGGGCGCAAACCGACTTCGCCGATCACAAAACCCGTGCATGGGCCAGCCTCGTGCCACATGGCGGCATCTTCCACTGCAATCGGATCAAACTCGACAAAAAACTTCATCTGCCAGCGGACAGTGGTGCCCAATAATGTGTCAAGCAGTCCGGATTGGGCCGCCTCACGGGCCACTACATGCTTCATCGGTACCTCGCCTTTGACGACCAGTCGCACACGTGTGCGCGTGATGCCCCATTCAACTTCTCCGGTCAGTTCAAGGTCTACCAGGTGGTTCAGCTTCAGTTCGCCGGCAACCCGCATAAAGGGTGGCCCGGCCAGACCACCGACACCTTCACGCCAACCCCAGCTCAGAGTGGCGTGACCTGCCAACAAGGCCAACGACGATCTCATGGTCGAATTTTGGGTGGTGCATTGCCAGGCTGAAAAGAGCTTGTTGAGGCCAAGGTACACAGAACGGTGCAGACTTTCCTGAAACCCTTGCGTCCAAGCTGTACAGACCAGCGGTCTACCGTCACACTCCAATCGGCAGCGGGACACGCCAAACCCAGTGCCTGATGGACACTCTGGCGACCGGGGCCAACGCAGTTCATCGCCTGCTGCGCGTTCCAATACAAACAGGTATTGGTTTGCCGGATAGGCCCACACATGCGTCTCTAGTGGCCCGGTGGGAACACCATCATCGCGCACCCCACAACTGATGATGCGTAACCGGGCGATGTTAGGGATGGTCTCTTCAAACAATGCTGCGCCCATGCCCTGTGCAGCGGCTGTGGGTGACAACGCCGACACCTGCCAACTGACCGCCTGCGCCAGATGACCTTGCCATTGCAACAAACCATGGGCACCGGCAAAGGTTACCAATGGATGAAAGTCCTGGTTGCATCGTGAATGCACCAACAGACGCACCTGTAGGCGCGCCATGGCTCCCAGCTTGGGCGCATGTGTCAATACACTGATCTGCGTGGGTGCTGGCAAACCGGGACCCATCCGCACGGAAGTCTCAGCAACCGGTGCATTCACCAGTTGCCATCTGCCGTTCTGACTGTTGTATTCCCGATGCCAGTTGGTTTCTAGCACGCGAATATCCACTGCATTCAGGTCGCAGGCAACACGAGTCAGTCCTTCTGCGTCACTGTGGGTGGCTTTGCGCTGTGCGTCGTGAAAGTCAAGCAGCGCTGCATCGGCACGTAGAAATTGCGTAGCCATCCGGTGGCCGTCGTCTGGATGTCGGCCCAGCACGGCTGCACCCTTGATGACCAACTGATGCAGCTTGACCCATTCTTCAAGCCGATCATCGGCCAACACGGACAGTGCCCATTCGTTCTCAGGTTTGTCCTCAAAGTTGGGCCCAAGCGCACAACACAGGTTGATATAGCGGGCCACCACTGCATCCTGAACGAACAGGTAAACGTCTGCCTTTCGCCGCGCTGCATCCAGATAATCTTCAGCACGGACACCCAGTTTGGCGTACAAATCGGGCCAATGGGAGGACAGGATACGGCTCCAGACCGACATCAGATCACCCGATTCTGGCAACATGACCCTACTCACGCCTCACCACCTTGCAAGGTGGTGCTGTCACCTGTTAGTGATAACCAAAATTTAAGCAAGGGGGTCTTTCTTTTTTTCTGGTGGGGTCACGGTCAAAGCCGCCTTGGGGTTGGCCCCGCTGCCAGAACCACCACTACCACCCGAGTTGATCATGACCATTGTGCCGGTGACCATCACACCCGCAGGGTTCAGAACAACAGATGAGCTGCCAGCCTTGAGTGTCAACATCACACCTGCTTCGATCACAACGTTGACACCACCTTTGATGTGGACATTGACACCTGCGTCCATGCCCATATCTGTGCCTATCTTGACATCGGTGTTCGTCCCAGATTTCAGTGACATCGACATGGACGACTCGGTGATGACATCCTGCTTGGTTTTAAGGCTGTACGAGCCATCAACAACGTGGACAAGATCCTTTCCCACTTGGAGTTTGACATCGCCGTCCACCTTTTCTGTCAGGTTTTTGGCAACCAGGCGCTCCTGATTGCCAACGACTTCAAGCGTGGCATCGTTTTTAATCCGTTGATGAAAATCTTTTTCGGCTTGCAGCCAAATGTATTCAGAGCCTTGTTTGTCTTCAAAACGCAGTTCATTGAAATGACTCGCGTCACCGCCCTTGCTGGATCGGCTCTTGGCTGTGCTGACAGTCGCGTTGTCAGGGAGCTTATAAGGTGGCATCTGCTCACCATTAAAGACCCGTCCAATGATGATGGGTCGATCGGGGTCGCCTTCCAGAAAGTCAACCACCACCTCTTGACCTATGCGAGGCAAGGCAATCATTCCCCAGTTTTGTCCGGCCCACGGGCCGGACACACGCACCCAGCAAGAGCTTGTTTCATTTTTTGGGCCGAGACGATCCCAATGGAACTGCACCTTAACCCGGCCATGGGCATCCGTGTGAATTTCTTCACCTGACGGCCCTACCACTACTGCGGTGTGCAGACCCGTCACATGGGGCTTTGGTGTGGTTCGACGCGGGCGAAAGACATCGCTTTCACTGGCGGGCATCGCTGTGAATCGACAGGTGTATGAGCTGATGTTCTCACCAGACGCATAACCACTGTAGGTACATTCCACACGGGTCGCGATCACCAGATGTTTCTTGTTTTGATCGGCTCTGGGGTGTTTGGCAAGCGTAAAAAGGTGGCCATACGCCAGACCACGCACCGATCCAGAGCCCTCGATTCGCACATACTGCGCCTGCAATTCCTCGATTCGTAATCGTGCATACCGATCGCCAACCGTTTTGCTTGGGTACGTACCAGGATAGTCATACATCTCCAGCTTGGTCGATGCATTTTTGCGCGTAGCCTTGGCGGTGGTTTCAAGGGAAGTACTGGGTTTGATAAAGTCAAAATCGCGCAGAACCACCTGTCCAGACTGGATTTCTGTGCGTGAACACCATTCGGTGATAGGCTCTGTGTCCAAATGCCCGTCAGTTGATTCACGGTACTCGAATGTACTCTGGTAAGGGCATGGCTGATGCGCGCTGGGTGAATCAACAATCACCATGGTGTGTTTGTTGGCCTCATGCTTGAAGTAGTAATAGACACCTTCTTGTTCCATCAGGCGGCTGACAAAATTGAAGTCTGTTTCACGGTACTGCACACAGTACTCGTACGTTGGCAAGGTTCCAGATATCTGAAATGTGTAATTCGGACTGAAGGGCGCAAATACTTTTTTTAAGATATCGACAAGCCCCATATTCTGGAAGACCCGCGTGTCGCTGCGCCGCGTTAACAGCCAGAGCCAGGGTCGCAACACCATGTGGTAGCCAAACATCCGTTCATCTGAACCTTCCATGCCCATCGCGCACACCAGGCCATGAAAATAACGTTGTTTCCCATCAGATAACTCCACAGCCACACAGGCGGGTGTACCCAGCAGGTCATCGATCGAGACAGATTGACTGGGTGCAGCAGCGAGCACCTCAAACTCAAACGGGTGACCCAGCTCCTCCGTCGCCGTCATGCGGTTAAAGAGCAAGCCTGTGTCACCGTTCGTCGTTAGCTTTGCAAAATGTTGTGGCATGACACATATCCTTTATAAAAGTTCGCAGTATTTATCTGTTGACTGCACCGGTCTATTATTGAGCACAAATGAGAATCAAAAACAATAATTGGTTACTTCTTTACACATTCATTCTTTAAAGGATCGCAATCTGATGGTTCAGGTACGCCGGGAGCACCACATTCATAGGCGCGACGATGCCAGATTCGCGCTTCTGTTACTTCGCCATCGCGCGTATAGATTTCCCATAAACGTTTTTTAGATGCACAATGACCACGATCGGCCGCTTCCGTGTAGGCAGCCTTTGCACGCCTCAAGCTGGTGCCTTCTAACACAGCGGCCTCAGAAAATAGCGC
>Ga0194037_1001570_pt1 | contig 16309 bp, 11 predicted proteins | sample JunL306m_MetaG_FD_148653 | JGI IMG/M metagenome (GOLD analysis project Ga0194037, IMG submission 148653) | Anoxic zone freshwater microbial communities from boreal shield lake in IISD Experimental Lakes Area, Ontario, Canada - Jun2016-L304-6m | ecosystem: Environmental > Aquatic > Freshwater >...
CCGCGGGGCCCACAATTGTTTGTGAGTCGAACTGCTCCTGAACTGCTAATTGCTTTATTTCGTTTAGAGGTGCCAGAGGTCGGTGAAGGTTTAATTTCCGTGATTGGTGCAGCTCGTGATGCAGGCTCTAGAGCTAAATTAGCGGTTAAGAGCAATGATCCCCGCTTAGATCCAGTCGGTGCTTGCGTAGGCATGAGAGGATCCAGAGTTCAATCAGTGACTAATGAACTGGCCGGAGAGCGTGTTGATATTATTCTTTGGAATCCCAGTGAAGCTCAATATGTGATTAATGCTATGTCGCCCGCTGAAATTCAGTCTATTGTTGTCGATGAAGACAAACATAGTATGGATCTTGCGGTAAGTTCAGAAAATTTATCTCAAGCCATTGGTCGTGGCGGTCAAAATGTACGTCTGGCTAGCCAATTAACGGGATGGGAGCTAAATGTTCTTGATGCTTCAAAAGCGGATTTAAATGCGGAAGCCGAAGTTGGCAAAATCAAGCAGTTATTTATTGATCAACTCGATGTTGATGAAGAAATCGCTTTGATATTAGCAGAGGAAGGTTTTAATAGTGTTGAAGAAATCGCTTATATCCCTGCAAGTGAAATGCTTGAAATTGAAGGTTTTGATGAAGATTTGGTTAATGAGCTTAGAGGTAGAGCTAAAGACGCTTTATTGATTAATGCGATTGCTTTTGAAGAAAAAATAGATTCAGCGAAGCCTGCTCAGGATTTGCTGGACATGGATGGCATGGATACTGATCTGGCTCATGAATTGGCAAGTCAGGGTATTATTACAATGGAAGATTTGGCAGAGCAATCTATTGATGATTTGTTAGGTTTTTCCAGTATGAATGAAGAGCGGGCGGCAAAGTTAATCATGAAGGCCCGTGAGCCTTGGTTTGTCGAGGCAGATAGCGAGTAGGTAAGGGGTAATCAATGAGTGATCAAACAGTAAGGCAATTAGCAGAGATAGTAAAAATTTCTCTGGAAAGATTATTAGAGCAGTTAAAAGAAGCAGGTTTATCTGTAACTGCGCCTGATGATGTGATTAACGAAGACGAAAAAATGAAGCTGCTTGCACATTTACGTAAGCGTCATGGTAAAGAAGATGGTGAGAGCGCTAGTTCTCCTCGACGGGTGACTTTGGAGCGTCGAAAAGTTACTGAAATTAAGCAAGCGAGTGCGCCAGGTAGTTCAACTAAAACAATTAGTGTAGAAGTACGTAAAAAGAAAACTTATATTAAGCGTGAAGTAGTTGATAGTGAGGTCGTTACTCAAGAAGAGCCGGCTCAAATAGAGTTGCCAGTGCCCGAAGTAATAATAGATGAGCCGTCAATAACACTTGAAGACGTTTCGCCTGTTGTTGAACAAATATCGCCTGAGATCGAAGAGATTCAAGAAGCTCAAGAAGTTCAAGAAGCTCAAGAAGTACAAGAGATTAAAGCTGATGAGACAGTCTTAGAAGATATCGATAATGATTTAGAAGCTCCATTGATTGATATACTCGATGCCGACATTGATATTGATGTAGACGTAGATTCACAAGCTAGATTTGATGCTTTAAAAGTCAAGGAAGAAAAGAAAATAAAGCAAGAAAAGTCGAACAAAATAAAAGAAACTGAAGAAGCCAAAAAGAAGTTGGAAGAAAAAGAACACAGGCTTGAAGAATCTATTAAAAAGAACGCGGATAAAGTAAGGCAGCAAGCCGCTGTCAAGCAGGAAACATTGCATAGAAAGAAACAAGAAGAAGGTTCGATTCGTCCAACTGGAAAAGATGCCAAAAGAGGCAAAAAGAAGGGCAAACAGCCTCAAAAAGTTCATGTACAGGCCGAAGGCAAGCATCAGTTTGAAATGCCTGTTGCAGCAATGGTTCATGAAGTTACTGTGCCAGAAATGATTATTGTTTCTGATTTAGCTCAAAAAATGAATGTCAAAGCTGCTATGGTTATCAAGCAATTGATGAAGCTGGGTATTATGGCGACCATCAATCAAAGCATAGATCAAGACACAGCGGTTATTTTGGTTGAAGAGATGGGTCACAAAGCGATTATGCAAAGTGATGATGATCTTGAACAAGAAATGTTGGCCGAAGCTCAAATAGAAGATACTCGTATCCCAATGCCGCGTGCACCGATTGTTACTATCATGGGTCATGTTGACCATGGTAAAACGTCGTTGCTGGATTATATTCGTAAAACTCGTGTTGCTGCAGGCGAAGCGGGCGGTATTACTCAACATATTGGTGCTTATCAAGTAAAAACCGATCACGGATCAGTTACCTTTTTAGATACACCCGGACATGCTGCGTTTACAGCGATGAGAGCGCGTGGTGCCGATATAACTGACGTAGTTATCGTGGTGGTTGCTGCAGACGATGGTGTGATGCCGCAAACTAAAGAAGCGGTTGAACATGCTAAAGCTGCTAATGTACCTATCATTGTTGCTATCAATAAAATTGATAAGCCCGATGCTAATCCTGAAAAAGTAATGCAAGAGTTGTCGGTCATTAACGTTTTAGCAGAAGAATGGGGTGGAGATGTCCAGTTCCTTAAAATTTCAGCTAAAACCGGTGAAGGTATTGATGATCTCATTGAGGCTTTGATCGTTCAGACCGAAATTTTAGAATTAAAAGCACCTATAGAAGGTGCAGCGTCTGGATTAGTGATCGAATCAAGACTAGATAAAGGTCGTGGTGCAGTTGCAACGGTATTGATACAAAAAGGTACTTTAGAAAACGGTCAGATGGTTTTATGTGGCCAACAATATGGTCGTGTTCGGGCTATGTTTAACGAAAATGGCAAAACTATTAAAGAAGCGGGTCCATGTGTTCCTGTTGAAATTCTAGGTTTATCAGGCACGCCACTTGCCGGTGATGAGTTCTTAGTGGTACAAAACGAACGTATCGCTAAAGATTTGGCTAAGCATCGTGAAGACCGTAAAAAATTCAGTAAACATGCAGCACAACAAGCCTCTAAGTTGGACGAAGTCTTTTCCAGAATGACCACGGGTGAAATCGCCTCTGTTAATTTGGTTCTTAAAACCGATGTACAAGGTAGTTTGGAAGCGTTACGTGGATCATTAATGGCCTTGTCTAATGATGAAGTCGAAGTTAAAGTCGTCTTTGGTGGTGTGGGTGGTATTAATGAAGGTGATGCCAATTTGGCCTTAGCTTCAGGTGCTATTTTAATGGGCTTTAATGTTCGTGCCGATGCCACCGCTAGAAAGTTAATCGAAGAAAAAGGCATTGATCTGCATTACTACAGCATCATTTATGAAGCGATTGATGAAGTCAAAAAAGCGATCAGTGGTATGTTGGCGCCTGAAATCAAAGAACAGATTGTTGGTCTTGCTGAAGTGCGTGATGTATTTAAATCACCAAAATTTGGTGCGGTTGCTGGTTGTATGGTCGTTGATGGAACCGTTAAACGTAACTTGCCTATTCGTGTACTACGTAACAACGTGGTTATCTATGAAGGACAGTTGGAATCGTTACGTCGATTTAAAGATGATGCAGCCGAAGTTAAGATGGGTATGGAATGCGGTATCGGTGTAAAGAATTACAACGATGTTCAGCCTGGTGACCAAATCGAAGTATTTGAGCGCATAGAAATTAAACGGGAACTATAAGTTATGGCTAAAGAGTTTGGCCGTAATGCGCGAGTTTCATCTCAGATACAAAAAGAGCTTTCGCTCATTTTGCAGCGTGATATAGATGATTCTCGATTGGGCTTTATCACCATCAATGAAGTGGTGGTGACTAAAGACTTAGCCGTAGCAAAAGTGTATGTCACGGTGCTTGGTGTTGATCAAGAGGGCAAGCGCGCAAACGTTAAATTACTGAACGAGCTAGCGCCGATGATTCGACATGAGTTGGCAAAAAGAATGCGTTTAAGGCATATTTCCACGTTACGCTTTCTTTATGATGATTCTTTTGATACCGGTATGCGTGTCTCTGAACTGTTAAGCGAAGTCATTAAACGCGACGTCGAGTAAGTCAGTTATTAAGGTATTATCTGAAGGGCGGTTATGTAGGTCGGTTCCGACCTACGTCACTGGGTGAATCTGTCGCCCTTACAGCCATAGGTATCAACACAAGTTTCTTATCGGCGTGGAAACGATAAAAAGCAACGTAGGGGCGTATTGCATACGCCCAACATCGAAAGTCCAATGTTATAAGGGCGTATGCAATACGCCCCCTACGATCTTCACCATAATGTTATCGTTCTCGCGTGGGAATGCTAACAATTATTTGTGTAGATACCTATGCCTTAGCGCTGAAACGCTTCTTTATTATCTTTTTGACAATCGTTAAGATGAGCCATCATTAATTGATCAATAGCTGAAACTTTAAAAGTATCAAGTACAAACAAAGTGCTGATTAAAGTCAGGTATAATTCCCCTTTATTCTAATAATGCGACCTTAATCTAATGAACATCAATTTCACCAAAGAAGAATATCTGTTATTGCTAGATATTATATATATCGCGGATTGGATCTTGCATGCCCACAGCATAGAAGGTAAGCGTAGCGAAACAGAAGATTACTCAGCTTTATTTCAAAAACTAATGATGCATGCTAAAGAAATGGGTTGTAGTGAATTAATCGAGTTTTCTGAACTAAGACAAGAGCATGTTCATTCAGGCGACTTTGAAGATGAATCTGCTGCTCTCGATTATCTTGATGAATTTGAAGGTCAGTCATTTTGGGATGAGTTAATTTCAAGATTAGCCATGCGTGATGCTTTGATGGCGCTTAAAGTCAGTAGTGCTCATGAAGTTCCATCGGAAGAGCTATTTGATGCGCTTTCAAAGGCAGAAGAATATTGGAGTAAGGAGTTTGAAAGCTTCGATTTAAGTCGAATTTCATTAAATAAAGGCCAAAGTAGTATTCTGCATTAATCCATCAGATTAGGTTATATACGAGGCTTACATGAAGCATGGTTTAGCATTAGTCATTTCTGGATGGCTGCTCTTTTATGTTAATACGGTGATGGCAGCGAAGTTGTCTAGCCCATCGCAAGCTCTACAATGCGCGGCCTTTAGTCCTTATGTCGGCGATATTAATCCGCATTATGGCGCGCATCCCTCTAAAGCCTTAATCAATGAATTGTTAGATACTTTAATCAAACAAACGCCTTTTCGTTGCATTATGACCTATGGGGTTTTAAATGGTTTAGATGCTACCTTTGAAGCTGCTAAAGCACGAAACCTTAAAGTAATTGCCATTCTTTGGCTGGATGATAATCCTGAGGTTAATACCCAATCCATAAATAAAGGCATAGAAGTCGCCAAGGCTTATCCCAAAACTATTATCAAGCTCAGTTGTGGTTCTGAAGTAAGAACCCGTCATGGTTATCAGTTTGATGGTGAAATCAGTCGATGTATTGATGCCTTACGCAAAGCTGGCGTTAGCCAACCTATAACCACGATCGATACTTGGTGGGAATGGTGTAATCGATCTTCAACTTGCGCTCAGACTAATTTTGGCGCACAAGTCGATTGGATAGGCGTCAATGTTTTCCCTTGGTGGGATAATTTATACTCAACACTATATCCTTGTACGCCTGCTGATAAAGCCGCAGATTTTCATATAGCGCGTCTTGAACAATTACATAAAACCTATACTGATAAAGACATCATATTAACGGAATTTGGTTGGCCTCATGGACCTGAAGGTAGTACCGGTGGCGCTTCTAAAACCGGTCAACACTGTGCTGTTGCCAACAGTCAGAATCAAAAGCAGGTGCTTCAAGCAACTTTTAAACAACTGGCTAAAAAACATTGGTCAGGTATTGCTTTTGAAGCTTTTGCAGAAACTTGGAAGCCCAGCAAAGAGGGCGATTCCGGTAGTTTTTGGGGTGTTTGTACAGGATTAGCCCATTATCGTTGTTTACAAGGCTTAACTTTAAAATGACCAGCGCTCCCTCTATGTCTCGCATTGCCATCGCCAGTTTTATCGGCACGGCTATTGAGTTTTATGATTTTTATATTTATGGCATGGCTGCTTCATTGGTTATCGGCCCGGTATTTTTTCCTGGTGAAGATTCTAGTAGCCAAGCGCTTAGCGCCTTCCTCACTTTTGCAGTCGCTTTTTTGACTCGACCTTTAGGAGCCATCTTATTTGGTCATTTTGGTGATCGTATTGGACGCAAAGCGACCTTGGTAACATCCTTGTTAGTGATGGGTATTTCAACCACTTTAATTGGATTATTGCCTAGCTATGCTCAAATTGGTGTTTGGGCGCCCATATTATTGTGTGTATTACGTTTTAGCCAAGGTATAGGCTTGGGCGGTGAATGGGGAGGAGCCGCTTTATTGGCGACCGAAAATGCACCTAAAGGCAAACGTGGCTTCTATGGTATGTTTCCGCAATTGGGGCCGCCAGTAGGATTTTTATTGGCAACGGGTAGTTTCTTAGGCTTAACGCATAGCCTCAATGATCAACAATTTATCGATTGGGGCTGGCGACTACCGTTTATGGCTAGTTCGGTATTAGTTGCGATTGGCTTGTATGTTCGATTAGCCTTGACCGAAACTCCTGTCTTTACACAGGTGCTAAAACAGCAGCAAAGAGTCAACTTTCCACTTAAAAATATTCTGAGTTTACATCTAAAGCCATTGATATTAGGCGCATTAGCGATGGTAGTTTGCTATGCCTTATTTTATATCGCCACGGTATTTTCTCTAAGCTATGGAACCAGCACATTACACATACCTCGCCAGCAGTTTTTGGGGATGTTATGTATGGCTATTGTTTTTATGGCAGTCGCCACGCCTTTATCGGCTTGGGCAAGTGATCGTTATGGACGTAAACGAGTGCTGTTAATCGCCAGTAGTTTGGCTATGTTATCCGGTTTCGCCTTAGAACCTATGTTTAATAGTAACTCACCGCTACTCCTAACAGTTTTCTTAAGTTTAGAATTGTTTTTAATGGGCGCTACATTTGCACCTATGGGTGCTTTATTACCAGAATTATTTCCCTCTGAATTGCGTTATACCGGAGCAGGCACAGCCTATAACCTAGGTGGAATTTTAGGCGCATCATTCGCACCTTATATCGCCCAGCGCTTAGTCACCGAAGGTGGGCTTGCTTGGGTCGGTGGCTATGTTTCATTGGCGGCAGCCATTAGTTTTTGTGCGGTGTTAATGATACAAGAAACGCGAGATAAATCTTGGGTGAATTAATCGGCTATCAACTTATGGAGGGATCGATTGAGCTTAATCGTTCACTTTTAGATAGCGCTCTCTTGAGCGGAGACAAAAGGCTCAAGGCGAAGGGTTAAGTCTAATATCTGTCACGCCCTGAGTTGCGCCTCCTAGACTTAATCTTTCGTCTGCGCTGAAGCTGTACCGCTTTAAGCATAGGTAGCCACACAAGTTTCTTATCGGCGTGGAAACGATAAAAAACACCGTAGGGGCGTATTGCATACGCCCAACATCGAAAGTCCAATGTTATAGAGCTTATTTTATAAGGGCGTATGCAATACGCCCCTACGATCTTCACCACAATGTTATCGTTCGCGTGTGGGAATGCTATCAATTATTTGTGTAGATACCTATGCGCTTTAATTAGGTAGTCACTTAATGTTAGTAATCCTACGAACTGATATTTTCAGCCAGTTGTTTACTAATAACAGCCGGTAATTTATTAGGCGCTTTAATGCGTAATTGTTTGTTAACATTAAATTGACCAAACACCACTTCGATATCTTTAATGGCGACATCAAATTCCTTGGCCAAATATTTAACCATGTAATCGGTCGCTTTGCCGCCTTCCGGAGATGCTGTTACGCTGATCTTAAGTTGCAGACCTTTCGCTTTACCAATAGCATTTTTTTTTGAGCTGGGTTTACCTAAAACATTCAATACTAAAATGTCGCCTTCCCACTGACAGAATGACGTCATCGCCTGCTTTTTTTGTGGCACTGAATTATGCTTTAAGCCAAAAAGTCATAGGTTTTGGTGTTTCTTCGCTGTCATCCAAATCTTTCCATAGATAAGTGGTTTTTAACTCTGGATGCTTAACATAACCGCGTTTATTCCAAAATTGATCTAAGGGGACATAGTCAGCGGGTCTACGTGGATGATCTAGGGGTCTTTCTACACAACAAAAAGTGATATATTTAAAACCACCCAATTCAGCGGCATGCGCTTCTCGTTGTTCGAAAAATTTCACCCCGATACCAAGTCCTCGATAGGCTTTATTCAATACCGACTCACTGCAGTAAAACACTTCATCAAGATTATAACCTTGCTCGATAAAAGGCTGTTTAAGAGATTCAGTTTCATGGCGCATAGGCAATGCGGTAGAAGCTCCGACTACTTTGTCGCCGTCTAAAGCCAAGATGATGACTGTTTCTGGAGTATCAATATAGGTTTGCAGATAGGTTTTTTCATATTCATAACTGCCGTCATATAAATAAGGGAAATCACGAAAAACTTCAATTCTAAGTCTAGCGAGTTCTGGGATATAGTGCGCCAACTCATCACCGCTGCAGCGCTTAATACTGATATTGTTAGACATAGCTATTCTCTTAAATAAATCAGGCATTTTAGACGAAATAACAAATAAGATACAAGATCAAAGCTTTAAGAAAAAAGTCTTTAAGGTCACAGTTTCGTCACTGATTTCATATCATTAACAGCATAGCAACCGATCGAGTTGCGGGAAAAGCATTGATCGAATTTGAATTACATCATGTCGGGTTACGACTATGCCGATAGGCTTATAACCCCGATCAAAACGTTTGAATGCTCCATTAATTTGCGAAATGTTAAACGTTATAATGGGGTTGCAAACCCTGTCCCGCCTAGAAGCATAGGTATCTACACCAATAATTGTTAGCATTCCCAAGCGAGAACGATAACATTGTGGTGAAGAGGGTAGGGGCGTATTGCATACGCCCTTATAAAATAAGCTCTATAACATTGGACTTTCGATGTTGGGCGTATGCAATACGCCCCTACGGTGTTTTTTTATCGTTTCAACGCTGATAAGAAACTTGTTTAGATACCTATGGCCTAAAAGGTATCGAAATACTTGAAAATAAGCAAAAAAAACAGGCAGTTTTAGAGCGCCAAATTGGCTTTTATCAGCTGACGATTGTACTTTGATGCGACAAATAGGCAGTTTCGTTTAACTCAAATTGGAATCGCTCGCGTCCAGTTAGGATTTGATAGCGACGCGTTGCAACTTTACTCTTCTCGATTTGCAATATGAGTAATCGCTATTGGCAGCGATTGCTGACTAATTGCTGAAAAATATTTTTCTCGGCGATAATTGGCTGATCAAAGTGCAATTGAAATCAAACAAACTGGAAGATTGTCGCTTAAAACTCGAAAAGTTTATTGCTAAATTACATTCCGCTAAGATAAAGCTGTCCTTAAACTGGGTTAAATTCAATCAGATAATCAATTAAGTAGCACTTAATTGCCGGAAACGCCACCATACGCAACGCTTAGGTGATTTATTTCCGACCTACATCTACAGGCACTATGCTTCCAGAATGTAATGCACTAGCAAGTAAGGCCTGATGTATGCCGATGTGTTTTAGGTTTTGTAAATCTTGATAATGCCGTATGCCCCCCGCAGCAACAAAGTGCTGTTCTGGATAATGCTTACAAAAGTCACTTAATGTTTCTAAATCGGGTCCTTGCTGACTGCCGACTCGATTTAAGGTCATGATGATAATCGTCTCTGGCCATAAGTTTTGATCGCTAAAGAGACTAGGCGCACCTAAAGCCTCCGATTTTCCATAATCCAACGATAGAATAAAGCGCTTTTTAAAGGCCTTAAGTTCGAATAGTTGGTCTTCGTTATAACTTTCACTGCCTAATACCGGAAGATGATTGTCTGCATAATCTTTAACCGTTTGATAACCGCTATCTATCCAAAAGGTTTTTTGCGGATAAGTCTTAAGCAAATCATTTATGAGTGCTTCATGATGACCTTGTCCAGTAATGGCATTTAAATCGGCGAGATAAAAGCAATCAAAATCGGCTAGTGTCAGAAAAGCGGATATCACTTTAAAAAGATCTGCTGAATGACAGAGCTGAGTATTAATGGGCTGATATTGATCACGTAAGCCTAAATGCGCGTGGACGACTACACCGTCTTTTAGATCAATAACGGGAATTATTTTCATGGGTAAAGCTGATGTCATAGTTCTGATGATAAACTGTGTGTATGAAAATTTTAGTATTTGAGTATATCACTGGCGGCGGCTTTAATAAGCAGTATCTACCTTCAGCTTTGTTGGCTGAAGGTAGATTAATGCTGCAAGCCTTGTTGGATGATATACGTCGCTATGCAAAGCAAGGCCAGGAGCTTGAAGTGGTGGTGATGCTAGACGAGCGCCTTAAAACCTTGATTAATACTTCGGGTATGCAAGTGGTTTTTATTGCGCCAGAACAAAATACCTCTGATGAATTTAAGCGCTTAGCGCAACACTGCGATGCTATCTGGCCGATTGCACCAGAGTTTGATGGTCTATTGCAAAGCTTGTGTCAGAACGTAGCTGATTTAAATAAGTTGTTATTAACGTCTCCTGCACACGCTGTGGCGTTAACTGGCGATAAATGGTTAAGCTATCAACATCTTAAGCAACATCATATTGCCACTGTGTCTAGTCGATTATTTACAGGCGTTGATCAATATGATCAGCAACAGGGTGGCGATTCAACCTGGGTCGTTAAGCCTTTAGATGGTGTGGGTTGCGTAGATAGTTATATCCTTAGGAAAAGAGAAGATTTTATCGCTATGCAGGCGCGTAGTGGTCGTTATATTATTCAGCCGCAATTAACAGGGCTCACGACCAGTTTATCGTGTTTGTTTAAACAAGGTCGAGGCTGGTTGCTGTGCGCTAATCAGCAGCACTTTACAATTATCAATCAACAATATCATTTGAATCAACTTGTCGTGAATCATAGCCCTAATTTAGAAGCTTATAGCGCCTTAGTGGATGCTATTGCACAATCATTGCCCGCTTTATGGGGTTATGTAGGTATCGATTTAATAGAGACGCCTGAACAAACATGGGTGCTAGAAATTAATCCGCGCTTAACGACTTCTTATGTGGGTATATACGAAGCCTTAGGGATTAATGTCGTTGAGGCTGTTATGCAATTAATTGGCGGTGAGCCGCTTTTAAAAACTAAGGATCGTCAAGCGGTCACTCTACAGGTTTCGTCATGTCTTTAAGCAATAAAGTGGGTTGGGATATAGGTGGCGCTCATGTTAAAGCGGCTGTTATCAATGCTCAAGGTGAATTGCTGGCTGTTTATCAACAGCCTTGTCCATTATGGAAGGGCCTAGAGTATTTGCAGCAGGCGGTCAGAGGAATCCTAGCGCAGATCAATCAGCCAGTTAATTGTCATGCCATCACTATGACTGGCGAGTTGGTGGATTTATTTGTCGATAGGGATGATGGTGTAAAACAAATCATTGGCACTATGCAGGCTTTACTGGCGGGTCAACGCTGTTATATCTATGCCGGTTTAGCTGGGTTTATCTCGGCGGAACAGATTGAAACTACACATTATTTAGCCATTGCTTCGGCAAATTGGTTGGCGAGTGCAAGCTTTGCTGCACAAAAAATAGGCAGTGGTTTATTTGTTGATATCGGCAGCACCACGACTGATATTCTGGTGCTTAAAGAGGGCGATGTTAAGGCTCAAGGTTATAGCGATTATGAGCGCTTAATCTCTAAAGAGTTAGTGTATACCGGCATCGTTAGAACAGCAGTGATGGCGGTTGCACATTCAGCACAAGATCAAGGTCAAGACATAGGTATTATGGCAGAATATTTTGCGACTATGGCTGATGTTTATCGAGTGACCGGTGAGCTCGATGAAGCTCATGATCAAACTGAAACCGCTGATGGTAATGAGAAAACCTTAATCGCTAGTGCTAGACGTTTATCACGATTATTAGGCAGTGACTTTGTTGTAGAGGAGTTGCCTCGCTGGATAGCCTTTGCAGAAAATATTCGTGAACAACAGTTACAAAAAATATTGCAAGCGAGTTTGTATCGATTGCAAGTCGATGGACTTGATCAACAACACCCTTTAATAGGCGCAGGTGTCGGGCGTTTTTTAGTTAAAGAACTTGCTCAGCAATTAGGTCGACCTTATGTTGATTTTATTGATTTACTGCCTAATACTGTTATACAAACTGGGCTAAATGCAGCGGATTGTGCGCCCGCAGTCGCTGTCGCCCGTTTGCTCACTGAGTCGGATAAGAATTAAATGAATAAGCCATTAACACCGAAAGCACCTAAGAGTACCGAAGCCAAGGTTGTTAGTGCGCCTAAAGTGAAAGCAGTTAAAAAACCTGCTCAAAAGAAGCCAGTGCCTAAACCTAAACCCTCAATCTCATGGTCTTATCGATTATTATTGATCGCTATTGAGTTGCTAGGTTTAGCTATGACAGCTGTTTTTGTCATTATGATGTTATTAGGCTATTCGGCTAGCTTATTTACAGGCACCAGTTTCTTTGCCAATTTATTGCCTTTTGCTGTCGGAGTTTTAGCTTTAATAGTCGCTATGGCCGGTATATTAATAGGCTGGTATCAATTTAGAAAATGGTTGTATAGCAAGCAATTATTATGTCCAGCAATACTCTCTATTAGTATGGCTCTAGGGACAGGTTGGTATTCTATGCAAGAACAATTTTCACCGATACATGCCCACTTTCGCACTTTAGTAGGCGGTAAGCAAGAAGCCGCTAAAGTGACTATTGCTCATCAAGTTTATGCTGCTTATAGACGTTATGACGCTACACAATTACAAACCATGGTGCAACGTGCTCAAGAATATAATGCTGTAATTAATGAAGCGGCAACAGAGTTCGGGCTTGATCCGGCCCTATTGCAGGGCGTTGCGGCAACTGAATCTTCTTTTTTACCCCGTAATAGCAGTGATGGGGGTCATGGCTTATTTCAAATCACCCAAGTGCCTAAAGTTGTAGTAGAACAGGCCGGCAAGCGCTTGGCTGAACATCAAATGTCTTTACATAATCATCGTCATAATGCTTTTCTAGCGGCTGCCACGCTTAAATATTATTTAGCTGAAATGAAGGGGGATTTATTCTTAGGCTTATTGGCTTATAACATAGGTCCGGCTAATGGTGGTTTACGCTTTATTATGCAGCAATATGGCGCCACCGATTTCGTGACTATTCAGCCTTATTTACAGAGCTTGCCAAGGGATTATCCTATCCGTGTTTTATCGTACGCACTGGCTTTTAGAGTCTGGCATAAAGAAGGTAAATTACTGCCTTATGAAGAAGGCAGCAATGCCTTACATATACAATATATTGGGATTCCTGGTTTACAAGAGGATTATTTAGGTTAGCTAAGTTTTAAGATGTCGGGTTACGCTATCGCTACCCCGACCTTCCTATATTAACCGATCGTAATTTAGGGACAGCTCGAGACCAGTCCCTAAGGTGTGCATCGGTAAGCCGGAATAAGACCAGCCAAGCATAGCGCGTGCTGGCGTTTTAGGCAGTTTGAGTGCTACCTTATGCCGGAAACGCTTTACTTGCTGATGCTCGTAAAGTCTTATTCCGGCCTACAAGACTAACTAAGCCGGCCGGGGTTACAAACCCCTCCCGCGTGTGCCAGACACATGGAAAATAAGCATTACTCTGTAGGGGCGAATTCATTCGCCGCGTGTTTATTGAGCAAAATAGACTACGCACAAGATCTGAAAAAAGAATGTAGCAACTTGTCGGGTTAGCGATAGCGTAACCCGACAAAGTATGAAAACTTGGTGGTTGAAGAAGGTCGGGTTACGCTGCGCTAACTCGACCTACATGACTAAGGATTTTGGATGGAATCATCAATCTTCAGCCAAGCTAGTTAATATTTCTTCTCGGATTTGAGCTTGTTGTTCTGGGTCGGTAATAGCTTGTAAATGTTGGTCGGTAATATAGAACATATCTTCAGCGCGACTGCCTATTGTGGTGATTTTTGCATTCAATAGATTGACCTGCTGTTTGATAAAAGCACTGCCTATTTTGGCTAGCAGTCCTGCATGATCGGTGGTAATAAGTTCTATTAAAGTATAGCGATTTAAGGGGTCAGCAATAAACTTAATGTTGGTTGCGATAGGGAAGTGCTGGGCTTGTCGAGATTTGGATTGACGATGGATATTAATATGGCCTTTTACCTCGCCTTCTATCAGGTTCTGGCGAAGTGCTGAGCAAATATGTAAGGCTCTGCATGATTCATTGATAGGTTCGCCAGATTGTTCCAAGACTTGAAAACTATTCAGTGCATAGTTATTTTGCGTGGTCATGATTCGGGCATCAAGTATGGTTAGTCCCAATTGATCAAGGGTTGCGGTACTGATGGAGAAAATAGGTCCAATATTTTCAGCGTAAATAAATACGTCGGCACTGCCATGCTGAGTTTGTGGGCTGAGTAAAACTAGAGGTAAGTCATCTGCTTTAGCTGAGCTAATAGCCATGGTATGCCAGGCTATTTCATCTGCTGAATATCTTAAAAAATAATCATCATTGGTGTGTTGCCAAGCATCGTTAATGAGGTTGTCATTTAAGCCTAATTTGCTGAGCTTTTCATGTGCTTCTTGTTTATTCTCTAATAAGCGATCTTCAAGTGCACTAGGGTTTTGCAGGCCGTGGCGTAAGGCGCTATGAGTGGCTAAATACAGCTCTTTTAGTAAGGAGTCTTTCCAGTCATTCCATAGCTCAGGGTTGGTGGCGCGTATATCGGCGACCGTAAGTAAATAGAGGTGATTAAGGTACTCAACACTGCCGACTTTTTGAGCAAATTCATGAATCACGTCAGGGTCGCTAATATCTTTACGTTGAGCAGTGACTGACATCAATAAATGAGTGCTAACTAGCCAAGCGATTAAATTAGTATCATGACTTGAAAGTTCATGTTGTTGGCAGAAGTTGCGGGCTATGTCTTCGCCGAGTTTAGAGTGATCGCCATTTTGTCCTTTGGCAATGTCATGAAAAAATGCGGCAAGGTAAACGATTTCCGGCTTAGCTATGAGTTTAAACACGCTAGTGCAAAACGGAAATTCATGGTTATGCGATTCTAATGAAAAACGTCTTAAGTTGCGGATAACAAATAAGGTGTGCTCATCAACAGTATAAATATGAAATAAATCATATTGCATGCGTGCAATTATATTAGCGAAGCAGGGGAGGTAAGCGGCTAATACGCCATAACGATTCATGCGTCGTAGTTCGTGAGTTAATCCATGGGTTCTTCGAAATAGCTCTATAAATAACTGATTAGCTGATTTGTTGCTTCTAAAGCTGTCGTCAATGAGTGCGAGGTTTTTTCGAATTAAACGTATAGTGGTCGCTCGAATACCTTGTAAGGTAGGATTAAGTTGTAAAATTAAAAAAACTTCTAAAAGTGCTAGAGGGCGCTGTTCAAATAACTGAGGATTAGTGGCTTGAAGATAGCCATTAATGGCGATAAAGTCATCGTTAATAATAGTAGTTTGATTGGCTTTGTCACTTGTTATAAAGCGCTCATTAAATAGTTGTAGTAACATTTCATTGAGTCGTTCTATGCTGAGTAAGGTTTTAAAATAAAACTGCATGAACTGTTCAACATCTTGATTGGGTTGTTCAGCTATAAAACCAAATTGTCTGGCAATTTCCCTTTGATAATCAAAAATGAGTCGGTCTTCAGCTCGATTGGTCAAAAGGTGAAGAGCATAACGAACTCGCCAAAGAATATCGCGGGCAGCGATAAGTTCGTTGTACTCAGCTTCGGGTAAGAAGTCGTATTTAATAAGTTCTTTGAGAGTTGATGAATTGTAATGGCGCTTAAAAACCCAAGCGATGCATTGCATGTCACGCAAGCCACCAGGACCTTCTTTGATGTTAGGTTCTAGGTTATAGGCGGTGTCATGAAATTTGGTGTGCCGTAAACGCTGTTCTTCCATTTTAGCGGCAAAAAACTGATCCGATGGCCATATCCTGTTAGGTGTAATGCGCAGTTTTAGTGCTTCATAGAGTTCAGTCCGGCCAGAAATGTGACTGATTTCGAGTAGACTGGTCATGATGCTTTGGTCATCTAGTGCGGCGCTCACACATTCATCAATGCTGCGCACGCTATAGCCGGGTTTTAAGCCTATATCCCAAAGAAAGGTGAATAGATTAGAGAGCGCTTCTTGGTAGGGTGCTGTGTCGCTAGAGTCGAGCAGGACAAGAATATCAATGTCAGAATGAGGAAATAGCTCTCGACGCCCATAACCACCGACCGCACACAAACTTAGTTGTGTCGCGTGGTCGCCTAGAAAGTGCTGCCAGCAAC
>Ga0194037_1001571_pt1 | contig 16306 bp, 15 predicted proteins | sample JunL306m_MetaG_FD_148653 | JGI IMG/M metagenome (GOLD analysis project Ga0194037, IMG submission 148653) | Anoxic zone freshwater microbial communities from boreal shield lake in IISD Experimental Lakes Area, Ontario, Canada - Jun2016-L304-6m | ecosystem: Environmental > Aquatic > Freshwater >...
ATGAAGCGCAGCGCACTATCAACGAGATCATCACAAGCCCAACCCATACATCTACCAGACCAGTTCTTGGTGTCTACTTCGATCAAAACTTCACTGGAGTTGGAGCTAAGGTTTCACAGCTCGTTACTGGAGGAGCCGCTGAAAAGGCGGGAATTCTGGTCGGTTCGATCATCACCAATATTGGTGGAAGTCGAGTTCCAGATGCAGAAACGGCGATCGTTCGGATCCGCTCATATGCACCCGGCAGTACCGTCTCAATTACCGCAACGCTTCCTAGTGGGGTCAGTAAGGTATTTACCGTTACTTTGGGTTCGGCACCTTCGAATTCTTAAGAGGTTCAATCCGTGACAGACTATAGGGAGTGAATTTACTTAACTTAGAGTCGGTCTCGAAAGCCTTCGATATCCGCCCACTTTTGGATGGCGTCTCACTCGGCGTTGCTCAAGGTGAGCGGATTGGCGTGGTCGGCCGCAATGGTGATGGCAAGAGCACCCTTCTGAAGATAATGGCGGGCACTCTAGAACCCGATGAGGGCCGTGTCGCGAAATCAAATGCGGTCCACATAGGGATCTTGAGCCAGGCCGATAACGCGGCCGCTGGCGCAACAATCCGCGAGGTTGTCCTCGGCGATCTGCCAGTCCACGAATGGGCTAGTAATAGCCGTATTCGCGAGGTTTTACAGGGCCTATTTGATGGCCATAGCGATGACCTGCTGGATCGTAAGTTTCACTCCCTCTCTGGTGGGGAGCGCCGTCGCGTTAATCTCGCCAAATTACTGGTCTCCGATCTCGATCTGATCTTGCTCGACGAACCAACAAACCACCTCGACGTAGAAGGGGTGGCCTGGCTCGCGTCACACTTAAAGTCGCGCATTGGTCTCTCGGTAGTCGTTATTACTCACGATCGCTGGTTCTTGGACGAGATTTCGGATCAGATCTGGGAAGTAGTTGGCGGCAAGGTGCTGGAGTACGAAGGCGGGTACTCCGCATTTGTTCTCTCTAAGGCCGAACGTTCTCGTCAATCCTCGGTTGAAGATAACAAGCGCAATATGTTGATTCGCAAAGAGTTGGCTTGGTTGCGTCGAGGCGCACCTGCGCGAACATCAAAACCTAAGTTTCGTATCGATGCGGCAAATACTTTGATTGCAAATGAACCACCACCTCGTAACGAGGCTGAACTTCTCAACTTTGCTGCTAATCGCCTCGGTAATACCGTGTATGAACTGCACCAAGCCTCTATTAAAGCGGGCGACTTAGAACTCCTGGAGAAGATTTACTGGAACATTGGTCCCGGGGATCGCATCGGAATCGTAGGCGTAAACGGCGCCGGTAAGACAACGCTGATGAAAGTATTGAATGGTGAAGGGAAGGTCTTTGCCGGCAAGCTTGTTACGGGAGTAACAGTTAAGGCCGCTTATTTGTCGCAACATCTTGAGGAGCTAGATCCCACTTGGCGCGTGTTAGAAGCCGTGGAAAAAGTAGCAAATAGAGTGCAGTTAGGAAACGGAAAAGAACTTTCTGCCAGTCAACTGTGTGAACGTTTGGGATTTAACAAAGATCAACAGTGGACTCCCGTCGGAGATCTCTCCGGTGGAGAGCGACGCCGTTTACAACTTACGCGCCTACTCATGGATAGCCCGAATGTATTGCTTCTCGACGAACCAACAAATGATTTCGATGTGGAAACTCTCACGGCTCTCGAAGATTTATTGGACTCTTTTGGAGGGACTCTCTTAGTTATTTCGCATGATCGATATTTCTTAGAGCGAGTCTGCGATACCTTTGTTGGACTGGTGGGCGATAAGTCACTCCGAGACTTACCGCGTGGAATTGAGGAATACCTTGAATTGCGCCGCACCGGCCTGGCCTCTGGGAATAAGGAATCCGGGGTAAAGAAAGAATCGAGCATTTTGGAGCAAAAGGCACTTAAGAAGGAGATTGCACGCATTGAAAAGCAGATGGAGCGCCGGCAAGCGAGAATTAATGAAATAACCATCGAACTTAACTCAGCTGCCGCTGACCATAATAGATTGATTGAACTACATACCGAGCAAGAGAATTTACAGCGTGAATATGACGAGCTAGAGACGGCTTGGTTAGAGCTGAACGTCTCTTAATTGCAGCGCTGATTGCTCTGGCTTCAAGTCCATGATGAAGGCTCCCATTGCAGCTTCGGAGCCCGCTAGATACTTAAGTTTCCCTGGAGCACGCCTGATACTCGTAATCTGCCAATGTAAACCTAAAACATCGCGGCCAGAACGCACCGGTGCTTGATGCCATCCGGCGATATAGGCCATTGGAATTCCAAAAACTCCATCGAGGCGGAGCAATACCTCTTTCGCTACTTCGGGGAATGCGTCGGCAACGGTATCGCTGAGGTCAGCTAAATCCGGAATAAATACTTTTGGCGCTACATGAATTTCAAAGGGATACCGAGCGGCGAAGGGGACGTACGCGATCCAATGTTCATTCTGCGCAATAATTCGTACTTCATCTTTGATTTCGCGATCAATGATGCTCGTAAGCAATGGAACATGGTGTTTATCGAAATGCTCTTGCGCGACCTGCAACATCTTTGTTGTGCGCGGAGTGATAAAAGGGTAAGAGTAAATTTGTCCGTGCGGATGGTTGAGTGTGACCCCAACCTCCTCTCCCCGGTTTTCAAAGACAAATATCTGCTCTACATATGGCAACTTCGATATCTCACGGGTGCGGTCGATCCAGGCGGCCAATACCGTGCGCATCTGTGCCAGATCTAGACTTCCGAAACTTCCATCGTGCTGATCGGAGAAAACTACGACCTCGCAACGCCCTGTGGCCTGAATGGTTTCAGGCGGAAGTTGATCGGATGGTGCGGCGAAAGATGGAGAACGATTTTCAAAGACGACGACCTCAAAAGTTGAGTCGGCGACCTCGGTACCGAAATCACTCTGTGTCGGGCAGAGCGGACAGAACTCTTTAGGCGGCAGGAATGCACGCGCTTGGCGGTGAGCGGCCATCGCGATCCATTCACCGGTGAGAATATCTTCCCGCATGTCACCCGGAAGCGGCCTAGGCTCAAAAGGGCGCGAATCAACTGCGGTACGGGCCACAGCCTCCCGGTCATAATAAAAGATCTGACGCCCATCAAACATTTGAAGTTCAGTGCGCTTCACAAAGGCCATGGCGAGAGCCTAATCCATATCCGTTTTGCGGTAAATCAATGAGCAGAGGCGCGCACCGCGGCAGCAACAGAAGTAACAACTCGGGGATCGAAGACGCTGGGGACTATGAAATTTGCATTGAGCTGGTCTGAACTGACGCAGTCCGAAATTGCGCGAGCAGCAGCAACAAGCATCTCATCGGTGATCTTATGAATTCGTCCATCTAACAAACCTCGGAAGATGCCCGGGAAGGCAAGAACATTGTTGATCTGATTGGGGTGATCGCTGCGGCCGGTTGCTACGACAGCGGCGTACTTTCGGGCGATTACAGGGTCAATCTCTGGCTCTGGGTTTGCCAAAGCGAAAACGATCGAGCCGGGTGCCATCGAGGCGACATCTGATTCCGTTAATACATTCGGTGCGCTCACACCAATAAAGATATCGGCTCCAGCCATGGCATCGCTGAGTGAACCACGGAAATCACCGGGATTGCAATTATCAACGAACCAGGTCCGCATTACATCGTCACCTGGCTTGTTCTCGAAGACCAGTCCATCCTTATCAAAGCCAATAATATTCTTTGCTCCACTTGCAACAAGAAGGCGGGCGACCGCCGTACCTGCTGCTCCCGCACCGCTCATGACGATTTTGCTATCAGCAAGATTTTTCTTGACGAACTTCAGCGCATTTGTCATCGCCGCGAGAACCACGATGGCGGTTCCATGTTGATCATCGTGAAAAACTGGAATATCTAAGAGTTCACGTAACCGACGTTCGACCTCAAAGCAACGAGGCGCAGAAATATCTTCTAGATTAATCCCGCCGTAAACCGGGGCGATAATCTGCACGGTGCGAACGATCTCATCGACATCTTGGGTGTCCAGGCATACGGGCCAGGCATCGACATCGGCAAAGCGCTTGAAGAGCGCTGCCTTGCCCTCCATAACGGGGAGAGCTGCTTCCGGGCCGATGTTGCCAAGACCAAGAACTGCGGAACCGTCTGTAACTACTGCGACGGTATTTCGCTTGATAGTTAACCGGCGAGCATCTTCTGGGTCGGCGGCAATCGCCTGGGAGATACGTGCTACCCCGGGAGTGTAAGCGCGCGACAAATCATCGCGAGTTTTCAAAGGAACTTTTGAATTGACTTCGATCTTGCCACCGAGGTGCAATAAGAATGTCCGATCACTCACTTTACGAACTGTAAGCATGGGATTTTCTGAGATTGCAGCGCTGATTCGCTCTGCATGTTCGCTATCCAGTGCATCGCATGAAACATCCACAGTCACACGATCAATAAATGATTCGACAACATCAAGCGCGGTGATTGAAGCGCCGGCCGCGGTGATCGCAGCGGTTATCTCCGCAACTGGCTGTGCAGAAGGAGGACCTTCTACACGAATTGTTATTGCATAACCAGGACTGGTTGATGCCATTACACAACTCCGTAAAGTCGGTCGCCGGCATCGCCGAGGCCCGGAATGATGTAGCCCTTCTCGTTCAATTTTTCGTCGAGCGCGGCCGTGACCAAAGTTAAATTGGCCGCCGAACCGGCAAACTCTTTCTCCAACGCGGCAACGCCTTCCGGAGAGGAGAGAATGCAGATCATTGTTATGTCAGTGGCTCCTAGATCAATTAAATAATGTATTGCAGAGATCAAAGTTCCACCGGTAGCAAGCATTGGATCTAGGACGAAACACTCGTGGTTGTGTAAATCTTGCGGGAGGCGATTGGCATATGTCTTGGCCTGCAGGGTCTGTTCGTCACGGACCATGCCTAAAAAGCCCACCTGTACAGAAGGCATGAGTCGGAGCATCCCGTCGAGCATCCCTAGGCCCGCTCGCAAGATTGGAATAACGACGGCGTCGGGCTTTGCCATCAGTGCGCCTTGAGCGATTGCAACCGGGGTCTTCACCGTCACGGGAACGGTCTTCACATCGCGGGTGGCTTCGTAGGCGAGCAAGGTGACAATTTCGCCAACAAGTTCCCGGAATATGGATGAGGGGGTCTTCTCATCGCGAAGTACGGTGACCTTGTGGGTAATGAGTGGGTGCTCTGCTACATGAACTTTCACGAACCCGACTTTACCCGTGGAATCCAACCTTGTCGCGTATCCCAATCAGTGGGACGATGGTGCTATGACGAACCAGGCTGAGTTCAATAGTGACGACTTCGGCGTGATCGCTTGGCGTGAAGATGGAGTGTGGCGAGCCTCACGACTTGTAAACACTCGGGACCTTGGTTCGATCATGGACCAGTTAAAGGCGCAACAGGGCGAGGGCGGCTCTGTGGCACTGATAGCGGTCGATGAAGAATTCTTTCTCATAGCTCGCAGCAACGGCCCATCGATGCAAATGATGTTGAGCGATGTGACATATGCCGTCGAATATGAAATCGCAGCAGACCTGATCGATGCGCTAGATCTCCCATATCCAGAAGATGATGATGACCCACAGCCAGGGGGCGATATTGACCTGCTCGCTGATTTTGGAATAAGCGCAATGGATCTAGAGGTAATGAGCGATGATCTTGAGATGTATCCCGAAGAGCAGATCACTCTGCTTGCCGGTCGATTAGGGTTCGGTGACCAGTTCGAACAACTCTATGATCGCAATTAATGGTTGATTATCTACCCTTGATGCGTGAAGCGATCGCGATCGCAAAGCTTGCGCTCATCACCGATGACGTTCCCGTAGGAGCCTTAGTCATCAACCCGGCGGGGGTAATTGTTGGACGGGGAAGCAATCAAAGAGAGATCGAGCGAGATCCGACTGCTCACGCCGAAATTGTGGCGCTGCGTCAGGCCGCCTTGGAGCAGAATAATTGGCGTCTGGATAACCACACCTTGTTTGTGACCTTAGAGCCTTGTGCCATGTGCGCCGGGACCATCGCTCAATCCCGGATAAAGACGGTGGTATTCGGAGCTTGGGATGAGAAGGCCGGCGCAGTTGGTTCGGTCTGGGATATCTTGCGCGATCCGCGCAGCCCGCATCAGGTAGAAGTAGTTGCTGGCATTCTGGAAGATGAATGCGCTGCGTTATTGCGAGAATTTTTTAAAGAGAAGCGTTAGGGCGTATCGTCACCCCTGGTGGCGTGTCTGAGTGGCCTAAAGAGCACGTCTCGAAAGCGTGTGTTGGGTAACCAACCGTGGGTTCAAATCCCACCGCCACCGCCATGATCTTTCAAATGTTAGTGATTGATAATGATTTCGTATGATGGGTTGAGAATTACCAAGTTTCCATTGGTTTCACCGACCATACCCTCAGCGCAAAGAACTGAGCCAACTTCGACACCTGTGATCTCTCGTCGCCCAATAAATTGCAGAGTGATCCCGCCGGTTTCATCCCAGATCTCGATATCAACATGCGGTGTGGAATTGGCAGGTGCATTTCTAATATTTGTTACATGACCGGTTACATGTGCACGATGGCGCCATTGCGCTGCTGCGATCGGATGGATCTTCTCCGCGTAATGACTGGTTTCATCGAGAGTGATTGGTTCATCTTCCAAACGTCGGGTTTGTGTCTTGGCAGGTACATCCTCCGTGATATCAGTTCCATGCTCCTCATGAACAGTTATCTGTGAGCCGGAGATCATTTTTTCGACATCGAAAGGAATAATCGTTGCAACCACTCGAGGCAACTGTGAAATTGGATCAGCTATTGCCTCAGCGGTGCGGTCATGCATCAATCGCCCAACAAAACTTGAATACGAACGCCGCGGTAATAGGAGAGTGAGTTCGACATCGGGTGACGAAGTGGCTCTGATCGCATAATCTAGAGCGGCATTAGGAAGCCTGCGATCGGGACAGTCGATGAATTCAATCGCCACATCTGCCAGGGCAGGATTGAGCATCCAGGCTTTCTTAATATCATCGGCATGCTGATCATCGAGAACGAAGTGCACCGCGGAAACACTACGTGGATTCACGCTTCGCGCATAACGAACCGCTCCGACGGTCGCCAGATCTACAGTGTCGACTAGCACCGTCACCTCGTGGCGCGAAATGGTCACTGCGCGAGTATTGGCTGCATCAACTTTAAGTGCTCTTTGTTCCAGGCGGTATCTGCGATTGAGTCGGTTGAGCGCGTAGACAAGTACTGGAGTAATCGCTAAAACAACCCATGCGCCTTCGGTAAATTTAACAACCGCGAAAATTACAATGATTACTGCGGAGACAATTCCGGAGAGTAAATTAACTATGTTGCGGTACATCCAGCCCTTATCACGGCTCTTTCGTGCTTTGGAAGCCATTCCGAAGCCAACGAGAGAGAAACCGGTAAATACACCTAAGGCGTAAAAGGCGACCAATCTATTAACGGAGCCACCGGTAACGAGAACCAAGGTGACCGCACCGGTTGCAAGAACGATAATTCCATTGGAAAAAGCGAGACGGTGACCACGCTTGCTCAACTGCCGAGGCAAGAAGCCATCATTTGCAACGAAGTTAACGAGATAAGGAAAGCCAGAGAAGGCGGTATTTGCTCCGGTGATGAGAATTAACATGGTCGCAGCCTGAACGACATAGAACCAGACAGTTCCAAATGTAGCGGTGCCCATTGTTGCTTTTACAACTTGCGATATCACGGTAGGTGAGCCAGATGTATAAGGCGTGGAGAATGTTCTGTGTGCAAAATAAGAAACACCAAAGACCATCGAGCCTAGAATGACTGACATAGCAACCAAGGTCTTGCGTGCATTCACACCTTCTGGAGTGCGGAAGAGCGAGACTCCATCAGAAATGGCTTCAAGTCCGGTGAGTGAAGAACCACCGTTAGCAAATGCTCGGAGCAGGATAAAGATCGCAGCAAAACTAAAGAGTCCTTGGGCATGGCCGATCGCCACCGCGCCGTGCAGTGTCGTTGGGTCATATTGAGGCAGAGTGCCGCGAATAATGCGATAAATGCCAGTTACGAACATAACTGTTAATGAAATGACGAAGAAATAAGTTGGAAGTGCGAATGCGGCACCCGCCTCCTTGACTCCACGAAGATTTCCAAAAGTTAAGATTGCGATTACGAGCAAGGTCATTACAACTTTATAAGGTTGCAGCGAGGTGAATGTTGAGAGGATTGCATCAATACCTGCCGAAGATTGAATTGCGACAGTAACGGTGTAATCGAGCATCAAAGCTACCGCTGCTATTTGTGAGAAGAGCGGTCCTAAATTATCTCGCGACACCACGTATGCCCCACCGGATCGTGTGTAGACCTGTACGACTTCGCGGTAGGAGAAAGTAACAATTACAAGTACTACTAAAACAACAACGGTCATTGGCATCAAGATGCCGAATGCGGCTAAGCCAAATGCAGGAAGTAGAGCTAAGAGGATCTGCTCAGAACCATATGCAGATGACGAAATGCAATCTGAGGCCAGAATTCCCAAGGCAAATGTCTTGCTCAATCGTTGATGTGAAAGCGAGTGCCTATTAAGAGGCTTCCCCAAGACTGCTTTCTTAATCTTGTATGAAAGCGGGTCTTTCAGGTGGGCGTGCTCCTTGAGAACCTTGGGCTGCGGAGCGTTATCTATCCAAGCTTTTGGCACGATTACCTTCTTCTTGAGTCATGGCCCAATAAATGCATCAGGTGCAGATGATTATTTTAGGGTCTAATCGCAAAGTTGCGTGAAAAGGGAGGAATTTAAGGCCAAAGTGTCATCTCCTGCCGAGCCATGAATCTCATAAGAGTGGATTTTCGTCTCCAAGGCAAAATCGGGAGCCGCTCATGGCAATCTAGAAGGGCTGCGGATTTGGTGCCATCAATGACTTTCAAGGCCACGCCTCCATTGGAAAGGCTAAATGTAAGCACAAGACCCAAGTGGGTTACGTCAATCGTGCCGAGATCCGTGAGTTTATGTGCCTGACTTTCATATCGGGGTAAATTATTTCTTAGCCGTTCATCGATTGACCACCTCAGCGCCTCGTGACTTGGCATAGGTTCGTACTGACTAAAGCCCCGGTTCATTGGCGCAAGCTTGCTTCACCGCGGGCAAATTCAAAAGCTAAGGTGAGTATTTGATCCCCCTTTTTTCTAGGTAGTGTAATGCTTGAGTTCAGTTGGTAATTAAATCCACCATCTCTCGAAATTCGTAAGGCACATGCCTTCTTCTCAAATCTATAAAAAAGAAGAACATTTTCAATATTGATGGAAAGTTCACCTTCTTCTAGAAAGCGTATTGCCTGACTTTCATATCGCTCTTTATTTTCTGTCAAAAGTGATCCTACGAGCTCCATAAATTCGTCTTTTTGGGCAAAGTTGGGCTCAGAAAGACCTTCCCCGTCTTCAAAGTTCATAAACCAAGATTAACTCAAGTCCCACATTTGAGGGGAAGAATATTTTTAGAACGACCCCTTGGCGCATAGACCAGTTTGCCTTCCACTAAAGCCTTCCCGTAGACAATTCCATAGTATTTGGTGACACGATCGTTTCTGCAGAACACGAATGCTTCTTCAAAGTTAATGGCTTTTCCCGGTGGAATTAAGGAGTACTCCTTGGATTTAAAAGTTTCAACGAGGTGGTCCGACAACCAACCAGTCTTATGAATTTCTACATATATGGTGACATCTTTCTGCGCCTTGTCGCAGATTGAGACGGCATTGATTTTGACTGCATTAACTTCTTTCACCTCACGAAGATAGGTGGAGATGTGTGCATCTGAGATATCGATCCGGCAGGGTGGTTTATGGCTAATCGCAGAGGCTTCGCCAGGAAGCAGAACGGATGACCCTAGAACTAGTGAAACCGCTATGAAGGGTGTAAACGCGGCGCGACTAGGATTTACTCTTTGCAAATTGAACATGTCGGATGATGGCAAAATCCGAGCAGTTCCCTCGGAAGTTATCCACACATAAAAAAACTGGCGGAGAATGAGGGATTTGAACCCTCGAAAGGTTGCCCTTTACACGCTTTCCAAGCGTGCGCACTCGGCCGCTATGCGAATTCTCCAGTGCGGGCCTCTCGGCCAGCGAGTCGTAGCCTATCGGCTCTGGAAACTATGATTGCCCACAGATCCTCCGTGCGGCGTTACCGTACTGAACTCCCCCAGGACCGGAAGGTAGCAAGGGTAGGTGCGCTCTGGCGGGTGCACGGAGGATCCCTAATAAGAAGGAGAACGGTGTCACTCGCTCTATATAGAAAGTATCGCCCCTCGACCTTCGATGAGGTCATTGGGCAAGAGCATGTCACGGTGCCGCTTTCCAACGCCTTAGCCGCGGGCAATATTCACCACGCTTATCTATTTAGCGGCCCTCGTGGTTGCGGCAAGACTTCGAGCGCTCGCATCATGGCGCGCTCGCTCAATTGTGTAAATGGACCAACGCCCAATCCGTGCGGCACCTGTCAATCATGTACCGATCTTGTTGCCAATGGCCCAGGCTCGATTGATGTTATGGAACTTGATGCTGCGACTCACGGATTAGTTGACGATGCGCGCGACTTACGCGATAAAGCATTCTTCGCCCCGGTACAAGCGCGTTACAAGATTTACATTATTGATGAGGCACACCAACTCGGACCCGGCGCTGCCAACGCCTTACTCAAAGTTGTAGAAGAGCCACCTCCCCACGTCATCTTTATCTTTGCAACTACCGAACCAGATAAGTTGATTTCAACTATTCGTTCGCGCACTCATCACTATCCATTTCGTTTAGTACCGCCCGGAATTCTCTCTACCCATCTCGAGAAGATCTGCGATCTCGAAGGAGTCAAAGTTGCCAAGGGAGTTATTCCACTAGTTGTTCGCTCTAGTGGCGGCTCAGTTCGCGACGCTCTCTCGGTTCTGGGACAACTCTTAGCTGGCGCCGGTCCCGATGGAGTCACTTATGACATTGCAGTACAGCTTTTAGGCTTTACAGATGGCGCTCTACTTGATGAAGCAATCGACGCGCTCGCTGCGCGAGATAGCACAACGATCTTCAACACGATTGATAGAGTGATTGAATCTGGTTTAGACCCTCGTCGCTTCACTCAAGATTTCTTGGAGCGCCTACGCGATTTAATTATCGTAGGTGCCGTTAAAGATAACGTCTCACACGTGCTTCGTGATTTCCCAGAGGATCAACTCGACCGCATGCGCACTCAGGCTAATTTGATTGGCGCAGCGACCCTCATTCGCGCTGCTGATATCACCTCTTTAGGCTTGACCGAGATGCGTGGTGCAACAGCACCCCGCTTGATCCTCGAGCTCATTTGTGGGCGAATTTTGCTTCCCACTGGCGATGACGCTGCTCTCATTGCCCGCATCGAACGTTTGGAGCGCGGAGTAAATCTTGTTACTCATTCCACCCCGGTTGCTGAGCCAGTTGCAGCTCCAACCCCCACACCTGTTAAAGCGGTAAAAGTTCCAGAGCCTGTCGAAGCAGTGGAAGGAAAGAAGGTAGTGAAGGTTGCCGCACCAGCACCAGTTGTCGCCCAAGCAGTTGGTCCCGTTGATATCGCAGCACTCCGTCGCCTCTGGCCTGATGTTATCGAAAATGTTAAGAAGCGCCGCCGCCTTACCTGGTCGCTGCTCTCTGCGAGCGCACAAGTATTGGCCGTGGATGACAATGCGATCACCATCGGCATCGTTAACGCTGGCGCACGTGACTCATTTGTACGAAGTGGCAGTGAAGAAATTTTGGCCGGCGCATTCCTAGACGTCACGGGATTGGTGCGCAAAATAGAAGTAGTCGTTGACCCTTCTATCAGCGCGCCGCAATACGAGCGGACAACTGAAGAGTCAACTGATGCTGATCAGCTCTCCGGAACTGCGCTACTTGCGCGCGAACTCGGGGCACAAGTCATTAGAGAATTTGAACGTTGATGTACGAAGGAGCCATTCAAGACTTAATCGACGAGCTCGGCAGACTGCCTGGCATCGGACCAAAGTCGGCGCAGCGCATTGCATTTCATATCATTCAATCCGAGCGCGTGGATGTGACGCGCTTAGCTGATGTTTTACGCACCGTTAAAGAGCGCGTTAAATTTTGTATCGAGTGTGGCAATATCTCGGAAGAAGATCTCTGTCGCATCTGTCGTGATCCCCGTCGTGATGGCTCGCTCATCTGCGTAGTCGAAGAGAGCAAAGATGTTATGGCGATTGAAAAGACGCGCGAGTTTCGCGGCAAGTATCACGTCCTCGGGGGAGCCATCTCTCCCATCGACGGCGTGGGCCCCGAAAATTTGAGAATCCGTGAATTAATGGCGCGCTTGGCTGATACCAATATCCAAGAGTTGATCATCGCCACCGATCCAAACCTGGAAGGAGAGGCGACCGCCTCATACCTGATCCGCCAGATCAAGCCCTTGGGTATCAAGGTCAGTCGTTTAGCCTCCGGTCTGCCTGTGGGCGGGGACCTTGAATATGCAGATGAAGTAACCCTGGGACGTGCCTTTGAAGGTCGCCGCACCGTCGAATAGTAATAATCTCATTATTCAAGACAGTTAGGCGTCTTATATATTGAGACAATCCGCGAATTCATCTGCTTCTATGTCAAAGTTCTGCCATGGGTTTAATTGTCCAGAAATACGGCGGCTCCTCCGTTGCTGATGCCGAAGGGCTAAAGCGGGTCGCCGGACGGATCGTTGCTACAAAAAAGGCGGGCCACCAGGTTGTTGTCGTGGTTTCGGCCATGGGTGATACCACCGATGAGTTAATTGACCTCGCCAATCAAGTCTCACCGATGCCAAGTGGGCGCGAACTGGACATGCTCTTAACTGCAGGCGAGCGCATTTCGATGGCGCTACTTGCCATGGCAATTGGAAATCTGGGACATGAGGCGATGTCCTTTACGGGATCACAAGCTGGAGTGATTACAGATTCCACCCATGGAAAAGCGCGCATTATCGATGTGACACCAGGCCGAATCCGCGAGGCGATCAATGGTGGCCACATTGCGATCGTGGCGGGATTCCAAGGAGTTTCGCAAGACACCAACGACATAACAACCTTGGGTCGCGGTGGCTCGGATACAACTGCCGTCGCGCTCGCTGCTGCTCTCGATGCAGATGTCTGCGAAATTTACACAGATGTCGACGGTGTTTACTCCGCCGATCCGCGCGTAGTACCAACTGCCCGCAAACTTACAACCGTCACTTACGAGGAGATGCTCGAACTGGCTGCCAGCGGTGCCAAGGTTTTACATCTGCGCTGTGTCGAGTACGCCCGTCGTTACAACCTCCCGATTCATGTTCGCTCATCATTTTCAAACTTAGAAGGCACCTGGATTGTTCAGGATCATCCCGAAGGAGCAGAAGATATGGAACAGGCAATTATTAGTGGCATCGCCCACGATAAGAGCGAAGCGAAGATCACCATCGTTGGTGTTCCGGACCGTAAAGGTATCGCAGCGCGAATATTCCAAGCGATCGCCGACTCTGATATCAACATCGACATGATCGTTCAGAATGTTTCTGCGGCCGCGACGGGGTTGACCGATATCTCCTTCACGCTTCCCAAGAGCGACGGCGCTGAAGCGACCGCTCTGCTTAAAGATATACAAGGCGAAATCGGATTTGTATCGTTGCTGTATGACGATCAAGTCGGAAAGTTATCGCTGGTTGGTGCCGGAATGCGCTCACACCCTGGAGTCACCGCAACATTCTTCGCCTGCCTCGCCGATGCCGGCATCAACATCGAAATGATCTCGACCTCAGAGATTCGTATCTCTGTAATCGTGCGTGACACCGATCTGGAGAGCGGAGTTAAAGCCGCGCACACCGCCTTTGAATTAGATTCCGACGACGAAGCAGTTGTATATGGAGGAAGTGGACGATGAGTAAGAAGCCATCACTTGCAGTAGTAGGAGCGACCGGAGCCGTTGGTACGGTGATGCTCGATATTTTGAGCAAGCGCCCCAATGTCTATGGTGAGATTCGTTTGATCGCATCGGCGCGCAGCGCCGGTAAGAAGTTGATGTGCCGCGGCGAAGAGCTCACCGTAGTAGCAATTTCTCCTGAAGCCTTCGATGGCATCGATATCGCGATGTTTGATACTCCCGATGAGATTGCTGGCGAATGGGCTCCGGTCGCTGTTTCACGCGGAGCAGTCGTCGTAGATAACTCCACCTTCTTCCGCATGGATGATCAAGTCCCACTCGTGGTGGTTGAGATCAACCCAGAGGCGATCAAAGAGCGTCCAAAGGGCATCATCTCTAATCCAAATTGCACAACGATGACGATGATCGTCGCCATGGGCGCGCTCCATAAGGCTTACGGCCTCAAGGAGCTCTTTGTATCGTCCTACCAAGCCGTTTCCGGCATGGGCGTCACGGGTCCCGCGACATTGCGTTCACAGATCTCGGCGGTTGCTGGAACTCACCTCGGTGAGCAGCCTGGCGATCTTCGTACCGTCATCAAGGACTTTGGCGATTTTCCAGCACCACTCGCTCTGAACGTTATTCCATGGGCTGGATCTCTTAAGGCTGATGGATATTCATCTGAAGAGACCAAAGTCCGCTTTGAATCCCGCAAGATTTTGGGTCTGCCAAACCTCAAGGTTGCCGTTACTTGCGTCCGTGTTCCAGTGATTACTACTCACTCACTATCTGTCCACGCAGTCTTTGATACTGAAGTCACTCGCGCGGGCGCACAAGACTTGCTCCAGAATTCTGCTGGAATCGAACTACTTGATGACCCAGAGAATGGCATTTGGCCAACGCCGGCAGATGTCGTTAATACCGATCCAACTTGGGTTGGTCGCGTACGTCGTTCATTCGATGATGATCACGCGCTTGATCTCTTCATGTGCGGAGATAACCTGCGTAAAGGTGCTGCACTCAACACCGCTCAAATCGCGGAGTTAGTCGCAGCCGAATTTAGCAAATAAATTCTTGGAAACAAAAAAGGAACCCAATCACTTGAGTTCCTTTAATGCCACCAATCGCGAGTGAATTAACTTTATCACTCTATAATTTCAAGATGCTAGAAGAGACGGAAGATCTTGACGAAGCTCAGTCTTGGGCGCACTCTGCACTTGGTGTGAATAACGCCGCCAAATACTTTATGGGAGCCGAGAATTTTGTAGTCGCTTATAAAAATGCAGAGTCCTTCTCTTTTGTCATAGAGGGCGAAAGCATTTATAGCCAACTGTATGGACCAAATGCTCACTTTGACGAACGATGCCAATCCGTAGCATTGGCCGATTCGTCGAGAGAAACTTTTCATGGCCTCAAGCGCGGGGGAAGTTCGCAATTCTGGGAGGCAAAGACTCGTGAGAACGGCTTCAAAATTGAACTTCTTGAGGATTATTCCGAAATAAATGACATTATTGATGAGCACGCTCTGGACTCTTCAGTGCGCCCCGGAGACCCCGAAGAAATATTTTGGGGAGGAGTTCGAAATGAATTCGGTGAATTGGCCTCGTTAGCCGCAGTGGTTAAATGGCAATCCGGATTACATGTAATGGTCTCAGTCGTTACTCGCTCTCAGGATCGCGGCAAGGGTCTAGCGACAAAATTAAGTGCAGGGATGGTTTCACATTCCTTCTTACTGGGAATAAGCGAAGTTGGGCTGGGAATCCGTGATGGCAATTTTGCGGCGGTTCGCGTCTACGAGAAAACAGGCTTTAATAAACTGGCAAATTTCACACGCTACTCTCGAGAGTAATAAGAGAAACCTCGGGTGGTGATGCGACCCTAATCCGAGCGAAGGGCGAAGTTCCCATTCCGGCCGAAACATTGAGCCATGGTTCACCTTTAACTTGCGATACTCCCCGCGCACGCCATGTTGGTAGGTCGCAATTAGTTGTAAGCGCCTTCGAGCCCCCCGGCCAAGGAAGTCTGACCTGGCCACCATGGGTATGACCCGCAAAGATCAGATCTAAAGAGTCGCGCGACATGGCTTCCAAAATTCGCAGATATGGAGCGTGAGTCACTCCAATAGCTAAGTCACAATTCAAAGCTGCTCCCGCGACCTTCGAGTAATCATCTAGCTCCAGGTGGGCATCATCGACGCCGCGAAATTCAATCGTGACACCCTTTATCTTCAAAGTAGATCGTTGATGGTTTAGGTCTTTCCAGCCACGATTGGTGAGTCCAGTGCGAAGATCTTCTATCGGAAGTAAATCTCCCAAGACTCTCTTTCCGTGGTCACGCATCAGATATCTCAACGGATTTTTTAATCTCGGTGAGTAGTAATCATTAGAGCCAAAGACAAAGACGCCGGGGATTTCGAGAAGCCCATCTAGGGC
>Ga0194037_1001572_pt1 | contig 16306 bp, 12 predicted proteins | sample JunL306m_MetaG_FD_148653 | JGI IMG/M metagenome (GOLD analysis project Ga0194037, IMG submission 148653) | Anoxic zone freshwater microbial communities from boreal shield lake in IISD Experimental Lakes Area, Ontario, Canada - Jun2016-L304-6m | ecosystem: Environmental > Aquatic > Freshwater >...
GCAGATTACTATTGAAATTGAGCAGGGCGGCACTCGGCTGATAAAAATCAGAGACGATGGCTGTGGAATCGTTAAAGAAGATTTGCCTTTAGCTTTGTCTCGACATGCCACCAGTAAAATAGCGAGCTTACAAGATTTAGAGCAAGTCTCTAGCATGGGTTTTCGTGGTGAAGCTTTGCCGAGTATTAGTTCTGTGGCACGATTAACGTTGATTTCACGTACCGCTGACAGTCAATGTGCTTGGCGGGTAACAGCCGATGGATCAGAGCAAGATTTTGATCCGCAACCCGATCCACATCCTCAAGGTACGACGGTTGATGTGCGCGATTTATTTTATAATACGCCCGCTAGGCGTAAATTTTTAAAAGCTGAAAAGACTGAATTCGCACATATTGAAACGCTTATTAAAAGAATGGCCTTAAGCCAGTTTGAGATCGGCTTTAGTTTATTGCATAACCAAAAAGAAATTCTTAATTTAAGGCCGGCATTGAATGAAGCGTCTCAAGAACAGCGAGTCGCTAATATTTGTGGGCCTACGTTTATTGAAAGTTCAGTAAAAATTGATTTTGCAGCCTCTGGTTTACAACTCAGTGGCTGGGTGGGTTTGCCGACTTTTTCTCGTAGTCAGCAAGATATGCAATTTTTCTATGTTAATGGTCGATTAATCCGCGATAAATTAGTGGCTCATGCTATTAAGCAAGCTTATCAAGATGTTTTATATCATGGTCGGCATCCTGTTTTTGTATTATATCTAACCTTAGATCCAACCTTAGTTGATGTTAATGCGCATCCTGCAAAACTAGAAGTCCGATTTAGGGAAGGGCGCTTAGTGCATGATTTTTTATTTTCAGCGCTACATCGTTCTTTAGCGAATTTAAGACCTGAACATACCGTTGCTGCCGCTGTTAATTGGGTTGATGAAAGTATCGTTGAGCTTACTGAAAGCGAATTTGTCGCTACAGCAACTCCGGCTAGGGGGGGTGATTCAAAACCTTCTTTTTATACAGGACCGACACATCAAACATCGCTGCCATTATCGATAGCCGAATCTATTACGGCTTATGCTTCGTTATCACCTTATGGCGTTGCTGAGCAAAAGCCTCGCTTGCCAGAGGTGTCGCTACAAGATATGCCTCCGTTGGGTTATGCGATCGCTCATATACATAATATTTATATCTTGGCTGAAACTCCGAAAGGCGTCATTTTAGTTGATGCTCACGCCGCCCATGAACGTGTGACTTATGAGCGTTTGAAAAAGCAATATCAACAAGGTTCTGTACCTAGTCAACCTTTATTGTTACCTATTAAGATCACTGTGAGTGCAACGGAAGCAGATTTAGCTGAGCAAGAATATGGCTATTTTAGTAGCCTTGGTTTTGAGCTGAATCGATCGGGGCCTGAAACTATTATTTTGCGCTCAACGCCGGCTTTGTTGGGTAATGTTGATAAAGAATTGTTAATTCGTGATGTGTTGGCTGATATTAACGAGCATGGTATGAGTCAGCGTATACAAGAACAATCTAACCGATTATTAGCGACTATTGCCTGTCATGGTTCGGTGCGAGCTAAGCGTCGCTTGAGTATTGATGAGATGAATGCATTGCTACGTGATATGGAGCAGACCGAGCGCATAGGTCAATGTAATCATGGTAGACCTACGTGGATAGAATTATCGACGCAAGAACTCGATAAATTTTTCTTACGTGGTCAGTAAGCGCTTAGTGATGACAATATAATAACTTGTTTAACATTTTTTTTGTGTGGGGGTAGTTTTAGCCACTCCCACAATAACCCTTTAGGCTCAAGTATTTAAGTGATGTTATGCAGCTATTCAGCAGTCTATAAAAAAACAAATAATGAAGTCGCAATCTCGACGATTATTTTTAATCGGGTAATCGCACCCGAGGGCGAGATATTTTCTTTTGCGCAGCCTTTAAAAGTATCCAAAGAAAAGGCGGCTCGATTGTCGTTTCTCGCTGCGTAACGTTAGTTGTTTAATATTACTTTGTAAAAACTATCATCATGCAACAGTCATCAATGCCACACGCTATTTTTTTAATGGGGCCTACTGCTTCAGGAAAAACAGCGCTTTCAGTTCAATTAGCACAGGCTTTGGGTACTGAAATTATTAGTGTTGATTCGGCATTGGTATTTAAGGGTATGGATATAGGCACTGCTAAACCTACACTAGAGGAAAGAGCAGGCATTCCTCATCACTTAATTGATATATTAGATCCTAGCCAATCTTACTCTACGGGTCAGTTTAGAAATCAAGCCCTGGCTTTAATGGCGGATATTACTGGGCGAGGAAAGATTCCGATTTTAGTAGGTGGTACTCAGCTTTATTTTAATGCCTTATTTAATGGCTTAGCGGTATTGCCCGTTGCCAATTTAGAGATTAGAAAGCAGTTAGATCAAGATTTGTTAAACTTAGGTAAAGAAGCGCTGCATCAGCGCCTTGCCCAAGTTGATCCTGTAGCAGCCGCTAGAATTCATCCCAATGATCCACAGCGTGTTCAGCGTGCTTTAGAAGTTTATGAAATTAGTGGTCAGCCATTAAGCTCTTTTTTTGGTTCAGAAGTTGATGAAGTACTGCCTTATCAAGCGATAAAGATCATTATTGCGCCGTCTGATCGAAAAATACTCCATGACATCATTGCTCAGCGTTTTCGTGCTATGTTGGCCAAAGGTTTTGTTGAAGAAGTTCAAGAGCTTTATGAGCGTGGAGATTTAAATGAGCTCATGCCTTCGATGCGTGCGGTAGGTTATCGCCAAGTCTGGGCTTATTTGCAGGGTGCAGATGATTATGACTCAATGACTGAAAAGGCGATTATCGCAACCAGGCAGTTAGCAAAACGTCAATTTACTTGGTTACGCAGAGTAGAAGACGCAGTTAGCTTTCAGACTGGACAGGAGAATTTGTTTCAGGAAGTTTTGGCGCTTGTGAAAGCGCAAGTTTGCATGGTAGATTAAATTAAAGGCATAACTCATCAATAAAAGAGTAATGCTAGTATGAAAATATAGGTAGTGCAGATAGGCTCATTGTATAATTTGCACCTTATTGATTTTCATGGGACCTAGTCCTTGTTATGTGAAGTTAATCATTGCTACAAAGTTAAGCATTATTGTAGGTCGGGTTAGCGATAGCGTAACCCGACATTTAGCCGGTCAACGGTCGGGATACGCTATCGCTAACCCGACCTACGTAGACTAAAGCTTAAGCTTATCATCTGCTTAGCCTTAATTTGATAACCCATTAAACTATTTATTAAATAATTACAGCCGAAAACACTCACAGTTTAGCTTAAGAATCGCTTTAAAACCTAAGGACTAATTGACGAATGAATTTAGAGAAAAGCACCATACTCCGCCGTCGTGGCATTTATTTATTACCTAACTTGTTTACCACAGGTGCTTTATTTGCTGGTTTTTATGCTATTACCTCAGCAATGGGGGGGCGCTTTGAAACAGCGGGCATTGCTATCTTTATTGCTATGATTTTAGATGGTCTTGATGGACGTGTGGCGCGTTTAACCAATACCCAAAGCGAATTTGGTGCTCAATATGATAGCTTGTCGGATATGGTTTCCTTTGGAGCCGCACCTGCGTTAGTCATGTATTTATGGGCTTTTTCAAGTTTGGGTAGACTAGGATTATTTGCTGCTTTTGTACATATGGCTGGGGGCGCTTTAAGATTAGCACGCTTCAATACACAATTAACCTCTGCTGATAAACGTTACTTTCAAGGTTTGCCTAGTCCTGCTGCAGCGGCAATACTCGCTGGCTTTGTTTTGTTGAGTTTAGAGTATGGCTATTCCATAGAAATAATAAAATATCCTGCGGTCCTATTAACAATGACTACAGGTTTGTTGATGGTGAGTAATTTTAGATATTCCAGCTTTAAAGACATCGATTTAAAAGGAAAAGTACCTTTCTTTGTAGCGATCGCTGTTATGCTGGCTATTGCTTTTGTCATGGCTCAGCCACAAACAATGTTGTTTTTATTATTCTTGGTTTATGCGATTTCTGGGCCAGTAGTCACCTTGGTTGCGCGTAAACGTAGAGCAAGGTCTAAAATGGTAAAATCTACTTGAGAGCCTAGGGTCATTCGCGTATAGTCACGACCTATGATTATTTTTTATGACCAGTATTTGTAAGCTATCATGGCTAATGCTTTTAAAAATCAACACGGTGTAAGGCTAATCCTCTCTTTAAGATTATTGCCCTGACGGGCACTCGTCTTTTTCATCAGCTATTGAAATCCTACCTTATTAATTGATATCAATTTAAACATTGATTTATCTCCATGAATGGAGTTTTTATGAAAGACCAGTTAATTATATTTGATACCACCCTACGCGACGGCGAACAAAGCCCAGGCGCTTCTATGACTCGTGATGAAAAAGTCAGGATTGCTAAAGCTTTGGAGCGTCTAAAAGTTGACGTTATTGAAGCCGGTTTTCCTGCTGCGAGTCCTGGCGATTTTGAATCGGTACAAGCGGTTGCGAGTGTTATAAAAGACAGTATCGTTTGTGGCTTGGCACGTGCGCTTGATAAAGATATCGATCGTGCTGGACTTGCACTTAAAAACGCAAAGCGTTCACGCATTCATACTTTTATTGCCACTTCGCCTATACATATGCAAATGAAGTTGCAGATGTCGCCGGAGCAAGTCATAGAGCATGCTGTAAATGCTGTTAAAAGAGCGAGACAGTACACGGACGATGTTGAATTTTCACCCGAAGATGCCGGACGTTCTGATGAGGATTTCTTGTGTCGTATTTTGGAAGCCGTCATCGATGCGGGTGCAACTACATTAAATATTCCTGATACCGTAGGGTATAGCGTACCTTCGCAATTTGGCGCAACCATTGCTAATTTAATACAGCGCATACCAAACTCCGATAAAGCTATTTTTTCAGTGCATTGCCATAATGATTTAGGCTTAGCGGTGGCCAACTCTTTGGCGGCGGTCATGAATGGCGCTCGTCAGGTTGAATGTACCATTAATGGTTTAGGTGAACGTGCTGGTAATGCTTCTCTAGAAGAAGTGGTGATGGCTGTGCGCACACGTCATGATGTTTTTAGTTGCCAAACGGGCATAGATACCCGAGAAATTTTGACCTGTTCTAAACTAGTATCATCAATTACAGGCTTTCCTGTGCAACCTAATAAAGCGATAGTGGGTGCCAATGCCTTTGCTCATGAAGCCGGTATTCATCAAGATGGCGTGTTAAAAAGTCGTGAAACTTATGAAATTATGCGCGCTGAAGATGTAGGTTGGTCTGCTAATCGCATGGTTTTAGGTAAACATTCAGGTAGAAATGCTTTCAAAAGTCGTATCAGTGAATTAGGTTCAGAATTCGCTACTGAAGAAGAACTCAATGAGGCTTTTGCCCGTTTTAAACAATTAGCTGATAAAAAGCATGAAATCTTTGATGAAGATTTACAAGCGCTCATTTCAGAAACCAGTTTTAAGGCTGAAATTGAATACGTCAAACTAATAGCATTAAAAGCCTGTTCAGAGACCGGTGAAATTCCAAATGCCACAGTGACTTTACGCATCGATAATAAAGAAGTGACGGGTAGTTCTGATGGTGGCGGTGTGGTTGATGCTAGCTTGAAAGCGATTGAGCAATTGGTAAAATCGGATGCGACCTTAGAGTTATATTCTGTTAATAACATTACTAATGGCACGGATGCTCAAGGCGAAGTGACGGTACGTTTAGAAAAATCCGGACGTATTGTTAATGGCTTGGGCGCTGATACCGACATCGTTATTGCATCGGCTAAGGCTTATATTAATGCAGTTAATAAATTACATAGTCCTGATCAACGCAGACATCCTCAAAAAGATGATGTTTAAGGCTCAAGATTAACGTCTTAGAGATGGCTTGTGGATAATGCCCTGCGTTTACAGTATTTGCAAGCTATGGGCATTGATGTCTGGGTGCCAAGAGCGAGCAGGGTATCTGATTTAACTCTAGTCCATGAGCTTCAGGATGAAATTGCTACGCCTAAGCTTGTTGAAGCTCAAGCTCAAGTTATAGATATTGAAAGCTGTGCGCTATGTGATTCACAAACTCAAGAATTATCTGGTATCGGTAATCAGCAAAAAGAATGGCTATTCTTCGTTGAGGTAGTCAATTCAGACGACGATAGCCCAGATCTGCTTTTTGAAAAGAATGCCGGTTTGTTATTAGTAGAAATGTTACGTGCCATTGATTTAAGCGTTGAAGAGGTTTTTATTGCGCCCTTAGTTGCTTGTAAAGCCTTAAATCAAGATACTTCCTCTGAGTTTTGTTGGGGGCATTTAATGAGTCAGCAAAAGCTCATTCAGCCTAAAATTATTGTGGCCATTGGTGATAAAGCCGCGCAGGCTTTATTAAAAACCAAGCAAACTTTAGCGAGCCTTAGAGGCCGATGTCATTATTTTAATAAAATCCCCGTTGTTGTCGTTGAACATCCTGCTTATTTACTGCGTTCTTTATTAGAGAAGCGTGATGCTTGGCAGGATTTATGTTTTGCGAAACAGATATTTAATAAAGAAAGGTAATTTATGCGTGGCTGGTTAGATAAAATTAAAAGCGTAATAATTTACGATGCAGACAAGGAGTTTTACGCAAAAGTGTTTCCTGATTCAGTACAAAAAAAAGATTTGCTACGCTTACGTATCATGACCCATGCCGATTTGCCCGCGGTACTGGAAATAGAACGAAAAAACTATTTGTTTCCTTGGGAAGAAGATATTTTTACCGATTGCTTTAAAGCCGGTTACGGTTGCTGGGTCTGCGAATATGAAAAGAAAATACTGGGTTACAGTTTGCTTTCAATGGCAGTCGGTGAGGCACATATCCTTAATATTTCTGTGCACCCTGATGAACAAAAGCAAGGTATCGGTCGTAGAATGTTAGAACATTTAATCGATGTGGCTAGGGGTAAAGCTGAATCAGTGTTTTTAGAAGTAAGGCCGTCTAATATTCATGCCATTGCCCTCTATGAAGATATGGGCTTCAATGAAATCGGAGTTAGAAAAGGTTATTATCCCGCAGAAAACGGCCGTGAAGATGCCATTATGTTAGCCCTGCAATTATTTTAATGTTTAGGCTACCAACTTAAGACGGGACAGTTTAGTTTAATCGTTCACTTTTATTTAAGGGCAGACAAAAGGCAAAGGGCGAATGCTTAAGCCTAGTCTGCGCCGCCTTAAGTTGCTAGCCAAATTGTTCTGCTAATAGTTTAAGTTATAAACATAATGTCATGATTCACTCTCATAAGAACATAAGTGTGATAAAATTAGCCTTTTTTTTGCTCCACCCTCTATTCGGTTTTATTTACTTATGATTAAACAGCGAACTTTAAAAAATACTATTAGGGCTACTGGCGTAGGCTTGCATACTGGCGAAAAAATATATTTAACGTTACGACCCGCAGAACCTAATACAGGTATTAAATTTCGTCGAGTAGATTTAGATGTACCGGTTACTATTCAGGCAGCACCAGAAAATGTCGGAGAAACTGTCTTATCAACCACTTTAGTTTCAGGTGATGTAAAAATATCAACCATTGAACATTTGCTGTCAGCCTTTGCTGGTTTAGGCATCGATAACGCAATTATTGATGTCAGTGCAGCAGAAGTGCCTATTATGGATGGTAGCGCGGGCCCTTTTGTATTTTTATTGCAATCAGCCGGTGTTGAAGAGCAAGATTGCCCTAAGCAATATATTAAAATTAAACGTGAAATCAGAGTTGATGATGGCGATAAGTGGGCTTCATTTAGTCCTTTTGAAGGCTTCAAAGTGACTTTTACCATTGATTTTGAACATCCCGCTTTTGAAGAACATGTCAAAACTGCATCGATGGATTTTTCATCAACGGCTTTCGTTAAAGAAGTAAGTCGAGCTAGAACCTTTGGTTTTATGAAAGATATCGATATGTTGCGTGAAAATAATCTAGCTTTAGGCGGAAGTCTTGACAACGCAATCGTGGTTGATGACGATAAAATTATCAATGAAGATGGTTTACGCTGTGCTGACGAGTTTGTTAAACACAAAATACTCGACGCCATTGGTGATTTATATTTATTAGGTCATAGTTTAATTGGTGAATTTACCGGTTATAAATCAGGACATGGTTTGAACAATAAATTACTGCGTACGCTGTTGGAAAATAAAGATGCTTGGGAAATGGTGACCTTTGATACAGATGAAGACGCGCCTATTTCCTATATGCCCTCCGCGCAAACGCCTAGAGCACCTGAATAAAGATGATATAAATTAACTTATAAATTGTGGCTGAGTTAATCGATCATCCCTTTTTTTGATAACTCCCTCCTAGCCCCCTCTTTATTAGGCATAGATTTCTACACAAGTTTTATTGTTCCTACGCTCTGCGTGGGAACGATGCGTTTCATGAACGTGTAAAGATGGGATAAAACTAAATCCAGTATTATCCTTGTCGAAATAAAACTATTTTTTACTTGTCTAGATAAAATCAGTATTTCCCCAAACCGCTTGCCATAAAGCGGGCATAACCACTCCGGCATTGTCATACAAATTACAATGAGCTGTTTCATCTAAATCGGTCGCATTAGGGTTGATTTGTATCAGATACGCGCCACTGGCAGAGGCGTTATAAGGTAAATTTGCAGCCGGATAAATATCCATAGAACAGCCAATGCAAATAAACACGTCACAATTAAAACTAGCGATTTCAGCTTGATCATAAGCTTCATCTGGCAATGCTTCACCAAACCAAACGACATCAGGTCGTAATAAACTACCGCATTCAGTACACGATGGCTGTTGCTTCGATGTACTATTAAAATTATGTTCGATTGCATGACCCTGAGCCCGACATTTATCCATCGTTAAACTACCATGCAATTCGATTACTGATTGACTGCCTGCTTTTTGATGAAAGCCATCTATATTTTGGGTAATCACTGTAACCTCTTGAGCCTTATCTTGCCAGGCTGCGATCACATCATGAGCAGCATTGGGTTCTAAGGCTTTAAAAGCCTGACGTCTATCCCAGTACCATTCCCATACTTTGTTAGGATTATTATCAAAACCAGCTACGGTAGCATATAGCTCTGGGTCAAAGTGTTGCCAAATACTGGTGAGGCCATCTCGAAAGGTTGGGATGCCACTTTCTTGGGATACGCCAGCGCCGGTAAAAAACACAATTCGTTGTGCTTGTCTTAGTTTTTCAATCAAGGTTTGTTCAAACTTCATGCTCCGCCTCTTTAATAAAATTACACTGCTTTTACTGACTATTATCCATATTCAAACGTCATAAGGTGTCGCATGGTTTGAGTAGACTACTTCATAATTTCTTAAGGAGTGGCTACCATGACAACTATAAATACCCAACACGATAAAATACCTGAGTTTGTATGCAAAACATCTAGTAACACGACTGCACCATTGACCTTAAAGAGTGATCCTTATCAATCACTCACAGCAATTTATTTGCTCAGGCTCGCAATTGGATTAAAAAACAAATTACCGTTAGAGGCTTTAGAGGTTTTATTTGATCAAAAAAAACTGGGTCGTTTAACAGGCTTAGCAACGGATAGTAAAGTGAGTCTTGCAGATCGAGAATTAGATGACATCTATCAAGAAATAAGCACTCAATTAGATCAACTAATACAAATAGGCATGGCTCTCGATAGCCCTTTGTTTAGTAATATAATTTGTATAGGAAAACAATTCAAATTATCCCCTTGTGAACAAGAGCTCTTGGCTTATAGTTTGTTAGTTAAGCATAACATTCAATTTCAAGTATTTCTTGATGACTATTGCGTACCCAATAGACAAACCTCTATCAAAGAATATCTACAATTGTTGACTACACGCGATAGTCAAGAAATTGAAAATAACTTCAAGAAAAGTAGTCCTTTATATCGCACTGGCTGGTTAGATACAGCTGAGGAAAACGATCTGTCACGTTTAATAATCCCGCCATTCTTGCTACACCCATTGCTCGATAATCACTATACGGCGGCAGAATTAAGAAAGTTGTTTTTTAAAGCCTGCAAAAAAAGTCCATTTGCAGTGAGCGACTACCCCTTGCTCAGCAATGATTTGAATGTTTTAGTGCCGTACCTAAAGAATGCTTTAGCTCGAAAAGAATCAGGGATAAACGTATTAATCTATGGCATATCAGCACAAGGCAAATATGAACTGGCTCGCTTAATCGCAAAAGCTGTAGGAGTTACCTTAATTGAAGTTGCATCAGATGATAGTAATCAAGTCTCGCTAGAAACAGAAGATCGTTTTGCCGCGTGCCTATCAACGCAATATTGGTTAACAGAGCACGCTAAATCTGAAGTTATTTTGATTGACCAGGCTGATGGCTTTTTTCCACAATATTCAAGTAATAATCAAGATGATGACTACTCAATCCCAAGCATTAATCCTTGGTTATTAAAAAAACAAATGGCTAATAATCCTTTGCCTGTTATATGGATAGTTAAAAATCCTGCGGACATCGATAGAGCTTTTTTACGTCGCTTCGATTATGCCTTGGGCGTTGATGCCTTACCTGAGACCTTGCGCCAAAAAGAGATTAGTATCGCTACTAAAGGGCTTTCTGTAAGCACGGCTTGGTTGAAAAAAATAGGTCAGCGTGCTGATATTTCTATTCTTCAAATAAAAAAAGCCACGGTTATTGCTAAGCAGTGTAAAGCTGATAGTCCTTACACCGACGAAACCCTGATAGAAAATATTATCAATAGCCAAAGTCCTTTGTTTAATAATAAAGAAAATATCTTTCAGCGTCACCACACAGTCACCGGTTACGATCCACAGTTTACTAATACCTCAATACCCCTCGATAATTTGGTTAAAGGCTTTAAACGATACCCCAAAGGTACGCTGTGTTTTTATGGTGTACCGGGTACAGGTAAGACGGCCTTTGCAAAGCACCTTGCTGAACAACTTGGCATGCCTTTGTTGGTTAAACGTGCATCCGATATCTTTAATAAATATATTGGTGAGACTGAAAAGAACATGGCTAAAATGTTTAAAACAGCTAAACGGGATGCTGCGATTTTACTATTGGATGAGGCCGATAGTTTTTTGGGTGGTAGGCAAGAAGCAAGGCATCACTGGGAAGTCAGTAGCGTCAATGAGTTGTTAACGCAAATGGAAGATTTCGATGGCATCTTTATCTGTACCACTAATCTGATGGAACGTATTGATCAAGCAGCACTGCGCCGTTTTGATTTTAAAGTAAAGTTTGATTATTTAACCGTCGAACAACGCTGGAACTTATTTAAACAAGAAACTCAGCGATTGGGTACGCTATTACCCAAAGACAGCGAAATACTCGCGCCTATTAAACAACAAATACAACACCTTACTCAACTTACTCCAGGTGATTTTGCTGTGCTGAGTCGGCAGGCCAAGTTTCAAGAAACGCCCTTCGAGATAAATCAGATGCTCAACATCTTAGAACAAGAATGTATCGCTAAAGGTGAGCAGTTTAGTTGTATGGGCTTTGTGAATTGAAATGCCACTAAAGGATGCTCTTCACTGTTGAATTCGCGTAGTTTTTACGTGGCGAATCTGTCGCCCCCTTCAATTGATACTAATGCCGGTCGGGGGTTTGCAACCCCGACCGAAACGTTTATAAGCTTCGATAACTTCGTAACGTTACTAACGGGCTTATAAACCCCGTCAAGCTTCGATCCCGCTTGGCGGTTCAATTTCATTTTAATATTTCGTGCCAGTCATTCAGTGTGGCAGGCATAGTTAATGCTCGCAACATTTCAAGTGAGGTCATGATTTTTGAAGTTGAGTAAGTCGCGATAGGGAACTGCTTATATAAATGATAAGGTTGTGATTGATTTCTGTTCAATTGTTCGAAGGTTGCTTCAAAATCACAGCCCACTTCTTCAGCTATCCAGTAAGTCAGTAATTGCGCCCAAGCTTCATGTAAATCACTTTCAGTACTTTTATAGAGCACTGTTGACCAGTCCGCAATATTTGGTTTAGGTAGTTTATGCATCGTCCAATGTGCAAGTTCATGAATAAGCACAACGCTACGTAATACATCGCTATCGTAACCCTTTACACCTAACCAACTTATACCTCGTTCATAGAGAATGATGGTTTCATGCTCAGGCTGGTAGCAACCCAGCAGTTCTTCCACGTTATAATATTCAGGCGCTCTACGTTCAGGATCTTGAGCTATATTTTGATGCGTATTTGGATGTTCTAATTCTGGATGACTAACAAACAAAGGCGGTATCTCATAAGATTGCTTTATCGTCGGGAGTGCCACCATCGAATATCCCGCCCTCTGCGTTTTACTGAGTAATCTGGCAATCAGTTCACGTTCGTTTGGAGTTGGGTCGTAAGTGCTTCTAAGATGACTTACGCCGCTGCGTGATTGAGCATTAAAGGTCTGCCAAGATTTTCGGTATTCCTCAATAGTGTCATCAATCCGTTTTAAGTACACTAAATCTTGAGCGTCTTCGATAATATAACGAATCATTTGTATTGCTGGTGAACATACATAATTAAAGGTGGATATTCTGGAAATCATCTCATTAAGATGAAGTGTCTTTGACGCATACCCAGCAAAATCTTCCCTGTGAAAGAAGTGAAGGTCACGAGACAGTTCCTTCATAAACTTAGAAGGTATAATTTCGACATCTTCAAATAGATTGGTAAGAAATTTATTCTTCATATCCTGAGATAAATCTAACCAAATTTCGATTGTCATTGTACCAATCAAGCCTCTTCTACAATTATCTATAAGGCTATGTTTAATTCTTTCATCAAATTGAAACCATAATGCAGTATTAGCGATTAACCAACTCTCAGTAACATAATGTCGGTCACTTCCATAGCTATAGCTATAAAACCATTTTTTTGCAAGTTCCAATCCCCCCGCAGCAACTAATACTTCATCTAATCTATAAGCGCCGTCTTTAGGTTTTACTGAAGTTAATAGAGCATGATTACATGGATCAGCAACTATTTCTTTCCAATTAGGGATTTTGATTGTTAACTGCGTAACCCAGTCATCTGCAGACCAACTGTTTCCCCCTATTGAATCATCAGAGGGATTTTTTTTACCTGATGATTTTATAAATGCTATGAGTTGCTCTGGGGTTTTAGTTTTATTCGACATATTAGCTTCCGACTCTGTGTTTTTAAAAGTTTATGAGATAAACAAATAGTAACTAGATTAACTGGCATATCATGACGCACAGCAACATTGAGCGACATAGATTTATGACATTAATTTTGTTTGAACGTCTTTTTTTGTCGCAAGCCTCAACGATAATAACCCACTTCGCCGGCTTAGTGGGTTGCCTTTATTTTTTAGTTATTGGGTGTTATATGAATTTTGAAATTGTTCAGGTTGAGTCAAATTATTGTTTAAATGAAGTTTCTGTGTTTTGTAAGGTTAAGGAAATATTTGGTGGTTTATCAAACATGTCAAATGCGTTTCCTGTTTCAGTCAATGGGTATGATATCGCTAATACAGAAGCCCTGTATCAGGCTTGTCGATTTCCTGATCATCCTGAAATTCAAAATGAAATTATCTTATTAAAATCCCCTATGGGGGCGAAAATGAAAAGTAAAAGATATAGATTACACACGCGAGCAGATTGGGATGCTCATAGAATCGAGATAATGTGGTGGTGTTTGAGAGTGAAGCTTGCTCAAAATGGGCATAGGCTGGGAGAAATATTAGAAAGTACTGGCGATATGCCTATTGTAGAACGCTCGCACAATGATCGGTTCTGGGGGGCGGTGTTAAATAAAGAAGATGAAAGCATGTTAAGCGGAATGAATATTTTAGGGCAGTTATTGATGCAATTAAGAGCAGAATATATCAGTAAGAAAGAAAATATTAATGAGCTTAGCTATGTGCAGCCACTTGAAATTGAAAACTTTTTACTAATAAGCTCGCCCATTCTCGCCATTGGTACAGAGCTATAGTTAGACCCGTAGCTGCACCGCCCACAGTTAAGGTTTTTTGTAGTGTGTAGGTGTGGCTTTAGCTTAATCCCCGCCTACGTATAATTTAGGGCGTAGGTCGGTTTATGGTTAATTTTCGCTATCGCTCCAAATCCACCCTATAAATCCAGCTCTGTTAGGCCTTACGCTGTTTTTTCACCTTAACCGGCATATACTTTGCTAATTTACTGTCCCACTTAAAGAATCTTTTCCAATGACTATCGTGGGTTTTAATTTGAAGATTGTAATAGCCTTCAGTTTTGTCAGTTAACATGCTAAGTACATAATCTCCTTGATAAAGCACATGGTCACGGGTTCCATCCTTATGCCATTTTTCTGCGTGATCCTGAAAGAAATAGATCGGTTCTGCTGATAAAATATTAATCAAGCGATCTCCATCGATTTTAAATAAAGCCAGCGCTTCAAAATAACCAAAACCACTGAAATAGCCTTCATTCCATCCTAAACGCAGACCGAATGCAGTCTCTGTTTCATTGATTTTAAAGGGGGCTAAATCGAAACGTTCATATTCCTCTGGCATGGTGTTATTTTTATCCCGACTAATATTAAAATAAAATGGCTCGTAATAAGAAAACGGTACTAATTTATTCGCATTCCAAACGGTTTTTATATCCAGAGGCCTACCGTAACTAGCGACTAAAGTAGGTTTTATGATATTTTCTTTAAACTCTAAAATGCCTAAATATACGGCTTGATCAATATAACGCTTATGGTCGGCGTCGTAGTCTTTATTGCAAGTAGGCTGTTGGTTTAACATTTTTTGATTATCATATCGTTCTTTATTGCCAGAAAAACAGGCGATGACTACAAAAGTATCAGGGCGATAAGGCCAGGCTTTAGCGCCCACTAAGGTTGCTAGTCCTAAATCTTCTTTAGGTGCAAGTAAGCTAACGATAGCTTTAGCGCTCAGTCCTGAGGGTAGGGTGGTTCCAAAACCATCTGGCTTTTCATCACCGTTTATCTGTTCAAGGTATTTCGTCGAGCCCTCTTTATTTTTGATTAATTTGGGTACTTCATTAAGAGACGATACCTGTTGAGGCGTCGCCAAAACATTAGATGACAATATTAAGCATGTCAAAGCCATAAGAATCTTATTCATAGTTGCACTCTCTTAATCTAAAATGTCTGGGGGTGGGCGGATCCATAAATAAGAACTGTTGAGGTTCCCACATTTCATGGCCCCAGCCTTCTGCTATCTGGGCTAAATTCATGTTAAAGGTCTCATTATCCAGGTAGCCTTTGGTTCTTACCACTTTGTAAACTTTTACATAGTAACCGCTCCAATTCAGCCGAGTGCCAATAGTTATCAATTTATAATTCTTATGCCTGATATGAAATCGATGTGTTAATCGTTCGTGTGTTTCATGACAATAGTGTACTTCAGCATCAACCAGTAAATATTTAACACCAATGTTTGCAAGCAAGCTGTAAAACACTGAAATACACTTACGACAACCACCAAAGCCACAACCCTGCCTGACTTTTACAAAATGCGTTATCGGCAATCTCTTCTTTAAAATGACCTCTTTAAGGAAGTTGTGATTTTCAAACATAAAGTAAAACATTTGCACATCAAACTCACCCAGTGTGTCAGACACTATATTAAGCTTTAAAAAGTAAATAGTCGGTTCATCAGGCTGATGATCATCATAGAAACTAACATGGCTATGCCTTACCTGATAGCGAATATTAGTACCAGGCGCAAAAGCTAAGGGGAGTTTTTCCATCAATTTAATTGTAGTACGCGCATGCTCATGAATAATCATTGGCATCGGTAATTCTTGATCGAGTCCTGTCCAATCAAGATTATAATCGGTGTGGCATATAATATTGGGTTGCTCAGAAATACCATGTAAGGCCAACCTTTCTGGCGTTATCTCCATTAAGTCCCGATAATCTCTTCCGGCACTTGGATACCAGAGAATTTTTTCTTTATCAATGCCAGCAAAAAACACATCAAGGGCTTGCTGTGCCTGATCTGTTTTACCGACTAGTAACTCTCTAAATCTCATGTTTTTAAATGTTCTAAAGCCCATTGCTCTAATACCTCAATATATAAAGAATTAAAGGATTTTAGCGAAGTGGATCGACAAATTTTGACGTTTAGATTAAAAGATTATTAGCTTAGGCAACTGTAGGCTGGAATAAGGCTTTGCGAGCGTATGCGAGTAAAGTGTTTCCGGCAATCACACCGAACGGCCTAAAGCTTAATCAATACAAACGGAGTCAAAACTCATGAGTTTTGACTCCAACTTTGCGAGGGAAAGCGAACAGAGTGCTTCCGACAGTCACTCTGCTTGAAT
>Ga0194037_1001574_pt1 | contig 16285 bp, 7 predicted proteins | sample JunL306m_MetaG_FD_148653 | JGI IMG/M metagenome (GOLD analysis project Ga0194037, IMG submission 148653) | Anoxic zone freshwater microbial communities from boreal shield lake in IISD Experimental Lakes Area, Ontario, Canada - Jun2016-L304-6m | ecosystem: Environmental > Aquatic > Freshwater >...
TCAAAAACTACACGACCTCTGCGGCCATCGAATCCGTCAACGGACTGCTGCAACTCGCGCGCCGCAGAGCCCGAGGCTACCGCACATTCCGCAACTTCCAAGCCATGGCCTATTGGATAGCAGGCGGATTAGTTATACAAAACCACCCAACTGCTACCCACTAAATGTTCAGCAGCGCCACTTTCGTGAGAACCTCGAGAAACATGAGAAAGTCAGACGCAAGGAATTCCAGAAAACACATAATCATAAAATTGGGGAAGAGTAATCATTAAATTAAAACTCGAAATCTCCGCATGAAGAGGGATGGAACTCGTGAAACTTTTATCGGTTTAATCATAGGTAAAGGTATGATCTATTCGCTACCTTCGGCTTCTTCTTCCAGTTGCTTTATATTGAGAGCGGCTTTCAAGTCAATCAAATGTCGCTTAGTAAACCGAATGACCGAATGTTCATCCAGCGGCACATTCACGGTCACCTCCAGCCCATCGGCCTCACTGTCCACCTCCAGTATACGCTCACGTAGTTCTTCCTCGCTGTCCTCTAGTGCATGACGGAATTCAGCGGCGCAGGTTGGTGAGAGACACAAGTGGTTGGCTTCGATCTCACTATCAAGTTGGAAAATTTCGACAGCTTCAAAATAGGGCCGACCATCGGGTAATCGAAATGGCATGGGTTGGTGCGACATTTGGCAGTAGAGATGACCATCCCGTGAGTATCTCTCAGTGAGATACACGCGGACGGCTTCCCGATTACCAGATGTCCTGACACTCCGCGTCCTTGGTTCGCGATTGACGCTTTCAGATTCCTTGACGCGCTGCTCGGCTTTCTTTGTGCGTCGTTCTACATTTACTTCCTCATCCTCTGGAAATTCGCCGAGGTCCGGAGGGTCCTGGATGCGGCGAAGCAATTCTTCCTGCTTCTCCAACGGCATCGTGCGTAGCACTTCTACTAGTTCCGGATTAACACCGAGTTTCTCGGCAACTTCCGTGCGGTCGCGCTTTACCTCGGCTTCATTCTCGGCCTTCGAACCGAATCCTGAGACATCAAGCCAGCCATTCGATGCGACAAGGTTCCATCCTTCAGCAATCGAACTGGCGTCAAGGTCCTCGGGTGCGGTGAAATCACCTGCCTTGTTCTGCACCCATTTCATCGTACGAAGCTGGTGGACGAAGCTAGAGTGACCGGTCTTGGAATAGTGGCTGGAGTTGGGAGCGTAACGCGCATAGAAGTGTCGTGCTTGAATTTCACATAAACGATTCCATAAAGCACGGTTGGTTTCGGCGTTCTGGCGCTGAATAACAGTTTCAAGATTTTCGATCACCCAATCCACGTTTGTTTCCGAATATGTCCGCCTCACGGCACCCCAGCCATCGCACAAGCGGAATCGTTCGGGATGCTGCCAGTCGATTTTCTTTTCGATGAATGGGAGGTCAACATGAACTCCCACCTCTTCGGCGAAATCAGCAAAGTCATCTGGATTAAACTCCTTGGCATATCCGGGCCATAGGGCATGGGTGTTTTCATCACCCTCATAGAATGCTGAGAGGCCAGTGCTCCGAAATGGATCATCAAGATAAAATTTAGAAGGGGTCCGATAGAACTTTTGGTCTTCATCCAGGAACAAACATGCTTTTTCCAACTCGGATAAGTCTGAGATTTCTCCTTCTTTGTGCCATGCCAAAAGACAGCGAAGCTGTTCCAAATGAATCGAGATTTCGATAGTTTTTTGGGTGCTGATTTTCTTTACGAAAGCCGAAATGGCGGCTTGTTCATCGTATTCCAAAACCCCAAGCATCGACAGCGCTGCTCTGGTTTCCTTTTCCTTCTCCAATGCCCCCCGTTGTTCGAATTTCAGTAAATCGGGGTGAATGGTCTCGACGGAAATCCCGGGAATGATTTGTGTTCCCTTTTCAAGGTAAACCTCGCCTCCCTTTAATAGAGCATCGTTTTCTGTCCAAACCACCGGCGAACGCTTAATGCGTTGGTCGGTAGTGCTCCAAGCATTCTTTCGGGTCTCCTTGTCTGCTTTCAAGAGCACCCGATATAGCCCCCTGAACCAATCCGCCCGATTGCCGCTATGTGCCGCCATCGTGCGTATCCAGTCCTCGAACTGAATTTTGTCCTGTGGGTTGGACGTTTCTCCTCCCATAGTTTTGTCCCACGCATCAATGAACTCGTCCCAACCAATCTCCCGGACATCGAGAGTATCCAGGAAGAAGTAGGGCCTGCTCGAATTCATGAAGCCGGGGCACCAAACCGCCCTTGGCATGGCAAAGAGCTTTTTCAGATTTTCATCGAGAAAGAACACACGCAGTTCGCGTGGGCCGTAGATTACGTCCGTGGCCTTTGCATATCCGCCATGATGAGTAGGAAGGAACTCTTCCATTTGAAATGCGGAAACAATCTCCTCACGCATGGGACGATAAAACTCATGCAATTCATCCCGACCATGTGGGAGAACTCCAAGAAACGCCGGTTGCAGCAGTCCTAGATTCTTGATGGTCGCAAGTGCTACTTTCGAGAGTTGGGCAAGCTGCTCCATCAGGGAGCGGTTCCCCTCATGTTCGAAGGGGATACTTGCCCGATCCACTGTGGCGGCGAACGGCGCATGAATGTGGAACAACAATCCGGTAGGTTCTTTACCCGCTGGGAAGTAGATGTGAAGGAGTCCTGGCTCAGGAAGCGGGAGTATCGAAACGGAATTACTATGTGATTCAGATCCGGGCAGCTCCTCCTGTTCGGCATCCGCGTCTTTCCGAGGTTTGGCAGAAAGCAGGAATGCAATGCTACAGGTTAGGTCATTCCGCTCTCTCAGCGGCGCTTCAAAGCGCAGCCACAACGTCGCGTCCAATTTGCCATCTGATGCCTGGCATGTGATCCTGACAACCCGATAAAGGGAGTCTTGAACGGGAAGGATCGCATCAGCTCTTTCCTTTCTTATATACCCATTCCTGTCGCCTGATATGACCCATGAGATTTCATTCAGGCTTCGCAGGAATAGGATGGTGCTTGCGGGAAGGCTGTCGAGTCCTGCTGCAATTTCTTTGAAGCATTGAGACGGCAATTTGGATTCTCGGTCAAATGGGAGTATGAATGCGGTTTCATTCGAATCTGTCCCATTTTTTTGCCCGGTCCACGCAGGGACTACCAAATCACTGATTGAAAAACAGAAAACTCCCGACATAATGCGGGGAGCCTTGGTGTAGGCAAAGACGGATTTGAAGCCTACCCCGAATTTTCCGATTTTGTTGACCTCCTCTCGCTTCTGACTCTGTCCGATACTTGTAATTCCGGTCACATCATCTCTTGAGAAGAGGCGGTTTCCATTGTGGGTGACCGTCAGCACCTCAGCATTGAGTTCAAACCGGATCCGGGTCGCTCCTGCGTCCTCGGCATTTTGGAGAAGCTCATAAATAAAGTGAGACTGATCCGGGTAGAGTTCGTCCGTGACCAGTCGCTCAATACCGGCCCACGCGCCTTGTCTTCTGCCTGCGTCAACGAAGTCGCGCCCTAGACGCTGCCGTTCATCAATGAATTCTTTGGCTTGGTCTCTGTTCATGAGAGTTTTTTAATGTGAACCACACCGCGGGCAACCGCTTGGGCCAGAATATCAGCCTGGTCGGCGGCTCGGTCGAGGTCATTGATTCTGTGTTGGTAGTCGGCTTCAGCATTCGCAAGTTCCGCCTCTCTCATGACGCGGATCTTGTCGTTGGTGGCACCTGCGATCATGTCCCGCAGATTTGCCACACGAGCAACGTGGCTGGCCTGAAGACTTGCTTTCTGGAAAGTGACGAGTTCCTGCTCGTGCGACCGATGCAGTGACCGTGCTTGGCTGAAGATTTCGTAGTGGGACTGCTCGATGGTGTCGAAGGAGGCCTGTGGTGGCAAGTTGGCATTAAAACCTTCGCAAGCCTCGGCGGTCTCGATCAATGTGGCAAAACATTGTGCCAGTCGCGGGTCCGACGCGACCGGTTGAAATGCCACATCTTGTCGAACGCCCTTTCTTGTCCACTGATAGACAACAAATGGGTAATCACCTGGAGGAATCAACTGAGTTCTAACGAGGAAGGATGTCAGAATATCTTGTTCTGGTTGAAGGACCGCAGCGGCCTGCAACGCCAGCGGATGAATCGGTGTGATCAGAATTGCCTGTGGATTATCGCGTGCGGTTTCGGCCTCGAACGTGATATTCAGGTGAGGGTTTGCCCCTTTGAGCCAAGCCGTCCAATCCCTTGCGACCACTGACTTGCGTGCTGGCAGACTTCCCAGGTCCTCAAGGAGAGTTTTCCGGGCAAGTTCATTCAGGCGTAAGGTCTTGAGGGGTTTTTCTCCCAGCACATACTCGCCGGCACCGCAGCGGCCAACCAGATAGCGGACGATTAGGTTTTGGAGGGCGTCGGGGCTCACCCAGAAATTGGCGGCCTGCTGGTCCTTACGTTCCAAATCCGCAGTGGGTGGACGGATGCCAAACAGCTCCCGCTGCCGGTCCTCCATTGCGGATTCTTCCTGAAATTTGCGGATTTTGTTGTCGGCAATCTGCTGAAGCTGGGACTGGCGTTCTTCGCGTGTCAGAGAGAGGTTGTCGGCAACCGCGTGAAGCTCCTCGGTGATTTCACCAAGGATCTCTTCACTTCCACCGATGGATCTCTGGAAAATGCCGATTCTGAGCAGGCAGCGTTCATAGATGTCGGCATCGACGGTTCCCGGCGTGATTAGGTTGTAAATCGCGACCGCTTCGCTTTTCTGGCCATATCTGTCGATTCGTCCGATCCGCTGTTCGATCCGCATCGGGTTCCACGGCAAGTCGTAGTTCACCATGCAATCGCAAAACTGATAGTCGAGGCCTTCGCAGCCTATTTCCGAACTGAGTAGAACGTCGATAGCCTCAGGATCTTCCTTGGGAAGGGCGAAACGCCGCCTAAGCTGCACCCGTTCCGAATCTAGAGTTGCCCCAAACATGACGAAACAGCGGAAGCCAGCGGCGAACAGATGGCGTTGGAGGTAATCGAGGGTGTGTCGATAGGTCGCGAACAGGAGAATCTTGTTGTTGGACAGTGATTGTTTTTCGCGGACGATCCGTTCTAGTGCCGAGAGTTTCTGGTCCTCAGGCGGGAGGTTCTCAGCCTGCATGATGAGATCTTCGATGTGACTGCGAAGTATCGAAACCTCCGGGAGCATATCTGATGCCTCGTCATCGGCTCCTTCAATCGTCTCCAGACGTCCGAGCAAGATGTCTCGTAGGTAGGGGACCAGAGCATGAAGGCAACTCGCGGCCCGCCGCCTGATGGTTGTCATCATGAACCGCACGTTCGCACTGCCATGGGCTGCCGTCAGCAAGGTGGCTTGTGCGGCAAGCAGACTGTCATGAACTTTCCGCTGGGCGTCCGTGAACTCGACCGTGACGGTTTCGGCCTTGCGTGTGGTAAAATCCCCGATGTCGCGTCTCCGAGTCCGGTTGAGGAAACGGGCGAAAGTGTGGAATTCTTCGACCCGGCGAATCAAACCAACCCTTTGGTCGATGTCCATGCGTGCGGTTTGAAGGAGTTCGATGGTCGTTCTGAAGTCTGGATTCGATGCCAATACCCGCCCCCCCCAAGCTGTGGCCGCTGCCGCTTTCAGGGCGCTGCATGTGAGTTCTTGCCAGTCATTGTTGCCGCCACGAATGGAGTGAATGGCCTGATTGATTTCAGGGTTGGGTTCCGCCATTTGGCGAAAAGATTCACGGTCGATGATGACATCCGGGCGCAGAAGATTGAGTAAAACATAGAGGTCATCGCTACCCAACTGGATCGGTGTGGCAGTCAGGAAAACTACGGCTTCCGCATGGGCTGCGAAGAACCTGACAGCCTGATGAATATAGGTTGCTGGATTCCTCAGGTGGTGGGCCTCGTCAACGATAAGGAGATCGAACTTCGGTGGAGGATCGAGATTTACCAGTCCGCGTTGGCGGGATGCACCAAGCAGCATCCGCTCGTCAAAAACCGAAAAAGGAATGATGGTCTTCGAATGTTGTTCTGGCCACGCGCCATCCAGATTGGTTTCGTCAATACAATGGCGTAGAAGGCGCGAGTCGAGCTGGGTGAAGTGTTCGTCAAAACGACGGAGGTCACGCTCCCACTTCCGGTCGGTGACGAGTGCTTTTGGGCACAGCACGAGTACGGAACGCATATCTTTGCGAGCCTGCAATTCACGGAGGATCAATCCAGCTTCGATGGTTTTCCCCACCCCGACCTCATCTGCGATTAGCAAACGTGGCCGGTCGGACCGGATCAATTTCAAGACGGGCCTGAACTGATAGGGGATGTAGTCGATCCGGGCCGCGTGGAGGGAATAGAGGGTCGCGATTCCCGGGTGCTGGATGTAAAGAGCGGTGAGGCGGGCGCGGAACTCGTCGAACGGCATGAACTCAGTGGCTTCCGACTGTTCCAATGGTTCCAACTGATCACCGTAGAAAGTCTGAGTCCGGCCACCCATGAAAACTTCAAACCTGTTTTGTGGTTCTCCGGGGATCACTCGTAGCACTGGTCCGATTTCCGCCCGTTCGGCTTTCAACCGGACCATTTGAGTTGGGGTGAATTCACCTGCATGGAGAGGTGCTTGTGTGTTCGTGCCGTGAATTTCTTTTTTTGCCTGTCGCAGGGAAGAAATGAGAATCGGATCGCCTTCGATTGCGCCCAGAAATCTCTCCAGCGTATCCAGTTCGCGGAATCGGTCGTCCGGAGAATCCTCTTCTCCGGAGTGGTGAGCCCAGCGGTTCCGGACGTGTTGCAATTCCTTGAGCCAGTTGCGTGTCTGGCGGGGAAGCCGAAGACGTTGTGAGAGATCAAAGTAATTCGCGTCGAAAACCCGGAGCAGTGCGGCGAGGTCAAGGCCATCCAAGTTCGAAATGCCTCTTTCACGGACCAAGTGCATCTGGGACTCTGTCAGGTTGCAAAGGACGCACCGCGCCCACCACTCCGGCATGACTTCGGGAAGCGACCGTTGGAGAAACGCTCGCAGGCTGATGGTGGCGGTTTTGAGAAAATCTAGCATCTGGTGGAGTTTCACGATTCGCAGTTGGGCTGTCTCATGGCTGGTGGGTTGTTTATCAGTTTTCTGTCTGCTTCTTTAACCACTTGCGGCCTTTGTCGGAAATTTCCCAAACACCGTTTTTGCCGTTCTTCACCATCCTACCATCTTCGTTGACCATGGTGTTGCGAGCCCATTGGGCGGAGTTTCGCCAGCGGATCGACTTGCCATCGGACTTCAGGAATTCGTAGTCGAGGGGTTTGAGGACGTCCTTCATTTTGTCGCCCACGCGGTCGAGAACGATCTTGGTTTTGCCGCTGCCGCCTATTTCCACCAGCACTTCCAGGATGAACGGGAAGAAATCGGTGTGCGGGGTGATCTCGCCTTTCTTTTTCTTGCCGAAAAACCGCTTGCTGACGATTTCCTGCACGGCGGGGCTGGCGGTGTCTCGCAAATCCTCTAACTCGTCCCATTCCGAAACGAGACCTTCCACTTTCTTCTGGAAGGTGAGGAGACGCTTGGCGAATTCGATGACGGAGGTGGCGGTGTCATACTCGCCGCTCTGCATGGCCTTGGCTCCCTCATTGCGGATGCGTAGTTCTTCTTCCGCGAGCGAGTCCCGGAGGAGTCCAAGAGCGGTTGAAACGTCGTCTTTGTCTGAAGCCTGATCGGTGGTTGTCATGTTGGGGATGGCTATGTTTTCAAAATGCTGCGAAGTGATTCCATGGCGAACAGCCCATCCAGCAACCTCGGCCCTCCATGCTGATCCTCACGCCCAACTGTTCAATCCGGCCAATCCATTCCGAGCTCGTCAACTGGCTGCCCTGGTCGATGTTGAAAACCTCCGGCACTCGTGCGGTCGATTCCGCCTCTCTCCGCCGCAACCCCTGCCGGCGCGATAATGTCGCCGGGAAGATAAGACCGACCGCGTCCTGAAAGCACGGGATGGCGATTTCTTCGAGCTGATCTTCGTTGTTCATAGAAACAAGTAGCGTATCCTAAACCATTGCCTTTAAGTAGCGTGACGCAAACTGCCTCTTGGAGTCCCCCCAAGGCATCATTCGGCTCTTCGGATAAGAGATATATATCCAACGGCGGGACCTTGTAACAGCAACGAATGCACTATTAAGCTCTTCCTCTAACTTCTTTTTCGTGTCCGCTCGATAATCCGGGAATACACCTTCACACATACCCATCAAAAACACTATATCCTTCTCCAAACCCTTCATCGTATGCACGGTACTCAAGACCAATCCGGAAGGATCAAATTCCTCCGACAATTGCCCAAGTGCCATAGCATTACGAAACGCGGAAAGCGACTCACCGAGCCCCTTAACTCTAAAAGAAGTCCAACACTTTTGAAATTCCGACAACTCTTGCAAAGAACGCTCTAATTCGTTCGAATCCATCAAATCCGGCGTCGCGACTAAGGCTTCAACATCTTTAACGAATTCAGCCACGAACTTGGGAATATTCGGCTGATCAAACTCCAAATTGTCGATAGCAACCAATAGTTTAGCCTGCATTTCCGGAAAAGGAACTTTTGATGTTCGTGCATCCTGGGCCAACTTGGAGAGAAGCGCGTCATCGCCCCAATTGTCTGGAGATACGATTTTTAATGTCGAGCACAGCTTCTTCCCGTCCACCCAGTCTTTAGGATTTAATTTTAATCGTATTGCCAAATCAAGAACTTTACCGAACAGCGAAGAGGGCTCAATCGACCGCTCCCCTCTTTTAAGAGAATAGAGCATATTCCTTTCCGTCAACTTTGTCTCAAGCGCCTGGAAAACGAAACGATTCCGTCCGATCACCACCATATTACTCAACGTGATCTGTCCCTCAATCTCGGGATTTACCCTCTCCACAAGTAACTCGGCAATTTTATTACAGATCCATCCAGCTTCGTCCTCCTCGTCCTCAAACTCCTGAATGTCACAACGACCAGGAAGAGGAAAGTCGGTTTCGGCTTGGACTTGCGAACCTGGCTTCAGTTTATTGGCCAAATGAATCACCGCTTGGGAGCTCCTGTAATTCTCTTTCAACTGGAACTGAAGGGCTCCAAAGTCGGAAACGAATTGTTCGCATAAAAAAACAGAGGAGGATCCGTTAAATCCGTAGATCATTTGATTTGGGTCACCCACCATCATCACGCTCTTGAGATCATCGCTACATAGAGCTTTGATAAATTCATATTGCGCCCTATTCAGATCCTGTGCTTCATCGACACAAATATGCTTGTATTTCGCTCGGTATATCTCTCCACACCATGGCTGCTGGAGAAGAATCCGATGCGCATAAACAAGAATATCGTCAAAATCTATCCCCCCTCCTTGCAACAAAGCACTTTGGTAAGCCTCATAGAGACTCCAGAAATCTTCGTCTGAATACCGCTCTTTGGCTTCATCCTCCGTAAGCAGCTCCCGCTTGACAATGGAAAACTGTTCAAGATAACCCAAAATGACCTTCTCGCGCTCCTTTCTCGTCCGTTCATCGCCGTCATTCAAAAGTGAATCAATATCGCTACCGCTTTCCCGCAACGATTGCAAAAACACCGCTCTGCGGTCTTGCTCTCTTTCATAAATGTGCAACTCTGGTGGGAGACCAATTGTGTGCCCATACTGATTGAGAATCCGCTGCGCCACCGTATGAATAGTACCGATCCAGCACCGATTCTCCACCGCATCAACATCCCGCAATCGAGCTTGCATCTCCTCAGCCGCTTTGTTAGTAAAAGTTAAAGCTATCACCCCATCCTTACGGGTCTTTTCTAGAATATATCGGATTCTTTCTGTCAGAACCCGCGTCTTACCCGACCCAGCAGACGCAAGAACCTGTAGAGGTCTTCCAATAGTCGCCTTCACGACGGCTTCCTGAACTGAAGATAAAATAGTCATAGTGAGAGGCGTGATTTGATCTTTTCAAAAAACTCAATAAGTTTGGGAGGGAACGCAGATTTGTCGAGATCACAGAGTTTTGAGGCAACCGCAGGAGCATACTTCGGCTTACTGGAATCCAATATTTCCAATATTGCCCTTTCTCTGCCACCAGAGGCGGTATAATCTCTATATATCTCCGTTCCGATCGCCTGTTTGCACCTTGGACAGGGAGCTTGAAGGGATTTATCTTTCCGTAGGAGACTACCCTGTCTCTTCGTCATCCAATTCGTAATGGCATCAGGACCATCCAGTTCCGTGATGGCATTCTCCAAGGATGCGGTAAAACCATTGTTAATGAGATAGCCCTCAAAATCCGTATTGTCCAAAATGGTGATTTGCGGGCAGTTTGCCATGTCCGTAGCACCGAATACAGCCTCGTAGTTTTCCTTGAGAGCTTTTACAATGCTCGCCTCACCATCGCTGAAAATGAAGACAGGGACATCAAAGTCTCTAGCGAATGTGAGGAATGGCAAGTATCTCTTGCCTGATCCTCCGACTCCTGAAAAGTTGACTCCTAGCCTGAACGCTTCACTTCCAAAGTACTTTTCGAAGAGCTGCGGAAGTGCCTGTTCTTCGGTCTCGCCCTCGCAGAGGACAATCGCATTTGAGAAAAGGATTTCGCCTCTTGTATGAATCACTTCCCGCTGAAGCCTGCGCTGGTCTTCTGGCGGAATCGTCGACAGACTTAGAATTTTCACGTTATTGCCGTCCCGCCTAAGGCATCGAAGATCTTCACTCTTTGCGATAGCTGCCAAGTAGGGTGAATGAGTGCTTACAATCACTTGTCCCTTCGAATCCGCGAGTTGGCGATAGAGACTCCGCTGCGCATTTGGGTGCAAATGGGCTTCTGGTTCTTCCGCAGAAAGGATTGGGAAAAATGGTTTCATCTCCGTTGCGTGCTGGTCTCCCAACAATTCGGAAAAGGCTTTTACCGTCAACAACGAAGCCCAACTACGAGTTCCCATTCCGTGGTATTCCATCGAAAATGAATTTGCCGAGTCCTCTCCAAATTGAACTGAGACATGTTTTGAAAGATCTCGTATTTTCTTTGGTAGGGGCGTTATTTCGGCGCTCCCGTCGCCGCCAAACGACTTATTCAATTGCTGAAGGTGTTTTTTGAGACCTTTAAGCTCTTCGCTCTTGCCAACAGCCTCGTCGTTAACACCTTTTATTAACTCCTCTAACGCTTGAACATCAGACGGATTATATTTGATTCCTGACAAAACCCGCCCAACAAACGAAGTTCTTTCACGCAGTTCTTGATGGATGTCCCGTTGTGCTTCGACCGCGAAGAATGGGAGCGCCTCAAGGCGTTTGACTAGGTTCTTTTGCGTTACCTTTTCGGTAGTCCAAGTCGCCACATTCGGCCATTTGTCCAAGGTCGTTCGTTTAGTGTCAAAATTTCCCTTGAGTGGATTTCGTTGGCTTCTGGTTCTCAACGCTACAAATTGATGGCCAGTTGCCTCAGGCATTATTATGTCACCGAACTCAGCCTGCCAATCGCTACTAAATTTCAGGGCTCTTTTCCCGTCCGGACCGACGGGGACTATCCTCAAATCCACCAATATTTCGTTAGCTGGAGAACCATTTTGGCAGATGTGGAAGTCTTCCTCGCTAAGGGCACGTGAATAGTCTCCTAATGCGAGCTGAAGAGCCTTCAGGAATGACGTCTTACCAGAATTATTCTGGCCAATAAGCACCGCTACCCGTGGGAGCGAGACCTCCAAGCATTTGATGCCACGAAAGCCGGATACTCTAACACAATCAGCGAGGATATTCATAATGAAAGTTTTTAATTACAATTCTTGGTAGTAACGTATCTCGAAGGTTTGCGCAGGCTTCTTCGTTGATGGGTAAAGCGACTTCTTCGATGTCCTTTCCCCGAGAAGAGCGGAGAGACGAGGATCAACGGAGAAGCGAGCTGTGGATTTCATTGATTAGGGGGATGGTCGGGGAATAAGAGTGGATTCCAGCCGCTGGACAAGTTTGAGAGCCTTCCTAATTTCCGTATCATACAAAGGCACTTCGTTCCAGTGTGCAGCAGGGTTCAAAACCCTGTCCTTCATGCGAATGACAGCTTCGAGAATTTCGTAGGCTTCAAGTTTCTCCCACGACTGATGTGTCATGAACTCCCGAAGCTTCTGGCGTCCTGCTTTGATACTGTCCTTGGTGGCAATATCGAGGGACCCATCGGCATCAATGTCGATATCACTAACGGCGACCAGCTTTGCTCGATGTGCTTTTGGGAAATTTTTGCAGAGTTCGTTAAATGCCCGAAGCGGCAACTGATTCTCCAAGATCCGTCGGGCTTTGTTTAGCTTGTCAGAAAGCGAGTGAAATTCATCGACCTTCGGAGCCCTGCCGGTCGCCACTTTGAGGTAGTTGTCGGCGGTTTGCTCTACCGCTTTGCGGAGTTGGATTGCGGCTGCTTCGAGGTCGTGGCAGTGGATGTAATCGCTGGCGCGCTCAATGGGAGACTTTTCGATCTTCTCGGTGATACCGTCTTTTGGGTTGCCTTTGAGGGAGAGGAAACACCATTCGTTATGTGCAGGTCCGATGACTCGGCGAAATTCTTCAAAGAAACCTAGATCATGCGTGAGGATGATTTTTTGGTAGTTGGTAAAGGTGGGCGAGAGCAGGATCTCCACAACCTTCATCCGGTTGTCCATGTCGAGGCTCACGAGCAAGTCGTCAAGGACGAGGAGTTTAAGATCAGAATCGTGTAGGTTCACCATGGAAGCCGCGAAGCGAACCGAAAGGGCAAGCTGTGTTAGTTTTGCTTCATTGAGGTAAGCCTGCGGTCGACCAACAGTGACTCCGCCGATCTGTATTCCGAATTCAATGACAGGAACTTCGAAAATAAAATCACGCAGAGAACTGCCTGTTGCTATGGGAGGTTTGGTTACTTTGACTTCAAGACTCACCTTCGCTGGATCACCGTCGCCAAAATGAGTGTCGTAGAACTTTTGGGCTTCGACACTAATAGTGTCGACAATTCCCGGAAGCATCGCCGCGAACTGAGCGGTCTTCTCCTTAAACTCGTCATAGGAAGAGGTTCCTCCAGTGCCTCGGCTCCCGGTCGGATTCGGATCGCCTCCGCAGATAGCTTTCCAGCACTCCAAGGGGTTCTGGGCACCGGTCGAAACGCAAAAGGGCAAAATCTCTTTTTCAAACAGAGGCCAGATGTTGAACTTCTCCGAATTACGGAAGTCGGAGAAACCAAAGAAGAATCGGTAAGTGATAAAGTCGCTTGCTAGGTCACCTTTAAGGATGGGAGGTTGATTGCGGGTGCCGTGATCTGTGTGGCTGATCCGGTAAGTGGTGTCGTTCTTGGTGGCCACATCCCGCAGGGTGAGTGCGATTTGGCCAGGCTTGTCGAAGGGATTCTCGTGGAGATTGAGAAGCTTCTGGTCACCGGCGGGATCGAAGTATTTGGCGACCTGAGGTGTGGGCTTGTTTGCGCTTTGGAGGAAAGTGAAGAGCGCCCAGTAGAGAGATGATTTGCCGGAGCCGTTGGGGCCATAAAGAAGTAGGTGACGGCCTTCGAGAGAGAGGGCGAACTCGCGGAAGGCTTTGAAGTTGGTAATCTCAATTTTGTGGAGACGGGATTTCATACGCGACCCTCCAGTTTGATGATGGCAAGGAGGTCAGGGCTATCGGCGGTGAGGCGGAGGAGGCGGTTGCGGACGGGGTGGCTTGGGGCGTTTAGGGTGGCATGCATCTGTATGAGGAAGTCGCGCTGTTTTGATTCGCTGGCGGCGGGGTCATAGCTGGCGAGGTGTGGGGCCACGAGATCATGGAAAAGCAACTTGTGTTCTTCCATGTGATCGCGGAAGTAGCACTCCATCACACACGCGTCGATAAGGTCTTCGAGAAAGACGGCGGGCGCGGTTTGTCCCTCTGCTTTGCCAAATTGGATGACGGTTGTAAGTGAGCCTATCAACTTTGATGATGCCGCTGAAATTTCGGGCATTGGAAGCCTCACGAGATGGCCCTTTTTCACCTGTGCCAAAGCCTCACCAACCTCGGGGTTTATTACCTTACGGTAATACCACCGAAGTACGGACGAGTTCAGGAGAGCTAGTAGACACGGCAAGGAATACAGGCCCGTTCTTTGGCGAATGGTGTAAAGATTGTCCATAGTGACAAACTGCTTGGTATCCAGCGCAGCAATTAGTGTATCCCCAGTTTGCCGGATCACAATCTTCTCCGGATCATCGAAGCCAGCAGACTCTCTGGGCTCGGCTAACCATGATCCATATTTTACCCATAGATCTTTGTTCCATTTGATTTGAAATGGAACGACATGCTTTCCTCGAAGCAACGGACGAAAACCTGGCTTTTCGTGATTCGAAGTAAAGGGCTTCAAGTCCACGGTTTCACGATCTTGCGGCGGGACACCTTTACCAGTTTGATAGAGCTTAGAGCCTTGGGTGACCACAAAGAGGTCCCCAAGTGTTGATCTGCCTGTAATAAGTGCCGCAATTTTCGTGAGGCCTGGCGTAAGCGCAACACTGATTGGTTCGCCTGGCCTCACATTCCATTCACATTGTTTCTGGTCATATAGAAATTCGAAACCATCGTCAGTGTAGGCGTATATTGGAAAGCTGTTGTCAGACGAAGTGGCATTTCTATGAGTTAAAATAGTTGTGTCAACGACAGCGGAAAATACAGAAGTTCGTATGTCGGCCAAATTGACTAAGGTGGTCGAACCAAATACAAACTTTCTAATTGATTTCAGCATCAATGACGGCAGCCAAGTGTTTGGTATGATGAATGATTGGATGCCGCTCTTGCGGAGCAACTGCACTCCACGCTCTACAAACAATAAATACGTATCGAGTTGGTAATCTTGGTGCTTGTAAGATCGACCAACAGCATCTTTTGCTAGGTCGGTAAGCGTAGCTCCATAGGGTGGATTTCCGATGATGATATCGAATCCATCTGCGAGTGATTTCCCAAACATCCAGTGGGGATCGAAGAAGTCTGCTGAGGATTGAGGGTCGAAGGGATCCCAATCAGCGACATGCTGCGCTTTCTTCGGGGCTAGAAGACTTTCGGCGAGCACTTTGGCTAGTTCATGGCGCAGGCTTTTGACTTTGCGCTGGCTCGCCAGCTTTCTTGCTCGGTTCTGCTCGGAAAAGTGGCTGTGATAAAGAGATTCGATTTCGGCCTCAATATCGTAGGCTCGCTTGGGCGCGAGGGCCATCTGCTCCAATTCGGGCAGGCCGGTGAGGGTGTCAGCGGCGACAAACTTGGTTTCTAGATTTGGCAGCGGGCGGATGCCGTGGTTTTTCGATTTGTCGCGGTTGGTCTTCTGGTCGCAGACGAGGGAGATGAAAAAGCGGAGTTTGGTGATCTGGATGGCTATGGGTTGGATGTCCACGCCGTAGAGGCAGTTTTCGATGAGGTAGAGCTTTCGTCCGTAATCGTCGTTGTTGTCCCCAAAGGCGGCTTCGAGGGCCTCTCGCATGGGGGCGGAGTCGAGCTTGGCGAGCTGGGTTTGCTTCCAACGTTCGTTGTCTGGATCGAGCTTGCCGAGGATATAGACCAGCTTGTGGAGGACGCCCATGGGGAACGCCCCGGAACCGCAGGCAGGATCGAGGATCTTTACTTCGTCTATAGCAGTGATGAGGCTGGAGACTTCCTTGTCGGAGAAGGGGTGCTCCATTTCTGTGTAAGCGAAGAGCAGCTCTAGCCCGGCCTTGGCATCGTACTCTTTCATTCCGACTTTCTCCACGAGGCAGCGGGTGAGATGGGCCTTTAGTGACTCATCAACCATATAGTCCACGATGGGACGCGGGGTGTAGAAGGAACCAGTCTGCTTGCGGGCGGTCACCTTGGTTTCCTCATTGTATTCTGCTAGAAGGCTTTCAAAGACCTTGCCGAGAAGTTCAGGATCTAGAGCGATTTCCTGATCAATAGGCGTGTTCTCGACGATGGTGAACTTGTAGCGGTTCAGGATGGAGATGAGGCCGGTGACTTTCTCCGCTTTACGCTTCTTGTCACCGTAAACTTCAGAGAGGTCTGCAGTCTCGCCGGAGTCAAAGAACAGGCGGTCGGGAACGTGAGGGCGTTTCTTGGGATTACGCGAGAAACCGTCGAGGTAGTAAGTGGCTTTTTTATCCTCGTCCCGCTTGTCCAAGCATTCAAAGAGGCCGCCATTGAGGAATGGGATGTCGGCGAAGTGGGAGAGAGCTTCCTCTTGAGAGGCGGCGAAGAGTTTTTCGTAGCGATAGTAATTGTTGATGTCGTGATTGCTGCGATTTTTGAGGAATCCTTCATCAGTTACAAAACCCCGGTAGGGACTGCCCTTGCTGTCTTTGCCCATGCGTTGGTTC
>Ga0194037_1001575_pt1 | contig 16283 bp, 48 predicted proteins | sample JunL306m_MetaG_FD_148653 | JGI IMG/M metagenome (GOLD analysis project Ga0194037, IMG submission 148653) | Anoxic zone freshwater microbial communities from boreal shield lake in IISD Experimental Lakes Area, Ontario, Canada - Jun2016-L304-6m | ecosystem: Environmental > Aquatic > Freshwater >...
ATTATAATATATTATTGTTATTATTTCAATGCTGCAAAGTCTGCTTTCTTCTTATGGAAATCAGCTGACTTCTTATTAAAGACTTCTTGCTTTGCTGCTTCTGATTTTCTTGGATCAATTCTAATGATTCCGTCATCATCTACTTTATTGGCGAAGTGTCCAGCTGCTTCGTTTTTAACTCCCTTGAGTTTTAATCCCGAAACAACTCCGATTTTATTTTTTATTTCTTCTGGAGTTCTCCGATCATAGACGTTATCGTCTTGATCTCCGTTAGCTATTCTCCAGCGTTTCCCAGTAGAAACGTCTTCGACGTGGGTTGGAGTGATTTTGCCTTTTTGATGAACCATCGCAATGACATGTCCCTTGTTAAGCGCATTGATTGCTTCGCGGTCGTTTGATTCGGCGTGTCCGGTTCCGGTATGTGATAGCGCAAGAGAATAGTTCTTTGGAAGGGGTTTGTCTAGTCTCTGAGCATTCTTGGTATAATCATAGAACTGAGTCTTGTGGTGACGATCATAGAATGCTTTTGGCATATGCTTTTCATAATGAATATCAGAGGTGACATTACCACGGAATCCTGGTTTATACCCATGCTTCTCTGACCACTTTTCATTCTCTCCGATTTCATGAGACATTAATCTTGCGAAATGTTCAGGATGTTCTGCTAGATATTGAGTTCTTAATAATTTTGAGCGAAACGATGCTTCTGGATATTGTTTGTTACCGCCGGCTGTAAATCCAAGACAATTCTTACGGCATTCGGCAGTCGCATTGGGACAAAGATCCGATTTATAACCAGATGAATGATGAGGCGCGAGTGCGACTCCAATAGTCTGAACCCCTTCTCCAGTAGATAGTCTGGTCTTTCCGTTCTCTGAAGTGAGTGAAAGGTTATTCTTTTCCGAATGCCCTCCTCTCTCATGCATAAAGGTTCTAAAATGCTTTCTCGCTACCATTGCTTTGTCTTTCGTTTCTTTGGCGCTTTCTCCTTCAGGAAAAGCAGCATGGAATCCTTTAGTGATATGATGATAGAGATTTGCTTGTGGGGCGCTCTCTATTCCTTTTTTAAGAATATGATCGACCGGATGCGCCTCTATCTTCTCTGCGAGATAGCTCTCTGAAATGTCGTCATCGCCGCCATCATCAGATAATGTAGGAGAAGATAGATGAAATAGGAAGTTATAAAGAACGGGATGTTTTCTTTCTAATGGATGTTTTTCACCCCCTTCATGTTTAGCTTCGGAGATAAATTGAGTGAATCTTAGCATAGTATCATACTCTTTAAATAAAATTATTTATGAAAACTTAGATTAATCAATTTCTTTAATCTTCAGAATCAGATTGTCCTTTCCTTTTATTATTCTATGATATGTTTCCCTTGGAATAGGATAGACTTTCTCTGGTTCAAGAGTGATTGGTATCTCATTATCAAATTGAAGTTTCCAATCAGATCCAGAAACTGCCAAAATAATTCTATCCTTTTTGTCTTTGTGCCAATAAAAGTCATTTGGTGTTGATTCGGCATCAAAAATTCTAATGAAATAATCGGGATGTATTTCGTCAATATAAGGTTTACCAGTATCCACTTCTTCCTGCTTCCGTCTTTGCCAAATACCGATTGATCCTGCAAGACCAATATCCAGGAGTAGTCTTGTCGGTCTTGTCTGGACAATTGTGTCGTGCGGAAAATGCCTTTTTTCTTTCCGGATTGTCATACTTAACAGAAAGTCCGGTAGTATCTCCAAAGGAAACTTTCTTAATATTGCCCGTTTTTGGATCTCTAACATGGACATAAAACTTTTTAGGTCCGCCACGCTTTGGTTTATTAAGTTCCGGAGTTTCCTCTTCAAAGATAAAATCTAATGGAACCGTTTTCCCTTCAAATTCAGCAAATTCTCCAAGATCCGATTCAAGGAGTTCAAGTTCTTCCTCGGATAGATTGGGAAAGAGATCCTCAAGTAAACCCGACTCATGAAGATGTCTGAGTTCAGAAAAGAACTCAAAATACTTTTGAGATCCATAACGAAACACACATTCTGTCAAAGGAATATGTGCCTTTCCTTGATGATCAATTGCTTCTTTCAATATATCATCAGTCACAAACTTTTTAAATGAAATCATTGTTCACACCATGATTGTTTCTTTTCGCCATGATATACATGTGCGAATCCTTTTTCTAATAGAGAGTCTTTTAGACTCTTTCCGTCAAGTAAAACATCACCAAGCAGTCTAAAATATTTATCTTCACCTTTGATGATAATATCAATGGTCTTGGCATGGGAAACCAGATCTTTTGTAAATGCGGAAGCCTCTTCTCCTAGTACCGCTTCCGATTTACAATGTGCGCGTTTTCCTTTTTCGGGAGTATCAACTCCATCAATTCTTAAAGGAATGGTTGGTTTTAATGGTTTAGGAAGAAACGGCGCAGAGATAATAACGGTATCTCCATCGACGACTCTGACAATTTTAGTTTCGTCAGAAAAACAAGCGAAACTAGGTAGTAATAGGAACGGTATTAGCAGTTTGTTCATGTGAGGTTTTCCTAAAAATCAGGTCATAATTGTCCCTATACTTTTGAGACGAGTTTTTTGTCTGGATTGAATCTCCAGTGATATCATTTTTTGCTGCCATAATTACTTGTGTTTAACAAATGCTATAATATTCAATTGAAGAAACCTACAGAAATCAACGGCATCTTTTCTAGTATCAAAGACATGAATTGATGTGCCAAATTCTTTTGATGTTACGAAATATTTATCATCAGAGCCCGATTCAATATACACAGGCAAATCGCATTCTTGTATTTTTTTATACAGGTTTGTTAGATCATCAAATGACTTCATCATCGCTTTTACCTCCCGCATCATAAGATTCCATGAGTTCTCCCTGTTCACAGGAGATACTTTCAATTTGTTTTTGTTTTTTTGAGACTTTTCTTTTAAATTCTGATTGTATCTGAATACATTCCTGTTTTGAGTGTGTTCTTTTAACGAGCAATTCATCCGAGTTTAACATAGTAATGACAAGGAACCAGTCCATATAAAATAATCCTTTTTGGAGTGTTGGGTTAGTGGATAGAAACCTTATTATTTATTTTACTACAATTTAACTGTTTTGTAAAGTGTTTTGGTATAAATACTTTGATTTAAAGGTGATTCAAAATGTCAGTAAAAGCAGTAGTGATCTCAAGTTTCGCATCATTTCTATTAGGTTCGGATACCTTCGCTCGTATCAAAGGAGTTGTTCTTCGCCAGGATGAAAAAGACCTTTCAGGACAAGAAAAGCGCCACGCTGCATTAACAGAAATCAAAACTATTGGTCTTGGAATTGCTGCATGGGCAGTCAATCTAGCTATTGAACTAGCTGTAGCATACCTAAGAACCCTATCAAATAAACCAGAATCAAAGTAGAGAAAGATAATGGTAAATAAAACTTCAAATAAAACCAAATCAACAAAGAAAAAGGATGTTGAAGTTGTTGAGAAGATTGTTTATGTAGAAAAGGATACCTTTATTGATAATGTCACGGATGGTGCCAAAAGCATCTTCATGAGCAAAACCTTCTGGGTTAATATCATTGCCTTTGTATCCGTATACCTTGAGAATACCTATGGATTTGGAATTGATCAGGGTATTCAGATGCAGATTCTAACGGCAGTTAATATTGCTCTAAGATTCGTCACCAAGGATAAGGTTGTGTGGCGTAAGCAAAAACCAAAACAAACCGAAGAAGAATAAGTATGAATATCCTAGAAAAACTATTAGATATTATTCTTGAATTTCTCAGACAGAGAAAGGAAAGAAAGAATGAAGAACAGGAAATTGAAACAGTTCAAATTGAACAGCAAGAAGAAGCAATTGAAAAAGTAAAAAAGCGCAAGAAAAAGGAAATTCAAAAACCAAAGGAAGATAACTTCTTTAATGATTAAAGGTGAACCTATGAAACTTATATTAATTGCTCTATTATTCTTGACTGGTTGTTCTGTTAATGTTGAAAAGAAAGATCCACCAAAAGTGGTTTATGTTTCAACTCCTCTTCAATTACCAATCAAACCCGAATATCCAAAGGTAAAGGGTAATGATCTTGATTGCCTTTCGGATTCAACCAAGAGAGAACTTCTCAATAGAGATATTGTTATGAAAAACTATATTGGCGACTTAGAAACTGTTATTCTTTCCACTCAGAAAAATAAGTGAAATTAAAGGGGGTCTAAATCAGACCCCTTCTCCATCAATAACAACATAAGAAACAACAGAATCGTTTCTAAAACATCTCCACCCAGAGTCATCAACTGACCAAACAGAAGTCACATTGGCATTGACATTCCTCGATGGTCCATTTGACTTTTCCTTCTTGGGAAGATAATCAGCAATCAAAGTTGCTTTCATGGCACGAGAGGTTCCATCAGACTTAGTAAATACAATCTCAAGGACATGTTCTTTTAATAGGTCTTTAATTTCTTGATTCATCTCTTTTCCTGCTTTTCGTATGAATCTAAAACATTGTCAATGACATGAGAGGCTATACCAAAGGTTCCATAGGGACCATCCCTCACCTCAAATCCAGGTGCCCTTGTTGGACAATTCCTGATGTGCCATTTGCCTGGTTCAACTTGCTCAATAGTAAAACCACGATGTATCTTAGCATAACCTTTCATAGTTCAATCGCCTTTTCAATAGTTTTAATTAAAGTTCTCAGATTCTCTTCTTTGAAGAGCCAAACAAAGGTTTGGTCCGTTGTATATTCAATATGTTCCCATGCTTCTGAAAAGCTTTCAAATTCACCAACAAAATTGATTTCATTTCTGTTAGTAAGAACAAAGTATTTCTTCATGATAGAATCTCCAGCTTCAATTCTTTGAACTTTCTGTATCTGGTATCAAATGAAAATGACTTTTCAAACATGATGGGGTCTTTTGATCCTTTTGGAATATACCCAAAGCATTTTGCTTTTTTATCGGAAAGAATATAGATATGATTAGGAAACTCCCAATCGGTGATCTCTTGAAAAACTCTATGTGCCATTGCGTTCTCCTCCAAACACAAACATAGTATAACAAAGATTCAATCAAATGTCAAGAGAAAAAATCAATGAATTTTGAGACATCAATGGAGTCAAACAATCCCATTCTATGAGCAGTCCCCATAACATATATGGAAAGCATACCAAAATTGACAATGATAATTGAATATTTCCGTTCAAGAAATCCCCAAATAACCCATAGTAATGAACCTAGATTCAATACATATATGTTATAAGGATCAATTCCAATCACGGTTAATACTGCTCCATAGATTGATATGAGTACAGCAAGCCATTCAATTGTCTTTGTCATTTCAGTCTCTTTTGAGTTAATATTCCTATTTATTTACTAGCATAAAAAATGTGATTACCAATTACAGCAGCAGTCCTCATTTTATCATCCCATTTAGTATTAGTCGCATTTGTATGGTAGTGCTTGACATTTTCAATGTTCTTTACTCGCACTCCATTTATAAATAAACGAGCAGCATTCTTTGATGATTCCCAAGATGGACCATGAGGAGGTTTCAATTTCTCCATTGAAGTCCAAGAGTATTGATGGGGAGCATATATCACAGAACAAAAAGAATAACCCCACTTACCAGTTTCTGCTCGGTTTAATACGGTCATTGCCACAGAGATCTTTCCAATTAAAGGTTCTCCCCTCGATTCTCGATAGATATTTTCCGATAAACAGTCAAATTCTTTTTTATCCTTAAATATAATCTTTACCTTTGAATTATATAATTGAGGACCGTTATATTCAGTGACGGGAGACGGGGGGTTTTCCCGTTTTTCCAAGTTCCTCTCCTCCTTCTCAAGCATACTTTCTGGTATGGGTTCAAGGTATGCCGTGACTTCCCCTGCCTTCTCTAATTGCCTCAGTCTGTCCTCATGATCCTTCAGAACAAAGAAAACAGAAAGAACCACCGAGATACTCAAAATTGATTTTAATAAACTCATAAATCACCATGAAGAACTGTAGTAAAAAGCAAAGTCGTAGATCATCATATCCTCCGCTTTGATCGCCTCTACAATGGGTTCAAATACATTTTTGGTGTATTCAAGTCCATCAAAATACCACTCATCATATTCGGTACTTCCAAAGAAGAATCCGCTTGTTGTTGGAAGTAATTCGGATGCTCGTTCTCTGTTTTTCAGAACCTCGCAGATAATATCATTGAGGTCTACAATCTTTGAATGTGGTACATGGTATTCTCCGCATTCATCCTCACCATCCTGAACATTTTCAACAAACCAATCATGAATGGCATTTGCTTTTCTAAGATACAATACCTCGTAGACAATTTCCTGAACTTCCCATTGGTCACAGAAACCCTTTGCGACCTTCTTAACTTCCGTCCGGATTTGATTGTCAGGGCACTTCTTTGCTGAAAAAAACATATCCAAGCCCATCTCAAGCCTCCTTAAATAATGAATGAATATAGGTTGCTTTGGAAATAACCCAGGGATGCTTTAGGGGTAGGTGCATTCCGGTATCGCCCGTCCAGTCAGAAAACTCCCCATCAAAGAAACCAATTTTTGATTCCCTCGGATATTTCTTTTGAAGGTCTGTAAGTTCATTTGCCCATTTCTGCCAATCATCATCCGAAACAATAGGATCATCCGCTACATAGTAGAGATAGGAATGGATAAGCATTTGAATGCGTCTTTGACGAATCTTCTCTGGAATAGAAAGAATAGACATTGTTTCCTCTCGGTGACACTATGGATACAGTATACAGAAATTGAAGGGAAATGTCAAGGGACAACTCCGCTCTGTTTTGGAAACAATGTGTTTCTTTAGAGTAAACAATCAGCGTTTTGGTCTAATCCACCAGCGAAGTAGAGGATTAGTGCCTTTAGAAGTGGTTCTAATCCACATGGAAAACGAGGACTTATTTGTTGGATTACCTGAATGTGGTTTCAGATAATCATTCTTTGATGCCTTAACCATCATTCCTCCGTAGGAGTGCAGGAGATAGATTCTAGGTCTTGATTTTTTGTGAGTTCGTAATTATGGGCGAGTTTCCGAAGTTCCTGGACACAGGACTTCTCGGATTCAAACCCCATAACAAAAGAACCCTGTGCCGAGGTCAAATATACTGCTAAGATCCAGGTTGCCATATTAACGATTCCTCACTGATTCAATGTGCTTGTGTTCAAGAATAACGGTATTCCGAAGTTCTCCAAATAATTCCAATGGAGGATCTAGTTCAACATGATGGGAGATTTCCCCACCATACTTAACGCGAGACAGTCTTACCTTACCAGTAACGGGATATTCTCCCATGTATTGTCCTGAGACAATCATATTTTCCAAGTTCCAAATGTCCATAATTCATCTCCTGCATGTTTCATCACTTCGTCACTATGGATACATTCTATCATAGTCCATAAAAATGTCAAGCCCTATACTAGAAACAATCTGTTAACCAGGAGGAAACAATGATTCACCAGCGGTCTTATTCAATCACATTTAGTGAAGATGAACACGGTTTGATTTCTTTGAATAGTTTTGCCTTACAACCACCGAGACCATCCATCTCTTGACAAATCTCCCAAGTATATACTCTTGATTCAATATCTATAATAAGGTCAATATTATCATTTTCCCATAAAACGTCTCGGATATTTTCCTCAATACGTTTCTGGTATCGACCAGAATCCGTACTATCTTCCTCTTCAATTTCAAGATTCAGATGGATGGCATTAGCAATACAAACAGATAGTGCGATATCCTCTGAGTATTCTTCTTTAACAGCAGCGTATAATCTATTATAATTCATGATGAATACTCCGCCAAAATATGCATGGTAACATCGAATACCAGTTTTTCATAGGTTACTCCATATACCAGATAGTCCTTGGTTTCAAGGAAATCCTCAACATCATCAATATCAGATTCAGTAAGATATTCCTGAGATATATCTTTTATAAAGGTTTCATAATCCATTATACACCACTCCATTCATTCTGCATCCTAATGAATACATCTTTATTCTGTTCCAATATATCACAAAGAATAGAATAACAATACTGATACCATTCATTCTCTGATGTAATACCATTCTGAACTTGTTGATATTTGATATCGTATTCAGTCATTATTATTTCCCTAATAAACTCTTTATAATGATCGTGTTCCATTATTCATTATCTCCAAAAAGGTATGAAATATCCCGTTCGTCACATTCCCTGACCAATTCATCATCAGTCCAATGGTTATACCCTTTTTGACCGCCATGTAGAATATGGTATAGGTATTCGTGGTCGCCATTATCAATAATGGCATAGAAATCATCATCAATAAGGGATTCAATAACTTTTTCACGATTAAACATATTATTCATTCTCCAATAACATCTTCAATAGAAATATAATACCGTGAACGACCCACATCCTTACCAATATCAGCCTTCAGACCAAAACAAGTCTTAATATCCTGTTCGATATACTTCTCAGCAACAGCCGCAGAAGTAAATAGACCAATCAATTCACAATCACCATAACACCGATATTCAACCACATAAACTTTCATAATATTATACTTCCAAGATATTGATAGTGATTGCCTTACGATACTGAGTGATATTAATCAATCCATCTTCCCAACATTGGAATAACCAGCGAATATAATCATTGTAAACATAATCAGGGGTAGATTCCTTCTGTTCTTTGAAATCAATAAACCGATTCTTATATTGATTAACAATGATCATTACTTCTTTTGCTACGCTTTTTGATACTCTTTTCATATTATTCAATCTCCTGTTTCTCTTTAACTATGGATACATTCTATCATAGTCCATCAGGATGTCAAGCATGGAATCGTGCTCATTCATGAAACAGGCTATCAACCAGGAGTGAACAATCTATAGAACAGTATCATCAAAACATGATTGAACATCTACCCAAAATCCATACCCCTGGTCCTGCCAGTCACGCATAACACCTTCCATACTAATTACAGTGTTGGTGGTGCATTGTTCAATGACTTGATGAATCATGTTTCCAAACATAAAAGAGATGTTGTAACGGATCATGATAGTTCCTCCTATACGGTTTCAATGAGGTCCCAATTAACACAGGGGCGGTTGATCGGAGCGGACCAACCAAAAGACGCCTGCTGCTTTCCCCTCGCCTGAGTGTTCCTCCGAACCTTTTTGGACTTAAGAATCTCAACGATGCCTCCCTGCGCCAGGAAAGTATCAAGGTCAGAAGCGAGCGAAATGCGAGTGTCTGTCTTGTTCATGGCAATTCTCCTTTTAAAACGTGATTTTGCGGGACTTCAATTCACCACAAACATCCATGAATTCTAATGAAACGCAATCATAAGAATAAGAACCAAAATCCAGGTCTTCTAGTTCAAGTTCCAATTCAACATATAGGTTGACCAAATCATCGTTAGACATTGATCCAAAAACATCAGCAATCATGGCGGTTCTCCGTTGTGTTTCCCCAGACAGTGAGGATAGTATATAGAAGTCGGAGGGAGATGTCAAGCCTTTTTATGGTGTTTTACACTTTAGAACGGCAGAAACATTGTTGAGGGGGTCGGTGAAGATGTGGTCAATGTCAGTCGGTGTGATGACTTTCTCTGGCGTTACCATTGACACAGTGGATGTCGGCATGATAGAACATGATTCTAGGAACTCCTGGGTTCCTGAGCATCCCGACAAGACGGAGGAAACCAGGAGAAGGAGGATTATCCCTACTGACATTCCTGGACGTAGTGTGGTTGCCCCTGTTGATCCACAATGGTACGTGCTTGGCAGTTCTGCTGCCCACCACCTTGCCCACCATTGACGTAGATTGGTTGCTGCTGGGGCGCCACAACCGGATCAGGGCGCGACATGGCGTTGACCAGTCCACCAATAAGAGTCACTCCAGCGACCGCCACACCTTGCCCTAGAGGACTTGAGTACCAGTTCGTGGAACCATATTGTTGATTCATGGTGAATGCTTGATTGTATGGACCGTATCCATTAGCAGAAGCAGAAAAGGATGCCATTAGAAGAACAAAAGAGAATATAGTTTTCATGTTATTTCCCAAAATATGATCTGAGTCTCTCATTTTCAGCAGCAGTCTTGGGGTTTTCCCGATAGACAACCTGCGGAGGTTGAGCGTTGTTTACGATAATCGGAGGACTTTGCTGAATAACCGTGTTGTAATTGAAGGAAGGTGCCTGGATGCCCCAACCATACCCCATTGCTCCGTATGCGCCAGGGGGATACCCACCATAACCCATTCCATAACCACCATATCCCATTCCATACCCCATTCCAGGACCATACCCACCATACCAAGAAAATGCCGAGGTAGAAGTGAGGAACAATAGAACAAATAGTAGTTTTTTCATGATTTTTCTCAATATGGTTTAATATTATGGTATTTAGAAAACATTTGCTCATCCTCATAATCCATATTGGAAACATATACAAAAGACAAAACCGCAGCAACAAACATAAGATATTTAAAGAGTGTCATGATTATAACTTAACTGGTGGAATGTATCTAGCATAAGAACGAATCTTGGACTGCTTATCCGAATGATTTACCTTCCAACGTGGTTCAATACCTTTGTCACGAAGAGCGTTAATAAGAGTGGCAGCATCACAATCCTCTTCAAGAAAGCAGTATTCGCCACGAACATATGAATACTGAGTAATATCCTGCCAAATATTCAGTTCAATAAGAGTCTTAAAAAGAACCTTTACCCAACCATGACCAGCGTCAGTATAGACATTGAAGGTTTTAGTTTTCATAATATATCTCCTTAATATGTTGCGAGTTCAATCCGATTGCCTTCATTTAGAATGTCGCAATCCTCTTCAACAGTATTCAAATTAGTGTATGGTTTCTTTAGAAACTCTTCTTTAGTATAATCATAAATGTAATATACACGTTCGCCATTTAATTGTCCATCTTCAATATCATAACGATTCATTAGAATTTCCCCTTAATGGTACGGCGACCAGAATTGACAATACAACGATCAAAGAATACAATCAGAGACAGAATGACAATTGAACCAATCATTTTTCACCTCTTCGTTGACTATGGGATCATTGTACAGAAGTCGGAGGGGGATGTCAAGCCTTTTTTTGGTGTTCCATTGAATCATCAAATCCTTCAAGGTATCCATCATTGAAAGCATCCCACTGAACATCCTCAATGAGGTCTTTCATTTTTGAAAGAACATCGGTGGGAACAAGTTTTGTCAGTTCTTCAAGAAGGGTTGTTGCTGGAACATTCATGTTATACTCCTGCGCGAAATGCCATGTGGAGACTGCCTCCGGTCATCATCATGTGCCTCCAGGCTTCCTTTGGATCCTGGAACCGCTTGTTGACCTTGATACCATCTTTCATGGTGGTGACAGTGAATGGAAGGTTACGTGCTTTGATCGTGCTCCGAGTCTTCATGATGGTCCTCCGTTGAAAGTGTGGATAGTATACCCTATCCACACACAATGTCAAGCCTTTATTTCAAAGATTCGAGGTGAGCGAGAAGGATCTCCTCCTGCTTCTTGGTTAGGTTGATTTCTCTAAAAGCAATTTTCATTTGAGATTCAAAATACCCAAGGGCATATCCATAAGAAGGAGAACCAAAGGCGGCGACAGATTTCTCAATCGCAAAATTAGAAATCGTGCTGGTAAAGGTTGCTGCGTTGAACATCGTCTTTTCTCCGTTTCGTTGACTGTGTGGAGATTGTACAGACTTTGAAGTGTGATGTCAAGCCTTTTTTGAAAGAAACCTCCTCGCGTTTGGAGAACCACGAGAAGGTCAAGGGAGAGAGTCAGAAGGGGATGTGGGACGTCCTGTCCACAATCTTAGGTCTTGTGAATGCCAGTCAAATAAACGTCCTCACCATCATCCAGGATTGTTTCCCAGAGTGCTTCCTGGATGACATACTTTGCGTCCTTAGTATAGTCAATAATCTCGGAACAAGCAGATTCAAAGGTGAACCCGCTTTCAGATGGGGTCAGATAAGAACTTGATTCATCGAGCGTTACAGAATAATGATTAGTCATAATTTCCTCTTTGGTTATAAAATAGATGCCAGGAGAATTGGATGGGGAGAGAAACGGAGGAGAGTTCCAAGACCCCTGGCGAAACTGTTAAATGAAATGTCCTTGAATATAAACGACACTATCATTATCATATACGGCATATTCAAATCCACAATTACGACCTTTGGCAATTGCTTCATCAATATTATCAAATGCTTCTTGTAGAAAGAATCCAAAATTGGTAAGGAATACTCTAAACATGATTAATACCCATTCCAGTTGTCATGATTGTGTGAATGATTGGTACTCTCACGCATCCAATCTGCTTCCGCAAAAAGGTCGCGTTGATCATCATACTCTTCAAAGTCATCCTCTTCAAACTGGTCCGCCAGCACATCGAGGGACCCTTCAAAATCATCGTCAAAATCAACATTTTTCATGATAATTTCCTCTTTAAGTTTCAATATATTGTATAGAAGATTGTATCAAATGTCAAGCCTTGTGCTTATCTTTTCTTGAATATTTTTTCTTGTTAGTATATGCTATAGATTTATTAAATTTAAAAGCGTGTTTGGCAACCGGATTCATGATTCACCTCAGAAAGTTATCCAGGTTTACTTCAAAGTAATCATCTTTAATAGGAATATCATATATGAATTTATCAGTAAAAACAATATCCCTCATATTCTTTTTTGTCCAATCCATGATAAATGCGTTATACTCAACGAATTCTTTGGACTTGGTATAAAATGACTCGGCAATACGTTCAATACGCGACCGTTCGGCATTGAGATTATTACTATCAGTAGATTCTCCATTATGTTTTAGTGAGGCAAATGCGACTAATAATAATGTGTCTTCCTTTCGCTCAAATAATGATTTTTCCATTTTCATTTATGTAGTGGTGCGGGTAGTCGGACTTGAACCGACAATCCCGAAGGAGGCAGATTTTAAGTCTGCTGAGTTTACCAATTTCTCCATACCCGCATTCAATTTAATAATTAAGGCATATTGCGGGGAAGACAGGACTCGAACCTGCATACTCCAATTACTCGGTTAACGTCCGCTTAGAAGGCGGATGAGATACTTCCCCGCAATATGCCTTAATCCCGAATTATTCTACTTGTTCATATTCAGTGGTAACAAAATCAATCCAAGCAGCTTCACTTAAAAGGTCTACATCAGAAAGGTCGTCGAGATAATTTACTTGACCATCATAAAAATACTTCTGAATGGTGTCAAGATCAGCATCATTAGTCATCTGTTCTGCCATCTTTTTAATAATCGTATTACGATCAATTTTCATTATGCAGCCTCCTCTTCAAGGTTATTCAATTCGTATTCAAGGTCAAACCATTCTTGGTCTCTTTCAATGAATACTGACCACACACCATCAATGAATAAGTAATTATATTCTTCAAATTGAGCATTCATTTCATAGTCATCAAATGAACTCCATTCAGCAGGACCTTGACAGGATTCACCACGATCCCGATCATAAAAGGTCGTCATATTATCGTATGCGGGATCTGAAGTATTAAAATCGTGTTGGATTCCAATAGTTTCTTCAAGCACACTGATATTACCCATTGATACCAGTTCCTTTACTTTCTCAAAGGTATTGTAGTTTTCTTGAAGAATCTTGCCGTTACCGGAAAGGTATCCATCATAGTGTGCATATACTTGGTGGATATAACCATTTTCGTCTTCATAAGCAATCGTGGAACGTGTAGCCATCTTTCTTTCTCCGTTTCGTTGACTATGGGATCATTGTACAGAAGATTGAATTCGGTGTCAAGCCTTTTTTTCAAGGATGTAAGGACTACTCCACTTGCCAACATTGATACTATTATACCATGATATGTCAAAGTAATCTGACTGAATATCGGAATTATTGAACCAGTTTTCACCTTTCATTGCCAATACCAATTCATTTAAAAAGTCTTTAACCTTTCCAGAATAGTTATCATCAATCCAATATTGATTAACCTGAATATGATCGGGTTTATCAAATTGGTCGGCATTATGGCGCTCGGTTTGCTTTTCAAACCAGTTACCGATAACATCAAGCGATCCGCTCTTGATGTTAACCACCAGGGTGGAATGATTGTTGACACCAATCGTTGCCTTCATGCCATACTTTTTAAGAACTGACTTGATTTCAACCGCCAGCACCTTCTTTTCATCTTGTGAGATATATGCCATCTTTCTTTCTCCGTTTCGTTGACTGTGAGTGTATGATACAGAAGATTAGATTCGGTGTCAAGCCTTTTTTTGCTTTCTGATCTGCGCTTCCATTTCTCGTCGCTCTTGATCCGTGATGGAGGTTCGGTTCATTCTCATGAAAATCTCATCAAAGATCTCCCTGGTTGATTTCTGTTTGGCATCGAGGACAAAGAAGTTAGTGTCGCCAATTTTAATGAACATAGAACCTCCTCTTATCGCATACAAACTGCTTTGACTAGTTTTTTCCAGTTTGAAGGATTAGCATGATAAAGTGCAGCAACCTTCTCAACCATTCTTAAAGAGAGTTCACGGAAACGGTCCATGTTATCGGTGATGAATTCCATGATCTCGGATTCCTGCGACTTAGAGAACCCCTTATCCCTTAACATGCCCTCTTGAACCGTCTGAGTGATCTTGATCATATATTCTTTCTTGGTGCGAATGCCAAGGTCTAGGACCAAAGAACGTGACTCCAGAGCAGAAAGATGGGGAGCATACTTTGAATTTGAATTAATAAGATCGTGAATCGCCAGGTTGGTCAGAAAGATTACGGAACCTTCAAAGTTGAAGTAACGGGGAATCTCTTCACCATCCTGGTCCTCGAAGATCTTCTCGGAACCCCATCCGATTCTGCGAGTCCGTTTGAGTTCCAATGCTGCCTTTAGCATGTTTAGTGCCGTTTCATCTCCAAAGATGGCGTCAGTATCATCAAGAACCACCACATCACCAGGGTTGCGGTTTTCCCAGAGTAAGCGAAAAAGGTGGGATGCACGAATGTAACCCTTGTGAATGGAGAATCCAAAATCACCAGAGTTGACTTCTCGAAGGGTCTTCTCTACAGTGTAGGACTTGCCAATACCTGGGGCACCAGAAAGAACCAGGGAGTTCACCGTATTGGCAGCAACTGCCTCAATTAGAGTCTTCATGGACTCATAGGTGTCCTGGATGCGAGCAGATATCTGCTCGTCGGTTTCTTGCTTCATTGGTTCAACATTGGTTGGGATTGGAATAAAGAACTGTGCACGCCCAGCACGAAGCGTAGGGTGCGTCAACCATGCTGGAAAAGGAAGGTTGTGCTCCTGACAAACCTGGTTGACCTGATCGCGAGAGATGGTGCCGTTGAGATTAGGAAAAGTGCTGAAAGCAGCATCAACAAAGATCTTGCGAGCAAAGGTGAGCGAATCGTAGGTCATGAGGGTCTCCGTTCAAGTGAGAGAGCATTGTATAGGAGTTGGCGGGAGATGTCAAGGCTTTTATTGTATCATTTTAGGAAACAGATTGTTTCGTTTTGGTAGACAATGAGGGCTTGACATTGTTGTGGAATTTGATAGAATGGTTACACGTTCAGGAAGAACAGAGGGCATACAGGTTGAGCTGATGTTGGTCCAGAGAATAATGTTGGAGGGGTGTGCCTTTTGTTTTTTTAATGAGCAAAAATGCTGGAAGGAGGAGGGTGTTGTAATAAAGCAACAAGTGTTGCAGAGTTGCTTTATTACAACACTTGTTGCTTTATTACAACAAAAGCTGCTGCTGCATTTCGCGCATTTTTTATGGTATAATTAAAAGCTGCTGCTGCATTTCGCGCATTTTTTATGGTATAATTAAAAGCTGCTGCTGCATTTCGCGCATTTTTTATGGTATAATTAAAAGCTGCTGCTGCATTTCGCGCATTTTTTCTAGAGTCACATTTCGCGCATTTTTTCTAGTATACCAGAGTATTACTCATTTGTCAAATCATATCATAACAAACTAACTCAAAGAATCCTATATCATTAAACAATATATCTAATGCTGAATCAATTGATGATGCGTGGATAGTTGCCGTATGGAGTTCATTTGTTTGATAATACGTTAGTTTGAATATATGTAAGGAGGGTTGAGAGGTGGTGGGGGGTGAAGTTGGAGTGTGCATCTATACCTACATCATATGAAAGAGTTTTTAAAGGAAAAGGGTTGGTGGCGTGAGTATGTCCATGAAGATGAATTGATTGGTGATGTTTACGGTTCCAATTCAAGATTG
>Ga0194037_1001576_pt1 | contig 16275 bp, 11 predicted proteins | sample JunL306m_MetaG_FD_148653 | JGI IMG/M metagenome (GOLD analysis project Ga0194037, IMG submission 148653) | Anoxic zone freshwater microbial communities from boreal shield lake in IISD Experimental Lakes Area, Ontario, Canada - Jun2016-L304-6m | ecosystem: Environmental > Aquatic > Freshwater >...
TCTTTCCCTTATTTAGATGGTGCAAACAAAGTGCCTTACACAAGTGCTTACAAAGCAGATCCTAGTTTGGCTTCTCGTTGGCAATTACAAATTGGTGTTAGATACTTATTTAACTAGTACCAATTACATGATACAAAAATCCCTCCCGAACAATCGGGAGGGATTTTTTTTATAGCTATTTTAAGAATGCACTAATTATGCATGCTGCTTTTTCTTTTTTGATTTTTGTTCTACGATTATTTTTTTAACGCGCATGTTTTTAAATCTAACCACATCTCCATGTCCTAAGAAACCTAAATGACCAGTGGTTCTTTTTAGTCCTGGATGTTCTTTGTGGTCTAAAGTGCCATTGGCGGAAGCGGCAGCATAATCTCCATCTACAATGACGGTTCCATTTAAGGTGACTTTAATCTTTGTTCCATTCACTATAATTTCTTCCTGATTCCACTCTCCCGTAGGTTTTAAATAGCCTCTTTTGGCAGGTATTACACCATAGACAGAGCCATGGGCTTGATAGGGTTGTATGTATCCATACGAAGGATGTTCACTATCTAATACTTGAATTTCCATACCCAAATAAGCGGCATCTCCTTCTAAGGGGGCGTGTACACCAATGCCATTGTTGGAAGCAGGTGTTAGTTGAAATTCAAAACGATAAATAAAATTATCATATTCCTCCTTGGTATATAAATTACCCACAGTGCCATCTTCGGGGCTCACCATTAAACTACCCTCCTTAATCAAATAGCCTGCAGTATTACCCATCCACGCGTCAATATTGGAACCATCAAACAAGGAAACAAAACCTTCTTTTTGTTCTTCGGCGCTTAGCACAGATGGTGATTCATCAGGTAATTCTTTTACATAAATATTGCGGTAGGCAACATAAGTGCCATGGGCCTGCAATTCAATTTGCTCTTTTACAAAAATAGGAAGGTTGTGGTCCCAATAATTTTCAAGTACAATATTATCGGTCACTAAAATTCCATTTAAGTAAACGGTTACTTTTTCTCCCTTCATAATAATGTGAAAAGTATTCCATTCGCCCACTTTATTATCTGCTACGACCAAGGGCTTGCTTACATGTTTTTGATTGTTGTACAATCCCCCTGAACCTACTTGTGCGCCAGCATCTCTGCGGCTAGTGTCCCAAATTTGAACCTGCGGCGTACCTCTTAAATAAATACCCGCATCTCCTTTCTCTGTAATTTTCCAATCTACATACATTTCAAAATCGCCATATTTTTTTATGGTGGCTAAATTATCGCCATGTCCAGTAAAAATTAATAAACCATCTTTGGCTATCCAATCTCCCTTTGTTTTTTCGTTGGCTATTTTTTCTGCTTCAAGTAAAGCAGAATCAGTCATCTTAGCTCTGGCAATGGGATTGGCCACCAAGGCTTTCCAATGACGAAGGTCTTGACCATTAAATAAACTTACAAATCCATAATCATAAGGTAATGTTTTTAAATACGCTTGGGTAGTTGCCACTAAAGCCGCACTGTCTTCCCCATGAATTAAGGTAATGGCTTTTTCAAGGGCTTCTCTTATTTCTTCCCCCCTGATATTTTTATCCGCCAATGCCAACTTGATTAAAACTCTGGCTGCTTCTTTGTTAACCGCTTCATCGTTTAAAGACTTGCTTACAAATATAAAGCTGCTGAAGCCAGGGACTTGACCCGCCTCAGCCAATAAGCTTCTTTTTTGAAAGGGACTACTGGCCTTTTCCATTTTATCTTGCAGCAATAAAATATGTTGCGCATGGGTGACTACAGTTGTTTTTTCAGGTGCAAGAATTTTAATTTCAGGCAATACAAAATTTAAGTTGTCTAAAGCAGCTTGAATATGTTTTTTTTGCTCGCCTTTCGCAGTAGCCAAAGCATTATTTAATGCATCCATAGCCGCTGCTGAATGATTGCTGGCCAAGGCTCTTGCTGCATTGCCGCCAAAGGTTTCATCTTTTAATAATTTCGTTAACAATTTAATAGAGGCATCATCGCCCAATAAAGCAAGTTGTTTAATTAAAATTTCTTTGGCATAAAATGTTTTGGCTGCTGAATAAACGGACGCAATTAAGCTTGCGGTTTGTTTTTTTAATTCATTGTTTAAAGAAGCCTCGTGCACCAATGCGTTTAAGGCATAACTAGACTTTAATTTTAAGGAATCATCATTTAATAAATCTACCAATTGTTTCCACTCATTTTTTTGCCAAGTTTTCATCGTCGCAATGGCAGTGTTTATTTCTGAAGCGTGTTGATAGGGAAAAACATCAATGGTTTTATTGATCGATTCTTTTTGGGCCTGCACCTGGCTAAGGCTTATTAGCAGCACTGCTATATAAGAGAAAATTATTTTCATTTTTACTTTTTTAAATTTCATTTAAATATTCCAAGGACTACGCATGGCTGGATTGATTAATCTATTGGCTTCATCATCATTGATAAATTCTTGGGTCACTGGATTAAATTTTAAAGTTCTACCCAATTGTAAGGCCATTTTTCCCATATTGATGATGGTGCAAGATCTAAATCCATTAGACTCATTCAATGCAAAAGGGGTTCTGTATTTTACTGAGTTTAAAAAATTTGTTTCTTGAGGTTTGGGATCAGGCATCATTGCTAGCTTTTCATTTAAATTAGGAATGTCCGATTTGAAACCTTTAAATAATTTTCCTTTAGGTCCTTCTATATAAGCAGCAGTAGGATCCGTGGCTTCTCCATCTAAAATAATTTTACAACCATCCTCATAAGTGAAAGTTAATTTTCTAAAAGTACCACAGGCATCAGGATGTTGTTGCTCTGCATCTACCTCTACCATAATAGGACTGGTTTCATCCTTGCCTAAAAAATATTGTATGGGATCTATATAATGTTGTCCCATGTCACCTAAGCCGCCACCATCATAGTCCCAATAACCTCTGAAGGTTTGGTGAACCCGATGTGCATTGTAAGGTTTGTATGGGGCGGGGCCCAACCATCTTTCATAATCTAATTCTTCTGGAACAGGCTGTTCTTCCAATTTTGTTTTTCCCACCCAATAAAATTTCCAATCAAAACCAGTTGTTTTACTCACTGTTACGGTTAATGGCCAACCCAACAAACCAGACTCGACTAATTTTTTAATAGGCTTGACCGTGGTATTCATGCCATAAAAATTATCTTCAAATCGGAACCAAGTATTTAAACGAAACATTCGTTTGTACTGCTGAACGGCTTCTACCACTCGCTTTCCTTCGCCAATGGTTCTGGTCATTGGCTTCTCACACCAAATGTCTTTACCCGCTTTAGCTGCTTCAATGGCCATGATGCCATGCCAATGCGGGGGAGTAGCAATATGAACAATATCCACTTCGGGCAGTGCGATCAATTCACGGTGATCATGAAAAGTTTTTATTTTTCCACCTACCAGTTCCGCAGCACTTTGCAAATGATTTTTATCTACATCACAAATGGCGACTACTCTTGTTCCTGCATAAGGTACATGTCCTCTACCCATGCCACCCAAGCCGATGATGCCCTTGGTTAGCTGGTCACTTGGCGCTAGAAATCCACGACCCAAGACCTGTCTTGGTACAATGGAGAATCCAGCCACCACCGCGGCTGTATTTTTTAAAAACCGACGTCTACTGTTTTTTTCTACTGGTTTCATATTTTGTTATTAAAGTAAAAAATAATTTTTAGTTGGCTGCTTGAAAATAAAAATAGAAAAATGAGCTTACTCATTAGGCTATTTATAATTGGCTTTCCTTAGCTAAATTTATTCTTTTTTGCTTAAATTTGGTAGAATCCACTTATTTAAAATCACTAGTATGAACGAGACCCATTTACACTTAGAAGAACATTTACAAAGCAGTGATTTATTGACCGATATCGTTATAGGCATGAGCGATGGATTGACGGTTCCCTTTGCATTGGCTGCCGGTTTAAGTGGCGCAGTACAGGGCAATGTGAACTTAATTTGGATTGCAGGGATAGCCGAAATTGCTGCCGGTTCCATTGCCATGGGTTTGGGTGGTTTTTTGGCGGGCAAGACCGAGCAAGATCATTATGCCAGCGAATTAAAAAATGAATATTGGGAATTAATTCATAAAAGAGACGTAGAAATAGAAGAAGTGCGTAAGGTATTTTTAGAATGGGGCTTAAGTGCAAGTACTGCCGAAGAGGCCACACAAGAAATTATCAAAGACGACAAGAGATGGGTAGATTTTATGATGAAACACGAACTTGGCTTAACCGAGCCAGATCCAAAAAGGGCTAGAAAAAGTGCATTTAATATTGGCCTTAGTTATATCGTTGGGGGATTGATTCCATTGAGTCCTTATTTCTTTGTAACTGATGCTATAGAGGGGCTTAAGCTTTCTGCCCTCATCACATTAGTTTGCTTATTTATATTTGGATTTTTTAAAAGCAAGATGACAGGCGTGAATCCTTGGTGGGGTGGTGTAAAAGTAATGATGACAGGTGCACTCGCTGCAACCGCTGCTTTTGGCATTGCCAAATTGATTCAAGGATAAAAAATTTAACCATTTTCATTTTTTACCGCTATTTCATTTGGGGACAAATGCATTGTGCAACAGGCTCTTATGAAAATAATACTTAGATATTTTGGAAAAAAGGCGAAGATTATTTAGATTGAGAGTACTTAAACCAAATAACTAAAACCATTTACTTATGAGCCAATCTATTAATGCAAATCGACTGTTTTATGCAAGTTGTTTTGCACTTATCACGACTGCTTTTTCATTCAGTATCCGTGCTGGCATTTTAACACAGCTAGGAACAGAATTGAATTTGGACACTGTTCAATTAGGAACCATTAATTCAATGTGGTTTCTTGGATTCCCTATTTCTATGATTTTGGGGGGGATTTTTTATACTTCTATGGGGCCTAAATTTATCATGCAAATTGCCTTAGTAGCCCATACCATAGGTATTCTATTAACCATTTACGCTACGGGGTACAGTACCTTATTGATTTCTACCTTATTTATTGGCCTTGGCAATGGCTGTACAGAAGCAGCTTGTAATCCAATGATTGCAGATTCTTATTCAGGCTTAGCTTTTAACAGAAAAATTAATCGTTTTCACATGTGGTTCCCTGGTGGAATTGTCATTGGCTCTTTAGTTTCAAAATTTATGACAGATGCTAATATGCATTGGCAAACACAAATTTGGATTATTTTAATTCCAACTATTATTTATGCTGTTTTGTTTTATGGACAAAATTTTCCTAAAACAAGAATTGCAGAAAATTCAGTATTGGCCAACTTTAAAGCCATGTTGAATCCATTGTATATATTCATGGCAGCTTGTATGGCCTTAACTGCTATTTCTGAATTTGGACCACAACAATGGGTAGGACCTATTTTAGCTAAAGCTGGCGCTAGTCCAATGTTGATATTAGCTTTAGTTACTGGATTAATGGCAGTGGGTAGATTTTTTGCAGGCCCACTTATTAAGCAATTGAATACAGTTGGGGTATTGCTAGGTTCGGCTATATTTGGCCTTGTTGGACTTTATATGATGAGTACCATGCATGGCTCTACACTTTATCTAGCTGCATTATGTTATGGCTTAGGCATTTGTTATTTCTGGCCAAATATGCTTGGTTATGTAGCAGAAAATATGCCACAAACTGGTGCGCTTGGTCTTTCTATATTAGGAGGTATTGGTATGTTTTCTTCTTCTATGTTCCAACCTATCATTGGTGGATGGATCAAGGACCACAAAGCAGTGGCAGTTGCAAGCGGTTTAACCGGAGATGCTGCTGATTTAGCTGCTGGACAAGCTACCTTATCAAATATGCTACTTTTCCCTGCCATCTTAATAGTTGTTTTTACTGGTTTGTATTTTTATGGTAAAAATAAAAAAGCGGCAATAGCTTAATTTTATGACTTCCTTTTAAAAGAATAAATAACCCTTGTAATATAATTGCAAGGGTTATTTTAATTTTAGATCCATGGCCAATCAGATGAAAATATTATTTTTTATAATTGTTTTTAGTTTTCTTGTCTTGGCCTGCGCCAATCATGAAAGCCAGCCTATCTTATACCCTAAGGAAACTGCCAACACACTCAATATCATTGATTCTTCTAAGACTAATTATTTAGAATATGCTTATGATGAGCAATATTATTTAGAAACCTTTTATTATGACAGTACTGGTAATTTGCTTAAGACAGTGAAGTATGATGATTTGGCAAGATCTGTTATTTACAATTTACGTAATAAAAAGGCTGCTGAACTCAAAGCCATTGATACTTATTAAATTTTAGATTTCAGCCAATACCTGATCAAGATTTTTAATCAGCGCATCTGCATTGTACTTAGAAAAAATAATGGGTGGTTTTATCTTGAGTACATTATTGAAAGGGCCATCGGTACCCAATAAAAAACCTAAGTTTTTCATTTTTTCTACTACCGATTTAATTTCATTGCTTGCAGGCTGTTTAGAAATTTTATCTTTTACTAATTCTACGCCAATAAATAAGCCTGCACCTCTTACATCACCAATGATGTTGTGTTTGGCTTTTAATTGATCGAATCCATTCAATAAATAATTGCCAATTGCCAAGGCATTGTCTTGTAATTGTTCTTTTTCAATCACTTCTAATACGGCAAGTCCAGTGGCCATGGATACTGGATTCCCTCCATAAGTATTAAAGTATTCAATTCCATTGTTAAAACTATTCGCTATCTCTTCTGTGACAATCACTGCAGCTAATGGATGCCCATTGCCCATGGGTTTTCCCATCACCACTATATCAGGCATCACTTCTTGAAGTTCAAATCCCCAAAAATCTGTGCCCACTCTTCCAAAACCCACTTGTACTTCATCGGCAATAGATAAACCGCCGGCTTCTTTTACATGCTGGTAAACTTCTTTTAAATAATTTGCTGGCAAGGGCATTTGACCACCCACTCCTAATAAGGTTTCACAAATAAAGGCAGCTGGCGCCTTGTCTTGTTTTTTTAAATCAGTTATAATTCTTTTTACATCAGCTGCATATTTTTCTCCTGCCAATGTATCTTCATATTGATAGGGCCCGCGATACAGATCGGGATTCATTGCTTTGTGAATCCAAGGCATTTGCCCCAATCCGCCTTTCCGATCAAATTTATAAGGACTCATTTCAATGGTTGCCGTGGAAGTGCCATGATAGGCATGATCTAATACAATTACATCCTTCTGTTGGGTATAATGTCTGCTTATTCGAATGGCTAAATCATTGGCTTCACTGCCACTATTGGTAAAATAACAAATATTTAAATGCGCAGGCAATTTCGATGTTAAGGCTGCAGCATAGTCATTCAAATGTTTATTTAGATAACGCGTATTGGTATTTAAAGTTGCAATTTGTTTTTGCATGGCACGTGCCACAGTTGGATGGCAATGTCCTACATGGCTTACATTGTTAACGCAGTCCAAATAGGTATTGCCTTTATCGTCATACAAATATTGTAAAGCGCTTCTGTCTATTTTTAAATGTTGCTCATAACTGATGCTTAAATTTCTTCCAACATGTGCCTGCCTATTTTTTTCGATCTCAGTATAATCTTCTTCATCAATAATCGGCTTAAAATTACAAGCCATTAAAAATGCATTATGCGCTTTAATAGGATTGATTTCAATCCATTGGTACAATAAATCCCAAGCAGGTTTTTCGGTAATAAAATGATGTTCGTTATTTGTGTCTAAAGAGGCATGGTAGGCTGATTGCGTAAGACTTATACAAAGTCTTGCAGCAATGAGATAATACAATACTGCTAATTCTTTTTCAGTTAGTGGATACACTTGATGGTAGCCTTTCACCACTTGAACAGCAACGCTGAGTGGTGCTTGATGATGCAAGATGGCATAAGTGCAGGTCACCGCTAAATTATTGATGAGGGCTGTGTACACCATATCGCCAAAATCTATCAATCCTATAATTTCATTTTCGTTTACTAGGACATTGTAATCATTGGCATCATTATGCGTATAGCCATGTCTGAATGAAGAAAGCGTGGGAAGAATTTCGGTTTCAAATTGTAGAATAAAATAATCTACCATTCTTCTTTTATCGTGATCCTTGATGCAATTGAGTTGATAGCTTGCATCTCTTGCTGTGCTGATGTCCCAGGTATAATGACGATGCATTCCAGCATGCTTGAAACCCGTTAAATTTTTATCCATCTTCCCTAAAAACCTACCTAAGTTCAGATACAATGTATCCGTTTTTGTACTTGCTTCCACCCAAAATTGGCCTTCTAAATAAGTTAGAATTCTTATATAATAAGTTTTGTCTTCAAGTATAATTTCGGTTAGGGCCTGGCCTTTTTTATTGAGGAGGTACTGTTGTAATTTTGCTGCTAGCTCACTTTTGGATAAATGCTCTAGTATTTTTATTTGAGCATCTAAAAAATAAAATTCTTTCTGCTCATCTGCTAATTTTAAAACAAATTTTTTGCCTGCATTATCAATTAATAAAAAATTGAGTTCATCAAAACCATTTAAAGTACTTGCTTTTACTTCTAAGCCATAATAATTGGCTACTAAATTTTCTATGGTTCCCGTACTAAAACTCATTTTTAAAATTAATCTATTTTTTTATAAACCCGGTGATTGCTTCTGCCACCGCATGGGGCGATTCTTCCATTGGAATATGGCCTACATTTTTTAAAACTACTAGCGCATTATTTTTTAGATCTTTTTGAAATAAATAAGCGTTGCCTACTGAAATTAACTGATCATGATCTCCCCACAGGATTAGGGTGGGTGCTGCAATGGATTTGATCTTAGTGGCATCTTGTGCTACTCTATTTTGAAACAAAGACAAAGCGGCACGTCTATTGCCTGCGCTTAATAACATTTCATGATACCTTGTTACAGTAGCTTCTGTAATTAGGGCAGGATCATAAAAAACAGTTTCCAAACTTTTTTTAACCAAAGACTTAGGCGTAACCACCAATAATAAATTATTAATGATGGGCATACTGGCTATCTTAAAACCTAAACTTCCTTTTTCATTTTTTATGGGGTAACCTGCTGCATCGATTAAAATAAGTTGGCTTATTTTATCGGGATGTGCTACTGCGTATTGCCAAGCGATAGCTCCCCCCAATGAGTTGCCACCTAAAATACATTGGTTGATGTGTAAGGCTTGTAAAAAAGAATCAATAAATAAAGTATAGTAAGCGCTAGGGTATTTATTTTCTGGATTGGGTCCTGTAAGGCCAAAGGCAGGCAAATCCATTCGAACAATTCTTTTATGGGTCGTAGCGACTAGTATATTAACTAATGAATCCCAAGTATGTAGCGAAGCAGAAGTGCCATGAATTAAGACCAGTGGCAAACTATCTGCTGGATTGCCCTCTGATCGATAATGTACTTGCATGCCCATCAGAGGCATAAAGGAGGAAGCCCCTGTTGCGTATTTTAATTTTAGCTTTTCAACAGGAATGTCTCTTTGACCAAATACAGTTAAGCCCACTACCAATAACAATACAAAGGCAATAGCAATAAAACCTAATGCTTTACTCATTCTTTTCATGCGTGTTTATTTTTTTGAAGCTACTTTTAAAACAATGGTGTCTGAAGCGATATTTTCGGTATGGTAATTGCCAAAAATAATTTTTGCTTTAGGAAATGTTTTTTGAATTAATGCAGAATCTTTATTGGTGATACTTGTTTGACCAAGGTACAATTCATTTATTTTATTTAATGATTTTAATTGTAATAAACCCTTCAAGCTAATTTTTGTACCCACTAAATTTAAATAGTGTAATCTTTTTAAATTTTGAAAATTGATTAATTGATTGTCTGTAATGCTGGATCTTTCCAAACTTAATTTTGTCAATGAATCGCAATAGCCAAGGGCATTGGCCAATGAATTGGTAAAGCCAATGCCAGGCATTTTTAACCATACAATATTGGGGCTGACTGTTTTAATTAGGTTGTCAATGGTATCATTGGGTTTGACTACATTAATAAAATTGGCTGTTAAATAATTGGAGTTCTTTGCTACCTGTAAAATGGTGACTCCCATCTTGGTTAAATTATTCAGACTTGCTTGATTGGCTAGTCTAATTTCATTGGTTGGCACATCGTCGTTCAAAGCTTTTGGTGTATTTTTTTCAAAGTTGGCCAAGACCATTTGAATATTGGCTGGTTGTGGTAAGTCTTTTATTTTTTTGTCAAAATATCCACCGCTATTGATCCACCATTCAATCAATACCCTTTCTTTTTCTGTTATTTGTGGCTTGCCTTTGGGTGGCATATGTTTTTCATCTAGTGGATCCAAAATTATTTTTTTATACAAGGGACTATTCAAAGCGCTACCTTGGTGAAGGATGAGTCCATCTTCTCCTCCTTTCAAAATCCATTCTTTAGTATCTAATCTTAATTTCCCTTTTTGTTTGATTTCGGAATGACAGCCATAACATTTTTCTTCTAAAATGGGCTGAATGATGTCTTCAAATAATAAGGCTTCTTGCACGTTTGAAAAATTAGGTCTTGCTTTGATTGCTTTTTTTGCTTTCAAGCCCTTGGTCAAGTAGCCTGCACCATGGGTAAGCGTTCCTCCAAAATGACCTGTAAGGAAAATCAAAACCAATAGCGAAACAGAAGCCCATTTTAATTCTTTTGTTTTATTATTTTTAGTAAAATATACCCCTACTAAGGCGATGAGGGCCACTAGGATTCCCAACCATTGATGGTAAAATAATGTTTGTATATCATAGTCACCATTCGTGGATAAGGCCAATCCGCTAAGGCAGCTAAGAACAGCTGATGCAGCCCCAATTAAATAACTAAAGGGGACAATGTTTTTAAATAAAACATATTTTTCTTTTTGAGCCAACCAATGAATCAAAATGGCAAACAACAATATGCCAATGGGTAAATGAACCAGTAGCGGATGAAAGTGCCCAATAAAATTAATGATGCTATCCAATGAAATTTATTTTATTTGTGAAATTAAGCCTGCTGATATCTTTTTCTTAAGAGCTGCATCATGTAAACATTGATCTCCCATTGATTCGCCAATGGTTGTTGTGTATAGGGCATCGTAGGCATATAATTGGGTGGACCAAATTCAGTTAAGAAAGTAAGTGTGGAGGCGCCATTTTTAATTTTCATTTTTACCACTGCATCCCACCATTCCAAATGCCTTTGGACTTCTGCTGCCCATTCAGGCGCGCGCGGGTCGTTCACTTGAGGCCCTTCTGCATGACCAATGCGCGCATGAATGTGGTCCGTTCTGGATAAAGCCAATTGAACTGTCTCCTCTTGATCATGCAATAAAGATTCATGCACATTACACCAATGTGAAATATCTAGCGTGATTCTTAATGCTGGATTTTTTTCCATCAATAATTTTGCATTGGGTGCAGCATAGAGCATTCTAGATCGGTGTGTTTCGTGCTGTATGGGAATACCTGAATTTTTAGCTTGCTCCAAAGTAAAAGCAATGATTTCATTGTTAATTTCAAAAGAAAAATAATCCTTTCCCGAATGACAATTCACATACAATGGTTTCTGTTTGGTGTTTTGAATAAGGCTGCTCAACATATTTTTAAATGCAGTAACATGTTTTGTAGGATCTGTTTCTCCAACACCAATTAAAAAGCCAATAGATAAATCATATTTTTTTAATGCAGTAAATAATTCTTCTTGGCCCTGGGTTTCCATGGGCCACCACATTTCAATGCCGTCGTAGCCTACTTTTTTTGCTTTGGCACAAAAATCATCTACGCTTCCTTCATAGCCCCAACTGGTGGCAAGTAGAATGGGTTTAAAATTATTGATGGGCATAGTTGTATGGTTTGCTTTAAGTAATGCTAAAGGACTAAAGCTTAATGCAGCGATGCCAGTAGTGTTGGTTAAAAATTTTCTTCTATTTATTTTCACAAAAATTAAATTTATTTAGGCAATGATTTCGTTGATGACCCTGCCATGGACATCGGTCAACCTAAATTGTCTTCCCTGTGAAGCATAGGTTAACTTTTCGTGATCAAAACCCAATTGATTTAAAATGGTGGCTTGCATATCGTAAGCAGTTACCTTACCGCTGATGGCACTGTAGCCAATCTCATCAGTTTCTCCAAAACTACAACCTTGTTTAATACCACCACCTGCCATCCAAGTAGTGAAGGCTTCTGTATGATGGTCTCTTCCTTTGAAGGGCATGGTTTTACCATCTCTATTTTCTTGCATAGGTGTTCTTCCAAATTCTCCACCCCATACTACCAAGGTTTCGTCCAATAAACCTCTTTGTTTTAAATCCAATAACAAGGCAGTGATGGGCTTATCAATGTTTCTACATTTGTTGATGAAGCCAATGTCGATGGCTGTGCTTCCATCGGTACCATGACTGTCCCAACCCCAATCAAACAATTGCACAAAGCGCACGCCCTTTTCTACTAGTTTACGTGCCAATAAAACATTATTGGCAAAGCTTGCTTTGCCAGGTGTAGTGCCATACATTTCTTGAATGTATTCAGGTTCGTCATTGATGTTCATTACATCAGGAACAGAGATTTGCATTTTAAAAGCCATTTCATACTGAGCCATTCTTGCAATAATCTCTGGATCTTGAAATTCATTATAGGTCAATTGATTGGCTTCATTGATGGCATCAATGGATGCTTTACGTAAATCTCTATCCATGCCTGCTGGATCTTTTAAAAATAAAACAGGATCTCCTTCGTTGCGGCATTGTACGCCTTGATACACCGAAGGTAAAAATCCATTACCCCAAACACTTTTTCCTGCATCAGGATTGTTGCCACCTGAGGTAAGCACGACAAATCCAGGAAGGTTATTGTTTTCACTGCCTAATCCATAAGTGACCCAAGAGCCAATACTGGGGCGGCCTAAGCGAGGCGAACCTGTATGCATCAACAATTGTGCAGGACCATGATTGAATTGATCGGTTTGTACTGCTTTTAAAAAACTAATTTCATCAGCTACGGTGGCTAGATGTGGAAGATTGTCTGAAATCCAAGCACCACTTTGTCCTCTTTGTTTAAATACAGCTTGTGGCCCTAACATTTTTGGTACCCCACGTATGAAAGCAAATTTCTTTCCTTCCAATAAGCTCTGTGGACAATCTTGGCCATCTAATTTTAGCAAGTCAGGTTTGTAATCGAACAATTCTAATTGAGAAGGAGCGCCCGCCATATGCAAATAAATTACCGATTTTGCTTTGCCTATAAAATGTGGTGCACGTGCCATTAATGGATTCGTATTCGTGAAATTAGTAAAGCTATCCTTATTACCCAACCAATCACAACCTTGTAACATCGACCCCAAGGCCATGGCACCAATACCAGAAAAGCATTCCTTAAAAAAATACTTTCTTGTAATTTCCTCTGTAGTAGCGATCGTTGCTTCTTTAATTATTCTTTTATTTTCTTTACTCATCTTCTTAATTTTTTGTCAAAAATTCATCGGTATTTAATAGCGCAGTAGCCACCATGAACAAGGCAGCTGCAGCAGGATCGGCTTTTTTATCACCTGTGATTTGTTCTGCTTTTAAACTGTCTTGACTGTATTTTAGAAAAGCGGTATTGTATAATTTTTCAAATACTTTTTGTTGCGCTGCCGAAATAGATTTGTTAAAAGCCAACTCATATCCTTTGCTAATTTGTTTACTCATATTTTCTGGCACCAAATTTTTAATTCTTTGCGCAAAATGTTGTGCGGCTTCGATGTAGACGGAATCATTCAATAAGTTTAATGCTTGCAATGGGGTATTGGTTCTTATTCTGCGAACGGTACAGACTTCTCTACTTGTACCATCAAAACTTAGCATGGATGGATAAGGGGCCGATCTTTTTAAATAAGTATACAAAGCTCTTCTATATTGATTGCCTTCTTTGCTGAGGTTCCAAGTGGCTCCATTGTAAGGTGATTTCCAAACGCCTTCTGGTTGATAGGGCATGACACTGGGGCCATACATTTTATTACTCATCAATCCACTCACCACTAAAGCTTGGTCTCTTATTTGTTCTGCAGAGAGTCTGATACGAGGGCCTCTTGCATATAACTTATTGAAAGGATCTTTGACCATTGCATCTTTATTAAATTTTGAATCCTGTTGATAGGTAGCACTCATTACCATTTCTTTGATCGTTTTTTTCAAACTCCAATGATGCGTATTCATCAATTGATAAGACAAGTAATTCAATAAAGATTCATGGGTAGGTGCAATGCCCTGGGTGCCTAAGTCTTCCAATGTTTCTGCAATGCCTTGACCAAACAATTGCTCCCAAATTCTATTGACAATGGTTCTAGAAGTAAGTGGATTTTTTTTATCTGTTAACCAAATGGCCAGTCCCAATCGATTGCGTGGAGCACCTGCAGGAAGACCGCCCAAAGAAGCAGGCACATCCGCTACCACTGTTTTCCCTTTGACCAACCAATTGCCTCTTTCAAATACATGCGTTGTTCTTGAAAGATTGAATGGGTTTTCCATCATGATAGGGGTTTCCGTAGCGCCTGTGGGATAAAGTAAGGTTTCAAAGTTTTGATAGGCTAGGGCAAAGCCTGGTAAATCTTTTCCAGGGAAGGGCTGTGTAAAATGAAACCAATCAAATTGTACCCCATTTTCTTCGGGGCTTTTTAATTGCGCATTACTATAAGTTAAATAAAAATTATGTCTGCCAATGGTTTGAGGGATGGTAATAGTAGCAATTTTCCATATCCCTTTTGAATTCTCAACAGGGATGTTTTTTACTATTTCTCCATTTACAGAATCGATGCGCATTTGAAATTGACCGCCCGATTTCCAACTGATGTATCTATAATACAATTGTGTAAAACCAGTGAGGTCTATATTTTTTAATTTGGCCGAACCTTTGTTTCTAAACTGCAACCATTTGGTATCCGCTAAGGCGCCATTTTTTATTTCCTCTGCAACCAAGGAATTAATGGCCGGTTGTCCTGTTTTAATAAATTGGGTGATTTCTTTTTCTCTATTGGGTGCATTGTTGTGCAACCAATTTTTTAAGGCAATAAATTTTACACTATCCGTATTGTGAAATTCTTTAAGCACCGGATATTCTGCCCAAGTATCTTCATCACGCGTATTGTTAAACAAGGCTAAAAATTTATAATACTCATCATGTCTAAAGGGATCGTAAGGATGACTATGACATTGCACACAAGCAAAACTAGTGCCCATTAGACTAACCCAAGTGGTATTGACTCTATCTACAACAGCAGCTGTTCTAAATTCTTCGTTGTCGGTACCGCCTTCATCATTGGTTAAAGTATTGCGATGAAAAGCAGTGGCGATGTATTGCGCATCGGTAGGATCAGGTAATAAATCTCCAGCCAATTGTTCTGTTAAAAAAATATTGTAAGGCTTGTCTGCATTGAAAGCATCAATCAGCCAATCGCGGTACCTCCAAATATTTCTTGCATCATCTTTTTCAAAACCCTTGGTATCTGCATATCTAGCCATGTCCATCCACATACTGGTCCACTTCTCCCCATATTGAGGCAAGGACAATAAACTGTCTACCAATTGTTCATATGCATTGTCCTTGGTACTTGCTAAATATTTTTTGGCGATGGCCTCCGGGGCGGGCATCCCAATTAAATCTAAACTTACTCTTCTTAAAATAGTGGGCTTATCTGCCAATGCAGAGGGGGTTAATTTTTCTTGTTTTAATTTTTCATAGATGTACTCATCTACATTGTTTTTTATCCACTCTGGTTTACCAAACCAACCAAAGAGCCCTTTTGTAACAGTTGGAATACTAGGTTCTTTGACGGGCACATAGGCCCAATGGTCTCCCCATTCTGCCCCTTGATTGATCCATTTTATTAATAAGGCAATTTCGTCATTGTTTAAAGGAGGATGTTTGTAAGGCATGCGTTCTTCAGGATCTTTTAAATAAAGACGCTTGATCATTTCACTATTTTGTGCATCCCCAGGTATGATGGCAAATTTTCCAGATTTACTTTTGGAAAGCGCATCGCTTCTAAACAATAAACTAAAACCAGCTTGTCTTTTCACACCCCCATGACAGGTAATGCATTTTTTATTTAATAATGGTTTGATTTCTACATTAAAATCAACTTTATTGTTGCTCACAAAATAACTGGAAACAACCGTTACCAATATAATAGAGGAAACTACTACCCAATAAGCCATTGGAATTTTGAAAAAACGCATTCTTAGTTCATATTAATCAGTAATTAAGTTATATCATTTTTTATTAATAATCAATTCTTGTAAAGCCTTTTATATAGATATAGTTTACAAAATTAAAATGTTAAGAAAAA
>Ga0194037_1001578_pt1 | contig 16273 bp, 18 predicted proteins | sample JunL306m_MetaG_FD_148653 | JGI IMG/M metagenome (GOLD analysis project Ga0194037, IMG submission 148653) | Anoxic zone freshwater microbial communities from boreal shield lake in IISD Experimental Lakes Area, Ontario, Canada - Jun2016-L304-6m | ecosystem: Environmental > Aquatic > Freshwater >...
GTTTGAAACGCCTGTGCCGGTGTCCCACGTAATAATGTGCGTGGCCTTCTCCAGGACCAGCAGGGCATCGGAAAGAGAGAGCTTGCCGCTGGGATGCGGTTTGCCATCCGTACCTATCGTTGTAATAATTCCATGATCCATCATACGCTGCGTGATCGTGTCAAGCCCTACGTACACCCGCAAGATCAGCAGGGCATCGATTCCGGTAACGCGACCGTCACCGTCGACATCTCCGTCCGGCAGGGCAAAGCAGAGTGTCTGCAGAAACAGCACAATCAAGAGAGCTGAAACAATAATGCATCGCAAAGAGAGGGATATGATCATATGTGGTTTCATGGTTTCGCCCCGAAATTTGATTGTAAGTGCTGTGCTTTGTTTACTGCAAATTTACCGTGTAGCTGGCAGAGGCCGGTCCTGTAACACCGCCAATGGTGTCATAAAGCTTAACGCCAGTGGCATTACCAATCAGTACACTGGTGAATGTTTTTTTGAAATCAGCCTCAGTCACGGTCGTGCCGGGAGTGACGGAGCAGATCAGAGTGGCGAATTCACCGGCAATCATTTCATTACCGAGCTTGGTATTTACAAAGATAGCGTTTATTTCAACATTGGCTTTGCCTGCAACGAGGGTGTAATCGCCACTTATGAACGCTGAGGCTGATGCCAGATTTGCGAATCGAGCTCCTTCGCCGGAAAAATTCAGTGTGCCGGCTGGACCGGTCGGTATGGTGCCGACTGGAGTTGACAGCGTTACTCCGACCGGAAGTTCGATGACAAGACCTACACTGCCGATTTTTTCAGTTGAACCGATCGGCAGAGTGGTACTGAATTTGATGACCGCTTTGGTTGGGGCAGCGGTATTAACGGTTATCGTAACCGTTGCGGGAGCGCTCTGTGAACCCTGGTTGTCAGTTGTTATCAAAGAGAAGTTATATGTACCGGCTGCGAGGGTGACGGTTGCTGTTGCTGCCGAGGCTGGTGATGGGGTTGGGCTGCCACTCCAGAGATACGAGGCGATGCTGCCGTCCGGGTCACTGCCGCTGCCGCTGAGGGTGACAACGCGAGAGGTCTCACCGGCATTGAGAGTGATTGTCTGAGAGTTGCCTGCATTTGCGGTCGGAGACTGGTTGATGGTTGGCGATTTAGCATCACCACTGTCGTTACCTCCACCGCCTCCTCCTCCGCAACCTGAGAGGCTAACTACACTCAAAGATAAAGAGAAATAAAGCAGCAGGTTAATTAATCTGTTCATTGTAGTTCCTTTGTATGCTCGTAATAAAATCAATCTATGAATAATTTGTTGCTATTCTGAAATAACTACTCGAAAAGTAGACTAAAATCGCTATTTATTACTATTTTAGTTAAAAATATAGTATGTATGGTCAAAAGTTTTGTCAACAACTAAATTGTTCGATTTTACAACGTTGTTATAGTGGATTAATCGGGTGAGGTGGTTTGTGGATGACCAGAAAAATATTGCATCAGTTTTGCCAGTGTGCTAATTTTTCCAGGTTTTAAAGCAGGAGTACACACAACCAAAAGGAGCATTACGTGAAAACCATCACCATCTCAAAATTATTTACGACTACCATCTGTCTGGTTGCACTTGTCGGCTGCCAGGGGAGCAGCAGTACCGGTGGCGCAAAAACTGAAAAGAAAACCGGCCAGGTTCTGGCTGAAGTTAATGGCGGCAGTATCACCACCGGTGATTTTGAGCGCGAACTCAAAAATCTTCCGGAATATCTGAAAGCCATGGCCGATACCCCTCAGGGTCGTAAAGAAATGTTGGACACAATGGTTATTCGTGAGCTGATTCTTCAGCAGGCTGCCAAAGATGGTCTCGACAAGGGGCCGGAAATCGAGGACAAACTTCAGGATCTGAAAAAACGTCTGGTCGTCGAATCATTCCTCAAAAAGAAGGTCGAGACTGAGTCGAAGGTATCCGATGAGGACCTGAAAAAGTTCTACGAGCAGAACAAAGAAAAGTTCAAGAGTGGTGAGCAGATTAAAGCCAGTCACATTCTGGTAAAGACCGAGAAGGAGGCCAAGGAAGTTCTGGCCAAGATCAAGGGCGGCGGTAATTTTGAAGAGCTGGCCAAAAAAAGTTCGGTTGACTCCTCAGCAGCCAAGGGTGGCGATCTGGGGTGGTTCGGCAAGGGCAGTATGGTACCGGCCTTCGAGAAGGCAGCGTTGGCACTTAAAGAAGGTCAGGTTTCCGAGGTTGTCAAATCGGATTTCGGGTTTCACATCATCAAGCTGACCGGCAAACGTCCTGCCGGCATTCGTCCGCTGGAAGAGGTTAAAGACCAGATCAAAGGCGCTATTATGCCGACCAAACAGCAGGAAATTTTCCAGAAGATCAAGGAAGAACTCAAGAAAACCGCCAAAATCACCGTCAAGGAAGATGTCCTGAATGCTCTGGACGGCAAAAAAGAGGGTGGCAAGACCGAAGCGCAGAAACCGGTTGAGGCAGTCAAGCCGACTGTTGCACCTGAAAAGAAATAACGGCGTGAAATTGAGTTGTTTCTGAATTAGATGAGTATCCTGTGAGGGTGGACGTTCCGTTCACCCTCACTCTTTTTTATGACAGGTCAGGTGCCCTATGAATATCAGATTTTTTTCCATCCTGCTGACAACGCTATTCCTCTTGGCTCCTCTTGCCGCTTCAGCCGCAGTTGTCAACGCAATTGCAGCAATCGTTAACGATGAGATCGTTACCCTGCATGAGGTCACCCGCGATGCGAAGCCGGTCATAAGCGAAGCTGAAAAGAAAGCTGCGCTGGATGACGCAGCTCGCAGCAAGATCCGGCTTGCAATCCTTGATCGGCTGGTTGAAAAACGGCTGGTCGAACAGAAAATAAGTGAGCTGAATATCAGGGTGACTGAGGATGAGCTGCGGCAGGCGATTGATGATGTCAAGCGTCAGAACAATATGCCTTCACAGGATGCTCTGGTGGCAGCACTTGCAAGCCAGGGGCTTTCGTTTGATCAGTATCGCAGTCAACTGCAGGAGCAGATCGAAAAGCTCAAGCTGGTCAGTTTAGAGGTTCGCTCCAAGATTCATGTCGGTGAGAGTGAGGTGCAGGAATACTACCAGACCAACCAGGCCAAGTATACGGGTGAGGAAAGTTATCGTGCCCGCCACATCTTTTTCAAGACAAACGAGAAGTCAACTCCTGCAGCAATCAAACAAACCATGACGACTGCTCTGGCGGTTTTGGCCGATGCCAGAGATGGTAAAGATTTTGCTGAGCTCGCCAGAACATTTTCTGAAGATCCGGCTGCCCGTAAGGATGGCGGTGACCTGGGAAGTTTTAAAAAGGGGGATATGCAGCCGGAGCTGGAGGCTGCGGTCGTAGGAATGAAGCCGGGCGAAGTCAGTGAACTGGTCTACACGGCGGTCGGTTTCCATATCATCAAGCTGGAAGAGCGGGTCAGCGGCACCCTGAAACCGTTTGAAAGTGTCAAGACAGAGATTGAAGAGATGCTCTATCGTAAAAAGTCTGAGGAGCGCTTCGGTGTGTGGGCAAAGGAACTGCGTGAAAAAGCAAGCATCGAGCTGAAGGATTTAAAGGGCTTGTAGCCTTTCCCTTCACTTCACTCAGTTTACGTGGCTACTACAGGTTCGGTTGGTGAGCGGAGTCGAACCGCTAATCCCGGCGCTTCAGGTGCGCCAGAAACTCATCGCACGTCAACTGTTTTTTGCGGACCAGATGAGCCAGGTCACGGCTCATGGCCAGCTTTTCGCCCTCCTTCATTTCACTTTTCAGCAGAACAAAGAGTGGCATGTTGCTGCTGTAGGGGTAGAGGCGAAATTTTTCCTGCAGTTCAAAGGCCGACATATCGGGCAACATCTGGCTGCTGAAAGCTATATAGTGTGGGTGAATCGAGGCAAGCGCCAGTGCTTCCTTCCCCGTATAACCCTTGATAACTTCAAATCCGAGCGACTGGACAGCCATGGAGAGCTTGTCCTCACCGGAGCGTGATGCAACCAAAGCCTGCAGGTCCCAGGTTTCCGCCTCTTCAGTCAGCCCATAGACCGCCAGACGTTCCTGCAGGTACTGCTCATCGATGGGCAGCATGAAAAACCCTGCCACCGGAAAAACCCCGCCCACCTTCCCTTTTTCGCTTAAAAAAACCGCCAGGACCGGGATGTTACGTGTAGTTGGCGAACTTTTGATCCGCAGCAATAGCCCCCAGCCGTCGTCGGAGAATGGTGATACATCCAGAACTATACCAAGCGGTCGACCGGCAGACAGATTGTCATACTGCTCCACGTGACAGGCATATCCACCTGTCTGAAGATATGAAGAGATGGTCTCTTCCCGCCCACTTCCCGGTTGTACCCCTAAAATCCAGAGGGCTCTGCGTGGTTCAGTGTTGAGTGCCATGGCAACTCCCGTACGATTGCATTATGCTTGGAATGCATCCTCATACCAGAAATCAGGGACAAAAGCCAGAAGTAGAAAAATTACTCTGCTGAATACAGTTCCAGGATCCGCTCGATGAGGTTCGTGGTCGATTTGCCATCGACAAACGATACTAATTCAACTCTACCGCCATCGCTTTCGACAATTTCCCTGCCAACGACATTCTCAAGCTCATAGTCGCCACCCTTGGCCAGGATAGAGGGACGCAGGGCTGTAATCAGTTCCAGCGGAGTATCTTCATCAAAGATCACAACGTAGTCGATACAGTCCAGTGCCGCCAGAATATGAGCGCGTTCATCCTGACAGATCAGTGGACGTTTGGGACCTTTCAGGCGACGAACCGAAGCATCACTGTTAAGCCCGAGAATCAGAAGATCGCCCAGAGTACGTGCCTTCTGCAGATATTTAACATGTCCGGCATGCAGCAGATCGAAACAGCCGTTGGTAAAGACGATCCGTTTGCCGGCACCCTTTTCGGCTGCAATCAATGGTGCCAGAACATCCAGGCATTTGATCTTGGAATCGCTGTCTCGGTGGTTCAGGGCGACAGCATCGATAATTTCCTGCGGCGTAACGATTGATGTGCCCAGTTTGCCGACGGCGATGCCGGCCGCGACGTTGGCCAGTCCTGCTGCTTCAGCCATTGAACAGCCGGAAGCCATGCCGACCGCAAGGGTCGCCAGAACAGTATCACCGGCACCGGAAACATCAAATACCTCACGGGCGACCGTCGGGATATGCACCGCTTCAGCTCCTGCTGAGAAGAGCGACATCCCCTCTTCGCTGCGTGTGATCAGCAGGTGCTGTAAGCCGACCGCCGCCATGATAGTGTCTGCTGCCTGCGACAACGAAGCTTCGTCGCGGATAGTAATGCCCGAGGCTGTCTCGGCTTCCTTGCGGTTGGGTGTCAAAAGTGTTGCCCCACGATAGCGGCTGTAATCAGCGCCCTTGGGATCGACTAGAACCGGTATGGATGCCGCTGCTGCCGCAGCGACAGTCGCTGCAATGACGGCTGGCGTCAGGACACCCTTGTTATAGTCGGAGAGCACCACAACCTTGTATTCGGCGATGTGTGCAGTGATCCAGTTGCAAACCTGCTGCTCGTAACGTTCCGGCACTGCTTCCCGTGATTCACGGTCAATGCGTACAATCTGTTGGTGGGCGGCCACGACACGGGTTTTGCGGCTGGTCCGACGAGCCGGATCAAGAAATATGGCGCTGATGTCAATGTTATGGCGGCTGAACTCTTTTAGCAGCGCCCAGCCGTTTTCATCATCGCCTGCCACCGAACAGACCGAAACCTCTGCTCCCAGGGCGGCCAGGTTGTTGACAACGTTGCCGGCCCCCCCCAGCCGTAACTCCTCGCGCAGTACATCAACAACCTGCACCGGCGCTTCGGGTGAGATACGTTCGGCTTTGCCCCACAGGTATTCATCCAGCATCAGGTCGCCGACAACCAGACATCGGATTTCGGGGGTATGTGAAAAAATGGATTCAACGCGCTTTCGATCCATGGTTTCTCCTACTCAGAATTAGTGCGTTATTCCAAAAAGGAATCAGCCGAACATTGACTTTTCAAGCAAGTCGCAGACAATGTGAATAATTGTGATGTGCCCCTCCTGAACGCGGGGCGTATCGTGACACGGAACAACCAGCGCAAGGTCGCAGGCACTCTTGATCGTGCCACCATCTTTGCCGAGCAGAGCAACCGTACGACATCCCTTTTCACGAGCCAGCTCCAGGGCCGACTGGACATTAGGCGAATTGCCGCTGGTTGAGATTCCAACAACCAGGTCTCCGGAAACGGCCAGCGCCTCAACCTGACGCCGAAAAACTTTCTCGAAGCCATAATCGTTGCCGATGGCGGTCAGGATGGAGGTGTCAGTCGAGAGTGCCACTGCCGGAAGTCCGGGGCGTTCCATCTTGAACCGGCCGACTATTTCGGCCACGAAATGCTGGGCATCAGCTGCAGAACCGCCATTGCCCATTACCAGCAGCTTGCCCCCTCGCCGGAAGGTCTCAATCAACAGGTTTACCATCTCGGCTATCTGTGGCGCCACCTCCCGTTCAATGGTGCCGATCATCTCGCTATGACTCTGCAGTTGTTGTGTGATTTCAGCGATCATGGGTATTCCTCCGTAGCTGGTCCTGCTTTCGAAGAACCGTCTGATAAAATGGTCATCATCTCGTCCAGCGGCAGAGCGGTTTCATCTCCCGGAAACAGTACGCCCTGTCCTCCACGCATTACAATCAGGTCGGGCGACTCGGTTCGGAGAACCGTCATATGCTGTGACAGGGAACGCAGTGCGAAAAAAGGCGCTAAACGGGAAATCTTGATGCCAGTATGGAGCCCGTGCCACCCCCTGCTACGGAAATCCGCGTACTGGCGACGGTGCAGCAGCAGCGTAAAACGATGCCCCAAACGGGCAGCTTCCAGAATTGCATTCACGGAATCGCTCAGATCAACTGCGGTAGCCTCACCGCCAAAATAGACCGCTACATGGTGCGTGATCCCCCAGCGTTCCCTGTATGTAACCTGGCTTTTGATATACATTTCCCGTTGCCGTTCTGCCGATCCAAAGTTCTGTTCACTGCCGCAGATGAGCAGTGGGCGAGCGATCAGACTGGTCCGGTATCCCAGGCCAGCTACCCGCCGGACATAATCCCGCAGGCACCATTCGCCGCCATCAAGGGTTTCGTCGAAAAGGCCGGCCACCATACGCATCTCACCCCGCAGCAGCAGGGCTGAAGTTGAAACGGTGCAACTCTCCATCTGAGAACAGCCACGAACAAGCATTGGCAGCAGGGGTGCCGCTGTTCCGCTGAAACGGGGCGAGACAATACCTGTGCCGCTGGTTCGCGCTGCCTCCAGAAGGGCTGCCAGCCATCCGCTGGTCACGATGACGTGCGGACGGACTATCACGGCAACATCACTGTCAGAGCGGGCCAGTCCTCTATTGATGGCCGGGATCAATCCGATGTTCCGCTCCGTCGTAATAAACAGGCCGTGTTCGCCGAGCGGTTCTGAAAACTCTTCCAGCATCAGTTCTGTTTCACGGTTACTGCCGTTATCGACGATGATCAGACGGGCTTCAGGAGAGTACTCGAGAATGGCTGCCAGGCAGGCACGCGTCTCAAAGGGGTTGTTCCAGACCGGAACAATTATGTCAACCGTAGGGGAACTCACCAGGAGTACAGCAAACTATGACGAAATTGCGACGCGGCGCAGCAGGTCGAGTTCGTCCAGAACAAGTCCGGAACCGAGTGCAACACAGTCAAGCGGGTTTTCGGCAATCAGTACCGGTACTTTGGTGACTTCGCGCAGCAGTAGGTCCAGATTGCGCAGAAGTGCGCCGCCGCCAGCCAGGAAGATGCCCTGGTCAACGATGTCGGCCGCCAGTTCAGGTGGTGTTTTTTCCAAACAGATGCGCACCGTATCTACGATCGCGTTGACCGCTTCTTTGAGTGCGTCTCGAATTTCGTCGGAATTAACTTCGATCGTTTTGGGTATGCCGGATACCAGGTCACGCCCTTTGACCTTTTTTGTCAGCAGCTCAGGGCCGGGGTAGGCCTCGCCGATGTCGATCTTGATCGACTCAGCCATACGTTCGCCGATCTGAAGATTATACTTCTTGCGGATATACTGGACGATGGCCTCATCCATCTTGTCGCCCCCCATACGGGTTGACTGGGCGTAGACAATACCGGCCAGCGAGATGACCGCCACTTCAGTGGTGCCGCCTCCGATATCAACAATCATGTTGCCGGACGCCTCGATAATCGGCAGACCGGCCCCGATGGCGGCCGCCATCGGCTCTTCAATCAGATAAACCTCGCGGGCGCCGGCTGATTCGGCTGATTCCTTGACGGCACGTTTTTCGACCTGGGTAATGCCGGACGGCACGCAGATGACGATACGGGGACGCACCAGCGTTTTGCGGTTATGCACTTTGTGGATAAAGTAGCGCAGCATCTCTTCCGTGATATCAAAATCAGCAATGACGCCATCCTTCATCGGACGGATAGCAGTGATCGAACCGGGCGTGCGCCCCAGCATCTGTTTGGCCTCCATACCGACTTTCAGAACCTTCTGCTGGCCATTGGGCATTTTCTGTACGGCAACGACGGAAGGTTCGCGGACAACAATACCCTTGCCCTTCAGATAAACCAGAGTATTGGCGGTGCCAAGGTCAATGGCCAAGTCATTGGAAAACATTCCGAACAGGTAATCAAATATCTTCAACATGATGGTGAGATCCTTTCAACAAACAGAGAACGGGTAAAATAGCTGAAAATAATAGCAGAGGAGGGCTAATGAATGCAAGAGCTGAATGCACAGATTCCATATCCAATATTGACGACTGTGTGCCATTAACGTACAGTTGTCCCGTCGTCGCCACTAAAATCCGCCGCTTATGAGGCTGTTTCTTTTCCTTCTGTCCTGTTATATATCCGCGTGCCCGGTACTTTCCGGCAGGAGTTGCGTCCTCCCTATGCATCCTGAAAAACTACAGGCATTTGTATTATCAACATCTGACTACGGCGAGAGCGACCGGATCGTATCAATGTTCACGCTTGAGCATGGGCGTATCAAGGGCTTTGCCCGGGCTGCCCGCAGCAGTCGCAAACGCTTTGGACCTGCTCTTGAACCGTTTGCGCGCATTACTCTGCAGCTGGTTCGTAAGGAAGGACTCTCCTCACTGCGGCAGGCCGATATAATTACACTGCACCCTGCCATTCGCGGCAGTCTGACCGCCATTGCCCACGCTCTGTATATCTGTGAGCTGGTGGAGTCGCTGACGCCGGAAGGGCACACGTTACCGCGATTATACCGATTGCTGGCAACCTACCTTGAACGGCTGGAAACGGAACCCTCCTGTCCGTCCGACCGGCGTTTTTTTGAAATTAATCTTTTGAATATTCTCGGTTATCGTCCTTCCCTGGAAGTATGCAGCCGTTGTGGCTCCGACTTTGGTGATATTGCTGCGCTGATGCAAACGGGTGGCGAACTGATATGTCATCATTGTGTAAAAAGCGGTCGTTCTATAAGTGTTTCAGCGTTGCGCAGTTTACGTGACTGTCTGCGTACCGGACGTTTCGGCACGGTTGTATTCAATGATGATGATCTTTTGCAGGTCACCGGTCTGCTTGATGAAGCGCTTGCTCTGCATGCCGGTCGTAAGCTTAAAAGCCTGGACTTTTTGCGGCAAAGCTGCGACGGAATAGTTTAAATCAGCTTTACTGTAGTTCCCTTGACATTCAGTTGTTCGTGATTATTATTTTATCTGAGGGGAGGGCTCCTCACACCAAAGAGACAGGAGGATACAGTCATGGCACTCGTCAAGTACAACCCAATTAGGGATCTGCGCACCATGCAGGACCAGATGAATCGGCTCCTCAATCTTTCATGGAATCATGATCTGCCCAGTGAAGATATTAAAGAGGGGCTCTGGCAGCCGGCGGTAGACATCTATGAGACTGCCGACTCAATCATTATCAAAGCTGAATTGCCGGATGTCGATCAGAAGGACATTGAGGTCCGTATCGAGGATAATATCTTGATTTTAAAAGGGGAGCGCAAGCATGAAGGTGAGGTTAAAAAAGAGAACTACCACCGCATTGAACGGTATTTCGGAAGCTTTCAGCGGAGTTTCAGTCTGCCGACAACGGTAGACCAGGAGCAGGTAGCTGCCAGTTGTGATAAAGGCGTTTTGACAGTAACGCTACCCAAAAAGGAAGAGACCAAACCGAAGCAGATCAACATTCACGTTAAATAGTTCAACAATATTTTTCATAAAAAAGGCAGGGTCGATTTTCAAAGCCCCGCCTTTTTTTGTACATATGAACTCTTCTGCTGTTGTCAGGCGTGGGGAGCGGCTTTCTTCTCAGTCGCCAGCGTATCAGGTGCAGGTGCGGTTGCAACCGGTTCAGCAGTAGCGGTATGCATCTGAGTTGACTCAGTTTTCTTCGGTTCCTCGATTTTGGTGGCCTCTTCCTGGACGGAACGCTGGAAACCGTCCGAAGCCTTTTTAAACTCAGCCAGCCCTTTGCCGAGAGACTTGGCCAATTCCGGAAGTTTTTGCGGACCAATTACAACCAGAGCTATCACAAGAATTATAATCATTTCCGGCATACCGATTCCAAACATAGTGACTCCCAATTTTCAAGATTTAAGATTTACAATGCTGTTTATTTAAAACGGAAACAGATGTATTAGCAATATAAATTTTTCAATCCACGTACTTTACCCTTGCCATTTGCACATCCTGTGTTACTATGCCCAAAATTTAGGCATAATTAAACCATCCTCCTCCCCCTAACGGAATGTCCGTTCGTGTGTATCATGCTTAAATCATTAACTATCGGTGCTCTTGTTCTGCCGCACAACGTCGTGCTGGCACCACTGGCCGGAATTACAAATCTGCCGTTCCGTCTTATCTGTCATCAGGAGGGAGCGTCGTTCGCCTATACCGAGATGGTCAGCGTCAACGGCTTGGTGCGTGAAGGGGTTAAAACTCTGGCACTGCTCAAGAGTTGTCCTGAGGATCGCCCGCTCGGCATCCAGCTGTTTGGCAGTGATCCGGCTGATCTGGCCGAAGCGGCCCGTATGGTTGAGGGTTATGGTGATCTGATCGATATCAACATGGGCTGCCCGGTCCGTAAGGTGGTTGGTACCGGCGCCGGAAGTGCACTATTGCAGGATCCACTCAGGATCGCTGCGATTGTCCGTGCGGTCCGCTCAGCAACGAGTCTGCCGGTGACCATTAAGATCCGCTCCGGATGGCACACAGACCGGCATGTCTTTCTGGATGTGGCCCGGATCGCCGAGGCTGAAGGGTGTAATGCGATTACCTTGCATCCTCGCAGTCGCAGTCAGATGTTTTCCGGCCAGGCCGACTGGGATCAGATAGCTGAGATCAAAAGTGCCCTTACTATTCCGGTTCTGGGGAGTGGCGATCTGTTTACGCCGGAAGATTGTTTGCGTATGTTGCAGCAGACCGGCTGTGATGGCCTGATGATTGCCCGTGGCGCTCTCGGAAATCCCTGGATTTTCCGTCAGACGCTCGAACTGGCGCAAAAAGGTAGCTATCTTCCGGTTACGGTAACAGATCGGGCCGATACGATTGTCCGCCATCTGGCTCTCTATTGTCAGGAAAATGATTCGGCGACAGCAGTCCGGGAGATGAAGAAGCATATTGGATGGTATGCACGCGGATTTTCGGGAGCTTCTGAAATTCGCCGGGCAGCCAATCAGGCTCGTTCAACAGACGACATCCTCTCACTCGCGGAAAAGATTCGTAGAGCACAGGAAACTCACACGCATGTCATCAGCTGAGGAAAAAGATAAGGATAGCCAAAAACTGCGGGACGATTACTACGCTACGGTTATCGACAGCGTCGGGGATGGAGTGATAGTCATTTCAAGCAGCGGACTGATTACGCTTTGTAACCCAGCTGCCGAGGAGATCACCGGTTTCTCACGCAGACAAGCCCAGGGGGCAGAATTCAATACGTTATTTGCCCTGGAAACCACTCTGCTGCAGATGGTCTCAAAAACAATACATACCGGCATTACGATCTCGGACCATGAAAATGTAGTAGTTCGTTCAACAGGACGGGTTATCCCGGTTGCAGCCACCTGCTATCCGCTGCTGGAGGGGAGCGGCAAGAATATCGGCGCTATTCTGACGCTCAAGGACATCACCTATATCCGCGAGTTGGAGGCCGCCGTGCGCCAGGCTGACCGGCTTTCGACGCTGGGCACTCTGGCTGCCGGACTGGCCCATGAAGTAAAGAACCCGCTCGGTGGTATCAAAGGTGCTGCCCAACTGCTGGAACGGGAATTTGAGCCGGACAGTGAAATGCTGGATTATACGCGGGTCATGATCCGCGAAACCGAACGCATAGATCATATCATCCGCGAACTTCTGGAACTGGCATCCCCTCGTGGACTCAGGCTGGCGCCCATCAATCTGCACAAGATTCTGGGTGACATACTGTTGCTGCAGGGACAGGCTGTGACGGGGCGTACAATCACGTTTACCAAGCATTTTGATCCCAGTATTCCCGAGATTATGGCCGATGAGGAGATGCTGACGCGTCTTTTTCTGAACCTGATCCGTAATGCCATCGATGCCATGGGTGATCACGGCAGCCTGGATGTCTCCAGTAGAGTGCTGGGCGATTTCCGGATGGCCCAGAACCAGCGTCAGCGTCGTTCGCGGATGGTGGCAATTGAGGTCAGTGATGACGGTCCCGGTATTCCCGCCCAGGAGCTGGAAAATATTTGGACCCCCTTCTACAGCACCAAAACGAGCGGCACCGGTTTGGGGTTGACCATCTGTCACAAAATAGTTGCGGAGCATCGCGGCATGATCAAGGTGGAATCTACCACCGGGCACGGCACTAAATTCACGGTACTTCTGCCGCTGATACAATAAAAGAGGTTTCTAATGCCATTGAACAGAATTCTGGTAGCCGACGATGAAGAGAGTATGCGTTGGGTGCTTTCAAAAGCACTAAAACGAAAAGGTTTTGATGTCGATCTGGCCCATGATGGGCGTCAGGCGCTGGAATTAATTAAGGACAACTGCTACGATCTGGCAATTCTTGACATCAAGATGCCCGGCATCAGCGGTCTCGAGCTGCTGGTTAAGGTCCAGGAATTAAAAAAAGATCTGCTTGTCGTTATCATGACCGCTGAAGCCAGTATGCGCAACGCTGTTGAGGCAATGAAGCGGGGTGCTTACGACTACATCACCAAGCCCTTTGACCTGGATGTTATCGATGCCATTATCGAAAAAGTTACCCGTGCCAAAGAAATAGCCGGTGAAGTAACGACGCTCAAGCAGGAGCTGAAAGAACGCTATCAGCCGGAGCGGAACATCATCGGTAATTCGCAGGCCATGCAGGATGTCTATAAGACCATCGGCAAGGTTGCTGGAAGTGATGTCACCGTCCTGATTCAGGGCGAGTCCGGTACCGGCAAAGAGTTGGTGGCGCGGGCCGTTCATTTTAATTCAGGACGGCTTGGAAAGCCATTTGTCGCTATAAACTGTGCTGCAATCCCGCGCGACCTGCTCGAAAGCGAGCTGTTCGGCTCGGAGAAAGGCGCTTACACTGGTGCTGGCGAACGCAAGCAGGGTAAATTCGAACAGGCCAATCACGGCACGCTCTTTCTGGACGAGATTGGTGACATGCCGCTGGATCTTCAGGCTAAAATTTTGCGGGTCCTTCAGGAGCAGGAGATTACCCGCATCGGCGGGAATCAGAATATAGCGGTTGATGTCAGAATTGTTGCCGCGACCAATCAGGCGCTGGTTGAAAAAGTTCGTCTGAAGGAGTTTCGGGAGGATCTGTACTATCGCTTGAACGTAGTTCCTATTATGTTGGCACCGCTTCGGGAACGGCGCGATGACATTCCTGATCTGGCACGTTATTTTCTGGAACGCTCAAGCGCCGAAATGTCATCTTCGCCTAAACGGTTGACTGAAGACGCATTGGTGCTGCTTAAAGCGCATTCCTGGCCTGGAAATGTGCGTGAGCTTGAAAACGCAATCAAGCGTGCCGTGATACTGTCAAGTGATCCGTTGCTCACAGCCCATGACTTCGAGAACCTGCCAACGTCGTCTGTTGTCATGCAGGAATCCGTTTCGCAGGATGCTTCGCTGGAATCGTTGGTCGATATGAAGCTCCGTTCCTGTATGAACGGTGTTGAAACGCTCGACAGAGGAAATATTCATGCGATGGTGCTGGAGCAGATCGAGCGACCGCTGATCCGCTTCATTCTGGAGAAGACCCGCTGGAATCAGGTCAAAGCTGCCGACATCCTCGGCATCAATCGAAACACCTTGCGCAAAAAAATTACAGAGTTGGGCATTGAATTAAAACGAGAGTAGGAAAGGAGGCAGATTATGTCCGTTAAAGACAGGTTTTTTTTAGAGCGGGAGAAGGCTGTACTGGTTGTTATCGATGTGCAGGAAAAGCTGTGCGCTGCCATGTCTGACAAGGTGTTGTGCAGTTTGACAAAAAACGTCGGCATCCTGCTTGAGAGTGCTGCCGAATTGAAGGTGCCGGTGCTGCTTACCGAACAGTACGTCAAAGGTCTTGGACCCACGCTGCCGGAGCTGAAAGAGAAAGCTGCAGCAGTCCCCTGTTATGAAAAGATGAGTTTCAGTAGCTGCGGCAGCACGGAATTCGTCGAAGCGCTGCGGGCTAGCGGACGTAAACAGGTTATTATTACCGGTATGGAGACGCACGTCTGTGTGTTGCAGACCGTGATCGAGCTGTGCGAGGCCGGCTTTGATGTTCACATTGTTAAAGATGCCATTATGAGTCGCAGCAAGCAGAACTGGCTGACAGCCATCGAAGCGATGAGTCTGGCCGGCGCCGTACCGACCTGTACCGAATCGGTTCTGTTTCAGCTCTTGAAGGTTGCGGGTACTGATGAGTTTAAAAAGTTGTCAAAGCTGGTTCGTTAAGCGGTTTTCGAGTGTAGATGAGATAAAAAAACTCCGGGATTTTACTACTCCCGGAGTTTTTTTATGCAGAAAAGACATGATGCACAATTTCGGTATGGTGCTGGATACGAGCTAGTGATGGCAGATCGGATTTATAGGAGATAAAAGGGACGCCAGCCGCTTTGGCCGACTGCATATCGACCTCGCCGTCACCGATAAAGAGCGCTTCATGAGCTGCAATTCCGAAGTAGTCCAGAACCTTCAACAGCGGTTCAGGATGAGGTTTGGGGTGAGCAACCTGCGCCGCTGTCATAACGTATTTAAAGTACCCGGTCAGTCCAAAATCCTCAATTATCATTTCCATCGAAGACGCCCGATTAGTGCAAATAGCCAGTGCAGTATGCTCCCTCAATTGATCAAGAGCTTCGACAAAGCCATCCTCCATACGCATATAGGGCACCAGGTCCCGATAGTGGATAGTTTTTGCAAATCGCAAGGCTTCCTCTTTCCGCGAATCGTCTGCAAAAAAATAATCCATTACGTTGTTGAATGAGTAGGTATGTAGCACCCTCCGGGCGTCCAGGTTATTTCGATCAACAGCCGGTCGCCCCAGATATTCCATGACTCTGTTGTAAAAGACATAATTGGATTCCATAGAATCCAAAATTACTCCGTCACAATCATAAATGACGGCTTTGTAGCGACATTTCAGTTTACTCACGATCCGTCTCCCTGTCAGCAGACAGTCTGAGATGCTCTTCCCACTCAAGAGGAAGCAGGTATTTTTTGCGACTGTTACATTCCTTGCAGGCTGGTACAACATTGTTGCGGGAAGCTTTGCCACCTCGCGACAGCGGTACCAGATGATCCATGGTCAAATCCTCTGCTGCAAACTGTTCCGAACAGTAGTGACATCGTCCCAATGCCAGCCGACTTTGCCACCAGCGACTCCGGCGAAGTTCTCGTGATTTTTCCCGTTCCCGCTTAACGTCAGCTTCACTAACTTCAATAATAAAGTGATCCATTCTCTTAAAAACCTTTCTGTAAGAATACCGCCGGCACGATAGCCGATATTTTACGAATTTGGTAGCGGAAAAGCCGAGCAAGTTGCAGGTATGATCAAAATAATAGTTGAAATATTTTCGGTGGTGGGTTATAAAGCCAGTTCACAATGCGCTTGTAGCTCAGCTGGATAGAGCAACGGACTACGAATCCGTAGGTCGGGCGTTCGAATCGCTCCAGGCGCACCATAAAAAACAAGGGGTTACAGATCATCTGTAGCCTCTTTTTTTTGTATCTGATGTAGATTTTGATGTAGATGATCTATTTGTAGTATTCCGTTGCTACTATCTCAGCACAACAGATATGCCTACGGCATATTCT
>Ga0194037_1001579_pt1 | contig 16260 bp, 15 predicted proteins | sample JunL306m_MetaG_FD_148653 | JGI IMG/M metagenome (GOLD analysis project Ga0194037, IMG submission 148653) | Anoxic zone freshwater microbial communities from boreal shield lake in IISD Experimental Lakes Area, Ontario, Canada - Jun2016-L304-6m | ecosystem: Environmental > Aquatic > Freshwater >...
TTCTCTCCCCCATTGCCAGCCATAGCCTCAAGAGGTCGTGCAGCGTCGGTCGGGTACAGTCTCCGGCTGTCCGCCTGGTGGTCGACCGGGAACGGGAAATTCGCGCCTTCACCCCTACCCCCTACTGGATTCTGAGCATCCAGCTCTCCAAGGATGGGGCCGCCTTTACCGCCTACCACCTGAAGGGAAAATTTGAGCGGCGGGAGGACGCCGCGATCCTGTTCGCCGCCATCCGGGAGCAGAGCCACGCACTGACCGAGAAGGTCGACCGGAAAGAGGTGAAGCAATCCCCCAAGCCCCCTTTCACCACGGTGGACCTGCAGGCCGCGGCCGCGGCCCGGCTGAAGTTCACCCCGGAACAGACCATGAAGCTCGCCCAGGGACTGTTCGACCAGGGGCTGATTACCTATCACCGGACCGACTCGGTACGGATGGACGAGGCGTTCGTCGCCGAGATCCGGGAGTTCCTGGAGAAGACACTGGGGCGCCGGTATCTGCCGGCCAAGGCCAACGAGTTCAAATCGAAAAATTCCCAGGCCGAGGCTCACGAGGGAATCCGGCCGACCCACATGCACTCCGTTGCCGAGATCACGACCCGCATCGCCGCCGAGCGCCTCGGCGCCGACCATGCGCGGATTTACGACCTCATCTTTCGCCGGGCGGTGGCGAGCCAGATGGCGCCGGCCCGCTACTACGCCACGAATCTTCGGTTCGACGTGGCCGGGGAGAAGTTCAAGGCCACCGGACGGGCGCTCACCTTCGACGGCTTTCTCAAGGTGTATGCCGATGCCGGCGAGGAGAAGGATCGCGCGGGAGATGATGAAAAGACGCAGGAACTCCCGCCGCTGACCGTGGGGGAATTGGTTCCGAAAGATGGTGAAACCCTGGAAGAGAAAAAGACCAAGCCGCCGGGGCGGTACACCCTTGGCTCCCTGGTGAAGGAACTGGAGCGGTTGGGAATTGGTCGCCCCTCGACCTACGCGGCCATTACCCGTAACATCATCGACCGTGGGTACGTGAAGGAGGAGAAAGGGAAGGTGGCGCCCTTGCCGTCTGGGGAAACGCTCATCGACTATCTGAGGCAGCGCCACGCTTGGGTGATCGACTACGCCCTGACAGGCCGCATGGAAAGTTTTCTTGACCGGGTGGTGGAGAACCTGGAGAACTGGCAACGCTTCTGCAAGGGTGTTCATCAGAAGATGGGTTATGCAATCCCCCCCGCGCGCGGCGCCGGCGGCGGTCCCAGCGAGGCTCAGTTGCGCTACGCCCGGGATCTGGCCGCAAAGCGGCAATCAATCATCCCTCCGGAGATCCTGGAGTCCGGCAAGGCGCTTTCCTCCTGGATAGCCGGCGCGGTCGGGGCGGGGAAAGAGGCTTCCCAGTAAATTGATATCCGCCTTTAAGACTCTCCTTCAGCAAGACTATTGACAGGTATGGCGCTTGGCAGTATAGTTGACAAGATTTTACCGTATATCAAGGAGGAATTTCCGAATGAAAAAGAGAATGGCCGCATTGGTAACGGCTCTCCTGCTGACCGCGGCGGGAACAGCCATCGCCGAACAGAGGGCCGGCGCTTTAACGTTTTCGCCGTTCGCCGGCGGGTACACGTTTGACGGCAGACAACATCTGCTTACCGCACCGGTGGTGGGTCTACGGCTGGGGTACGACATCACGAAGAATTTTGGTGTTGAAGCGACAGGAAACTTTGCCTCCACAAAAGGCACTGGAACGCCCACGACAGGCTACTATACTAATCAGGGGCGAGCGTATCTCTATAATGTCCGCTTGGAAGGTCTGTACAATTTCATGTCGGACAAAAAATTTGTGCCGTTTGTCTCTCTGGGCGCCGGTATGTCATATATTCAAAACGACCAACCCGGCTTGCGCACCAACAATGACGCAACCGGGTTGATTGGCGTCGGCTTTAAGTATTTTATTGTCGATGATGTCGCCCTGCGCGCGGATTACCGCCAGATATTTTCACCGCACGCTGCCCCAGCCTTTGATGTCAGGAGCCACGAAAGCACAAAAAATGGTTACTGGCTGAACTATGAGTATACTCTCGGCCTTCAATTCCTCTTTGGCGGGAAGAAACCGTTGGTGGCGAAAGTCATCGAACCGACTCCCGAGCCTGCTCCCAAAACCGAGGAAATTGAAATTACCGAACCTCCTCCCGCGCCCTCGCCCACTCCGACTCCGGTTCCGGTTGACGGCAAGGTCGGCCCATGGTCCCCCTGGAGCGTATGCTCCGCTCCCTGCGGTGGCGGCACTAAAATCCGTACCCGGCCTGTCTTGACCAAGCCGGCTAACGGAGGCTCTCTACCGGCGCTGACTGAGCGCACCGGATGCAATTCCCAGGCATGCGTGGAAGAAGAAAAAATCAACCTGCTCATCGAATTTGATTTCAATAAGGCGGTCATCAAGAAGGAATTCTTTCCGAATGCCGACACCGTTGGCGCCTTTATGAAGAAAGACAGCAAGATGGTGATCTCGCTTGATGGCTGGACCGACAGCATCGGTCCCGACAAATACAACAAGACTCTCTCTCAGAGACGCGCCGATGCCGTCAAGTCCTATCTTGTCAACAAGCACAAGATTGATCCTGACCGTATCACCGCGATTGGCCACGGCAAGAGCTTCAAGTATGACAACAAAACCGAAGCCGGGCGCTACAAGAACCGCCGCGTTGAGATGGAGCAGAAGATAACGGTCGAAAAATCCACCCCGGCCGAAAAATAGATATGCAATCGGAACGGCCATGTCATGAAGGCATGGCCGTTCCGATCCCCGTGACATCGTACCTCCGGATGTCCCGGAAGAAACAAACAGGAGCGGTGTGTGATACATACTCTGTTGACAACCTTGGCTGTTATGGCGCTGCTTACCGCAAACTCTTATGCCGTGGATTGGATCATTGTCCCTGGCGCCAAGGTTGGCGGCGACATTATCTGCCTGGATCGAGACAACGTGGTCAACAAACAGGGAATTATCTCCGCCTGGATCAAGCGGATCAGCAAAGGCGGCAACTATACCAAAACCCTGCTCGCGTTTGACTGTGCGATGGGTAAGACCATGGTGGTTGAATCTGTTGAATTTGACAAGGCATCAAAAATGATCACGAAGGTTGACTATGAATCCATCTGGGAGATCAGTGCGCCTGAAACGCCTGCCACGGTTGCGGCCATGATGATCTGCAAGAAAGGTAAGAAATTCAATCCGGCGTTGATAAGTATGAAGCGGAATTCGTAATTGCTCACCACCCTCGTCGCCACCTCGCCTCTTCGCGCCCCTCCCATTCTGTATTTTATACGAGTTCGTCCAACTGGCTGAGCACAAAATTTTTGGCTCTCCCGGCAGGGGCAATAATGCCGTAGGCCATGGCTTCGCGGAGTTCCTCGGGGGTTGCGCCTGCCTCCTTCGCGACCGCGAAGTGTTTTTTCAGTCAGTCGGGGCAGCCGACGGCCACGGCGCAGCCGACCCGGATCAACTCACGGGTTTTTACATCGAGTACTTCGGCGTAGTCGTAATCGAACACCTTCATCTTGATATTCATGGCAAACCTCCTGTTTTGTTTCGTTCTTATTACCACAAACGAAGAGATAAAGGAACGGGTATCGTCATCCGCGGCGTATCGGGAATCAGGCAAAATCGGCAACCAGGCGGTTTGACTTGACACTTACGGCCCGAATCTCCTATACTGGAGACCCGGTTATCACTTCCCACAACTATAAGCACGAGCTGCGAGGAAGGAGAATTCATGAAACGTGCATTGCTTCTGGCGTGTGCCTGTCTGTTCCCCATGTCCGCCTTGGCCGTGGAACCCGCCCTCCCGACATTCTACGATACGACTGACTCGACCATTTCTCCGGTCACAACCACGGTAACCCTGGGGCGCTCGCCCCAGAAACTGGCTCAACTCTCCGCCGAAAGCCGCCTGGGTCAGGACCTTGGGCTCGAACCATCAGAACTCTTTGCCTTCGACGAACCCGACCCGCTGCACGACGCACAGGACCTTGAGCTGCAACTCCCCGATGAGGAACTCCCCACCTCCGATATCCCCCTGACGCTCAACAACAAGGTTGAGTACATGCTGAACTTTTTTCAGACCACCGGCAGGAGGTCCTTCGCCACTTGGCTCTCCCGTTCCGAACGCTACATTCCGATGATGAAAAAAGTGCTCAAGAAGGAAGGGCTTCCCGAGGATCTGGTCTACGTGGCGATGATTGAGAGCGGTTTTTCTCCCCATGCCTATTCCATCGCCAGCGCCGTGGGACCATGGCAATTCATCTCCGGCACCGGCAAGCGGTACGCGCTCCGAATAGATCCCTGGATCGATGAACGGCGAGATCCGCTTAAATCTTCTGTGGCCGCCGCTCTTTACCTCAAGGAACTCTACTCTTTGTTCAACAACGACTGGTACCTGGCAACCGCCGGCTACAACGCGGGGGAGAACAAGATTCTCCGGGCTATCAACCGGTACAATACCCGGGATTTCTGGCGGATCTCGCAGGGGCGCTATCTGAAGCGGGAGACCAAGGATTACGTCCCCAAGCTCCTCGCCGCCGCCATCATTGCCAAGGAACCGGCCAAGTACGGTTTTGCCGATGTGGCCTATCTTCCTCCTATCGAATTTGACACGGTGACTATCCGTTCCCGAACCGATCTGGAGCTGGTGGCAAACCTTTGCGATGTTCCACTTAAGACAATCCGCGACCTCAACCCTGAGCTCCGGCGTTGGTGTACCCCTCCTGACTACCCAGATTACCAGCTCAAGATCCCCAAGGGGAAAAAAGAGCAGTTTGAGACGGAGTATGCCCGGCTTTCCGAAGAGCAACGTTATGTGGAAAGAATGACGCGTATCCGTATTCGAGCGGCGAAAAAAGACACCCTTGCCTCAGTGGCGCGCCGTTACGGCACTACCCCCGAGGCATTGGCCGAATTGAACCGGATTCCGATGAGCAAGCGGATTGCCGGAAAAACCCTCACCGTCCCGGCGCCTTCGGCGCATCGCGATCTCTCCGTCACGGCGCCACGAAATACCTCGGCGCCGGTCGCCGCCGAAAATGGAATATTTAAAAAGTACTATACCATCCGGAAAGGGGACACCTTGACGTCGGTCTCTAAAAAATTCAATGTTTCCACCAGCATCCTCCAGACATGGAATAACCTGAAAGGTCGTTTTATCCTCATGCCGGGCAAGAAGATCGTTGTAGCCAAGTACATAGAGAAAAACGGCTCAATGGTCGCCGACGACGAACAGAGCTGATTTGTTATTCCACCATCGTTTCTTCTTTGTTTCAGAAAGGAATCCACTGCAATGTATACTCTCTCCATCTCCGGCGCCGCCGGTCTGATCGTTCTCCTTTTGCTGAAATTCGCAGCCAACCTCCCCCTCTGGGTGGCGTTTTTGGTGGGACTGCTCCTGTTCATGGGATGTTTTTATTTCATCTCCCGGCACATCATGAAGAAGGTGACGGCCATCATGGAGGCGGCCGCCAAGGACCTGCAGGCCAATCCGCCACGGATCGAGAAGGGGATCAAGACCCTCCAGTCGGCCATGAAGTACGGCCCTTGGCAGTTCTACGTCGCCGGCCAAATCAACGCCCAGATCGGCATGATTTACTATATGAAACGTGACTTTGCCAATGCTTTTCCCTACCTGGAAAAATCTTTTTTCAAAAACTGGATTGCCATGGCGATGCTGGGGATTTCCTACATGAAGCGACAAAAAAAGGAGAAGATGAAGGAGACCTTTGAAAAAGCGGCGCAGGCATCCCCCAAGGAAGGTCTGCTCTGGAATCTCTACGCCTACTGCCTTGCCGAGGGGGGAGATACCGAGCAGGCCCAGGCAGTGCTCAACAGAGGGCTGAAAAAGTTACCGGGAGATGAGAAGCTGCTCGCCAACCTGGAGGCTGTCGCCAACGGCAAGAAGATGAAGATGCGTGTCTACGGTGATCTCTGGTTTCAGTTCCACCTGGAAAGCGTCGGGGCGCTCCAGAAGCATCAGATGGAAGCCATGGGCGGGATGCGCCGCCGAATGGTGAGGAGCAAGGTACGCTGACCGACTCAACGTCTCTCTACCGTCTCGGCGTCGATCTGGGGGGGAGCAAGATCGAGGCGCTTCTTCTGGACCCGGAAGAGACGATCCTCCTGCGCCGGCGGACACCGTCACCGGCTCCGGAGGGGTACGACGCCGTTCTTGCCGCCCTCCACCGCGTTATCACCGAAACCGCATTACTAATCCCCTCCGAGAATTTGTACAGAGTCGGAATCGGCATCCCCGGTTCGATTAATCCCGCCACCCGCCTCGTCCAGAACGCCAACTCCACCTGTCTCATCGGCCGGCCGCTTAAACATGACCTGGAACAACTTCTCGACCGTCCGGTGGAAATCCGGAACGACGCCGACTGCTTTGCCTTGGCCGAGTGCCGACAGGGAGCGGGACAAGGGTACGCCGTGGTCTTTGGCGTCATCATGGGGACCGGTTGCGGCGGCGGGCTCTGCATCAACGGCGAGGCGCGGGAGGGCCCTCACCGAATCGCGGGAGAGTGGGGACATTTCTCGGTGGACCCGGCGGGCCTCCCCTGCTACTGCGGCAATCGGGGGTGCGTGGAGACGAAGATCAGTGGATCGGGAGTGGAACGGGCTTTTGCGGAGCGGTACGGCCGGCGTCTGGCGATGACGGAGATCGTGATCGGGGCGCGGCAAGGAGATGGAGAGTGCCGGGACGCTTTTGAGCGATTCCTGGATGATTTCGGTCGCTGTCTCGGCGGCCTGATCTCAATCATTGACCCTGACGCGGTGGTTCTCGGCGGCGGGCTTTCCGGCATCGACGAACTCTATACCGACGGCGTGGAGCGGGTTCGCCGGTATGCCTTTCACAACGGCCTCCGAACCCCGATCCTCCGGAATACCCACGGCGATTCGGCCGGGGTTTTCGGAGCGGCGTGGCTATGACAACAAACTCAGAAACCGTGTTGGGTTTTCCGCGAAGAGCGGAAAGTTGTCAGGGGTCAGAATGACGGGACGAGCGTCGGGAAAGTCTCTCCTGAACGCATCCAGACCTTTTGAGTTTTTATTACGGCCTGATTTTACTTCAATCGCATGGAGCCTCCCTTGATAGCGGTAGACAAAATCTACCTCGGCGTTTTTCTCCCGCCAGTAATAGAGTTCCCCTGGTAATTGCCGCAACTGGGCCCCTACCGCCAATTCAAAGACTCTTCCCCGTCGATCTGGCTCGTCAAGTACGTGCGGTCCGACAGTCATGGTGTAGAGCGCCGGACAAGAGATGATGATTTTGGGGCTGGATGCGCGGGTCAGCCACTCCTTGGCGGAATACTTATCCAGGGGATGAATCAGAAACGCGCCGGCGTACAGTTCGAGGTAATACTTGATAAGGCCGGTGTTCCCCTTATCCTGTAACTGCCCCAGGAGTTTGGTGTAACTTATCTCCTGGGCCGGATAGCGGCAGAGAATTTCAAACGCCTGACGGAACAGGGCGGGATTGCCAACCTTGCGATTCAGCAGAATATCCTTGCCGATGACTGCCTCAACGATGGCCTCTTTCAGATAGGCGTACCAGCGGTCATAATCATCCTCGTAGGGGACCGAGCCGGGATAGCCGCCGAACCGCAGAAAGCGATCAAGGTCATAGTTGAAGGCATCCTTCAGTTCGGAATACGTCCAGTGAAAGATTCGCGTCAGTTCAAAACGGCCGGCAAGGCTCTCCGTAAGTCCGCTCTGCAGTTGCAGGGAACTGGAACCGAGCGCGACCACCCGGAGCGAGCGGTCACTACGGTCCCACAGCCCCTTGAGGGTTTCGGACCAGTTGGGAATTTTCTGAATTTCATCAATGACCAGCAGCGCCCCTTCACCGAGTAAGCGGGCCTTTTGCCACTGTTCCAGGAGCCATGCACGGTCGGTCACCAGCAGGTCATCGGCATTGGCGTAGTGGTATGGCAAGGGATAGCGGGCAATGAGCTGCCTCATGCCGGTTGTCTTGCCCACTTGACGGGGGCCAATCAGTACCTGGATCAACGGCGCTTCACCCAGAAGACGTTGTTCCAGGCGCGCCACAAAAGGTCGTTCGTAGGGAAGGGACATGCGCGGCAGTATAGCTCAATTTGATAGAGCTATCTAGTAAAAATAATAGACCCGTCTGGTAATTTCAATACGTCCCCACCACCCTGACCTGTTCCCCATAGGGTGACAGTTTTAGCATCTCCTCCGCCAACCGGGTAATCTCGGCAACGAGACGCCGGTCCATCTTCTTGACCCAGCGCCGTGGAATCGCCTCTTCTCCATAATATGCCCCGGCCAGGGCGCCGATGATGGCTCCGGTGGTGTCGGCGTCCCCCCCCTGATTTACCGTCCCCACGAGGCAGCTCTCAAAATCCTTCCCCCGGAAAAAATGATGAAAGACCGTTTGCATGGTATCCACCACATAGCCGGTGGCCAGGCGGGGATAGGGATCAAACTTGAAGCACGGCTGTTCGCTCAAAAGTCCTTCCACTTCCCGACGGAGACGGCTCTTGGAATAATTTTTGAACGACATATGAACCAGTCTCCCCAACCAGACGCAGGCGGCGTCGGAAAGGGGGTGGTTGTGTGTAATACGGGCCTGGGCCACGGCATACCGGCTCAGAAGTTCATCGTCTCCCATGGTCAGGATTGCCACCGGGAGGAGCCTCATGACCGCGCCGTTGCCGGCGTCCCACGAGTTTAAGGGGGTCTCCAACTGTCCCTTGAGCATGAAGTCGCGGATGCCGCGACGACAGGTGTCACCCACGTCAATCGGTTTCGAGCGGAGCCATTGGCTGAACTGTTCGGCAATGGCGACAAGGTCCCACCCCTGGCGGTAGACGACGGCCCGGGCGATGCAAAGGGCCATATCCGTGTCGTCGGTGACCTGCCCGGATTTGAGCCGCAGCCAGCCGCCGCCGACAATCTCCTTGAGGATGCCGTACTTGGCCTTGATCTCGCCGGCGGTCATGAATTCCACCGGGGCGCCAAGGGCGTCGCCGATGGCCAGACCGAGAAAAGCGCCCCGTGCCCGATCCCTGACCTCTTCATAGTGGAGTGTGGAGAGCATGATGCGGTATATGCAGTATCCGTGCCTCTTTCCGCTGAGTCTCACGTAACAATGACTTTGTAGAGACAAGGCATGCCTTGTCTCTACGGTCTCGACCTCCCTCCCCCTAACATTGAGGTACGTGTTTTGCCGGAAATCACCTTCTATTGCTTAAATTACAGGCACGGATACCACAAATCATGCAATTCGTGACGGACGCGGTCCGGATACTACGGCAGGAGTGCTTGAAAAACAGCCTGTTAGCAGAATGGTTCTCTTGGCACGATTTCTGCCTTTACGATAGTGTCGCACAATTCCGGCGGACTAAGAGGAGGGACTCATGGCAACGGCATGCACCGACGGAAAGAAGATGCAGGGACACCCCTGCTTCGGCGGAAATCACCACAAAAACGGCAGAATACATCTGGCGGTCGCCCCTCGCTGCAACGTCAAATGCGGCTACTGCACACGCAAACATGACTGCGCCAACGAGTCGCGGCCCGGTGTCGCCAGCAAAATCATGACTCCTTACGAGGCGCTGGTAAAAGTCCGGACGGTCATGGCGAGTGAACTCCTGGGGCCGATCATCAAGGTTATCGGCATCGCCGGCCCCGGCGACCCCCTGGCCAACGAAGAGACTTTTGAGACTTTTCGGCTCATCGGCGACGAATTCCCGCACCTCATCAAGTGCCTGAGCACCAACGGTCTCCTCCTGCCGGAAAAGATCGACCTGCTCCGGGAGATCGGCCTTCACAGCCTCACCGTGACGATCAATGCCTTGTATCCGGAGATCGCCGGAAAAATCTATTCCTTCATCCGCTATCAGGGAAAAACGTATACCGGTATCGAAGCCGGGAGCATCATCATCGCCAACCAGCTCGAAGGGCTGAAACGGGCCGCCGCATACGGCATGACCATCAAGGTGAACACGGTGCTCATCCCCGGACTCAACGACCACCAGGTCCCACTCATCGCCGCCAGGATCAAGGAGTTGGGGGCCTTTGTCATGAACGTCATGCCGCTCATCCCCCAGGCTGATTTCGCCGACATGATCCCGCCGGAACCGGAGCTGCTGGAGACGATCCGTGCGGAAAACGAGAAAATCATCGGTCAGTTCAAGCACTGCCGGCAGTGCCGGGCCGATGCCGTGGGGCTTATCGGTCAGGATGTGACCACGGCGGTGGAGAACTGTTCCGTCAGTCAGCCGACTCTTTCGACGCTTGGATCGTGAGATGGAAACCGATCTGTTTCGGGATGAGGATACCGACGACTTCCTGCGTCTTGCCGCCGACGAGGGGTGGGTTTCCGATCAATGGGAGATAGAGTTTCTCCGGCGCGCCTCTCCCCAAGGATGCCTGGTCAAAAGAATTCTGGCATTTCCCATGGCCTTCGTGACGACGGTACGCTACGAGCGGAGCGGCTGGCTTGGCAATCTCCTGGTGCATCCGGCTCTGCGGCGGCGTGGGATTGGATCGAAGTTGCTGACGGAAGCCATCACCTCGCTGGAGCAGGCCGAGATAGAGACGCTCTGGCTCACCGCCTCACCCTCCGGAAAACCGCTCTACGAACAGCTCGGATTTCGTGGCATCGACCGGATCGACCGATGGCTGGGCGAAGATTTCGCAATCACTCCGCCGCCTAAGCGTCACGATCCGCCGGAGTGGCTGAAGGAGCTGGACGCCGCCGGGTGGGGTGACCGACGGGACTGCCTGATGACCGCCCTTGCCGAGGAGGGAGATACGCTCATCGGCCGGGACTCTTTTCTCATGACCAGAAGCCTGGGGGGAGTCCGGCAGATCGGCCCCTGGGGAGGAACCGCCGCCGAAGCGGCCGCGCTCTTTGAGCGATCCGTGGCGCTGGTCACGAATGGAGAGCGGATATGTCTGGACGTTCCCAAGGGAAACGAACTTGAAAGCTTTCTGGAACGCCGGGGGTTGAAAAAAATCGGCACTACGACGCTGATGTATCGCGGGGCGACACCTGCCTACCGGCCGGAACTGATCGGCGCCTGCGCCGGCATGGGGAGCATGGGATAAATTCGGCACGAAGGGAGTGGAGCGATGACAACCACGACGGATATCATCATTGACGACACCACCCTCCGGGACGGCGAGCAGACCGCCGGAGTGGTTTTTTCCCGGCGCGAGAAGCTCACCATTGCCCGGATGCTCGATTCCATCGGTGTCCGGGAGATCGAGTGCGGCATTCCGGCCATGGGCGCCGAGGAACAGGCCGGCATCAAGGCCCTGGTTGACTTGGGGCTCAACGCCCGGCTGATTACCTGGAACCGGGCGCTGGTCCCGGAGATCAAGGCCAGTATCGCCTGCGGCGTACAGGCGGTCGATATCTCGCTGTCGGTCTCTGATCAGATGATTGTCCACAAGCTTCGCACCGATCGGGCCGCGGTAAGGGAACAGCTCAAGGTGGCGCTCGGTTTTGCCAAGGAGTGCAATCTCTATGTCTCCGTCGGCGGGGAAGACGCCGGCCGGGCCGACCTGGATTTTATCGTCGATTTGATGAAAATCACCCGAGACATGGGAGGGGACCGGTTCCGTTTTTGCGATACCCTGGGGATGATGGATCCGTTTACCATGTACGACAAGGTCTCCTGTCTCCGCCGGGCGGTGCCGGAAGTAGATATCGAGGTCCATACCCACAACGATTTGGGGATGGCCACGGCCAACGCCATTGCCGGTATCAGGGCCGGCGCCCGTTTCGTCAACACCACAATCAACGGTCTGGGGGAACGGGCCGGCAACGCGGCGCTGGAAGAGGTGGTAATGGGGCTCAAGCATGCCCTCGGCATCGACATTGGTATTGACACGCACCGTTTTCGCGAGATGTCGCTTTTCGTGGCCAAGGCGTCGCAGCGTCCCCTGCCGGTTTCCAAGCCGGTGGTGGGGGAGCGGGCTTTTGCTCACGAAGCCGGCCTGCACGCCGACGGCGTCATCAAGGATCACCGCAACTATGAAGGATTCGACCCGGCGGAGGTGGGGCTTGAGCGGCAGATCATCGTCGGCAAGCATTCAGGAACCGGCGGACTGATCGAACGGTACCGTACCATGGGGATATCGCTTGGCCGCGCCCAGGCCACGGCGCTACTGGCAACAGCCCGGGCCATGGCCGGAAGGCGTAAGCGCGACCTCTCCAATGGTGAATTGATGGGGATTTACAATGCGTAGGGGCGCGATTCATCGCTCCCTGCTGACGAGGAGATCCGAAAATGTGTGATACCGGCGCGTTTATCTCGATCGAAGACGCGGCCCGGATGCTTAATACCACCGGGTTACGGATCCTGATGATGTTGAAGCACAATGAACTGAAAGGGAGGCTGGTCGGCGAGAGCTGGCAGGTAGACCAGGCGTCCCTGAACCTGTGCGGCAAGCCGAAGGCCGCCGACATTGTCAAGACGGGCGGCTGTGGCGGCTGCGGCGGCGGTTGTCGCTGACTTTACCCTCGTTCCCAAGGGCGATCACAAGGATCGCCCCTACAATCACGAGCCGGAACCAAACAGGATAACAACCATGAGCCGTGACTCTGACGTTATCCCCTGTATCCCCTTCATCCCTGTTAATAAAGGTTTTAAAAACCTAAGACCTGAATTTAACAGGGATGAAGGGGATATACAGGATAAAACCGTATCCAGGGAACAAGGTGAATTATGAACAGTTATCACGACTCCAGGGAAAACAAGCCCCGCATCTCCTTTCATGAGTTCTACGCCGACGACTTTACTCCCCGCGAGCATTATCGCCCTCTCTGGGATCATATCAGGGCCGCCGGTCAAAACTCTCTGGAGGTAAAGGCCCACGAGTCACAGCTTGCCCTCCAGACCGAGGGGGTCACGTTTACGGTCTACGGCGAGTCGGATGAGGGGATTGAGCGGATCTGGCCTTTCGATCTGCTCCCCCGGATCATAACGGCGCCGGAATGGGAAAAAATCGAAGCGGGGCTCAAGCAGCGGGTCCGGGCGCTCAATCTCTTTCTCAACGACCTCTATACCGAGCAGAAGATAATAAAAGACGGGGTGATCCCGCCGGAGCTGATCTATCTGGGGAAAGATTTTCGGCGGGAGATCATCGGCGTCACCCCGCCCCGGGGGATTTATACCCACATCAGCGGCATCGATCTGATCCGGGCCGAAGACGGCGAATACCTGATCCTGGAGGATAATCTCCGCACCCCGTCCGGCGTCTCGTACATGATCGAGAACCGGGTCATCGAACGCCGCATCATGCCGGAATTTTTCAACAAGTACCGGGTCAGGCGGGTTGAGCACTATCCGGCGCTCCTGCTGGAGGCTCTCCGCTCCCTCTCCCCCCGAGGGAAGGATACCGCCGAGGTAGTGGTGCTGACGCCGGGTATCTACAACTCCGCCTATTTCGAGCATACCTTTCTGGCCAAGGAGATGGGGGTGGAGCTGGCCGAAGGACGCGACCTGGTCACCATCAACGATATCGTCTACCTCAAGACCACCACCGGGCTCCAGCGGGTGGACGTGATCTATCGCCGGATCGACGACGATTTTCTGGACCCGCTTATCTTTCGCTCCGATTCCGTTCTCGGCGTCGCCGGGGTCATCAACGCCTGGCGGGCCGGGAACGTGGCGCTGGTAAACGCGCCGGGGAGCGGCATTGCCGATGACAAGGCGGTCTACCCTTATGTCCCAAGCATCATCAGCTACTACCTGGGGCAGCAGCCGATCCTGAAAAATGTTCCGACGTATCAGATGACCAACCAGAAAGAGCGGGAATATGTCTTTGACAACATGGAACGGATGGTGGTGAAGGCGGTGAGCGAGTCCGGCGGCTATGGGATGCTCATGGGGCCGTCATCCACGCCCCAGCTCCGGAAAGAGTTCATGGACCGGGTACTGGCGCACCCGCGCAACTACATCGCCCAACCGGTAGTCTACCTCTCCCGTCATATCTGCTACATGGACGGAGAGCTGGAGGCGCGCCACCTGGACCTTCGCCCCTTTGTCATCTACGGCGAGGATATTCAGGTGGTCCCCGGCGGACTGACCAGGGTAGCGCTGAGGAAAGGATCCCTGGTGGTGAACTCTTCCCAGGGTGGAGGCAGCAAGGATACGTGGGTCTTGTCGGAGTAGGAGGATAACCGATGCTCAGCCGCATTGCCGATTCAATGTACTGGATGTCCCGCTATCAGGAGCGGGTCGGGGAGACGGCCCGGCTCATGGAGATCAATCTCCTCTATCTCCTGGAAGCGGAAGAGGATATGCCCGAGGCGGACAAGTGGTTGCCGCTCCTGAAGATCTCATCGTCGGAGGATCTCTTTACGTCGCTCTACGGCGCGGAGGCCGCCGTGAACGCACCGCGAGTGCTCCAGTTCATCAGCGGCGAGCGGGGGAACGCCAACTCCATCCGCTCCTGTGTCCGACTTTTTCGCGAGAACGCCCGGGTGGCCCGTGACCGTATTTCCAAGGAGATGTGGGAGGCGGTCAACGAACTCTGGATGAGCGTCAACGATCGGCTGAAGGCTCCGCTGACTCCCGAAAAGGCCCGCCCGTTTTTCGTGCTGCTTCGCAACGAAATCTCCCGGTTCGACGGCATCACCGCCAACACCATGATGCGGGGAGAAGCCTACAGTTTCCACGAACTGGGAGAGTTCATGGAACGGGCCGATATGACCGCCCGGATCCTTGATGTCAAGTACCACATCATCCTCCCCGACCTATCCCTGGTCGGTTCGGCCCTGGACTACTACCAGTGGGCCGCGCTCCTCAAGTCGCTCTCCGGCTTCGAGACGTTCCGTCGCAAATACCACGCCGGGTTCAGGGCCCTGGACGTGGTGGAGTTCATCCTCTTTGAGCGGGATTTCCCCCGGTCGATCTTCTTTTCCGTGGCGACCATGGGACAAGCCCTGGAAACCATCGGCATGGAGAACAAGGAGCGGACCGCCGGCGCCTATGCCGCGCTCCGTGGAATGCTGGAGCATACCACGGCGGCCCAGGTGTTTGATTCAGGGCTCCACGAGTTCCTTGAAGAGTTTCTTACAAAGCTTGGAACCCTGCACACCGCCTTGGCGGAAGATTTCTTTCAGTAAGTCAGGGGGAGTTCCTTCATGCGCTACCACATCGAACACGAAACCATTCTGGAGTTTCCCCATGCCGTTCGCGAGCATCATACCGAGCTGCGCCTCACTCCTCGCGACGACCGGTATCAGAAGGTGCATCAGAGCAGGATCGAGACTGATCCCATGGGAGAAATGGGGCATTATGTCGACTATTTCGGCAATCATGTCGACTACTTCTGCGTGATTCCCCCCCATGCGCGCCTCGTCACCCGCCTCAGCGCCGACGTGGAGTCGCTCCGGGCGAACCCTTTTGATTTTGCTCCGCTCTCGCCGGGAGAGAGTAGGGAATGGTTACGAAAGGCGCTGAAGGAGGAGCCGTCACTGCACGACTATACGCTGCACCGGAGCAGCGTGACTCCGCCGATCATGAAGCTGACCGCAGAGCTTGACCGGGCACTGCCGCGACATACCTTGGAAACCCCGCTCATGGATTCCCTTTTTGCGCTCATGGAGTGGATTCCGTTGGTGCTGACCTATGAACCGGGAAGCACCGAAGTCCATACCGAACTGATCACCGCCATCAAGGCCGGGGCCGGGGTCTGTCAGGACTTTGCTAATCTCTTCATTTCCGTGGTCCGCTCCTGGGGGATTCCGGCTCGCTATGTCATGGGGTACCAGGCGCCGGAGTTGCTTGAAAAAGGAGGAAAAGCCGCCACCCACGCCTGGGCGGAGGCGCTGATTCCGGGGGGTGGGTGGATTGGCTTCGACGCCACTCATAACCTCCTGGCCAACGATCACTACATTCCGGTAGCCGTGGGGCGCGACTCTTACGACGCCGCTCCTCAGCGAGGGAGTTTTAAAGGGGACGAGGCCGGCAAGAAACCGGTGGTGAATATCACCATAACTGAACAGTAAAACCCGGCGCCGGGCGCTAGGCTCTGGGCGCGGGGAACGGATCACCCCCTCTTGTCATTCCGACGGGGTTTGAGCCGGAATCCCATAAACCCGTACAAATCCTCCCTCTCCCCTCAGTGGGAGAGGGCCGGGGTGAGGGGTGGTTTTGCGTCATCCATGCAAGCAAAGTGAAATAACGAAACAGGAAACAGATGCCATCCGCGACCGTTGAAACATTTTTCACCCTCCAGATGCCCTAC
>Ga0194037_1001580_pt1 | contig 16258 bp, 19 predicted proteins | sample JunL306m_MetaG_FD_148653 | JGI IMG/M metagenome (GOLD analysis project Ga0194037, IMG submission 148653) | Anoxic zone freshwater microbial communities from boreal shield lake in IISD Experimental Lakes Area, Ontario, Canada - Jun2016-L304-6m | ecosystem: Environmental > Aquatic > Freshwater >...
CTGGTTCTGAGCATCAAATCCGGTGGAATCTTCGCTTCTGATCTGCTCGATGCACGGTCTTGCTGGTGATTCTTGTTGTCCCACTCAGGTTCCAAGTTCAACTTCATCAGGTGGTCGATGACGTCATTGGGGATGAACCGGTCCCAACACTGAACCTGCGCTTGGTCGTTGCCGTAGAACAACCGAGCCGGTTCTGCTGCTGCCCTGTCACCGGAATACATGATCTGCAGGGCTCGGAGAATATTTCTGTACTCACTGGAAGACTCAATTGCCCGTTCAAGTCGAAACACCAGCCGGAACCGATGTTCCTGTTCAGTGTGACTGCACGTCGTATACAGAGCAGTTAAATGTTTTTGTGAGAACTCATGGGCAATAGCGTTGTCAATCTGGTTGGCTCCGTCGACATCAATCGACACAAGGTTGCTGCCAACAAAATTTTCTGTTTTTCGGACACCGTCCTTGAACCAGACGCTGTAAGCCATTCCTGACTTGATGACATCCAGCAAGAGGTCAACCGTCCCCGTGACTGGCTCCCAGCCGTTCGCAAAGGCATCGGTGTCTTTGCGGCTGTTTTTGTTAATTAACCTCTCGTTGTAAGAGAAGTACACCTCTGCACTGCTGTTCATCCAATCCCCTTGTCTGGTCGAGTCCTGTGACCGTTTAGCCGTGACTCTATGTGGGGTGTGGGATTGAATTGGACTCAGGAACACCCCACATAGGGTTCGTGCATCAGGTATTTAGCTCACTCTACCGGACGTGGATTCCGTCTTGACTAGATAGTCCTAGTGTTTACCCTAGCCTGAGGACCCTCCAATGCTGACTACCCCCAAAAACAAGACCGAATTGATTGACCAGTTAAAACGTGAAAAGGACTTCACAGTCCTTGCCGTTCACAACGGAACTGCCACCACCGTTGCCAAGGAAATAGCCAAGCTGGGCAGCAAAACAGTGTCTGTCACAGTGATTGCTGTTCGGTAGCCCTCTGGCTGCTGTTGAGCTTGTTAATCACGTCTCTGGCTTTAAGCGACACCTGAGCCTGTTCGATGTGGGCATAGCGCATAGTCGTCTCAATGTCAGCGTGACCAAGGATTTCCTTGACTTCATAGAGGTTCAAACCGTTCTGAATCAAACGGGTTGCGTGGGTGTGACGCAGGGTGTGGGCTGTGCATCCAGTGATTCCAGCCCTCTCAAACGCCTTCTTGAACGTCAAATTGACGTTGTTTCGAGCCAAGCCCTTCTTGTCGTTGAAAACAAACTGGTTGAGCGGGTTGGCACTTCGACGGCTCAGGATGTCAAAAACACGGTCTGTCATATACAAAACAGACTCATTGCGGACCTTGGGTCTCCACAGGGCAATCGTACGGTTGGTCAGATTGATGGCTGACCACTGCAAGGTGCAGATTTCACCGTGACGGGCACCTGTGTCCAAGAGCACGACGACCAAGTCATAGAAATCCTGCATCTGAGCCTTGAGGTACTCCCTGCGTTCCTCATAGGGAGCCATCCACTTGACGTCACGCTTGGGGTCAATGGCTATGAGCAAACGCTGTTCTTCAGCATCTGTCAGGTACCGCAAACGTCCCTTGGACAGCTTGATTTTTGGCATCTCGATGTCTGCCGTCTGATAGCCCATCCGTTTGACGTACTTGATGGTGCCACTGACCTGATTGAGCATGTGTTTGATCGACTGGTTGGCATATCCACGGTTTTGCAGTTCCAGACGCCAGTGTTCTATGTCTCGGGTGGCAATTTGGTGGATGAACTGGACACCTGACCAGAATTCAGCAGCACGGTTACAAGCCAGGGTGATGTACTTGTTGCTGGTCAGCTGCTTCTTGGAGTTGGCAAACATCTGAAATGCCTTGGCAGTATCCAAATGGGCTTTGAACCCTAGCTGCTGCTGTTCAATCAGTTGTTTGCGCCAGTTGGATTCCAGTTGTTCCGCAAGGAGCTTGTCAGAGGTCTTGGATGACTTGATATAGGTCTTGCCGTTGTACTGGAACTGGATGTACCAGTACTTGGAACCGTCACGCTTTGCGATAGCCATTTTGAAGGGGTGTGGTTGGTTGCTATGTGTCCACTTTCCCCTGAAATCCACCCTAGGACAACGGCAAATCAGGTTTTTACTGCCTGATTTTTAAGCCGTTTGAACTTGCGGCTGATGTTGTAAAAATACGTCGGGCTACCCTTGGGTGTGACACGGGCACCCTCAATGAATGCCCGTAGGACCACCTCCCGAGGTTCATCGACCAGCTCCTGAAAAATCACCCTTGCGGCAGCAGCCTTGCTGTTTTCTGAGGCAAGTGCTGCCTTGCCCAGAACAATGGCTTGTCGGTAGCGGGTGGGGTTGGTGGGTTCGATGACGGGTTTGACGGAAGTGGTGGTTTCTGACTGGTCAGGTTTGGTACTTGCCACGGTAGATGCTCCAGAGTGTGTTGATGGTTTCTAAGGCTTGGGGTGGTGATAAGCCCTCCAAGCCAGAGATGTCCTCAAAGCAGTCCAGCACCAGTTCTGTGAATTGCCTCTTGGTCAGACTGGTGCCGTGTTGGTCGAAGATGAACTTGACCAGTTCGACGGACTGACGTTTGGTGAGGTGTTCCACTGGGTGGTTATGTTCCGTATTGAGGTACGGTGGACCATCCCTTGGAATTGGTGAGAAGACAACAGGCTCAGATTCGGTTCCGGTGCTCACCAGCTAGGAAATTCAAGGGGAGTTGCTAGACTGTCCAAACAAAGGAAACATCGACATGAAAAGCTACTACAGAGTGATGCTCGGAAGAAATGGTCTCCAGAAAATTCGAGTCAATGTTCTTCGTCTCATGTCAACCTTAGCCATTGCATGGATCCCCTTAATGGCTAGTGCCGTCGACTGTGTAACTAAAGATACCAATCCGCCGCCGCCGGATGGGAGCGTCATTCAGTTCTTCGATGTCAAGGGAAAGTTGTCTCAAGTAGCCAAGGGTGGCTTCTATTTTTATAACTACAACCAAGATTCTGATAACGGCATCTACAGCATACACACGCTAGGTGAGGTAACCGTTGCCCTGCATAAGTCAAAGCCATTTTTGATCATGCTTTACAAGGGTAACGAAGCCCAATACGTGTACACCTGCTCACAGGTGATTAAGATCATCCGGGAGTAGTTTTTTTAAGACCTATCAATGTGACTTCATGTTCACTGATCCGGTGCTTTAATTTTCTTGATTCAGGTAGACCGTGTAGTGCTAATGAAAAACTTCGACCTGTTATCCACTGTTTTTTTCCGGAGGAAATTTAGAGTGGGGTAAGACTGGGGACACCCAATCCACCCCCAGTTTGTGTCAATCCACTGGACACACTCTGATGGTGATCACTGAGGATAGACACTGGATATTCGTTGCCAAATTGGAGGCTTTAGGAGGCATGCGCACTATCCATTGTGCTACGGCGAGGGGTGGGGCATTTTAGGGGCGGCGCTGCGCCGCAGTCGCCGGGGCCCGCAGCGCTACTTGGTCAGCAGCCGCATCGCCTCTTCCAGCCCTTTGAGGGTGAGTGGGTACATGCGCTGCTGCATGAGCTGCTGGATCACGCTGATGCTTTGGCGGTACTGCCACTTTGATCGCCAAAGAAGAACCTCACTTATCCAACTTCTTCAGTCCCCTATAGAATTTCACTGAACCGGTCAGAGAAGATGCACCCCCTGGACTACCGGGAAAAATTATCAAATCCTCAATGCCATCACCGTCAATGTCAGCCATCATTGACGTATGTTGCGTCGCTTGAACACCAGTCCGGAAACTCATAGTTTCCCCAACGGTAGTCCTTTTAAATGTTCCATTTTTTTGGTTCAAATAGATCAATGGGAATGCATTCGTATTTGAATCTCCCTGCCAAAGTGCATAACCAACTAAGTCATCGTATCCATCACCATTGACATCTCTGCAATCGAACTGATTGAATCCACCACCGTTGTTAGTAGTTAGTTCATTAATTATCACAGGATCAGATTGAGTAAGGATCCCATTGATAATGGAAGCACCTAGCCATTTCACACCCGGGGATATGCGACCTGTACTCATCATAGAGTCAGCGATTGGTTCGCCAGGAATGTAATTGGAGATCACATTCACAGGCAACATTAAAAGTACTGAGTAATCTGAGGTCGGACTAATTCGAATCTTGCATGAATTCGTAACTATTAACCCTCGGTTGGCAGCACCAATAACAGCATTACCACCCAAATTGATAATTGGAACAGTACTAAATCCACCTGTCCATCCCGTATACATCGAATACCCCAAAACTGGATAGCTTGAGTTGATTGTGCCGCCACTGGTCCACTTCCCATTGGCATCTTTGACAAAGGATTCGACAGCTGAACTCTCTCCTGCCTGAATTAATGCAGCAAAACCCGGATCGCCAGAAGCAGAGTAAATCGTAAATCCTTGAGCATTCGGGTGTGGAAAATCATTGTCTACAGCAGCAAAGGTAGTGCCATTGAACTTATATTTGTAGGTCCCTCCGTTCTGAGCGTTGGAAAAGTTGTATCCGCCCAAAGCGATAGATTTAGACCCGTCATTTTCGGTCAATATGCGTACGTTTTCCCATCCATCAGGATATGAAAAATGAATGATTTTGTACTTTCCAGTTTGTGCATTTGAGACAAGTGCTACTGGCTGAGCACCAACCAATGCATTGCTGTTTGTCTGTGTCGTTCGTCCACAGTCTTGAGTAACACCGCTTACAAAGTCTGTGATTCCATCACCATTAATGTCATCGACGGCAGTAACTGATGGGAATCCATTGAGAGAATTCACACCATCTAGCATGGATATTGTTACATCATTAAATTTGCCATTTTTATATTCAAATATGTATAACTTACCAAAACATGCTTGAGTCGGGTCTGGATTCGAAGCCCCTGCAGAAAAAATAATACCAGGATAACCACTGGGTAATTTCTTTATTGGAGTGGCAAACACAATGCCACCAATGTGTGTTGCATTAACGCTTACAGGGTCAGCTAATGCGTATATGTAACCTGGATCTGGGAATGCATTTGGCACTTCCACAAAATAAGGTTTGACGGTTGTCGTAACCGTCGCTTGCACTGTTGAAGTCTGGCTCCCAGTTCCACAAGTCAGTGTGAAAATATTACTGCCTAAAGCACTGACTGGAACTGATTGACTGCCCGATGTAGAAATTGAGTTGGACCATGCTCCACTTGAAATACAAGTAGTTGCATTTGTAGAAGACCAAGTCAGTGTGACGTTGTCCCCTTGATAGGTGTTTCCAGCAGAACTATTGATGTTTGCGGTAGGGAGTGGCGCAGCGATTTGACTAGTAGAGCCACCACCACCACCGCAAGCGTTCAATAGTGCAAGTGATAATAATAATAAATATTTTTCCATTTGTCTATTGGTTAGCTAATTAATTTATTGGGAGATTCACATTTCCCTTGCGAATCTCTATCAGCACACAAGCCGAAACTGGGGAATTCCCACTGTTCTTGCGAGGTTACAAGCCTAGTCTCGAGGCTTACAAAGCACCCAAACGAGGCTCAATCTGGTTTTTTGACTGGGATTGCTCCATCAGATTGGAAAGCGGCAGAGGAAATCTAGAGTGGGGTAAGACTGGGGACACCCAATCCACCCCCAGTTTGTGTCAATCCACTGGATACACTCTGATGGTGAGCACTGAGGATTAACACTGGATATTCTCTGCCAAATTGGAGGCTTTAGGAGGCATGCGCACTATCCATTGTGCTACGGCGAGGGACGGGGCATTTTAGGGGCGGCGCTGCGCCGCAGTCGCCGGGGCCCGCAGCGCTACTTGGTCAGCAGCCGCATCGCCTCTTCCAGCCCTTTGAGGGTGAGTGGGTACATGCGCTGCTGCATGAGCTGCTGGATCACGCTGATGCTTTGACGGTACTGCCACACGCCTTGCGGCTCGGGGTTGATCCAGGCGAACTTGGGAAAAGCGCTGGTCAGGCGTTGCAGCCAGTCGGCGCCGGGCTCCTCGTTGTTGTATTCCACGCTGCCGCCGGGCTGCAAAATCTCGTAGGGGCTCATGGTGGCGTCGCCCACAAAGATGAGTTTGTAGTCCTTGTTGTACTTGCGGATGATGTCCCAGGTGGCAAATTTTTCGGCAAAGCGGCGCCGGTTGTTCTTCCACATGAAGTCATAGACGCAGTTGTGGAAGTAATAAAACTCCAGGTGCTTGAACTCGGTTTTGGTCGCGCTAAACAGCTCTTCCACCCGCGCAATATGGTCGTCCATGGTGCCGCCCACGTCCATCAGCAGCAGCACTTTGACGTTGTTGTGCCGCTCCGGCCGCATCTTGATGTCCAGGTAGCCCGCATTGGCCGCTGTTTTGCTGATGGTTTCGTCCAGATCGAGCTCGTCCTCATGGCCTTCGCGGGCAAACTTGCGCAAGCGGCGCAGCGCCACCTTGATGTTGCGCGTGCCCAGTTCCTGGGTGTCGTCGTAGTCTTTGTAGGCGCGTTGGTCCCACACCTTGACCGCGCTGCGGTTGCGGCTCTTGTCTTGCCCGATGCGAATGCCCTGCGGGTTTTGGCCAAAGGCGCCAAAGGGCGAGGTGCCGCCGGTGCCGATCCATTGGCTGCCGCCTTCGTGGCGTTCTTTTTGCTCTTCGAAACGCTTTTTCAGCGTCTCCATCAGCTCGTCCCAGCCCATTTTTTCGATTTTGGCCAGTTCTTCGGGGCTGAGTTGCAACTCCAGGTTTTTGCGCAGCCACTCCAGCGGCACTTCTTTGGTGAAGTCGGCGATCATCTCCACGCCCTTGAAATAGGCGGCAAACGCGCGGTCAAATTTGTCGTAGTGCTTCTCGTCCTTCACCAGTGCGGCGCGGCTCAGGTAATAGAAGTCGTCAATCTTGTAGCCGCTGCTGAAGGCCTCGTCAAAGGTGTCGGTCTGCGAAGGCTCCGCGTTGGGGCCGACCACGCCTTTTTGCAGGGCTTCGAGCAGCGTCAAAAATTCTTTGACGGACACCGGCAGCTTGGCCGAGCGCAGGGTGTAGAAAAAATCGAGCAGCATGGTGGTGTGTTTCAGCGCGGTTTGTTCAGGCTATGCAGGAGTTGCGCTTTGACTTCAGGCCATTCGCCCGCGCGCAAGCTGTACATCACGGTGTCGCGGATGGTGCCGTCGCGGCGCAGAGCGTGGCCGCGCAAGATGCCGTCTTTGCGCGCACCCAGGCGCTCGATGGCCGCTTGCGACGCAAAGTTGAAGTTGTCCGTGCGCCAGCCCACCACATTGCAGCCCAAGGTCTCAAAGGCGTGGGTCATGAGCAGCAGCTTGGCGGTGCTGTTGACGTGGCTGCGCTGCGCGCTTTTGGCGTACCAGGTGTAGCCAATTTCCACCCGTTTTACGGCGGGCAGGATGTCGTGGTAGCTGCTGCTGCCCAGCACGCGACCGCTGGCCTCGTCCAGCACGCAAAAGGCGAAGCGGTGGCCCGCCTCGCGCATGGCCAGTGCGTCCTCAATGTATTTGCGCGTGTCTTGCGGCTCGGGCACCGAGGTAACGCGGATGTTCCACAGCGCGCCATCGGCCGCTGCGGCGCGCAGGCCGGCTTCGTGTTCCAGCGCCAGCGGCGCCAGGGTGACGCCGCGCAATGAGAGGGTGATGGGTTCTACAAAGGCCATGGGAGCTCGCTTTACTTTTTATTCTTTGTCACTGCGGCTGCGTTGCCAGCGCCGCGCCAGTTGCAGGCCCAGACCACCGCCCAAGCCCACCAGCAAAATCGCCACCGTGCTGGCCGTGCCATAGCCGGGGGCAAAAATGTCCATGCCCAGAAGCTTGCCGATCCAGTAGCCCGCCAGCGAGCCGCCCAGAAAGCCGATGGCGTCGGACAGGCCGACGGCAAAGAAGTCTATTTTTTTGGGTTCGGGCATATCAGCGGTTGTTGCGTTGCATGAACATCAGTTTTTCGAACAGACTCACATCCTGTTCGTTCTTGAGCAGCGCGCCCACCAATGGGGGGATGGCCATTTTTTCGTCCTTGGACTGCAGCGCCGACAAGGGAATGTCTTCGGCCAACAACAGCTTGAGCCAGTCCAGCAGCTCGCTGGTAGACGGCTTCTTCTTCAGGCCGGGCAGGTTGCGCACTTCATAAAAGGTCTTCATGGCAGCCGTGAGCAGCTCTTTTTTCAGGTCGGGGAAGTGCACGTCCACGATGCTTTGCATGGTGGCAGCTTCTGGGAACTTGATGTAGTGGAAGAAGCAGCGGCGCAAAAATGCGTCAGGCAGCTCTTTCTCGTTGTTAGAGGTGATGAACACCAGCGGGCGGTGCTTGGCGCGGATGAGTTCGCGCGTCTCGTAGCAATAAAACTCCATGCGGTCGATTTCGCGCAGCAAGTCATTGGGGAACTCGATGTCGGCCTTGTCAATCTCGTCAATTAGCAGCGCCACTGGGGTCTCGCTGGTAAAAGCCTGCCAGAGCACGCCTTTGACAATGTAGTTGTGGATGTTCTTGACCCGCTCGCCGCCGTCAATGTCGGACAGCTGCGAGTCGCGCAGGCGGCTCACGGCGTCGTATTCGTACAGGCCTTGTTGCGCCTTGGTGGTCGATTTGATGTGCCACTGCAGCAAAGGCAGGTTCAGTGCGGACGCCACCTCTTCGGCCAGCATGGTTTTGCCGGTGCCGGGTTCGCCCTTGACCAGCAAGGGCCGCTGCAGCGTGGCTGCGGCGTTGACCGAGAGCATCAGGTCCTGGGTGGCGATGTAGTTTTTTGTACCGTTGAATTTCATGGATGGGGCAATCGAACTGGACGAGGGTAGAAATCAAAAAATCAGCTGCAAAGACACCCAAGGGTGGCAGGCGACTGGGCAAAGGGCGGCGGCGCAAAATGCATCGGACTGGCCGATATAATCCGCGCAGCCAATTTATACCAATACCCTTTCGATTGTCTGCGCAAAATGAATCTATCGCTTCGCTCCCTGACCGCACTTCTTGTCGCTTCTGTGACGGTCCTTTCTGCCCAAGCCCAGGACATCAAGGGTGACGCCGCTGCCGGCCTCAAGAAAAACGCCATGTGCATCGGCTGCCACGGCATCGTTGGCTACCAGGCCAGCTTCCCCGAAATTTACAAAGTGCCCAAGATCTCGGGCCAAGGCGAGAAATACATCATCTCCGCCCTGAACGCCTACAAAAAAGGCGAGCGCAAACACCCCTCCATGCGCGGCATCGCAGCATCCTTGAGCGACCAGGACATGGCCGATCTGGCAGCGTTCTATTCCGCAAGCGGCGTGGACGCCAACGCCAAACCCCTGGAAAAAGCGGCTGACGGCTCAGCCAAAGCGGTCGAACTGGTTGCCAAAGGCGCTTGCAGCTCCTGCCACGGCGAGAGCCTGAGCAAGCCCATCGACCCGAGCTACCCCAAGCTTGCTGGCCAATACAGCGACTACCTGTTTGTCGCCCTGAAGTCTTACAAGACCGAAGGCAACCCGCAAGTCGGCCGTGGCAACGCGATCATGGGCGGCGTGGCCAAGCAGTTTTCCAATGCCGAACTGAAAGTTCTGGCCAATTACCTCGGCGGTTTGCCAGGCGAACTCAAGACGGTGCCTGAGAGCCGCTTCCGTTAAACGGACACGCGCTCCACAAAAAAACCGCCCTCGGGCGGTTTTTTTACGTCTGGTGCCGCTTAGTCGCGGGTTGCGTGCCGCTGCACGCAGGCGATATAGGCGTCCCCATCGGGCGGGCGGCCAGCGCGCTGGCTTTCCCACAGCATTTTGCCCAGGCATTCCATGGCGTCGTGGTGCGCGCTGTGCAGGGAATTGCGCTTGTGCGTGAGCAACTCCACCGCCTGGCGAATGCCGCGCGGCTGATCAATCGAGCTTTGCTCGCTGATGGACAAATGCATGGACAGGTGCAAAAAGGGGTTGCTGCGGCCCTCGCTGCCGTCGTAAACGGCGGCTACCGCCGCGTCGGCATCGCGCAAGTCGGCATGGTATTCAGGATGTTCGTCAATCCACTGGGCTGCGATGGTTTCCAGGGCTTCGAGCGGCTGGTTTGTACGGGCTTTTTCGTACACGGCGCAAAAATAGCGGCGAACGTCGGCTTGGGAAGGGTTGAACATGGCCAGAAGGTTACCATGGGGCTTTGCACCCATGACCGAAGCCTGGCCCCTGATTACCGACCCGTATTTCTATGCCGTATCGGTGCCCGCCGTCATTTTGCTGGGCATCAGCAAGAGTGGTTTTGGCGCTGGTTTTGGCTCGCTGGCCGTGCCCATGATGGCGCTGGCGGTCACCGTGCCCGAGGCGGCGGCTATTCTGATGCCAGTGCTTTTTGTGATGGACGTGCTGGGCATGGCGGCGTTCCGCAAGGACTTTGACATGGCGCTGCTGCGCCACATCCTGCCCTTTGGCGTGTTGGGCATTGTCATTGGCGCGCTGCTGTTCAAGCTCTTGCAGGCGCACACGGTGGCGGCGATTGTGGGCGGCTTTACCCTGTTGTTTCTGGCCCAGCGCCTGGCGTTTCCACCCAAAGCGGGCGACGCACCGCCGCCGCGCTGGGTGGGCGCCTTGCTGGCCACGACCTCGGGCTTTACCAGCTTTATTGCGCACGCGGGCGGGCCGCCCATCAACGCCTATGTCATCGGCCTGCGCCTGAGCCCCATCAAATTTACCGCCACCATGGCGTTTTTCTTCTTTGTGGTGAACCTGTGCAAGTGGATTCCCTACGCTTGGCTGGGGCTGCTGGACTTGCGCAATATGACGACCTCGCTGGTGCTCTTGCCACTGGCCCCCGTGGGGGTGTGGATCGGCGTGCGCCTGGCGCGCACCATCAGCCAGGTGCTGTTTTACCGGTTTTTGTATGCGGGCATGTTGCTCACGGGCGTCAAGCTGCTGTGGGACGGGCTGGCTTGAGGCGCGCACCCCGCCACCTGCGCGACGCAAGCGTGTCAGCGCCGGTCTGCCGCATTCCATAATGCACCCTAGTTTTTATCTGGAATTCAGGAGCACACCATGAGCCTTATCGTTGTCATCAACCCCAAAGGGGGCGCGGGCAAATCCACCCTGTCCACCAATATTGCCGGCTACCTGGCCTCGCAGGGCCACGCGGTGCGCTTAGGCGACGCCGACCCGCAGCAGTCGTCTAGCCTGTGGCTCAGCCTGCGCCCGGCCAGCGCCAACCCGATCACAGCCTGGCCGGTGGACCCCGAGGCCTTGGTCAAGCCGCCCAAGAGCGAGGGCCATGTGGTGCTTGACACGCCGGCTGGCCTGAGTGGCAGGGCGCTCAAGGACGTGCTCAAAATGGCCGACAAAGTGGTCGTGCCGCTGCAGGCCAGCATTTTTGACATGTACGCCACGCGCGGCTTTTTGGATACATTGGCCAAGAGCCGCCACGCCGAGCGCCTGGACGTGGGCATTGTGGGCATGCGGGTGGACGAACGCACCTTGGCGGCTGACCAGTTCCATGCCTTTGTCGAGTCCTTGGACCTGCCGCTGGCGGGCACCTTGCGCGACACGCAAAACTATGTGCATCTGGCCGTCAGCGGCCTGTCACTGTTTGACGTGGCGCCCAGCCGCATGGAGCGCGACTTGGCGCAGTGGGCCTCCATCTGCAAGTGGCTGTCACTGCCTGCCTGAAATTTTTTCATCTCCCCCATTTCGCCCAACTTTGAAGCGCACCCATGAAAACCATCAACAATTTGCAAGATCTTGTCGGCATGGTCGGCCAGCCCGTGGCCACCAGCGACTGGATTCTTGTCACCCAAGAGGCGGTCAACCAGTTTGCCGAGGCCACTGGCGATCACCAGTGGATTCACGTGGACGTGGAGCGTGCCAAGGCCGGCCCGTTTGGCGCGCCGATTGCGCATGGTTTTCTGACCTTGTCCTTGATTCCGAAGTTTTTTGACTCGGCCTTGCACATTGCCGATGTGCGCATGGGCGTGAACTATGGCTTGAACCGCGTGCGCTTTATCGGCCCCGTGCCCGTGGGCAGCCGCCTTCGCGCCAGCCTGACGCTGCTGAAAGCCGAACCCATTGAAAACCAGGGCCTGCAACTGACCTGGGAAGTGACCACCGAGCGCGAAGGCGCGGCCAAACCGGTCTGTATCGCCGAATCGATCGCCCGGCTTTACGCCTGATCCACGGCGCCAAAGCCGTTTTGGCGCCAGGCCTCAAACACCGTCACCGCCACCGCGTTAGACAAGTTGAGGCTGCGCTGACCGGCTTGCATCGGCAGTTTCAGGCTTTGGCCAGGGCCGAAGGCGACGCGCACGGTGTCCGAAATGCCCTTGGTTTCTGAGCCAAACACCAGCCAGTCGCCAGGCAAAAAAGCCACGTCATAGGGGCTGCGCGTGCCGCGCGTGGTCAGGGTGAACATGCGTTCGGGCGCCGGCATCGCTTGCTCCAGAAAAGCCTGCCAGTTGGCGTGGCGGCGCAGCGTGGCGTACTCGTGGTAATCCAGCCCGGCGCGGCGCATGTGCTTGTCATCCATGGAAAAGCCCAGCGGCTCGACCAAATGCAGGCTGCAGCCGGTATTGGCCGCCAAGCGGATGACGTTGCCCGTATTGGGCGGAATTTCGGGCTCAACCAGAACAATATGGAACATGGGGCGATTGTCGCTGCCCCATCCAATCGCACCCGCGATGGTTCAGGCGTCGCGCTCGGCGCGCGCAAACACCAGCGTCGTAATGTGCGCCGCTCCGGCTTGGCGCAGGCATGCGGCGGCTGCGGTCAGCGAGGCGCCGCTGGTCATCACGTCATCAACCAGCACCACGCGCTTGCCCGCGATTTTGGCCTGGTGCAAGGGGTCTACGGCAAACGCGTGCTGCACATTGGTCAGCCGCGCGGCGCGTGTGAGGCTGCTTTGGGCGGGCGTGTCGCGCACGCGCAACAGCACCTGCGCCCGTGTTTTGTCGGGCGCCAGGGCGCGCGCCAGCAGCAAAGCCTGGTTAAAGCCGCGTTCTTGCAGCCGCTGGCGCGACAGCGGCATGGGCAGCAGCACATCGGCGGCTTCCAGCGCCGGTTCTACCCAGGGCGCGCTGCGCATCAGCAGCGCCATGCTGCGCGCCCAGCCCGGGTGCTGCGCAAATTTGAACTCGACCACCAGTTTTGACCATGGGAAGGCGTAGGCCACCGCAGCCAGCGCCGCATCCGACTCCGGGGGCGCCGTGGCGCAGTCGCCGCAATAGTCTTGGCCCGTGGCTAAGTCCGGGGGCAAGGGCAGGGCGCAGCCCCGGCAGCGGGCGCAGGGTTGGGCAAAGAGTTGCACGCAGGCTTCGCACACCGGCTGGCTGGGCCAGGCGTGGCAAACCGCGCACTGGCTGGGCAGGCGGCGGACGAGTTGCAGGGGCCAAAGCCAGGACATGCAGCCAATATACTGCGCGCTCTGCGGGGCCCGTCGCCCCCGATCTGTGTCTTTATGCCTCCTTTGCCCCCTCAGCGCCCGCCCACTATTGACGCCCAAGCGGCAGCACGCTGGGCGCATCTGCCCGGGGTGGCCCCCAGCGCCCCGTCGGCCTGGTTGCACGAAGAAGTGGCCCGCCGCATGGAAGAGCGGCTGCAATGGATCGTCAAAAAGCCCGCCCACTGGCTGCATTGGGAGCCCTTGCGGGGCGCCTTGGACATTCACCCAGTGCTGGCCCAGCGCTACCCGCAGGCCCAATGCTTCGTTGCCCAAACCCCGCCCCAGGCGGCGCCTGCGGTGCGACGCGCCCTGGCCAAACCCTGGTGGGACGCCCGCCACTGGCGTGCGCCCGCCCTGCAATTTGACGCGCCTACGCAGCCCGTGGACATGCTGTGGGCCAATATGGCCTTGCACATGGCGGCAGACCCGCAAACCCTCATTGCCCACTGGCACCAGTTGCTTGCCACCGATGGCTTTGTCATGTTTTCCTGCTTTGGCCCGGACACGCTGCGCGAACTGCGCCAGATGTACTCCGCCATGGGCTGGCCAGAGCCCGCCCATGAATTCACCGATATGCACGATTGGGGCGACATGCTGGTCGAAGCCGGTTTTGCCGAACCGGTGATGGACATGGAGCGCATCACCCTGACGTTTTCCTCGCCGGCCCATTTGCTGGCCGAGTTGCGCGGTCTGGGACGCAATCTGCACCCGCAGCGTTTTGCGGGCCTGCGCGGACGCCATTGGCACACCGAGCTGCAGGCGCAAATCAACCAGCGCCTGCCTGATCCGGCGCAGCCTGGACGCCTGCGCCTGGGCTTTGAAATTATTTACGGCCACGCCTTCAAGCCCGCGCCGCGCATGGCGGTGCGCGCGCAAACCAGCGTGTCCTTGGACGACTTTCGCAGCGCCTTGCGCAGCAATGCCGCGCCTGGACCGAAAGACCGCACTTGATGCTGGCGACCGTGCTATTTCACCTCAGGGCGCAGGGGAATGGGCCATATACCTTGGGCTACAATCGCGGGCACTCGTTGGATCGGTTCCCCCTCGCAATCGGGTCGCACCGACCCTACTAACCATCGGCAAATTGCGTGAATTCCCGTAAATATCGATTTGGGACGGTTCAGGGCCAACGGGTGGAATGGTTGTTGCGGCAAAACTGCGCAATGAGCCCGGCCCAGGTTGGAATTTTTTACTTGTCCCTTAGCGCAATATCCTTGTGCATTGGCTTGTTTTTCTGGGTGATGGGTGCGACGCTGGTTTTGCTGTTTTCCGCGTTGGAAATGCTGGTGCTGGGAATTTGCTTCTTGTGTTTCGCAAGGCGCAGCCTGGACCGTGAGCGCATTTGCATCGACGGCGGTCAGGTAACGGTGGAATGCGAACTGGGCGGCGTGCTGCAACAAGTCGCATTTCAGCGGGAGTGGCTTAGGGTTGACGGGCCGCACCAGGCGCAGCCACTCATTGAGTTGCGCGGGCAGGGGCAGGTCATTGCGGTAGGGCGCTTTGTGCGACCGGAATGGCGATCAACACTGGCGGCAGAGATTAAGCGTGCCGTACGCACCCTTTGAGGTGCGGCGGAAAACGGCTTTTGTTACTGGGTTTGCATACTTTGAGGCATTGAAAGTGAATACGATGAAGAGCATTTGGAAAAATCTGGCTTCAATGTTGGCCACCGCCATCCTGTGGCTTGCCAGCGCCGGTATCAATTTGGCGCATGCCGTCAATGATTTGCCCGGCGGTCCCGCCGTCAACCAGCTGAATTTGTACCCCCCAGTCACCTCGGTGGCACGCGACCAGCAATGGCTGCACTGGTTCATGCTGATCTTGTGCGCAGTGATTTTTGTCGCCGTGTTCGCTGTCATGTTTTATTCCATCTGGAAGCACCGCAAGTCGGTGGGCCATAAGGCTGCCACCTTCCACGAATCGGTCACGGTCGAGATCATTTGGACCGTGGTTCCTTTCATCATCGTGATTCTGATGGCGTTGCCCGCCACCAAAGCAGTGGTGGCCATGAAGGACACGACCAACGCTGACCTGACCGTCAAGGTCACCGGCATGCAGTGGAAGTGGGGCTATGACTACATCAAAGGCGAAGGCGAAGGCATTGGCTTTGTCTCCACGATTGACGCCGCCCAGCGCGAAATGTCCAACAACGGTGGTCCGAAAAAGGGCGAAGACGTTGACAACTACCTGCTCAAGGTGGACAACCCGCTCGTGATCCCCGTGGACAAAAAAGTCCGCCTGATTACCACCGCCAATGACGTTATCCACGCGTTCTACGTGCCATCCTTCGGTATCCAGCAAGCGGCCATCCCCGGATTTGTGCGCGACACCTGGTTCCGTGCGGAAAAAATTGGCGATTACTACGGCCAATGCTCGCAACTGTGCGGCAAAGAACACTCCTACATGCCTATCCACGTGAAAGTGGTGTCGGCTGAAGACTACACAAAGTGGGTCGCAGGCGAACAAAAGAAATTGGCCGCATTGGCCGATGATCCGAGCAAAGTCTGGACTTTGGATGACATTTCCAAGCGCGGTGAAAAAGTCTATGCCCAGAACTGTGTGGCTTGCCACCAGGCCAACGGCAAAGGCGGCGGCGCAGTCAAGCCTCTGGACGGCGCCGCGGTGGTGCTTGACGCTGACAAGAGCAAGCAAATCATGGTTTTGCTGAATGGTCAGAACAACGGCACCATGCCTTCGTGGAAAGCCCTGAGCAACACCGACATCGCAGCGGTGATCAGCTTCTCCAAGAACCACTGGTCCAACAAGACCGGTCAGCTGGTGCAGCCCTCTGAAGTGGCTGCCCTGCGCAAGTAAGGCTATCGTGCCAACGCTTGCAGTATTGAATTAAGAGTAGTGAAAAGGAAGCCAGTATGAGCGCTGTTTTAGACCACCATGACCACGATCA
>Ga0194037_1001582_pt1 | contig 16256 bp, 3 predicted proteins | sample JunL306m_MetaG_FD_148653 | JGI IMG/M metagenome (GOLD analysis project Ga0194037, IMG submission 148653) | Anoxic zone freshwater microbial communities from boreal shield lake in IISD Experimental Lakes Area, Ontario, Canada - Jun2016-L304-6m | ecosystem: Environmental > Aquatic > Freshwater >...
GCTATATATATATTACCTGTTGCATCCACTGCCACACTCGAAGGATTGTTCAGTTTAGCAGCAGTAGCCACTGCACCATCGCCGCTGAAACCACCCAAAGATGAACTACCTGCCACAGTGGTGATTAGTCCATTATTATCTATCTTACGAATTCTGTTATCGAATTGATCTACCACAAACACATTACCCAAACCATCAATTGCCACAGCCGAGGGTGCATTCAGTCCTGCAGTCGTTGCCAAGACATTATCGCCAGTAAAAGCTTGTACTCCATTGCCAGCAATTGTATTGATAATTGCAGCTGAGGAATATAATGTTAGACTATTACTCTTTGCGGTTTGAACGGTTGCACAAGAGGCATTACTTGTCAAAACCACCCGAACGCTATCGCTCGTCTTAATAGTAGCATCGGTATAAGTGGTACCGCTTGTACCTACATTCACACTATTCTTTACCCATTGATAGCTTGGTAAAGTACCCCCATTTACAGGAGTAGCGGTGAAAGTGATGCTCGTATTTGGAGTGATACTAGTTGCAGATGCAACTATTGCTATAGAAGGTGTTACAGAAGTACAATAGGTAAATCCTGCCAATGAGGTGGTACCATATGTAGTCGTAACACTTACACTACCACTTGTTCCTGCACCAACAACTGCAGTAATAGTACTGTCATTTACAACTGTATAGCTTGTGGCAGGGGTGCCTCCAAAGCTCATTGCAGATGCACCTGTGAACTTAGTACCCTTGATGGTTATTGTTGTACCTGTAGAGGCTGTGGTTGGGGTGAAGGAGGTGATAGTAGGATTTAATGATAACACCGTGGTTAAACTTATTTTTGCTGTAGCACTACCACTTGTATTAATAGCAGTAACTGTATAGTTTTTGGAAGAAATAGCTACCGTTGGAGTGCCACTTATGATACTTGTATTCGGATCAAAGCTTAAACCTGTTGGTAAACTAGGATTTACAGTATAACCTAAAGTTATTTTACGTATCACATCATTACCTCCATCTGCCACATACATATTGCCCAAAGCATCTACAGCTACACCATTGGGACTATAAAATCTTGTAACAGCCCCCATTCCATCAACATAACCACCCCCTAGAATTCCTGCCAAAGTGCTGACAACTCCCAAAGGGCTCACCTTTCGTAACCTTGTATAATCAGTTACAAATACATTTCCAAGGGTATCAACGGCTACACGTGTAGGATGATAAAAACTTGCAGCACTAGCAGCACCATCGGCTGAACCATAACTTCCGCTACCTGCCAAAGTAGTGACAACACCTAAAGGACTAATCCTGCGTATTTTATTACTATTATAATCTGCTACATATACATTTCCATTCGCATCAACAGCAACACCGTTTGGACTGTTGAAACTTGCAGCACTACCAGTACCATCTGTAGAACCAGCAGTTCCACTACCCGCCAAAGTGCTAACAACACCTATAGGACTAACCTTGCGTATTTTATTATTGTATTTGTCCGCAACATACACATTACCATTCGCATCAACAGCTACACTAGTAACACCATAAAAACTTGCAGCAATACCAATACTATCGACCGAACCGTTAATTCCGCTACCCGCCAACGTACTAACCACACCTATAGGACTTATTTTACGGACTTTATTATTTGACATATCCGCCACATATACATTACCATTCGCATCAACAGCTACATCACTAGGAAATTTAAAACTTGCATTAATCCCTGCACTATCAGCCGAACCAGCACTACCACTACCCGCCAAAGTGCTAACAACACCTGAAGGGCTAACCTTGCGTATTTTATTGTTGTACATATCCGCGACATAAACATTACCTGAGGCATCTAGTGCTACGCCACTTGGATTTCGGAAACTTGCTACACTTCCTGCTCCATCGATTGCACTTCCATTACTTCCTGCTACAGTGGTTACTACACTTGAAGAAGTCACTTTGCGTATAAATGATCCATCTCCTACATATAAATTCCCACCTGGATCAATGGCAATATAAGTTGGACTAGAGAAACTTGCCATACTACCAATACCATCAACTGAACCATATTTACCGCTTCCTGCAAAAGTATTTGATCCTGAAGGTTGCAATGCCGTACGTATTACATTTTGACCTAAATCAGATACATACACAAACGTGCCCGTTGCATCGACGGCTATACCAGATGATAGATATGAAGTAGAATAATAAGGATATCCTACAATCGATTTATCACATACAGTACTTGACCAAGTACTTACAATACCTAAAGGACTCACTTTTCGTATGATATTGGAAATCGGTTCCACCACAAATACATTACCCGTAGCGTCAACTGCTACACCACTTGGATCTCCAAAACTTGCAGAACTACCCACCCCATCAGTCGAACCACTACATCCGCTACCCGCTAATGTACTCACAACACCTAAAGGACTTACCTTACGTATCTTGTAATTACCTTTATCGGCCACATATAAATTACTCGAAGCATCAACTGCTAATCCAGATGGATTATTGAAACTAGCAGAACTACCTGTTCCATCTGTTGAACCTGAGTATACACTTCCAGCCAAAGTAGTTACAAACCCGGAAGAAGTAACTTTGCGTATCCTGTTTCCATCGGTTACATATAAGTTGCCTGATGCATCAACGACTATTCCTGTTAGATTATAGAAACTAGCTCCATTACCAACACCATCGGCAAAACCAGAACTGACTCCTCCGGCAAGTGTACTAACTGCTCCTGTTGGACTGATTTTACGAATTAATGGATAAGATGATCCCCCTGCCACATAAATATTACCATTAGCATCTACTGCTAAACAACTTATATTTAATTGTGTTGAAAGTGCAGATCCATCATAGATTGGACCTTTTCCAGCAAAAGTAGAAACTAACCCATTTGTTACTAAACCACCTGAGTTAATGGCTGTGATTGGGCTAATGGCATTACCAATTGGCAAACTGTAGGAGCTATTTGAAAAACTTATGCTTGGTGGAGTTAAATAGACAAACCCTGCCAAACTAGCGGTACCCTGTGTATTGGTTACATTCACATTTCCGCTTACAGCATTATCTGGAACAATTGCTGTAATAGTGGTCGAACTAACAACAGTAAACGAAGTGGCTGTTATACCCCCAAAATTAACCGAAGTAACACCTGTAAAATTTGTTCCTGTTAACGTTATGGTGGCACCCACATTTGTGGAAGAAGGTTCAATGGTATTAAGAGTAGGACTAAGAACAGTTGTTAAACTAAACATGGTCGAAAAACTACCCGCTGCATTTACTGCAGTAACTGTATAATTTGTAGTAGGTGTAGAGACCGTTGGCATTCCACTAATTGTACCAGTAGATGCGTCTATAATCAACCCACTGGGTAAACTTGGGCTAATATAATAGCCCAAAATGGAAATTGTTCTTATCAAGTTATTATTATAATCCGCTACATATAACTTACCTGTAGCATCAACAGCTACGCCACTTGGAGAATTGAAACTTGACAAACTTCCTGTACTATCTATAGAACCTGTACTGCTATTACCAACAACTGTACTTACATAACCTGATACGCTGAGTTTACGTATTTTGTTGTAATCCGCCACATACAGATTACCAGTTGCATCTAATGCGACGGCAATTGGGTTATTAAAACTTGCTGCATTCCCAAAACCATCATTATAGCCATTACAACTATTACCAGCACCAGCCAATGTACTTACAACGCCAGAAGGGCTGACCATCCGTATCTTGTAGTTTCCTGCATCCGCAACATAAATGTTACCAGCAGCATCAACTGCTACTCCACTTGGACCTTTGAATCTTGCCGCAGTCCCAGAACCATCAACCGAACCTGAACTTACACTTCCGGCTAAGGTACTGACTACACCAGTAGGAGTAATCTTGCGTATATTGTTATTGCCATAATCTGCTACATATACATTACCAATAGCATCCACAGCTAAGCCTTTTGGACTAGAAAATTTTGCTACACTACCAATACCATCAGTAGAGCCTGAAGTTGTGCTGCCAGCCAGCGTAGTTACAACCCCAGAAGGACTAATCTTTCGTATTTTCTTATTATTGTCTGACACATATACATTGCCATTGACATCTACTGCTATGCCTGTAGGACCAGAAAAACTTGCCAAACTTCCAACACCATCGGCAGAACCAGCAATGCCACTTCCTGCAAGGGTGCTTACAATTCCTGTAGGACTAACCTTACGTATTAGATTATTCGCAATATCTGCTACATATACATTACCACCTGCATCGATTGCTACTCCTTTGGGATTGGAGAAACTCGCAATATTTGCATTACCATCAGTAGCACCTTTCCAAATACTACCTGCCAAAGTACTGACGATACCTGAAGGGCTAACCATGCGTACCTTATTGTTTCCAGCATCCGCAACGTACACATTACCAGAAACACCAACAGACACGCCCATCGGACTGTAGAAACTTGCCGAACTCACCGTTCCATCCAAAGCACCGCTACTGCCACTTCCTGCTAAAGTACTCACAACGCCTAATGGACTGATTATTCGTATTAGGTTATTGTTTGCCTCAGCAACATATACATTTCCAGTGGCATCAACGCTTATACCATTTGGGTAATTGAAACTTGCAGCAGTTCCAACACCATTTATTGAACCCACAATACCACTACCTGCCAAGGTGCTCACAACACCTAAAGGGCTGACTTTGCGTATTTTGTGATTATTATAATCTGCCACATACACATTGCCAGCGGCATCTACAGCAATTCCTTTTGGATAATTAAAACTTGCTGCAGTTCCAACACTATCAGTGGAGCCAACCGCTCCACTTCCTGCCAAAGTACTTACAACCCCTAAAGAGGTAATTTTCCGTATTTTCTGGCTACCATAATCTGCGACATATACATTACTGGCAGCATCAACTACCACTCCCGTCGGACTACTGAAACTTGCCAAAGTGCCCGTGCCATCTACAGAACCCGAACTACCACTACCAGCCAAAGTGCTAACAACTCCAGTAGGACTTACCATGCGAATTTTATTGTTGCCAAAATCTGCCACATATACATTTCCGATTGCATCTACTGCTACTCCTAATGGATTATTGAAACTAGCTGCAGTTCCTGTACCATCTGAAGAACCAGAAGTACCACTTCCCGCCAAGGTACTGACCACTCCTTGAGGGCTAACCTTTCGTATTTTATTATTACTACGATCCGCGACATACACATTACCATAAGCATCAACTGCCACATTAGATGGTGAATTAAATGTTGCATAAATTCCTATTCCATCAAGAGCAGGTCTTTTTCCAGCTAATGTGGATACTTGGCCATAATTCATCACCCCACCTGTATTAGTTGGAGTAATAGAACCGATGTAACTACCTACAGAAAGAGAATAGGAACTAAAAGGATAGCCAATGATTGGTGATGACAAATAACTAAACCCTGCCAAACTTGTATTCCCCCCATTTGTGGTAACATTTACATTGCCACTTGTTCCTGTACCAACAATTGCAGTAATCGTGCTATCATTTACAACAATAAAACTTGTTGCAGAAGTAACACCAAAACTTATTGCAGATGCACCTGTAAATTTTGTTCCCTTAATAATAACAGTTGCTCCAGTACTAGCTGCTGTGGGTGAAAATGAAGAGATTGAAGGAGGAGGCAAAAATACAAAACCTGTTTTTGTTGAAGACCCACCACCTGTTGTCACGCTTACATTTCCGCTTGTACCTGTACCAACAATTGCAGTAATAGAGGTTGCACTCACTACTGTAAATGATGTTGCAGCGGTGCCACCAAAACTAACTGATGTTACGTTAGTAAAGTTTATTCCTGAAATGGTTATGACAGTTCCATTATTTGCTGTTGTAGGAGTACATGAAGTAATTATAGGAGGGGCTAAAAAACTAAACCCTGACAAGCTACCTGTTCCACCAATAGTTGTTACACTCACATTTCCACTCGTACCCGCACTAACAATTGCAGTAATTATACTATCATTTACTACAGAAAAACTTGTAGCAACCGTTCCACCAAAGCTAACGACTGTAGTACCTAAAAAATATTTACCTTTTACAATTACTGTTGAACCATTAGGAGCAGTCGTTGGAGTAAAGGATGTGATAATAGGTAAAGAATTTTGCGTTGCAATGCTGACAGTTGTACTACTACTACCACTTTTGTTAGTCGCTAATATTGTATAAGTAGTGGCTTGTGTAGCAATAGTAGGTATACCACTGATGATACCGGTACTACTATCAAAGCTTAAACCAGCAGGTAAACTTGGAGAAATACTATAACCATAACCAAGACTTATTTTTCGAACTTGGTAAGTTCCAAGTTCTAATACAAAAAGGTTACCTGAGGTATCTAATGCTAATGAATAAGGCTGATCAAAACTAGCTACATTACCCAATCCATTTGTTGAACCCAATGTGCCAGTACCCGCTAATGTGGAGGTATTGCCCGCAGCATCTACTTTTATTATTTTATTCTTACCCCAATCTGCTACGTATAAATTGCTCAATATATCGCAAGCTAAACCAACGGGTCTAATAAAACTTGCAGCTAATGTACTTACTACTCCACTTGCACTAACTTTTCGGACAGTGTAAGAGTTCCACTGACAAACTACATACACATTCCCTGAAATATCTACTGCAATACCTGTAGGATTATTGAAAGATGCAATTGTACCTGCTCCATCTGTTGAACCTGCCACACCACTACCTGCCAAAGTTGTTACTACGCCAGCTGGCGTAATTTTACGTATCTTATTATTGTAGGTATCTGCCACATATACATTACCCAATGCATCTGCTGCTACACCAACAGGTCTATTGAATGTAGCGGAAGTACCCGTTCCATTTAAGCCCCCATTAGATCCGCTACCGGCAAGCGTAGTAACGACACCACTTGGGCTAACTTTTCTGATTTTGTTATTTGAAAAATCTGCAACATAAAGATTTCCAGCAGCATCTATTGTCACTCCAATTGGGTAATTAAATCTCGCTGTACCGCTAGGTCCTCCTGACCCATCAACATTGCCTGAGGTATAATTACCCGCTAACAAACTCCAGGTACCTGTACTAGTTTTCGTTCTAATGGAATTTTCATAGCTATCTCCAATATATACACTTCCAGATTTATCGACGGCGATTCCATTCATTGGTCCATTCAAATCTCCATAAGGAGAAGTAAAATCTCCATCAAAGCCTGTTGTTATAAAAGTAGTTACTCCTACCTGACCATTGCCAGTTACTGCACTACCAGTATTGGTTGGGGGTAGGGATGTAATGGTAGTACCGACTGTAAATATTTTTGCGCCAGCTGAATAGCTAATTGAAGGTGGAATTACAAACGTAAACCCTGCTAAACTACCTATACCACCACTTGTGGTAACATTAATGTTTCCACTCGTTCCTGATCCAACTACTGCTGTGATTGTACTATCATTTACAACAGTAGAGCTAGTGGCAGCCGAACCACCGATAGTAACTACGGTTGTACTAGTGAACTTAGTCCCATTAATTGTAATTGTTGTACCAGTTGATGCGGTAGTGGGGGTGAAGGAAGTAATAGAGGGAAGAGCGGCAGTAGTATAGATAAAGCCAGACTTAGTTACAGTACCCCCACTAGTGGTTATGCTAATGTTACCACTTGTGCCTGTGCCTACAATAGCTGTAACAGTACTGTCATTAACTACAGTATAGCTAGTAGCAGCTGTTCCACCGAAGTTTACCGATGTTGCACCTGTCAAGTTTGTTCCAGTTATTGTTACTGTAGAACCTGCACTTGTCGAGGTAGGATTGAAGAACATTACAGTAGGCTGAATTACTATGTTAGATACTTTTCTAACACGGGAAATCCCTTGATCTACTATGTATAAGTTGCTAGCAGCATCTACCGACACTCCAATAGGATAATATAAACTTCCGGCAGTAGCCAGCCCACCATCCCCACTAAACCCAACAATGCTATCACCTGCGATAGTACTAATAACACCAGCGGAATTAACTTTTCTAATCCGGCTATTGCTATAATCTGCTATATACAAGTTTCCGGCTGAATCTACAGAAACACTCCACGGAGTATGTAAACTAGCATTAACAGCGGCACCGCCATCTCCACTAAATCCTGCAATCCCATTACCTGCTATTGTAGTTATTATGCCTTGTGTATTAACTTTTCTGATACGGTTATTAGCTTGTTCAGCAATATAGAGATTGCCAATTGCATCTACTGCTATACCTGATGGATTATATAGTTTTGCAGATGTTGCTGCCCCGCCATCACCACTAAACCCTCCAATACCATTACCCGCAACAGTGCTGATAATACCAGAAGTACTTACTTTTCTAATACGATAACTCTGTGTTTCTGCTATGTAAATATTACCTGCTGCATCTATTGCAATGTTTTCGGGATTATATAAACTAGCAGATATAGCCATTCCTCCATCTCCACTAAAACCACTTACTCCATTTCCAGCTATAGTACTTATTATCCCCGCCTTACTAACTTTTCTAATTCGGCTATTGGAGTATTCGGCTATATAAAGATTGCCAGCAGTATCAAGAGCTAACCCCATAGGATTATTCAAACTAGCAGATGTTGCCAAGCCACCATCTCCACTAAAACCACTTACTCCATTTCCAGCTATAGTACTTATTATACCCGCCTTACTAACTTTTCTAATTCGGTTATTGGAGTGATCGGCTATATAGAGGTTACCAGCACTATCCATAATAGTTGAGCGAGGATCAGACAACATTGCATTAGTAGCTAAGCCACCATCTCCGCAAAAATTGACAGAACCTACACCCGCCACCGTATTTACAATACCTGTCTTATTTATCTTTCTAATTCTTGAATTTAGATTATCAGCTACATAAACATTACCTACAGTATCAATTGCCACACTTGTTGGAGAATTAAAAGTGGCAGCAGTAGCCAAACCGCCATCTCCGCTAAACCCATTTGTACTACTACCTGCTATAGTGCTAATAATTCCTGTTGCAATACTTACTTTGCGAATACGATTGTTACCGTTGTCAGCTATATACAAGTTTCCAACAACATCAACTGCTATACCTGTAGGATAATAGAAAGCTGCAGCTGTAGCTAACCCTCCGTCCCCACTAAATCCCCTTGTCCCATTTCCTGCTACAGTACTAATAATGCCAGAACTATTTACTTTCCTAACACGGCCAACTTGATCTAGAATATATAAATTACTACCAGTATCAATGGTTATAGCATAGGGCGACCCTAAACCTGCTGCACTAGCCAAGCCTCCATCTCCGCTAAAGCCACTACTACCTGTTCCTGCTACAGTACTGATAATACCCGTAGTGCTTACTTTTCTGACACGATAATTATTAGCATCAACTATATATAGGTTACCTAATGCGTCAATAGTAATGCTACGGGGGAAACTCAAGCTAGCAGACGTAGCCAAGCCACCATCTCCACTAAAAGTAGCAATTCCATTTCCGGCGACTGTACTTATAATACCTGAAGTGCTAACTTTTCTAATCCTATTATTTCCTCCATCTACTACATATAAATTTCCTTGCAAATCAACCGCCACTGCACTTGCAACATGAAAAGTTGCATTTATAGCTAAACCGCCATCACCACTAAATCCAACAGTATCTTTCCCAGCTACAGTGCTTATAATTCCTGTTGTAGTTATCTTTCGAACCCGATAATAATCTGCGACATACTGATTACCTGCTACATCAACCACAATTCCCTGTGCGGAATTTAATCGTGCTACATTTGCTGTACCTCCATCACCATTTCCGCCACCAGCATAAGTAGAAATAATTTGTGCTTTTAGAGTGCCTAACCCAAGGCCGCAAACAATAATAATAAAGGCTACTGCCTTGGCAAATCTGTGTAATAAGCGATTCATAAACGGTTGTTTTGTGCCTTCTATATACGGTTCTAGCATTCCGTAGTTATTTTTATTATAGTGTAACTAAACTTATACTTTGTGTCCTTTACCGAATGAGTGTTTGGAAGGGTGCTTGACAAGAATGTTCCCTCTGCCAAAACTACTGCTAAAAGAAAGCACTATTGCTGAATTACTTCCGTCTGCAAGCACTTTCCTAAACACTAATGAAAGCTGCTGTTTGGGTCTCCGAATGCTTTGTATACCGTTAGTTAGTGTTTGTCTAGATGAAAAACCTTCATAGGATTGTAAAGCCTATGAAGGTTTTTGAAACTTAGTATTTAATAAACTGTTTTTGAAGTAGAGTTTCCCCATTTACTACAACCATGTAACTACCTTTTGCAAGGTTGTCAACTGTTATGGTAAAGCTGTTGTTGCCTACATTTAGCTGAACTTGTTGTTGCTTCAATACTTTACCTAGCTGATCGAGGATTTTCACAGTCACACTTTCTGCTTTGGTGCGGGATACTTGTAAGTGCAACTCAGCCTCTACTGGGTTAGGGAAAATTGTAAAACCCTTTTCATTTGTAGCCCCTATTTTCACAATGGAACTATAAGAAAAGCTACCATCTTTGTCTATCATTTTTAGGCGGTAATAGCTAATGCCAGGAAATGGAGTATTGTCGGTAAAGCTATAAGCTTTTACTTCTGTGCTGTTGCCAGCGGCGGTTACTTTGCCTATACTTGTAAATTTTTTACCATTGATGCTACGCTCTAGTTCAAAGCAAGCTGCGTTTATTTCATTAGTGCTTTGCCAATTGACTTGTACTGTTTGTTGTACAGTGGTATTGGCAGTGAAAGAATTTAGGGTGATTGGTGTAAGGACAGGGGGATTTGTGTATTTGGCTACATAATAATTGTAATTACTGTTTTTGAAATCTCCTGCTGCATACACATTGCCCAAAGAATCGATGGTTAGTGTTTCAATTTTATCATTAAAAGTAGATGAATCTTTACCACCAAGTTCGCTCCAAGTACTTCCATCCCATTTGACTACATATTGAAAGTAATTAGACCGATTATAAGAATAATAGGAGAACCTCCCCGCACCATATACATTGCCGGAAGCATCAGTTGTAAGGGTAAGAAATCCAGAATTAAAATCTGATTTGTTGGTACCACCTAACTCACTCCAACTGCTGCCGTCCCATTTCGCTACATAATAATTCCTTATGCCATTCTTGAAGTCACCTGCTGCATATAAATTGCCCGAAGCATCCTTTGTGAGGGCATTAATAGCATAATCAAAAGTGGATGTGTTGGTTCCTCCTACTTCGCTCCAACTTCTGCCGTCCCATTTCGCAACATACTGATTGCCCTTTGAGTTTATGAAACTGCCTGCTGCATATACATTGCCCGAAGCATCTGTTGTAAGGGCTTTAATACCATCACCATAATTACCAAACACAGCACTGTTAGTACCCCCTAGCTCGCTCCAACTGCTACCGTCCCATTTGGCTACATAGTACTTGCCATTTCCGTTCGTGAACTGCCCCGCGGCATATACGTTTCCCTTGGCATCGATGGTGAGTGCCCGTGTATAATTATTAAAAGTGGAAACCCCAACTCCTAATGTACCCCAGATACTGCCGTTCCATTTAGCAATAAAAGAGGCATCATATTTACTCCCTGCAGCATATACATTTCCCGAGGCATCCGTAGTGACACAAGAAATTATTTGAGAATAAGCATTTTTAAAAATAGTAACATTGGCACCGCCTAACCAGCTCCAATCAGTGCTGTTCCATTGTGCTGCATTTTGCACACTATTGTAATTTTGAAAAAATCCACCTACATATAGTTTCCCCGAAGCATTGGTGGCGATACTAGAAATCCATCCATCAAATTGAGGTTTAGTTTGGTTGGCACCTACTTCACTCCATTGTGCCTGTGTACTAGAAGGAGCAATCGCGTATAATACAGTAGCAAACAATAGACGATAAAAAACTGTGGAAATTTTATTCATAACTTTTAATATTTAACTTTTTATAATAAAAAAGAATTTAATACACTTTCAAAAAATATTTTACGTAACCCATATCTGCATAATTATTAGGGACGGTTTTATACGAGAATAAAAATAATTTTTATAGTAACTAAGGTGGATGTTCTCTCATTTTTTTTGTCATTTTAATCGTGAAAAAAATGCATTAAGCTTTCTACACTTGAATCATAAATAATTTCCAGTAACTGTAAACAAAAGCAGCTTACCAATTCGTTTTAAACAATAACTTCTTACTGTACAACTATTTTTATTATCCTATTCGGTCCAAGTCTTTTCTCCTTTCTTCATTTTTCCGATTGTCTCTTCATAAGAGGCCTTATCATTTTCGGGTGCGAGTTTCAATACCTTTGTTTCAAAGTCAATCGCTTCTTGAGTTCTACCTAATTTATACAAAAGGTTAGCATAGGTATCCATCAATGCCGGGTCTTGCACATTCGTACCACTAAATGATTTCTTACTCCATTGCAAGGCTTCTTTAAGTATTGATTGATCATCTATATGATCAAATACATTCCAAGCGTATTCATTCAAATTGCTACTTGAAGCTATGTTGATACGATAATTTTTTATAAAATTTACAATAGCAGGGCCATAATTTTTCCAATCCTTCAATTCATTATATAATGCTACTTTCAAAGTGGCAATTGCTTCCTTAGCTTGTTTTGGATAGTCTTTTGTAAGTCGTTCTTCAGTCGCTTTCGTGAGTGCTTTCTCTCCTTTTCCTGAAAATATTTTTTGCAATTCTTTATTTACGACAATATCAATGATAAATGAATTTGCTTTTCCCATACCACTTACTTCGTCATATTCTTTCTGATGACTTAGAACAAGCTTAAAGCCTGTATCACTGATATTCCTAGTAATTTGATTTATTAATACAACATTCCCCTTTGTGAACATAGTAGGTTGAGTGGCAATGTAGGCATTGAAGTAGGTAGTATAATCATCATAAATTGAAAAAGCATTGATGGTTAATCTCCTTAAGAAGGAAGAATCAGCTAAAGACTGAGAAAAATTCTTTTGCATCACATAATATTGTGAAACAGGTGATAATGACTCTTTTCCCTTTTGAATGAATGCAGAATCTCCCATAGCACCAACAAATCGATGAACTAACTCCCCTTCAGTAGAGAAGATAAGAGAGGTGGGATAGGCTCGAATTTTATACTTTTTGTTTATAGCAGCTGCATCCTTATAAAAACTTTTCACTTCCTCATTATCTTCTTTAGTACTGTCAATTTGCACCTTTGCACAAATAAAGTTTTCATTATAAAACGCTCCTACCTTGTCATTTGTAAATACATTTGCCGACATAAACTTACAAGGACCACACCAAGTGGTATAGCAATCTACATACACATATTTATGTGCTGCTTTAGCCTGAGCCAAGATACTTTCCCAACTTTTGCCATGTTCAAACTTGATGCCTACATGCGTAGTTTGAGCTTGTATAAAAAAAGGAATGAGTAACACAAATACTAATACTAACTTCTTCATTTTTGTTGTTTTTAATTGTTTCTTGCCTCAGTTTATGGGGCTTAGGTATTCCGTAGCTACTTTTATTAAAGTGTAGCCAAACTCGATTGATGATTAATTGTGATTAACTATGATTCAGGTGATTTCCCTACTATTCCTCACTTTTGTCATTCCGCAGGAATCTCACTCTAAATTGAAAAAACTTTTTGATACTTAAAGATTCCTACGAAATGACAACGACTATGAATCAATGCAATTTCGTTATATATCAAAAAATCATTTTACCAATCAGTCCCTAATTGATTCAGGCGTACAGGCAGCAACGATAACTGCCTGCACTAACCATAAAACCCTTTCCTAAAAAGAATACTCTAACATTGTTTTTACAGGATTAATACGCTGCTTTTTTATTCCTTAATAAATTGATTTTGTGTAACACCCTTACCCTTTATCACCAACAAATAATTCCCCTTCGCCAATTGATGTGTATCAACTGAAATAAGGTTATTGCCTACTCCAAGCTTTTGTTTATTTTGAATCAAAACCTTACCCTGCATGTCTGATACAGCCACTAATACATTTTCTTCTACACCACTATGTATAGATGCAGACAAAGTTGCCTTTACAGGATTAGGATAAATTGATAATTGATTTTTTGCAGTTGATACATCTACACTAACCACTTTACTATATGTGTAGCTACCATTTTTTTCTAACATTTTTAATCGATAGTAGTTATGAAACGCTGTTAAGTTTATAGAATAATTATTATTGCCACTTCCTTTTGAATATACCGAAGCTACTTCACTAAATGATTTGCCATCAATACTTGATTCAATTACATAAGAAGTAGTATTAGTTTCATTGGCTGTAGCCCATTTTAATTGTAAACCTTTATCCAGCCTACTTGCAGCAAAACTTGTTAGTTGCAATGGTAAGCTACCAGCCGACAATTTCGCTACATAAGTATAGCCACTATCGTTGGAAATATCACCTGCTGCATATAGATTACCTTTGGTATCTATAGCTATACTCCTTGTAGGTGCTATAATACTATGACTGTAAATGCTGCCAAATTCGCTCCAACTATTACCATTAAATTTTGCAATATAATACTGATTGTTTGCATTCTTAAACCATCCACCTGCGTAAATATTACCATTTCCATCGGCAACAATACTTTCTATCGGACCGTCAAACGTAGAATTATGCACACCACCCAATTCGCTCCAATTACTGCCATTCCATTTCGCAACATAGTACTTGCCAACTCCGTTTGTAAACCCGCCAGCTGCATATAAGTTACCATTGGCAATGAAAGTAGTTCTAATAGGATTATTAAAAGTAGAACTTCCTGCACCGCCTAGTTCGTCCCAAGTAATGCCATTCCATAAAGCCAAATAATATTTACCACTTGCGTTTGCCATACCGTCTGATGCGTACACATTGCCGCTCACATCAGTATTAATAACATTTATAGTTCCAGGATATCCACTGCCATTTTTTTTAAAACTGCCTAGTGCACTCCAACCACTACCGTTCCATTTCGCTACATATACTTCACCATTTGCATTGCTAAAATCCCCTCCTGCATATAGATTTCCGCTAGCATCTGATGTTAGAGCGTAAATTGGATAGTAAAAGGTAGAAGTATTCAAACCTCCTAACACACTCCAACTACTACCATTATATTTTGCAACATCGTAAAAACCCTTCCCATTTGCAATAGCCCCACCTGCATAAAGATTACCGCTTGCGTCTATGGTTGTAATTATCCTGCCAATTGAACCAACTGTAGTACAGGGTATACAGAAAAAATTTAAAGCAGTTGGTAAACTATTAACGCCACCTAGCTCACTCCAACTGTTACCGCTCCATTTGGCTACATAGCCATAACCTTTTGCATTATTTAATTCCCCACTAGCATATAGGCTACCGCCTGCATCAGTAGTGAGATGATATATTCTACCTAATCTTGAAGTGTTCTTTCCCCCAAGTTCTATCCCTTGCGCATTAGCTATAATTGTAGCATAAGAAAAAATGGAAAGCAGGATGCCTAAAATTCTGGGTTTAAAGTTTAAACTCTTCATGTTGTTAATTTATAATCTTGTGATATTAAGCCGCCATCTTTCCGGTTCTTGCATTCCGCAGCTACTTTTATTAAAGTGTAGCCAAACTCGATTGATGATTAATTGTGATTAACTATGATTCAGGTGATTTCCCTTTTATTCCTCGCTTTGTCATTCCGCAGGAATCTCACTTTAAATTGAAGAACCTTTTTAATACATAAAGATTCCTAGTAATGACAAATAATTTAAGATGAAAGCAACTTCTTTATCAATTAAAAAAAACTACTTTCCGAATACTCTCTTCAAGTGATTAATTTAATTTCTATTTTTTCAAAAGAATTTCAACGGGCATGAAGAAATAAATTGAAGTAAAATATTAATATTTAGCAGAAAAATTACCAGTTATAATCTTAGTTGTGGAGGCTGCTAAAGTGTCGTTTGAATAAAGGGTAGCACTATAGGTGCCAGCTATCAAAGTGTCAAGTTTAGTGATTGTAACACTAACTGTGTTGTCGTGATTTGAAAACCTCTTACTTCCTAAATACAAGTTAATATACAATTGGCTTGTATTAACGGTATCTTTTGCAGAGAACGTTCCAATTTTCAAAGCTTTCTTTGATGCCAACGTAAAATTTACACTGTTCTCGTAAGTAGTTCCTGTTTTAACACCTCCATTTCCAACAAAGGTAAATGCGGTGTTATCTTGCTTGATTACATAAGAGGATAAAGATAAGTCTG
>Ga0194037_1001583_pt1 | contig 16252 bp, 8 predicted proteins | sample JunL306m_MetaG_FD_148653 | JGI IMG/M metagenome (GOLD analysis project Ga0194037, IMG submission 148653) | Anoxic zone freshwater microbial communities from boreal shield lake in IISD Experimental Lakes Area, Ontario, Canada - Jun2016-L304-6m | ecosystem: Environmental > Aquatic > Freshwater >...
CGATTACTCATCCTATCCTCGTACTGTTTCTATGAACATGGGTACAAGTATTAGTTTCTAACCATTAAAAAATAACAAGATGAAATCTTTCAAAATAATATCACTATTTCTTGTTGTGTTGACTGCTGTTTCTTGCTCCGATTTTTTGATCAAGGAGCCACTGTCACTCACAACTGAAACCTATTTTACGAACGAAACGCAATTGAGAAGCTTTCTTACAGGAGTTTACAGTCCACTAATGCAGGAAAGTTTTTACGGAGCTGCTTACCTTATTGATATTTCTGGCGGTGATGACTTGAGCTTTTACCAACGCTCAGGTGCCACAGGTTTTCAATGTGCTACTGCCAACAGTAGTAATGCGGCGATAACTAATTATTGGAAAATATTGTATGTGGGCATTATGCGTGCCAATGTTTTGTTGGAAAATGCTGATAAAAGTACAGAAATTGCCGAAAAAGTTCGTACTGAAGTAAAGGCTCAAGCTCTTTTTCTCCGTTCTTTTTATTACTACAATTTGGTGCAAGGATGGGGCGATGTTCCTTTCCGCTTAACTTCTGCTCAAAGTGTAGATGGTTTGAGTATGGTGCGCACCAACAAGGATACTATTTATGACCACATTATTGCCGACATAATATCTACACTTCCAAACTTGCCGAGATTCGGTCCAACAGGAAAAGTTACCGACCCTGGCTATGTAACTCAGTCTGCTGCCAAAGGAATTTTAGCGCGTATTTATTTGTTCCGTGCGGGAGAACATTATCGTGACGATTTAACAGGAAATCCAGTTAAAATAGCAAGCTATTATGCCAACGCAAAACGCTGGGCAGTAGAAGTAAAAGACAGTGCGGTAAATATTGGAATACATAGTTTAGTAAGCCCTTACAGTCGCATATTTACAGATTTGTCGGAAGATAAATACAACAGTACGGGTAAAGTAGAAAGCATTTGGGAGGCAGAAGAAGCGGGCAACAGAACTACGCCCGAATCGTCGGCTGGTAGAATTGGAAGCTCCATTGGATTCGGATGTACTTTTGATTATTCAACAAACGCTAAATTCCAGAATTCTCTTGGAATGGCCAATCCGGGCTACAGTTACCGATTTATTTATGCGTCTTTAAAATTGTACGAAATGTATGATTCTGAAGGAGATACAACCCGTGGAAACTGGAATATCGCGAATTATGATTATGTAGTGGGTACTGATGTGGACAAAACCATTTCTGGACGACTCTATTTTAAGGGTAAAGCACCAAAAGGAATGACACTTCCAGCGGTAGTTGGCGGTTTTAACTATGCCGAAGCGACATCCGATGGCGCAAAAACCCGTTGTTCAGCAAAATATCGTAGAGAATACGAAAAGTTGGCACCAAAAAACAAAAACTTCACACCCATCAACGTCCCAATTTTGCGATACAGCGATATTTTGTTGATGATTGCCGAAGCCGAAAATGAACTAAATGGACCTACAGGATTGGCTTACGAGTGTATTAACGATGTGCGAACCCGAGCAAATCTATCACTTCTAAGTGGTTTAAACAAAGATACCTTCAGAGATGCCATCAAAAAGGAACGTGCCATGGAATTTTGTTTTGAAGCCATTCGCCGTTGGGATTTAATTCGTTGGGGTGATTATTTGACGGCCATGCAAGGTATGCAGGGATACGTTGACAGTCCCGATTGGGCTAGTGGTTTTAAATACGCAGCTGCCTATTACAAAGTAAGTAAAGCCTATAACTATCTGCCTATTCCTGTGGCCGAAATGACTTCCAACAAAGCTATTTCGCAGAACAATCCAGGATGGTAAATGCAGTAATAATTCAACAATAATCTTATTAAATTCAACTATATGAAAATTTCAATATTAAGTATCCTGAGTTCTGTCTTGCTATTTTTTACGGCATGTCAGAACGGACTGGAGAATGACATAACCTCATTTGATGTTACTGCAGCTTCGGTTGGAAGTACTAAGAGTGGCGATACACTTATCGTTAAAAAAGCAACTGCCATTGACTTTACTTTATCTGGCGATGCTGATTTAATCACTTTTTTTAGCGGAGAGTTGGACCACAAATACAGTGAAGATAATTTGAACAGAATTTCTGAAAATCTAATCAGTAACTCTCGCTTACAATTTTTAAATACTCCCACAGATGGAATTATTCCCGGAACCTTGAAAGTGTATATTTCTACCACCTTCAACGGGCTATTGAAAAACAACAAAAAAGCCGATTCCATTGCGGTTGTCACCCATAACTGGATTGATATTACCGATTCATGTAAATTGTCGTCAACATCTGGCATTGCAAGCAGTTCCTCATATTCTCTTAAAAAATATATGAATGACAGATTGAGGTTAACAGTAGCTTTTAAATACAAAACTGACCAAAATACTGGTATTCAACCTACTTGGTCCATTAAAGATTTTAAAGTTATTTGCAAATATACAGCTGGCGACTCGTTACTTTTCAGAGCAGTGAGCATGGGTTTCACGCCATTGGACATGTATAATTATACAACTGCTTATGCCAACTCATCTTCGAAAGCTGGCAGCTGGAATACGGGCGGTTTTATTGCCACTCCTAGTGAACTGAAGATTCTTAAATCTGACATTGGCACTGCTATGCATGAAGATTGGTTAATTTCAAATCCAATAGTCGTAAATGGCCGTACTCCCGATACTGGTCTGCCAGTTAAGCCTATATCCAATATTGTTGATACTTATCAATATAAATTTAGCACTTCAGGCGTATATACTGCAACTTTTCTAGCTCAAAGGGCTAATTATGTACATGCTGATAAAGTGCTGAAAAGTATTATCATTAAAGTTGTTGACTAATAAAAGTAAACACTTGTAATTGTCAATTAAGAACACCCTTTGAATTCAATTCCATTTTGTCTAAATAAATGAAAACTACCATGACCAAAGTATCACGATAGTTATTGGGATTTGGACACATATGGAGATTATTATTGATGAAACTAACCAATCTCTATTCCCCCTTCAGGGGGTTAGGGGGCTTATTATAAACAGATGAAAAAAACGCATATTGTTCTCATTTTATTATTACTTGCACTTGAAACTAATGCCCAGAGCCTTACTTTCGAAGACACATTTGTTCCAAGTGAATGTGTAGCTTCGGGAACGGGAGTTTTGAGCGTTAATGCCGAACATTACAAGGAAGGTGGACAAAGTTTGTGTTGGACAAGCACCGGCACTTCTATATTGAATATCACTTTTCCAAGCTTTGTTGCGAGTACAGGAAATAGTGCTTTTTTACAAATTTATTCTACAACCATTACAAATGATACATTGACAGTAGAGTTTTTAAACGCTACATCAGTCAAGAAGAAAGCTGTTTTTCTGTGTAATTATAAAGGCTGGCACGAATTTAACCGTGCATATACTGAATATGCTTCAACACTTTCATACACCATTACTTCGGTCAGAATTACGATAAAACCAACAACAAGTGCTGCGCGAAAAACATATTTAGATGATGTAGACTTTAATCGTACTACCGAGGCAGGTCGTATTATGGGCAGTCAGTGGGTGTTGGATAAAAAATATTTGACATCTGATATTAGCTCGCTTACCTTGTTTGCCAATCCTGTTGATTTGCCAATTACCACTCCAACAGCACAAGAGCTGGCCAGTTTAAATTCGTTGCGGGTAACCTTAAAACGGACTCCTACAGCTGGTACAACTACCACTTTGGCAGCTGCAAAAGCGTATGCTACTTCGTTGAATATCGTTCGAAATTCGGATGGCTCGGTGCATGGGAATGTTATCAATACTACTTCTACGGCATTAACCGATGTATTTATGACCGACATTGCCAACAAGCTGGAAATACTTGCTGCTGCCGCGTTGACAGATGCACCCACTATGACATTGTTTCAGAATTTTCTGGATCATTTGCTCAATCAAGGCATTTCGGAAGGTTGCAATTTTATGGTTTTTAGCAATAGTTACACTGCCTGTAGAGTGATTCCTGCTGCTTTTTTGGATGCTTTGCCTGCGTGCACTGCATCCGAAAAAGAGGAAGTGCTAAAACTGGTTCGTTGGATGTCATTTTATGGCACAATGTATTATCCACAATCAACTTATCTCAGCAATCAGGTATCAGATATAATTTATCTTTTCTTGCCTCACATGATGGGAATTGCGCTTAACCAAGCGGACGACGCCACTGCGGTAAGGGAACTGAAAGCATTTAAACGGTATTTGGAGCGAAACACGGAATATGTGCCCGGCGGTGGCGACATACTCAAACCGGATGGTACTGGTTTCCACCATGGTACGCATTACAATAATTACATGTATGCTTACTTAACTTGGGTTCAATATATTTATTATCTAAAGGGAACTCAGTTTAAAATATCTGCGGAAGCCTACCAACGAATGAAAAAGGCGGTAATTTCCGATTATATTATGGGAACAATGGATGTTGGCGACACACGCTTTTTTGCAAATTCTTTGAGTGGTCGTAATCCTTTCAACACAAAAGTGCAATTCTCCAAAGCATTGTTTGATAATATGGTTGCCATTGGAGCTGATTGTTTGGGCATTACTCAAGATGATGAAATGGCATCGGCATATAATTATTTCTTTAAAACAACAAAATACAGTGCACCGGTACAACCCTACGAAGGTTTTTATCAGTTCAATTACAGTCCGTTGGGCATTTTTCGAAAAGCCAATTGGGTGGCTTCGATGCATGCTCCCACCACCAACTTTTTTGGCACTGAAATTTATGACAATACCAACCGTTTTGGTCGTTATCAAAGTTATGGTTCGCTCGAAATTATGTACGACGGTACATTGGCAAGCAGCGGATATCCTTTGAGCAGTGCTACCAGTGGAGGTTGGGACTGGAATGTGGTGCCTGGTGCTACAACAGTTCATTACAGCTCGTGGCAAGAAATGATGCCATATAAATCGGTTACAGGTCGATTTGACCAAAATACCAAAACAAAGAATTTCTCTGGTGCATTGGCTTTTGGTGATTGTGGCATGTTTGCAACCGATTTCGACCAAATTGACACTTGGTCTAGTTCGGCTTACACAGCAACTAATCTGGTGTTTAAAAAGTCGATGTTTGCTTTCGATAATATGATAATAAGTTTGGGAAGCAATATAAGTTCATCCGGAACTTACAGTACGGGAATGATTACGGCAACCAATCTGTTTCAAAATATTGTACCTTCAGGCGGATTGATTTTTAATGGTGTATCAAATGTTTCACCTTACACTTCTACCACGACCACGACTTCGGATAATTGGTTGATAACACCTTTAGGAACTGGATATTTTATACCGAAAGGGAATGATCCTATTGAAATTAAATACGATAATCAAAGCACGCCTAATCAGAACGGAGCTGATTATGCAGCACCTACCACAACTGTTTTGGCAGCAAAAGCCTATTTGAGTCATGGCGTAAAACCAAGTGCCAAAAGCTATTCGTTTGTGGTGATGCCAGCTACAAATACAGCGGCTATGCAAACCATGGCAACTCAAATGGTAAACGGAGGTGGAAGCATTTACCAAATTTTGTCTCAAAGTAGTGCCGTACATGCATTGCTATATAAACCGCTGAACATTACAGCTTATAGCTTTTTTACCGCAGCCAGCAATCTTTCATACGGTATAGTAAAATCCACAACTGCTGAACATCTATTGATGGACAAATACGATGTGAATTTAAACCGACATTACTTTGCTATAAGTAACCCCAACTTGCACCCAGTAACCGATGCTACCTATGGTTGGATAGCTTCACCTAGCCAAACAACATTGACACTGGTAGGCGATTGGAAAATCATTAGCCCCATTGCTGGAGTTGTATTTTCTAAATCCACAAATGGTCAGACACAAGTGCTAGTTACGATGACGAATGGAGACCCGATTTATTTTGGAATTAAAAGTCCGAGTGATACTACAGCCATTAATGAGTTATACGCTCAAGAATGGATAAATTTCTCGCAAGATAAAGAAAGTATACACTTGTGTTTTTCTAAAATTGAAGATGAGCAATTAAACGTAAAAATACATTCTGGCAGTGGGCAAGTGATTTACAATCAAAATTACAATTCATCGATTTCTGCTTTAGATATTCCTGTTGGAAAATTACAACATGGTATCTTCTTCTGCACTGTGACAAATGCAACGCAAACAAAAACCTATAAATGGATAAGATAATAAAACAACATAAAATTATGAAAGCGAACTTATTGAGCATTGGTTTATCTATATTGCTTTTGGGCAGTTGCAACCAAACCAGCAAACTTGCAACCCAGGATATGGTGGCAGATGATATTCTTGTAGCAGAAAAACAAATCGGCAAACAGGTTCAGATTATTGAGGCATCAACTCATATTCTAAATCCGAGAACCATTGTTGAGGGGAAAGTGGATTATATTCCAAAAGACGACTGGACCAGTGGGTTTTTTCCCGGAACAATGTGGTACATGTACGATCTTACTGGTGATAAACAATGGGAAAAATACGGCATTAAATATACCGAAAATTTAGATTCTATAAAATACCTTACATCTCATCACGATATTGGGTTTATTATTGGCAGTAGCTTTGGAAATGCTTATAGAATAACAAAAAATCCTGCTTACAAAGCGGTTATTATTGAAGCTGCCAAGTCATTATCAACGCGTTTTAGACCAGCAGCAGGTATTTTACAGTCGTGGGACGAAAACAAAGGTTGGCAAAGCACCAAAGGCTGGATGTGTCCTGTTATTATCGACAATATGATGAACCTCGAATTGTTATTTACTGCCTCCAAATTATCGGGCGATTCGAGCTTTAGAAAAATTGCCATCACCCATGCCAACACAACAATGGCAAATCATTTCCGCAAAGATTTCAGTTGTTATCATGTGGTTGATTACGATAAAATTAAGGGTGGAGTGCGCAGCAAGGTGACTGCTCAAGGTTATTCCAACGAATCGGCATGGGCCAGGGGGCAAGCATGGGCTTTGTACGGATTTGCAGTTTGCTACCGCGAAACCAAAGATCCACGTTATCTCGATTTGACCGCAAAGATTTACAATTTCATTTTTACAAACAAAAATATGCCTGCCGATTTGATTCCTTATTGGGATTTTGATGCGCCAAAAATACCAAACGAGCCACGCGATGTATCAGCTGCTGCTGTCATTGCTTCCGCTTTGTACGAATTAAGTGCTTACGATAAACCAGAATACAAAGTGACTGCCGATAAAATTATTGCTGCGCTTTCGAGTAATGCTTATCGTGCCGCAGTGGGAACAAATTGTAATTTCTTGCTGATGCATTCTGTTGGTAGTATTCCTCATGGAAGTGAAATTGACGTGCCGTTGAATTATGCCGACTATTATTTCTTGGAAGCATTGACAAGAAAAAATGCATTGGAAAAGAAATAAAAGCTCCCAAGCCCCCGAAGAGGGATGTAAGTTGGTGTGGCTTAAAAAACTAACTTAGTACCTAAACTCACATATTCGTGTATTTTTTGGCGCAATAATATGATTTTTGAACGCAAATAACGCAAATAACCGAAAATTTAAAATGGATTATTATTTTATTTTTTTTCTGATTTGCCTTTTTTTTGTGTCATTTGCGTTCAAACTCTTTGTTCTGGCTCGTGCAGCTAGGGATTGGTCACAACTAAGAAAAAAATAAAAAATAGCATGCGGATTAAGCGGACTTGCCTGCGGCAGGCAGGTTTAATATGGATTAGAATTCCGACTTGTCGGAATGATTTCTCCCCAAAAATCAATTTACGTAGTAGATTTTAAATCCGTTTTTTTTATCCGCTCCATCAGCGAAATCCGCGTTCTATTCTTTTTCTTATTTGCTTTTTTACTTTTATTAGTCCTAAATTTTCTGGACTAGATTCCTATTATCTAATACATTTCCCAATGAAATCAATAAAATACACTCTTTCCATCATTTCAATAATTCTTTTGTCAAGCACTTTAAGTGCTCAGCAAAAAGAGTTTACACATCCTTCAATTCTTTCCTTCGAAAACGGAATAGTTCCTGCTATTGGAGATAATCATTCCCAGCTTACAGTCAGTACCGAACATTACAAACATCAGAACAGTAGTTTGCAGTGGAACTGGAATGCGCCACTGGCACAATGGAGTATAAAGCAACCGATTGATTATCAGATTAAAAAAGCAGGAAGTAAAGATGCATCAGTTTCCACTTTTGTATTTTGGGTGTATAATAATCATCCAATAAAAGACGCTAAAATAAAAGTGGAATTTTTGAAGGACGGTCGTGTTTGTTCGTTCTTCGAATATGGCGTGGATTTCACTGGGTGGCGGGGTGCTTGGGTGGCATTCGACCGTGACATGCAGGGAAAACCTGAAGTGGGCATGAATGTAATGCGCATCACAGCTCCAAATATTACTTCGGGTCAATTGTTTTTCGACCACATAATGTTGTCTTCCTTGCAAGATGTGCGCCAACATACAGCGGATATTCAAGCGCCCTTTATCAACAAAAACACGCAAAATCACTGGTTGATATTGTTGGAATCGTGGAAAAAGGATTTTGATTTGTCAGTGAGTGAAAAGCTGACTGCTATTGAACAAACAGGCATCAAGGAAATTCAAAACCGATTGAAAACATTGATATTAAGTGGACAAAAAAGCTCCAATATTCAGAAAATAACTGATGAATTCAAAAAATATAACATCAAGAATAATAGTGATGGAACGCTTCAGGGTTTACCTATTTTCTTCGAGCGATTTGGTGAAACCTATGAACATTTGGGAGCTGAAAATTACAAGTCGCTATACAGCAATCTAATGGGGCTTAGTCAGTGTAATCAATTGATGCTGAATATGGCAGTGACCTACAACAAAAGCACAAATCCAGCCGAGAAATCTTCCATTGCAGAAATGTACGTTTTACTCATGCGCCATTTCCTCGACCAGGGATTTCAGGCTGGAAGTGCCATGGGAACATTGCACCATCTGGGTTACAGCATGAGGAATTTTTATACAGCTGCATTTCTGATGGAACAGCCACTTCGAGACGCTAAACTCGACCAGCAAGTGCAGCAATCGATGGAATGGTTTGCAGGAACTGGTGAAGTGAAAACGAAACCACAAGCACCAGGAATGGACATTGACGCTTTCAATACCAGTTTGATAGGGCGGTTGGCGAGTATATTGATGCTGAATGAGAGCCCCGAGAAAGCAAGATATTTGCATGCATTCTCTCGCTGGATTGACAATGGATTGCTGTATTCCGACGGAACGCAGGGTTCGTTTAAGGTGGATGGAAGCATTTTTCATCACCGAGCCAATTATCCAGCTTATGCTGTTGGCGGCTTGGATGGTGCTGTAAATGCTGCTTGGTTGTTGAACAAAACTGATTTTAGATTGCAACAAACTGGTCGCGAGAACCTGAAAAAAGCGTTGTTGACCATGCGCACTTACAGCAATTTACTCACTTGGCCGCTCTCCCTTTCAGGCCGCCATCCCGATGGCAAAGGTCATGTCATTCCAGAGCAATTTGCGCAATTGGCTTTGGCTGGTTCTCCCGATGGAAAACAACTAATTGATAAAGAATTGGCGGCTGCCTATTTGCGATTGGTAGAAAATAAACCGACAAAATTCAGTAAGATTTTTCAACAAGCAGGCATTGTTCCCGAATTGTCGCCCGTTGGTAATTGGAGTTACAACTATTCATGTTTGGGTGTTCACCGTAGGGATAATTGGTCGGTTACTGCCATGGGGCACAGCCGTTATTTGTGGGCTACCGAAACCTACGTGGGTGCAAACTTGTACGGTCGCTATTTGAATCATGGCAATTTACAGATACTTGCAAACGGTACCCCAATCTCCAATTTCGGGTCGGGATTCAATCAGGAAGGCTGGGACTGGAACCATTTTCCGGGAACAACAGCAGCCGTTTTGCCCATGAAAGAGCTTCGGGCAGATGTAAAAAACATCGATGCTGATTCGGGCTACGAAGAGGAATTGCTCTCCGATGAATCTTTTGCAGGAAGTATTTCTTTGCAAAATAAACAAGGAGCTTTTGGTATGAAATTGCACGAGCACGACAAATACAATGGCTCGCTTCATGCCCGCAAATCCGTTTTCTTTTTTGACAACCGTGTCGTTGCATTGGGTTCCAATATTCGTTCTGCATTGCCCGGAAAGTCAGTAAACACTACATTGTTTCAGATTTATTTGCCCAAAACAGAAAACGCTATTGAGGTAAATGGTAAGTCAATAACGGAATTTCCATATTCCAACACTTTGAAAATTGGGAAAAATATACTTTCCGATGGAAACAACAATTACTTTTTCGTTCAGCAAGGAAATGTTACAGTTAGTAAATCCATGCAACAATCGCTGGATCAAGAAACGGATGCACCCACGCAAAATAACTTTGCATTGGCAGCCATTAATCATGGTGTAACGCCAAGAAATGCTAGTTACGAATACATGGCGCTTGTTCAGCCAACGGCAGATTTGGTACAAACTACTTCAAAACAGTTTGCAAACAAAAATCAGTGTCCATACATTATTTTGCAACAAGATTCCTTGGCGCATATTGTCCGTGATAAAGCTACACAAACCACTGGATACGTGTTGTTTGAAGCTGGAATTTTGAAAGCAATAACGGACATTTCGAGCGTAAGTATTCCATGCCTGATAATGACCTCAACTGCAATAAAAAACAAAATGGCATTGAGTGTTTGTGACCCAGATTTGCATTTCTACGAAGGAAAATCGGATGAGAAATTTGATGTAAACGGCAAACGAATCGAGCGAAGTATTTATTCTCGGTCATGGGTCAACAATCCTTCTGCAGCATCTGAAATCGAAGTAGTGTTGAACGGAAAATGGAAATTGGAAGGGACATCGGAGTATTTTCAAATCGTGAATACTACCAATGGAAAAACCACTTTGAAAGTAAAATGTCAACATGGGTTTTCAAGGGAGACAATGTTGATTCAATAGTTTGTTTTGCTATTTTCAATCAAAAAAAGCTTGCCTCTATTGCGGAAGCAAGCTCTTTTTATAAATTAAAGTGTATTGTAAAACTTCAAACCATATTTAAACGGTTGTATGGAGAGAAACACGGAACATGAAACGTGAAACACGAAACGATTTACCCCAGTTTCACATCCAAATTGCGTTTCAAGGCAGCCAAGAAACCTTCGGTGCTCAAATAGTTTTCACTGGTCACATTGTCACCGTGAATCAATACTGCCAAGTCTTTGGTCATTTCACCAGCTTCCACTGTTTCGATACACACTTGTTCCAACTTTTCGCAGAAATTCAACAATTCAGCATTGTTATCCAATTTGGCACGGTGCATCAAACCACGTGTCCAGGCATAAATAGAAGCAATCGGATTGGTAGAAGTTGACTTGCCTTGTTGGTGCTGACGGTAGTGACGGGTCACAGTTCCGTGTGCAGCCTCAGCTTCCACAGTTTTTCCATCAGGCGTTACCAATACGGACGACATCAATCCCAATGAACCAAAACCTTGCGCCACGGTGTCTGACTGAACATCGCCATCGTAGTTTTTACAAGCCCATACAAAACCACCATTCCATTTCATACACGAAGCTACCATATCATCAATCAAACGATGTTCGTAAGTGATTCCCGCCTCTTTGTAAGCAGCCTTGAATTCTTTTTCGTACACTTCCTGGAAAATATCCTTGAAGCGACCATCATAAGCTTTCAAAATGGTGTTCTTGGTTGACAAATACAAAGGCCATTTTTTCTCCAAAGCCACCTGAAAAGATGAACGGGCAAAACCGTAAATAGATTCGTCGGTGTTATACATGGCCATTGCCACGCCGTCACCTTCGAAGTTATACACTTCCCACTCTTTCACTTCACCAGCTTCGTTGGTAAAAGTCATTTTCAAAGTTCCCTTACCTTTGATTACGGTATCGGTAGCTTTGTATTGATCACCAAAAGCATGACGGCCAATCACAATCGGCTTGGTCCAACCTTGTACATAGCGAGGCACGTTGCTCATCACGATTGGTTCACGGAAAACGGTTCCACCAATGATGTTACGGATGGTTCCGTTTGGCGATTTCCACATTTTCTTCAACCCAAATTCAATCACACGATCTTCATCTGGCGTAATGGTGGCACATTTGATACCCACATTGTATTTACATATAGCGTTAGCCGAATCAATAGTTACCTGATCATTCGTCAAATCGCGGTTTTCGATACTTAAATCGTAATACTTGATATCCAGTTCCAGATACGGAAGGATCAATTGTTCTTTGATAAATGACCAGATAATTCTGGTCATTTCATCTCCATCGAGTTCTACGACTGGATTTGTTACTTTAATTTTCATGTAATAAATGGTCTGAGGTCTAAGGTCAAAGGTCAAAAGTCTGAGCACGAAGGTCTAAAGTCGAAGGTCAAAAGTCTGAAACTTTATTCCTAATTTATCCATTTCTTGATTTGACATTCTGTAGAATTACAAGATATGGCCTAATGACAATAATATAACGTTTAAGACTTTGAGCCTAAGTTATCCTTAGACTTAATTAAATATTCTATTAATTTTTGTAATGACGATGAAATAATAATTGCTTTATTTCTAATATTGAGCGCGCTCTCAATAGAACAATAATTTAAATCCTCTCATAAATATGACATACTTCTTACTTCTCCACAACTCGCTTTAGAAATTCTCAAATAACGAATGAATAATGCATCGGATCCTGATTCAGACCCTTCAGCAATATTATTCATTATAGAAACAGCAGCTCTCTGAATTTGATCTTTGAAGCCATAATCTTTACAGTTTGCCATTAAAAGATAGACGTCTTTTACTAAAATACGTGCATCTTGCCAAACCCTCAATTCTTCAAAGTTTCTCATAATGAAAAAGACAAAAGTCAAAGGTCTAAAGACAAAGGACGTTATTTTTAATGTCTAAAGTCAAAGGTCTAAAGACACAGGACTTCTGAGAATGTCAAAGGTCTAAAGACAAAGGACGTTAGTTGTTTTGTTTAAATTAATCAATAAATATTACTCCAAATATATGTTGAATACAGGAAAGACCTGTGTTCTTTGACCTGAGTCCCCAGGCTTAAAGCAGGGAAGACCTGTGTCCTTAGACCTTAGACCTTTGTCAACCTTCTATCTATCCTTCATTGGTTTGAAAGGTTTTCTTTCTTCCACGTTTTTGTAAGCTGGACGAATGATACGTTTGCTGGCAAAGTTCAATTCTTCGATGCGGTGTGCAGACCATCCTGTAACACGTGACATGGCGAACATTGGAGTGAAAATTTCACATGGCAAACCAATGGCTTCATATACGAATCCTGAGTAGAAATCGACATTGGTACAAACTTGTTTGCCTATGTCTTCACCTTTGAAAGTCATGAATGCATTTACCGAACGTTCGTCAAGCAACTCAAGGAAATTAAATTCTTTTTCAAGTCCTTTTTCGATGGCCATATCACGCGCCATTTCTTTCAACAACAAGGCACGTGGATCAGAAACTGTATAAACAGCATGACCAATACCGTAAATCAAACCGCTTTTGTTATAAGCTTGTTTGTTCAACATTTTCTGGAGATAAGTGTCAATTTCCTTGATATTGGTCCAGTCTTTAATGGCTTCTTTCAAGTGATTGAACATTTCCACCACTTTGATATTGGCACCACCATGCAAAGGTCCTTTCAACGAACCGATACCAGCTGCAATAGCAGAATAAGTATCTGTTTGTGTTGAACTTACCACACGCACAGCAAATGTTGAATTGTTACCACCACCGTGATCAGCATGCAATACAAGCGTTAAGTCTAATATTTTTACATCCAATTCGGTGTAGTTATTAGGGCCTTTCATCATGAACAAAAAGTTCTCTGCAAACGACATATCTTCATTTGGGTGACGGATATGTAACGAGCGCCCTTGTTGACTGTGGCGAAGAATATTGTAAGCATAAGCCACAATGGTTGGGAATTTGGCAATCAAATCGATAGACTGACGAATCAAGTTATCACGAGAAATGTCATCCGCTTTTTTGTCGAAAGTGTACAATTCCAGTACGCTTCTCGCCAAGATATTCATAATGTCTTGACCTTCCAGGTCAATAATGTTCATGGTAGCTTTTTGTTCCAAAGCCATTGCTTGAATCAACATTTTCGAGAAAAGTTTCAACTCTTCAGCATCAGGTTGATAACCTGCAAGCAATAAAAATGCAGTTTCTTCGAATCCCAAACGGTTTTCGGCTGCAAATCCATGTACCAAATCCTCAACGTCTATTCCTCTGTAAATCAACTTACCCGGCACAGCTTTCAAGCCACCTTCAGGTAGTTTTTCATAACCCACTACATCACCCACTTTGGTCAATCCAACCAATACTCCCGAGTGATCATCATTACGCAAACCACGTTTCACATTGAACTGAGTAAATAACTCTTTGTCAATACGAGTAGTCGTTTTTATTGTTTCTGATAATTTAAAAATCAAATAATCTCTTTCCATGCTTTTAGATATTTTTGTTTTGTTTATATATTTTTTGTCTTCGGTCGCCAGTCGCCGGTCGTCAGTCCGCTCTAAATTGACTATGGTCTGGAGACTGTAGACTGATGTCTGTTGACTGTCTATTTCTTCATTTCATTCAAAGCACTTCCAGCTTTAAACCACTCAATCTGAGCTTGGTTGTAAGTATGCGCCACTTCAAATTGATCGGTTGTACCATCTTTATGCGTCAATTTCACCGTCAGTTTTTCGTCTGGAGCAAAATTGGTCAACCCGAGGATGCTAATTTTATCTTGTTCTTGTACTTTTTCGTAATCGTCCTTGTCCACAAAAGTCAAAGCCAACATACCTTGTTTCTTCAAATTCGTTTCGTGAATACGGGCAAACGATTTTACCAAAATGGCCTTCACATTCAAGAAACGCGGTTCCATGGCAGCATGTTCGCGACTCGAACCTTCGCCGTAATTTTCTTCGGCCACTACTACCGAACCAATTTGTTGCGATTTGAACTTACGAGCCAATCCTGGAACAGTAAGATAATCGCCAGTTTGTGCGTCAAGCACGGTATTTGTTTTGTCGTTGAAACTGTTTACAGCTCCAATCAACATGTTATCAGAGATATTATCAATGTGACCACGGAATTTCAACCAAGGGCCTGCCATAGAAATGTGGTCGGTGGTACATTTTCCTTTTGCTTTTATAAGCAACGGTTGTTCAATCAAATCTTTGCCGTTCCAAGCTGGGAAAGGTTGCAAAATCTGCAAACGTTTAGAAGCTGGGTCAATGCTAATTTCACCACCACCATTTGACGGAGCAATATAACCTGCATCTTTCACGTCATAGCCTTTTGGCGGCAATTCAAAACCGAAAGGTTCTTGCAATTTAATTTTCTCGCCTTTGTCATTCACCAAAGTGTCGGTCATTGGGTTGAAACACAAATCACCGGCGATGGTCATGGCAGCCACCACTTCTGGTGAGCTGATAAAATTATGCGTATTCGGGTTGCCATCGGCACGTTTTGCAAAGTTGCGATTGAACGAAGTAATGATAGAATTCGGACGATCCGAAGGTTCAGCGTCACGTTTCCATTGACCAATACAAGGGCCGCAAGCGTTGGCCATTACGATTCCGCCTACCGATTCAAACTCGGCAAGTACGCCATCGCGGTCGGCAGTATAGCGTACCAATTCCGAACCCGGATTGATAATAAATTGCGCTTTTACTGTCAATCCATCCTCCTTGGCTTTCTTTACGATAGAAGCTGCACGGGTCAAATCTTCGTACGACGAATTGGTACAAGAACCAATCAGTCCCACTTCCATTACTTGTGGATAGCCTTTTTCTTTCACCGCTTTCGCAAATTCAGAAATTGGATAAGCCAAGTCTGGCGTAAAAGGGCCATTAATATAAGGTTCTAGTTCGCTCAAATTGATTTCAATCAGGCGATCGTAGTATAGTTCAGGATTAGCAATCACTTCGGCATCGGCCTGTAGGTGTGCTGCGTTTTGCAAAGCCAGTTCAGCAATAACGCTGCGACCAGTTGCTTTTAGGTATTCGGCTGATTTCTCATCAAACGGGAAAATAGAAGTGGTTGCTCCCACTTCGGCACCCATGTTACAGATTGTTCCTTTTCCTGTGGCAGAAATAGAAGCTGTTCCTTCACCAAAATATTCAACCACAGCATTGGTTCCACCTTTTACGGTAAGAATTCCGGCTAATTTCAAAATCACATCTTTTGGCGAAGCCCAACCAG
>Ga0194037_1001584_pt1 | contig 16230 bp, 6 predicted proteins | sample JunL306m_MetaG_FD_148653 | JGI IMG/M metagenome (GOLD analysis project Ga0194037, IMG submission 148653) | Anoxic zone freshwater microbial communities from boreal shield lake in IISD Experimental Lakes Area, Ontario, Canada - Jun2016-L304-6m | ecosystem: Environmental > Aquatic > Freshwater >...
ATCTTTGGGAGCGGGATGTAAAGCATGGCGTTCGCCTCTATGTCCGGAAAGTCTTCATCACCGAGGAAGCCGATAAACTGATGCCGCGGTACCTGAGATTCATCCGCGGCGTCATTGATTCTGATTCACTGCCACTCAATGTCTCGAGGGAAATCCTTCAGGAAAACGCGCTGCTTGAAAAAATCCGTTCTGGGGCAGTCAAAAAGGTCCTCGGTCTGATCGAGGATCTGGCCCAGAATGATCCTGATAAATACAGCATATTCTGGAAGGAGTTCGGCCAGGCCTTTAAAGAAGGGCCCATTGAAGACCACAAGAACAAGGACCGCATTGCGAAGCTTTTAAGATTTTCCTCAACCCACAACGTTGGCGAGGAGCAAACGGTTTCTCTTAAAGACTATATCGAAAGGATGAAGGAAGGTCAGGAGAAGATCTACTACATCACCGCTGAAAGCTATGCCGCCGCTAAGAATAGCCCCCATCTTGAAATCTTCAAGAAAAAAGGACTGGAAGTCCTCCTGATGCATGAGCGGGTTGATGATTGGCTGGTTGGTTATTTGACCGAATTTGAAGGGAAATCCCTCCAATCAATCGCCAAGGGGGATCTCGATCTTGGAACGCTTGCCGATGAAACCGATAAGCAGCATCAAGAAGAGGCTACCAAGGCCTTAGAACCCCTCATTGATCGGATCAAGAAGGTGCTGGGTGATCGAGTGGCTGATGTCAAAATCAGTGCGCGTTTGACCGATTCGCCAGCCTGCCTCGTCACGGAAGGTTTTGGCATAAGCCGGACCATGGAGCGGATCATGAAGTCAGCGGGTCAGGCCATGCCGATGAGTAAGCCCGTCTTTGAAATTAATCCCGATCATGCCTTGGTCATCAAGCTCAAAAGTGAGCAGGACGACGCCCGCTTTGAGGATCTCTCCAACATCCTCTACGATCAGGCCATTCTAGGTGAGGGCGCTCAACTGGATGACCCTGCAGCCTTTGTCAGAAGGCTGAATGGATTATTGCAACAAGTCATGACCTGATCTCGATCACTATACCCCAAGGGGGCATGCCGCTTTTGACTTCGGTCATTTGCCCCCTGTGTCAGGATAGTTGTCGCGTCTACTGAATCTTTGAAATGAAACAGGGGCCGGAGAGAGCGATGTCAAAATCAGAGTTTAGTTTCTGCCGCCATTGATACAATGACCCCAGTGAAAGTCTTTCGCGCTCGGCATAGGATACGGTTGAAATACCCTCAGCATCAATGGCCTCGAGATGTCGCCGCCAGAAATGAGATCGCTCCGTCATGTTTAGCCTCCAAATAATGAAGGCTGAATTGTTCAGGAGATCGATAGGCCCCGAAAGCACCTAGATGATGGGGCGGTTACATTTGAACTACTACCTGAAATACAATGAAGGATAGCAAGAAGTATTTACCGAGATTATTAATATACTTTCCAACAACGCGGCCTTACCACATTTTTAACAAGACCGACCTTTTCAAGACTCCAAATCACCCACCACGTAAGATCAAACTCATACCAAAGATGTCCATGGGATGCTGACATTTGTTCAGCATGATGATTATTGTGCCAACCTTCGCCGTGCGCAAACAAGCTAACCAGCCAGTTGTTACGACTATTATCGGATGTTTTATAATTTTGATAACCCCATAGATGCGAAATACAATTAACCGCCCATGTGCAATGCCAAACGAATATTGTACGCACAAATACACTCCAAACTAATAAGCTAAAGCCCATCTGGACGGAACCATCAAAATTACCTGTAACATACCATCCTACTGCGTAGCCGCCAGCAAAGAACAAAAAAGCATGAAAACAATAAATCCAAAACCATAAAAGTTTCTGTTCAAGCATCAAATAAAACGGATCACGCAGTAGATCACGAACATAGCGTTCAAAATTATTGATCTCATAAAACTCTCGATTACGGACAAATAACCAACCTATATGTCCCCAATAAGCACTTACAAAAGGCGAATGAGGATCCGCTTGCTCATCTGAATATTTGTGGTGTAACCGATGAATGGCCACCCACCGTGCGGGCGAACCCTGGAGCATGCAGACTCCCAATAATGCCAGCGCGTGTTCGAACCACTTAGGACATGAGAATCCGCGATGCGTCAACAGACGATGATAGCCAATATTGATTCCCATCATTGCAAACACAAAAACGCTTACGATACCAGTCAGAAACCCTGCCATACTGTAAAACCAGGGAATAAAGGCTAAGAGAGCCAATATATGCAATAATACTATAAATATTAATTGAAACTGATCAGCTTTGATAGGTTGAACTGACTTGGGAAGCTCCAACTGTCTAGAATCAACAGATCCTGTTTCATTAGTAACAGAAGTTGACTCTTCATCAAATGGTTCACTTAATGCCGAATCAGGAACATCGTTTTCTATACTCATCATTCAAGTCATCTTTTTTATGGTTGGATAATAGCTCTACCGAAATACAATAATCTAAAGAAATACATTATTTTAGTCTAAGATGGATAAAAATAAAACTTTAAAAAAAACGTTCAACTAACTATAAAAAGACGCCGTAATTGGATAGGGATATTAGCGGAAGTTTTTTTTAATTATATATATTAAATTAATCAAGACTTATTGAATAAGTAAAAATTAACCAATCATTTTATAGAATAACGTAAATAATAGATTTAAATTAATATTTCCTTCCATTAAGTTGACGGCCTATGAAAGTTGATCGAACAAAAAAATGATAGCTTAATAACAAAAATGAAAAAACTATCAAATTAATAATTAAAAATTTGATGCCCCAAAAAACAGGCCAAAAAGCCACCCAAATCTGTAAACCGAGCACCAATGGAAAGTGAATTATATACCACCAGTAAGAAGCGTCTGCTAGGTAACGCCAAGCAACACTTTCGCTTGTTCGGTAACGAAGAAAAAAACCCAGAAAACCTATCACAAAAGACCAGATCATTAAAGCGTATGCACCCTTATTTATAAGACGCATCCAACCATGTGGTGGTTTGTATAACTCTAGCGGAAGATGCATCCAGGTAATTATCTCATACCCCCCGCTTGGCATTATCAATAATATACCGAGCATAAGGTGACAAGACCAATATTTGCTAAAACTATGAAGCAGCTCAGGTTGCCGAGAAATAATCCATCCTGTACAAAAAAACAGACCATACAGTGATGAGGCGGAAAGCTCAGGAATTAATGCTTTATCAGGCGTATCCAAGAATCGACCGTGTTGCAAGTAAAGCAAAGGAATAGTTAATATTGCAAACCAGAATAGCTTCCAAGGTGAGCTTAACACACTATGAAATAACCGGCCTACCCACAGAAAATATTTATTATGATTCCAGCCCAACGACTGTGAAATCAAAGTAATAAGTAAAGTCAGCAGATAAAAGACCAATAATTGATACAAAAACCATAGATGTATAAGGCTATATTTTTGGAGAAATTGTAACTTTAAAAAAAAACCAATAGTCAATTGCAAAGGAGGAATTGAGCGCAAAGCCAAAGGAACATCCAAAGCATCCCAATAACCAGATTTTGATGCCCCAACCAATGAGAAAAAAACCACTAAAGGATAGATTAAAAGCCAGCTTACAATGAAAGGAACCAATACTCTATTGATCCTATTACTCGTGAATCCTACTACGCCCATCTTCTGCAACAAGGAGTACGCAGAAAATCCGGAAATAAGGAAGAATAATGGCATTATAAAAGAATGACTTATGAACCGGAAAAAAACTAGCGGCAGGCTTGGAGAATTGTCAGCGATGACCCAATAATAAAGCGAGTTATAGCCGAACGATTGTGCCACATGAAAAACCACCACAACCATCACTAAAAAAACTCGAAGGGAATCAATAGAATGATTTCTATTGAAGGTGTGCACAGTTGACTGAATCTTCATCGTGTTATCGAACATATTTTACTACCTTAATCCAGTATATTTAAGCATTTGAGTGAACATATTGGTTTGTTGATAATTATCAATTCAAACATCAGCTTCAGCAGAATAACCATACCGTTCAATATAAGATAGCCATCGACTCCTAACAATTTTGTTTATACGCTCATCAGACGCGTAACTATTTACACGAAAGTGTTGAATATTATATATTTCTTTACAGAGAGCTTGCTGCAGATTACTAAAATCACCTAATTCAAGATCACAGTATGCTCGACACAAAGTTTCAATCGGCTTATCAATAAGATCTTCATATCGAATTTCATGTAGTCGGTTGGCTGGAATATTTCTACGATCTCGCTCAAATGCTGCATACATTTCCTCAAAAGTATTTAGGATATAGGGTTCGAGCACCTCATCATTTTCGACTTGAAAACCATGAACTAGATGCAATCCAGACCATAATCGCATGGTAGATGGAAAAAGTGTCAATGGATTTCGCGCTATATGCAGAAAACGGGCTTCGGGAAATAGCTCCAGTAATGTTTTCATACGTGCAGTGTGTGTTGGTGACTTAAAAACTACTCTTCGGGGGTCCCGGATATTAATCATCTTCATAAAATGACACATAGCAGTTTTCCAACGCGTACGGTCTAATGGATTAAGAAGTTCCAAATCAAGACCGCTTGCCTTCACCGATTTAGTTGCTGGAAAGGCAATGCGGCGGTAAGGTGATGGGGCGCCTAGAATAAGCAATGCAAATTCATCCTCTTGAGGCCGACACCAACCATGTTTAACATTATCAATTGGGCGATAATCTGTGATCAATTTCTTAAATACCTTAGTAAACCACTTTTCTGAGACAAGAAAGTGATTAGGTGTAAAACATTGGTAGGTATTTGGACAAAAAAACTGGAGGTCAAGCGACAATAGTTCATGAAGAAGAGTAGTACCACTTCGCCAATGACCAATAATAAAGACAGGATCAGGACGCGGAATAGTTTCTTTTAATCGCCTGCGGAACATTATATTACAAATGACATTAACGATTGAGTTAACTAGCGAGGCTATTGAAACCGTCACAAACAATTGCCATTTTGATAGCGGTATCAAACCGCCTTGTTCACGAATTAATTTGAACCACACAGCCAGAGACATACCATGAAAGAATCTTAAAGTCCACCATGGTGTTGGATTCAATATATCTTTATCCTGAAGATTAGAATACATTTTTAAAAAATAACATCGATCAATATAAATATTTCAAAATATATGCTCCTCAAAAGACCTTGTAAATGATTCAGCTATGTTTAAGTTCTTTTAGAGTTTAATAAAGCCTACTTCGGGAAAACTGTGCATAGATGGAATTCCGACCTCAAGTTTTTCGGCCAAACGACGCAATAACGCTAATTGCTCATCTGAAGGATCACGTATCGTAAAATCACCTTGATGACCAGCAGCGGCCAAAAGAATAGTCTCTGCAAGACAAGTAAAAGTTAATTCTCGAGTAGATTCTGGATCGCTTACCCCTCCAAAAAGACCTAAATCAAGTGGGCAATTTAAACCGGGAACCTTTGCCAAACATTTTACAACCGTCAAGTCAGGGCGTAAGTTGAGTACATCAACACTGACATTTTCAGGCTGGGCATCATCAAGAATGACGGCGTTGTAGCCAAATTCATCGGCTGACAAGATAGCGCCAACGGCATTAGTCAAGGTCACAACTATGCCAGCTTGTTTTAATACCTTTCTATCGCTGGTCACCAAGTGTAATTCTGGATTCAAACCCTTAATTTTCGTAATTAGACCCAATTGTTGCGGCAAATCAATTAATAACAAAGAGCGATTAGGGTTATCATGCAGTAAACAACGAATGACTGCACGCCCCGTACTGCCTGCAGCCCCTACTATGGCTATTGGACGCGAATCCAATCGAGCAACTTCAATAGCTTGAATATATTTTAGAACTGTTAAGGCTGTAAATCCGTGCCCAGTGGTAATACCTACCTCTCCGGCATCTTCGAGCAACATTGCACCATAGCCTGAGATAGCAGGTAAAAGTGCCCCAAGACCTAATATCTTGGTTGAACGTGTTTTTGCATAAGCTACAGTTGCTTTTAAAGCCAATCGTGCGCGCGGCAGTTGATCAATTAAATCCATTGGCGAATAAGGTATGGAAAGTATTTCTCCACGGAGCATAACACCACCAATATTGCATTCTACCCAACTACTAACATAGGTATCATAAAATAATGATAATTGACATAACAAACTATCCGGATAAAAATGCGCCTCAGGAAATATTTTTGTGAGATCTGCACGATGTCGTGGATGAACTACAAAAACAAAATCAAGCGCCCCTGCATAACTTGTTTGACACGAGGTTTGACTCGTCATACAAGCCCAGGCAGGAAGAATGGGTACAAGAGGAGTTTCAGGATCAATGACTTCAATAATCTGACCATCAGCTTGAAAACTAATATCTCTTTTTATATTTCTGCCACCTGTCAAAAAAGATCTAATATGTTTAACCTGACAACCCGTCGAATTAACTAGAGCTTTTGCTATTCTTACAATCAGATCTTCACTCTGACCTGTCTCCAATAGCCAATTTGCACCATCAATAGTTACAAAAATCAAAATACCTATTAGATTAGGATCAACAATGCTGGAACGCGATATGCGAATCTCTATATTCTTTTCAATAAAGGTCGCACAAGTCACATTAGCGTTACTTATAAAAGTAAATTTCGGCAAATCCAAATACTTCTGAAATGCATCACATATATTTTCAACTGACTCATTAGAGTTCAAAGTTAAAAACTCAATAGCACTAAGGCTAGCACTTTCCAACATCGCACCTATAGGATCGGGTGATGAAGGCAATTGATTCTGTAATAAACTGATTTTGTTGGCTTGATCATCTCCAGTAATATCGTCATTCAAGGATTTAGTAGACAATAGTTCAATCTTTTTATCTTGAACAAGCCCCAAGAGTACTTTAGCTAATTCAATAGTTGTGGGGTTACGCATAAATTCCACCGTAGGCAACTTTAAGCCTAAAGCCTGCTCAACCCAAACAATTAGCTCAATTGACATAAGGGAATCAAAACCCAACTCACTAATAGTGACAGTTGAATCAAAGTGTTCTATAGGTACATTTAACACACGACACATTTCTTGAATTAATGCAGATAAGATCAATGCTTCTTGCTCTTCGGGCAGAGCATCTGCCAAGATACTTAGTAGTATGTGTTTTTTATATGATGATTCCTCTTTTCCAAAATCATTAACCAAATCTTTGAAGCGGGGAGGTACATGACCACTTAACCCATTAGCCAAGAATTGGAAATTAAAACGAGCAATACCTATTTGAGTATTATTGCTACCAAGTAGTCGATCTAAAACTTTCAAAACAGTGGCTGGCGGCATTGGTGGAACACCCAGATCAGTAAGATATTTAAGAATTTCCGGATGACGAGAAACATATCCGACAGTATCAAGGGAGCCCAGATTGATAGTCAAAGCCGGCAAGCCAATGCCACGACGATAATAAGCAAGACTATCAAGAAAAGCATTTGCGGCGGCATAATTAGCCTGACCAGGTGACCCCAATATAGATGAAACTGAAGAAGTCATTAAGAAAAAATCTAAATCATTATGAAGTGTTTGTTGGTGTAAATTCCAAGCACCAAGAATTTTTGGACGCGTTACAGAACTATAACGAGACTTATCAAGACGACTGATAATGCCGTCATCTATAACCATAGCTGCATGAACGATACCTCTTAGCGGAGGCATCGTTACTTGAATTTCGGATAGAACATTCTTTAACTGTTCAGTATCTGCAACATCTGCGGTTAATACTTTGACAATACAACCATGTTTCTTGAATTCGTTAATTACCTCTAATGCTTCAAGCGAATTTGCTTGACTCCGGCTGATAAAAACAATGTACCTTGCGCCATGATCTCTCAACCACGCAGCAATTGTACAACCAAAACCTTTAACCCCACCAGTTACTAGATAGGTAGAATCGATCTTCACCGGCGGCTTTCTAATCGAACAAAACACTTTTACATCAGGTACATCAAAGCTTACCGTTATCTTGCCTATATGTTGCGCTTTAGACATATAACGAAAAGCATCGACTACTTCCGTAATTGGAAAGGAGCATATAGGAATTGCGCTAAAAGCCCCTTCTATAAAACCAGATAGTACTTCACTAAATAATTTATTGACAAGTTTTGGATTAATTCTTATAGCCTGTTCAAGATCGACAACAATAAAGTTAATATTATTTCTGAAAGGACGTAATCCAATTCGAGCATTAGCATAGATATCCCGCTTACCGATCTCAACAAATCTACCAAAGGGACGTAGTATTGAGATACCTTTGGCAATAGCCTCACCGGCCAAACTATTAAGTACCAAATCTACACCTTCGCGCTGAGTAAGCTCTAGTATTTCATCAGCAAAGGCAAGCGATCGAGAATCCATGACATGTTCAATACCTAAAGAGCGCAAATAGGCTCTTTTTTTAGGACTACCTGCCGTTGCAAATATTTCGGCACCCACCCTTTTTGCTATTTGAATGGCAGCCAAACCAACACCACCAGAGGCTGCATGAATAAGGACACGCTCTCCTCTTTGTAGCCTACCCACTTCCATAAGCCCATATTGTGCCGTTAAAAAAACGACTGGGATGGCTGCTGCTTCATCGAAACTTAAACTCTTGGGTATTGAAAATACATAAGGTGCTACTGCTGTCACATAAGAGCCAAAGGAATGCGGTGCCAATGCAACAACAGACTGACCCACCTTAAGATCAGTCCTTCCTCCCATAGAAGTCATATCTCCAAGAGCAGTTATAATGCCTGAACACTCTGCACCAAAAGTGACTGTATTAGCAGTAACCTCAGGATAAAGACCCAATGCCTTGAGAACATCGGCAAAGTTAAGACCAGCAGACTTGACCAAAATCCTAACTTCTCCAGGTGCAAGTTCTGGCTCTGAGAATGTCGTTAACTTTAAGTTATCAAGCAACCCAAGTTGAGTTGATGCGAGATTAAAATATTGATCTTCCGGTACTATTTCGTAAGATAAGAGTGGCGTACAATCCTGTAACGAAGTATTTAAGTAACGATGCACGTTACGATTGCCATCCCTTAAGATGATTTCATCCTCGATTGTATTAGCTAGAAGCTCCTCCGATAGAGCGTCTACATCGAATTCAAAATTAGCTATATCGATAATTGATGGCTGTAAATATGCATGTTCATAGGCTGCCACCCTGCGAATACCCCAAAGTGCTGCTTGCCCCACTGAATGAATAACTGGTTGTTGCTCAGAATTGGATTGAGCATATTGAGTTACAATCCATAAACGACAATTGATAGATCTTTCCGATACTAAAGCTTGAATAAGGTATATCAGTGGAATGCTGCTGATACTTTCATCGTTTTCGAGAGACTGTAAAGTTGTCTCAGACATTACTTTACAGTCTAGCCCCCATAGATAGGCTATCCCTGAAACATGAGAATCCTCATCTTTAATGATTGATTGAAACAACTGTTTAAAACTTTCTAACGAGACTGGATCAACAAAATAATTTCCCTTAGTTTCTTGCCTAAAATTATTGCCAATTCTAGCAATAACAACATTATGACCTTGCGCTATAAGCTTTTCTTTGAGGTAATACCCTAGGATTCCACGATCAGCAAAAATCAACCAAGTACTATTAGAAACAGGCACATAAGATATTTCTGATAGCGGTTGCGGGAGCCAAAGAGATGTATAAAGTAGATCATCTATAGCTGACATTGATGTTGAGTTCTCCGCCATGGCTTGACAGCGAAGCCCTTTGACTTCGAGCATAATATTACCCTGGGCATCAACCACATGAATGTCAGCAATTAAAGCTTCCGTCGAACAATTTCTGATAGTCACATGACTAAAGGCATGGTCATCTAAACGCCTAAACAACCTGAGCCGTTCGACTGAGACAGGTAAAAAAGCTCTGGCATAATTACCTGCAGTTATATCCATAGGAATTGCTGCCAAAATAACCTGAAAACAAGAATCAAGAAAAGTTGGATGTGCTATATATTCATTTTTTTCCAGTTCAAAGCCACTAACTGATTGTATCTCCCCCAATGCTTCAAAATCGGTCCTCCAAGTGGATACAATACCTCTAAAACTCGGGCCATAGTCAAGGCCTACTGTAACAAACTTCTCATATAGTGATTCTCTCGACAATGTTTCGGACAATCGAGCCATAATCATTTCTGGGGGATCAGATATTATCCCGGCGGCCTTTGATGATGGAAACACTCTACCAGTAGCATGACGCGTCCAAACACCGCCTAATTTATTACGACCATAAATCTCGAAACGAGACTCTTCTGGAACGTATCGAAACTCCAAAGGAATTTTGATATTCTCAGGTAAAAAACAAGCATTCTCAAATACTACATCTTCAAGCTCTAGGACATTGATTCCTTGAATTTGATAACCTGCTGCCAGAGCCATTTCCAAATACCCTGACGCAGGGAATACAGACACTCCTTGAAAGGAATGATCACTAAGATAAGGTGTCGAACTTTGACTAAGAAATCCTGACCATGTCGGACAGGCTGAAAGTTGTCGAGTCCCCAGTAAAGGGTGATCAGATTTAATAAACCGATCCCTCACACGTTTTTCATCTTCACTCCAACAACGCTCCCTTTGCCACGTATAACTTGGCAACGAAACAAGCTGTCCTTTAGGATAAACGCATCTCCAATCTATTTCGACACCTAAGGTATGAAGCACTCCCAATCCATTGTATAAGGATTCTTGATCACTCTTTCCTTTTTGTAGAGAACCTAAAACCGTTCCTTCAATATTACAATGCCTTAAACAATCTTTAATTGATCCTGTTAATGCAGGATGTGGCCCAATCTCCAAAAAAACCCTGTATCCTTGATGAATAAGCTCATCCACTGCAGGACCGAAATTTACTGTTTGTCGCAAGTTTTTCCACCAATAACTCGCATCCCATTCTGAGCCTAAAGAAAGTTGCCCGGTGACTGTAGAAATAATTTTGACAGTTGCTTTTCGTGGCAGAAAGTCTCTAAGTGCAGTCAATAAATCATCTTGTAGCGGCTCCATCAGCTCACTATGAAATGCATAATTAACATTAAGATATTTATTGCCAATCTTGTCTTGTCTAAGCACATCTACCATTTCTTCAAGTGCCAGACTATCTCCAGAAATTGTTAAAGATAGTGGACTATTAACTGCTGCAAGCGCAATGCGGCCCTTATATTGTGACAAATAAGGCATCATTGTTTCAACGGAAGCTGCAACAGCTAACATTCTTCCACGTACTGATGCCCTATCCATTAATCGACCACGATGAAACGAAATAGCAACAGCATCCTCAAGATTAATTATTCCAGCAGCATAAGCCGCAGCAATTTCACCCACACTGTGACCCACAACCGCATCAGGTATAACGCCCCATGAGCGCCACAAAGCGATAAGCCCTGCCTGAATTGAAAGTAAAGCCGGTTGAGCATAGGCTGTCTCAGACATTTTTGAGTTCGCTTCGTCTTTAACTAGCTCATTTAAGAGGGACCATCCCGCTAGTTTTTGCAATGTTTTATCGCAACTCTCTATGACTGATCGGAAAACAGATTCACTGACCAATAGTTCTCTAGCCATTCCCCACCATTGAGAACCTTGCCCTGTAAACAGAAATACGACTGGCAAATTACGATTATTTGCAACACGACCATAGACTACGCCCACTCCCTTTACATCCTGAATATAAGTGGTCAGTTGTTGTCGTAAAGCATCCCTATTTTTGCAGACTATCGCTAAACGGAAAGGCAACTGTGTACGTCTCACAGCTGCCGTATAACAAATATCATTAAGCGTTAAATGGTTGTCATCTGGCAACTTATATAAAAAATCATCATAAGCCTTAGCAAGTTTGTTAAGTGCTTCAAGAGACCTTGCAGAAAGAATAAAAAGAAAGTAGGTTTGGCCAGGATCTGTATCTAACGATTCAGAAATAACTATAGCAGGCGATTCTGATAGGATGACATGTGCGTTAGTTCCCCCAAAACCAAAAGAATTAACCCCCACAATAATTGAACTAACATCTTTAAGGGTTGTGGCTCTTATTGGCACCTGAAGCTTTAGTTCAGTAAAAGGAATTTTTGGATTAGGATTCTCAAAATGAAGATTGGCAGGCACAATACCATGCTTAATAACAAGACAAGCTTTAATAAAACCCGCGATACCTGCACCGGCCTCAAGATGACCGATATTGGTTTTAACCGACCCAACCAATAAAGGCTTGGCAAATTGGCGAGTTTGCCCCAAGACATGACCTATCGCATTAGTTTCAACAGGATCACCTGCCTGCGTACCCGTACCATGTGCCTCTATATAAGTGACCTGATCAGGTGCAACACCTGCTTTAGCATAAACCTGTCGCAACAACTCTTCTTGAGCTACCTGACTTGGAAATGTAAGGCCTTGGCTATGACCATCTTGATTAGTAGCAGTCCCAAGAATCACTCCATATATGCGATCACCATCCAATTGTGCTTGAGCTAATGGCTTCAGTACAACAACACCTGCACCTTCACTGCGTACAAAACCATTCGCTCTCTCATCAAAAGCAAAACAACGACTGTCAGCACTTAACATTGACAAAGCACTGAAGCCTACAAATGTATCGGCATCAATGAAAATATTTACGCCTCCAGCTAGTGCCTGCTTAGACTCACCATTCCAAATACTATGACAGGCCATGTGAACTGCCACTAAAGAAGAAGAACAGGCTGTATCAACAGCAACACTAGGACCAGTAAAGTCAAAAGCAAATGATATTCTATTAGCTGCCATACAATGGGCTTGACCACTGACAGAGTGAGTACTAATGGTTTCTATAGTTTGCAATAAACCATACTCAGACGAAGAAATCCCCATGAAAACCCCGGTAGGACTCCCGGCAATCTGATCAAGAACAACACCGGCATCTTCTAATGCTTCCCAACTCACCTCCAAAAGAATTCTGTGTTGTGGGTCTATCTGACTGGCTTCCCGCGGCGAAAGATTAAAAAAACCATAATCAAAGCAATCAATAGCTTTAATAAAGCCAGCCTGTTTCGCTACCGTTTTACCTTGCTTTCCAGGTTCAGGGTGATAGAAAATAGCATGATTCCAACGATCTGCAGGAACATCAATAATGCCATCAACTTCATTAAGTAATATATTCCAAAATAATTCAGGTCCGTTAGCATCGCCCGGATAGCGACAGCCAATTCCGATAACGGCAATTGGCTCGAGATTTTCCTGATCTTTCAACGAATCATTTTTTTTCATTTAATAGAATCTGACCTATTTATCAATATTTACTTAGTATGTCAATTATGGATCATATAATTACCGTATACTATTTTTATTAGCTTTAGCAGAATAACCAGCGGGCGGAATTTTACGGGTAATATTTACAAGTTGCCAAAGTCGAAATGCAAATCGTTCACGCTTGCTCATCTCAGGCCATCTTATTTTTTTGATAAACTCGACAAACTCAACACTGAGTATTGGATTCAAAATGCGAAATTTATAGCGCGGATTTTTAAAATCAAGTAACAACACAGTCCGATTACGGGAACCTTGATTCCATGCTTCATGATCTGAAGCATCACAAAATACTAATGCTTTACCTTCTTTCCAAACACGTTTTTCGTTTTCTACACGCAAGGCACATAAATCATTAGACTCCAAGGCCAAATGCAATCGGAGTACATAACGGGAGTAATCGTCATACCCAACGTGGGACTTAATATGGGTGCCAGGTGAAAGTCGAGAAAACCCAGCCATCGTCATTCCCGGGATAGCTTCTACAAGAGCAGTAGTTCGGGGACATAACAGGCAATTTTGTTCTTGTTTTTGACCAAATGCATAGAGTCCAAAAGTGGTCCAGCCGGGTTTCTCTCCCTTTAATAATGATTTTTCAGGCCAATCAATAAATCCTTGATTATGAACTGCGACCATCTCATCACGAATTATCTGCCAGTTTTTTTCCAATTCATCAACAAAAGGAAATTGAGCAATATCTTCAAACATGATTCCCCTCATTTTTTTTCATCAAAGACGCCCTTAAGTTTCTTATAAGAATCTGCCTCAATGAGCTTAGCCATATACTTCAAAAAACCCATGTTGGCGATAGTAGGTGTCGGTTTTTTTTCTTGGATAACGGATATGATAGCAAAGCCCATTTCATCTTTGGTTTGTTCACCCAAAAATATATCTCGCGGAGGGTTAAAGTGATTTTTAGGGTTATTAGCTGAATTATCGTGAACCGATTCCACGAAGAGAGAGGAACCCTTTTTTAAAAAGAAACTTTCTTTTGGATGATATCTTAACTGCCAATTAAAATCCCAATTCTTTAACTCTAATAATAATTGACGTGCGCCACTACCTTTAGGCTGATACCAAATACGCATTTCTTTTCCCAAACTGTGCATGTGAGGTGACATCAAATAAAGCTCACTATCTTCCATAATTTCTATAGAGCCTGACGATCTAAAATTCGCCACATTCTTTGGTATCAAACGAAAATCAGTATCTAACAAATAGCCATGCGCATATCTTTGGGGCTGCTCTTTTGATAACCATATCCCCGCTCTTGTACCATTATCTGTTTCGGTTTGTCCAGTACGAGTATAATGGACCTGTAAAACCAAGTCAGAGTTAGCGGGGACAACCCTAACTACACCTTGCGGATAATTTACCGTCTTTTGTGCACCTGGCACCCAACCCATTATATTGCCAGAAGCCGCGCTTTTATTTTTTTTGATATTCGCTGGGTTGGGAACATATCCCAATCCCATACCTGAGCTATAGCCAGACCCATAATCCTGATCATGCAATCCTTTCGATTCTACATTACCCAATCGAGCTTGAGCATCTAACGATAAACCACTGCCATCGTAGAAGCCCATCGCATGATGAATTATCTTACTATTTCCAGGTATTATTTGCGATTTTCTTATATTCAATTCTTCCGGATTATTAAAGGGTATGACAAAGGTACGATATAAATCATCGCCCTTTGCAGCTAGATGAAACGCACCGGGTATTTTAAGAATAATATCAGGCGGATTTTCATCATCCCACGCGTCGACAGATTTAAATTCAATTGCTTTACGGGAATTTTTTAAATCGCCTTGAGGACAATCGTTATCTACCCAATTGGCTATCATTGAAATGTCTTGACTAGAAAGCCTCTTGTCATCTTTCATCGGTAGGCCCCCTGTTACTGACCATGGCGGCATTTTTTTGGTGCTGGTCGCACGTTTAATCAGTGCGGCCCAGTTTTTTGCATCTTCGTAGGTCACTAACGAAAAAGGCGCTATACCCAAGGGATTATGGCAAGTCTGACAATGGTCTTGCAAAATAGGCTCTATATCACCATAAAAAGCAACCCCATTCGGGGCAACTTTAATAGTAGATCTTTCGGAATTGGAAGGTGGTTCTGATTTAGTTGATAAACTATCTAAATTTGTATGGGCGATGCTAATTAGCGGATTCGCTATTACAATTGAAAGAAAATAAATATTAAAATTAAATTTCTTCATGATATTAACGATATAGCTTTTCATAATATAACCTAATGATCCCCCTTGTAATTACTATTTTAGGGATGCTTAGTTTATTTCTTTTTAGTAGGCTGTGGATTTTTGGCTAGGCGCACCATCCTCTTGGGAAGCTGATGCGGACTTATTTCGTCTAATATTGTCGTATCTCATTGATTCTGATGGTATAACTACGAATATCCACCCATTAGAGACCTCCCCATGCGCGGCGCCGTTATTACCCAGGAAGTGTTGTTCAGCTGACGTACTTTGGAAGAGCCAATACCCACCTCTCATTCTATTCGGTCCCTCCGCAAAGTCGTTGACCTCTTGCTGAAGAGCATGGATGCAGAGTTTTCTGTGCTTTATGCCAATACGGGCCGCCGCTCGATACCTCCGGAACTCCTGCTTCGAGCCATTTTGTTGCAGGTCCTTTTCACTATTCGTTCTGAGCGGCAGCTGTTCCAAAAGATCGATGTTAATCTGTTGTACTGTTGGGTTGCGGACTCACGGTGGATGGGGAAGCTCAGTATGAGCTTCCCCCTGTTTTCGACCAACAAGGGCGGTTATTTAGGCGGCCAGTTTCCCTGGATCCGGATTCTTCGCCCATTGGCGGAGGTACTGGATCGGGGACTGGTAGCCCAGTGTCGAGTGTCTTCTCTTCCGATTATAG
>Ga0194037_1001585_pt1 | contig 16228 bp, 10 predicted proteins | sample JunL306m_MetaG_FD_148653 | JGI IMG/M metagenome (GOLD analysis project Ga0194037, IMG submission 148653) | Anoxic zone freshwater microbial communities from boreal shield lake in IISD Experimental Lakes Area, Ontario, Canada - Jun2016-L304-6m | ecosystem: Environmental > Aquatic > Freshwater >...
ACTGCCACCATCTTTCCCTGAAAGATCAGCGCCAAACGGTCACAGTACTCGGCTTCATCCATATAGTGGGTCGTAACGAATATTGTCACTCCATCAGCGGCCATCGAGCGGATCAGATCCCAGAAACGGCGGCGTGAGAGCGGATCTACCCCCGAAGTCGGCTCGTCCAGGAAGACAATCGGCGGTTCGTGGAGGATGGCACAGCCAAGTGCCAGGCGCTGTTTCCAGCCGCCGGAGAGTTCGCCTGCCTTGGATCTGCGCCGCTCGGCAAGCCCGGCCATTTCCACCACCCAGGCTGTACGATTCTTCAGCTTCTCCGCTGTCAGACGATAGACCCCTCCGTAGAAAGCAATGTTCTCCTCCACGGTCAGATCTTCATAGAGCGAAAAACGCTGGCTCATGTAGCCGATGTTGGCTTTGATCTGCTCCGGCTGGCTGGTTATATCGAAACCGGCCACGTTGCCGCTGCCGTCAGTGGGAGCCAGGATGCCGCACAACATGCGGATGGTAGTGGACTTTCCGGCGCCGTTGGGACCGAGGAAGCCGAAGATCTCCCCTCGCGGGACGGTCAGGGAGATGGCGTCTACAGCAGTGAAATCGCCGAAGCGTTTGGTGAGGCGGTTGAGGGAGACGGCGGGCTGGTTAAGGTTAAGGTAGAGGTTGAGGTTAAGGTTTGAATCTTTCTCTACCTCTACCTCTACCTGTTTCTCTACCTCTACCTTAATCTGCCGTTCTCTGCTTATCCTCCCGATCACCAACTCCTCCAGCGTGCTGCCTTTGCCGGTCAGTTCGTCCGGGGTTCCGCAGGCGATCAGGCGCCCGGCATGGATCAGGCCGACCCGGTCACAGCGCCCGGCCTCGTCCAGATAGGCGGTGGCTACCACAATGGTCACCCCCTCGCCGTGCAGCTCCCGCAGAATGCGCCAGAAGTCGCGCCGTGAGACCGGATCCACGCCGTTGGTAGGCTCGTCCAGCAGTAGCAGTCGCGGTTTGTGGATCAGTGCGCAGCAGAGCCCCAGCTTCTGCTTCATGCCCCCCGAAAGCCGTCCGGCCAGGCGTTTGGTGAAGGGGGCCAGCCCGCTGAAGGAGAGTAGCCGTTCGCTCCGCTCCAGGCGTGCAGGGCCGGTTACGCCGAAGATGTCGGCATAGAAGGCGATGTTCTCGGTCACGGTCAGATCGGGATAGAGGCCAAAACGCTGGCTCATGTAGCCGATATGACCGTGGGCATGTTCCACCCGGGCCGGAAAGGGATGTCCCAGCACGTTCAGTTCGCCGCTGTCCGGATCAAGGATACCGGCAATCATGCGCAGGGTTGTTGTCTTGCCGGCCCCGTCAGAGCCGACCAGACCGAACAGCTCCCCCCCGGGGATGCTCAGGGAAAGGGAATCAACGGCAATCAGGTCACCGAAACGCCTGGTAAGATTGATGGTTTCAACAATCATGGCATTACCTGAACATTTCTGTCTTTACCCTCCGGTTTCAATAACAGCATCGGCAGGCATGCCAGGCTTCAGCTCCCCCTTCGGATTCGGCAGCGTGATCTTGATGCGATAGACCAGTTTGACCCGCTCCTTTTCGGTTTGCACATTCTTGGGGGTAAACTCGGTTTCGGAGGCGATGAAACTGACCCGCCCCTCAAAGTTGCGTCCCGGCCAGGTGTCCACGGTGACACGAGCCGGTTGACCGACCTTGACCCGCCCCAGTTCCGCCTCGGGTATATAGCCTCGCAACCAGACCTCGTCCATCCTGCCGATTGTGACAACCGGCGCGCCGGCTGCAAGCATTTCGCCCGGCTCGGCATGTTTGGACAGAACGAGTCCGGCCAGTGGTGAAGACAGTATGCTCCTGGAGAGGCGTGTCTCGGCCAGCGCTCTGCCGGCGGATGCCGCTTCGGCCCGCGCCCGCGCCTGCCGCACCGTATCCGGACGTGGACCGGCCATGAGCAGTTTCAGGTGCTGTTCGGCTTCCCGCACTGCGGCTGCTGCCGCATCACGGCCGGTACAAGCAGCATCCAGCTCTTTGAACGGGATCACCTCCCGCTTAAAGAGCTCCTCGGCACGGGCGGCCTCCCGTGCCAGACGTTCGGCGTCAGATCTCATCCGCGCCAGCACTGCCGAGCCTTGTGCGATTTCCTCCCGGCGACTGCCCGCTTCCAGGTCTGCCACTGCTGCCTTTGAGGCACGCTCTTCGGCAGAGCGGCCATTACGCTCCTCTTTCAGCTCTTCGTCCTCCAGTCGGCCAACTGGTTGACCGGCCTTCACGACCTGTCCTTCATCCACCATACGTTCTGCCAGGCGACCAGCGATAGTGAACGACACATCCACCGAAGTTACTTCAACAGTGCCCGACACCTTGAGGAGAGCCGGATTTTCTGTTGTGCGGTGTCCGGCAATAAACACCGCAACCGCTATGACAGCAAAGATAACTACACCAATGATGGTTTTTCCGGGCATCAGAATCCTCCGCTACGGTGTGTCAGCCGGACTATTCGTAAAAGCCCCTCGCAAAAGCCTCGAACCTCTCGATAGAAAGCGGCCGACTGAAGAAATAGCCCTGATAGGCATGGCAGCCTGAATCGGCCAGAAAATCCCTCTGTGCCGAGGTTTCAACCCCCTCTGCTATTATGCCGAAACCGAGACTCCGGGCCAGCGCGATGATGGTTTTGGCAATGGCGGCATCATTCGGGTTGAAGAGTACATCACGCACGAATGACTGATCAATTTTCAACTGATCCAGAGGCAGTCGCTTCAGATATGACAGCGAAGAATAGCCGGTGCCGAAGTCATCCAGCGAGAAGCCCACACCCTTGGCCTTCAGCGCAAACATCTTTTCGATAATCTCATCGACATTGGATACCAGCAGGCTCTCGGTCAGTTCCAGCTTCAGCCGCTTCGGGTCGGCGCCGGTCTCATGGAGTACCGCCAGTACCTGATCCACGAAGTCGGCCTGATGGAACTGGTGGGCACTGACATTCACGGCGACCGTAAGATGGGACATCTCCGGGCAGGTGGCCCATGCGGCCAGTCGAATACAGGCGGTTTCCAGTACCCAGCGGCCCAGAGGCAGGATCATCCGGGTTTCTTCAGCCAGTGGGATAAAGTCTGCCGGTGAGACCATGCCGCGGTGAGGGTGCTGCCAGCGCACCAGGACTTCAGCCCCTGTCAGCTGACCATCGGCCACCTGGGCCTGGTAATGGAGCAGGAACTGCTTTTCCTGAACAGCCTCGTGCAGATCCTTTTCCAGGGCGGCGCGTTTCATCACGACAATCTCCATGTCAGGATCAAAGAAACGTAAGGTGTTGCGCCCCGCACTCTTTGATTTGTACATGGCAAGGTCGGCCTGTTTCAACAGAACATCGATCTCGGTCGTATGACCATTGAACAGGGTGATACCGATGCTCGGTGTGCCGTGATACGCGATATTCTCAAGCTGATAGGCGCGGTTAAGTGAGGCCAGTATTTTTTCGCCAATAGTTTCGGCCTGGGTGGCGGCTTCTCTCTCGCCCATGCTCAGGTTCGCCAGCATCACCACGAATTCATCCCCCCCCCAGTCGCGCTACGGTATCGCTTTCACGCACGCAGGTTATCAGGCGTTGCGTAACCCGCTGCAGCAGCAGATCGCCCATGTCATGGCCACGTGTGTCATTGAGCGTTTTGAAATTGTCGAGGTCGATGAACAGCAACGCACCATGGCTGCCGTTACGGGAACTGGCCAGCATGGTCTGTCTGAGGCGATCCAGGAGGAGGGTCCGGTTGGGCAGGCCGGTCAGTTGGTCATAGAAAGCCAGCTCATGGATTTTTTCTTCCGCCTGCTTCCGTTCCGTAATGTCGTAATGCGTACCGACATAGTGAGTTACGACCCCGTCATCTCCCTTTACCGCTGATATGGTGAGCCATTTTGGATATTCCTCGCCATTTTTACGGCGATCCCAGATTTCTCCCTGCCATCCGCCGGTGCAATTGATGCTCTCCCACATTTTGCGATAAAAGTCTGCGTTATGGCGGAACGATTTGAGAATCCGGGGGTTTTGTCCTGTTACCTCCTCTTTCGTGAAGCCGGAGATTTCCGTGAAGGCGTGGTTGACGCGCAGGATTACACCGTCAGCATCCGTAACTACCATACCGGTCTGAGCTTCAAAGGCAACTGCGGCGACGCGCAGATCGGCCTCGGCTTGTGCGCGTGCAGTCTCGTTGGATTGCAGCCTGCCTTGCATGGCAGCCAAACCGGCGAGTACGCTCTCCTCCATGCCGGGGGCGACGATAATGGCAGAAGAGAAATCTCCCTGTCCAATTCTACGGAGATGCGCGTGAACTTCGTCTGCCGATCCACCTAACGTTTTGTGCACATTCCTGTACACCAGCCAGAGTATGAGCAGCACCCCCAGAGCGCTCGCGATGAACTGTTTTTCAGTGTCAACGAAGAGTCCAAAAACAACAGCCAGTACAAGCAACATGGCCACTGCCGGCCGGAACATGCGTGGCAATAATTGTATTCCCGGAAAGAAAGTCATGAGATTCCCTGTCGTTTCACCCGCCAAGTCTGGCGATCTCCACACCTATCTGCCCCAGCGGCAGCACCAAGTCGGCCACGCCCCCTTCGATACATGCTCTCGGCATACCGTAGATGGTCGAAGTCGCCTCATCCTGCACCATGGTCGCCCCCCCCTTCTGTTTCAGCAACTGCATCCCCTTGAAACCGTCGTTCCCCATGCCGGTCAGGATAACACCCAGCATCGAACCTCCGGACAGCTCGGCCATGCTCGTCATCATCACATCAACGGACGGAATATAGACATGGTGCGGATAATCGCTGGTCGGCCAGGTTTTGACCGCCAACCCGCCCGCCTGACGCACCAGGGTGGCATGCATGCCTCCCGGTGCGATCAGGACCGTTCCGGGTCTGAGCAGTTCGCCATCCGCCGCTTCGCGTACGGAAATGGCGCATTTTGAATTGATGCGCTCTGCATACGCTCCGGTAAAAGCTTTTGGCATATGGATGGCGACAAAAATACCGAAGGGAAAAGCGGCCGGAATGCGGGACAGTACCTCCTGCAGCGCAACCGGCCCACCGGTCGATGCCCCGATTCCCACCACGCTGATCTTTTTACCTTTTAAAGCAGTGCCGGCTGCAGGCTGAATCGGGCGGGAAGGCGCAGGCCGTACCGAAGGCGGAGCTCCACGCAGGAAGCGAGAGCGGACGGCCTCCTTCACTCTGGCTGTTATGTCTGCGCCAAATCCGTTTGCAGCGGTTTTGGGGACATAGTCAAAAGCCCCGGCGTCAAGCGCCTCGAAGGTTGTTTTTGCACCTTCCTGGGTCAGGGACGAAAGCATGATGACCCGTGTAGCGGACGCCTTGGCCATGATCTGACGAAGTGCGGTAATGCCGTCCATGCGCGGCATTTCCACGTCCATGGTGACGACATCCGGCTTCAAAAACAGTACCTTTTCAATCGCTTCGATACCGTCGGCAGCCGTGCCGACGACCTCAATGGCAGGATCGGCGGAAAGCATGCTGCTGATGAGCATTCGCAGTGAAGCTGAATCGTCGACTATCAATACTCGTATTTTACCAGACGGTGAAATTGACATTATCCGCTCCTGTTGGTCCATCTATCAATAATTTCTGCCAGCTGATCCTTTTTGACCGGCTTGGCCAGATAATCATCCATCCCGGCCCCCAGACAATTCTCACGATCTCCCTGCATGGCATTGGCGGTCATCGCAATAATCGGCACATTATGATTGAGAACTTCCGAGCCGGCGTTTCTTATCATGGCGGTCGCTTCAAAACCGTCCATCTCCGGCATCTGGCAATCCATCAGCACCAGATCGTAGTTGATCATCCCCAGCGCCCGCACCGCCTCCCGGCCATCGGCCACTACATCAGCCCGGTAGCCTAACGTTTTAAGCATATGCTGGGCGACTTTCTGGTTGATGACGTTATCTTCGGCCAATAGAATACGGGTCTCCTTTATTCCTGATTCCGCGACCGTATGCCGGGTTATGATACCCTGTGGTTTCTGCGGAGATGCATCAGAATGCGTCTCTGCTTCTCTTCGCAAAACAAGCTCAAGACAATCACGCAGTTGCGCCTGTCGCACCGGCTTTGGCAGATATCCGGCAAAGCCGATCTGTTCCAGAACGGCGGCATCTCCACGCCGGGCAAGAGATGTCACCATTACCATCAAGGTTGATGTCAGCAGAGGGTCTGCTTTGATCCGGCGGCCTAGTTCCATGCCATCAATGCACGGCATCTCCTGATCAAGCAGGACGATACGGAAAGGATCATTCCTCCGGACCGCATCGTGCATCAGCGTTAAAGCCTCCGCAGCATCAACTGCAACCTCGTGGCGGCATCCCCAATGGTGGAAAAAAGTCGTCATAAGCATCCGGTTGGTCGCGTTGTCGTCGACGACCAGAATCCTCGCCCCGGTAAGATCTACCTGCTGATGAGATGCGTTGCGTTGATACGCCGCTGTTTCAGCATCGGTCTGTTTCTCGAAGCAGATGGTAAACCAGAAGGTAGAACCGCTCCCCTCCTCGCTCGTTACGCCGATTTCGCCCCCCATCAACTCTGTCAACTGCCTGCAGATCGTCAATCCGAGGCCGGTGCCGCCGTATTTGCGTGTTGTGCTGCCATCAGCCTGTGTAAAGGGTTCGAAGATTGCGGCAAGCCGCTCCTTCGGTATGCCGATGCCGGTATCGGTGATTTCAAAAAGAATGGTAGCAAAGCCGTTCTGGTCGGATACGAGCAACGCGCTGATGACAACCTCCCCTTTCCGGGTAAACTTGATTGCATTGACGGCCAGATTGGTGATGATCTGGCGGAGCCTGCCGGGGTCCCCCTTCAGGTACGGCGGTACGGCCGGATTGATGGTGCATATCAGCTCCAGCCCTGCATCATAGGCCCGCAGTGCAAGCGACTCTGCTGAATCTTCCAGAGTAACCCGCAGGTCGAAATTCAGAATTTCCAGATCCAGTTTTCTGGCCTCGATCTTGGAAAAGTCGAGGATATCGTTAATGAGGCTCAGCATATTTTCGCCGCTCTTACGAACAATTTCAGCGTATTCCCGCTGTTCGGATGTCAGGCTGGTATCCAGCAGCAGCCCGGTCATGCCGATCACACCGTTCATCGGGGTACGGATCTCGTGGCTCATGGTGGCCAGAAAATCGCTTTTGGCCTGACTGGCTGCCTCGGCCATCACTTTGGCGGATGAGAGCTGCTCCAGCATATTATTCTTTTCGGTGATGTCCTCAAAACTCTCAATGCCGCCGATGATTTCTCCGTCGGCGTTGCGCAGATAATCAACATTTTTACTGATGGCGCGATACTGGCCATCCTTGCGCAGAATGGTGCACTGCTTTGACAAGTACGGTTTCGGAATGTCAGGTGCGAAGAGGCCGCAACTATGTGCACATGGCTGTACGGAAAAAAAGTCGCAGCATTTGCCGAGCGCTTCCTCGGCGCTGTAGCCAGTTACACGGACCATGGCTTCATTCCAGCTTGTGACGGTTTTGTCCGTATCAACCGTAAAGGTGGCGCTGGGGGTTACCCGGAATATCTGCGTTGCCCGCTCGTGGGCCTGCAACGCATCTTCCTCGGCCGCTATGCGGTCGGTAATGTCCTGAATAATGGAATACAAAAGGAGATGGTCTTTTTCTCCGATCGGGGTTGAGTGAACTTCGACTGTTCTGACTTCGCCATTGGACAGGCGGTGGGGGAACACGAAAAAGTTTTCCACTCCTGAAGCGGCACATTGAAGCTCAGCATACACCTGATCAGCCGAAAGCCGGTTAATATCAGTGATGTTCATCGTTCGCAACCGGTCGATGGAATAGCCGTAAAACTGTGCAGCAGCTGGGTTGGCATCCATAATGGCGCCGGAGAGAGGCTCAATCATCATCATTATGGCGCCATGCTCCTCGAACATCTGCCGAAAGCGGACAGCGCCTGTCTTTATTTCCTGTTCGTTCCGCTGAATTTCGTCCAGCAGGGTATTGAAGGAGGACGACAGCAATCCCAATTCATTCGTATGATTGCTGTCAAGCCTCAGCCCCTTGTCCGATCCGGGCCGGCTCAGAGTTTGTATCTGATCCGTAAAGGCTGTCAGCGGTCTGCTGATCCCTGTGCCGAGCCTGCTTGTCAAAGCTATGGCCGCCAGCAATGCCACGAGCATTGCCGACATGAAATAATTTCTGAAACGGGTGATCGGCAGATAAGCCTCGTCAGCAGGATAGTTGGCTGCCAGAATCCAGCCGTTGGTCTGCAGCCGTTTGAAAGAGGCCAGGAAATGGATTCCACGGGAGTTGACCGTTTCTCCTGAGCCTTCAAAGCCCTGCAGCGCCCTGTCGAACAGCTTGTTCATCCCCGGCTTCACATCCTGCTTCATTATTCGGGACTTGTCGGGGTGCATGATCATCGTGCGGTCGGGGGCAAACAGGTACAGATAGCCGTTTGAACCTTGCCTGACATCCTGGATCGAAGCGAAAATGCCATCCTTGCCAAAAAGCTCGATCCTGCCGCAGAGCACCCCCTTGATCGAACCGTCTCCCCCCCGGATCGGAGCGGTCAGCATGATGGCCGGTCTATTTTTCGATTCCGAAATGAACGGTGCGGAGACCTGTGGCGTGCCGCTTTTCATGGTTGTGGAGAAATACGCCCGATAGGCGCGTGATGTGCCGTACATGGCGGGTCTGGGTGGATATGCGGCTATCATTGTCCCGCTGGCGTCAAGAATAGACATGCTTTCGCTGAATATGGTGCGGGTTGCAATCTGGCTCCCCAACCATGATTCCGCAGCTTCGCTGTCTGTGACGATTGCCGGTGAAGTGGCGTCTGCAATGGAGATCAGAGCCTTGTGGGCTGCGATAATATCATCATCAAGCATGTTGGCCGAACGTGTAAGCGTCTCGAACTGCTGGCTGAAGATCAGCTCGCGGGTTGCATGCCGGAAATAGAAGTAGGTGCCTGTTGCGATCAGAACTAAAATCAGCGTTATGAACAGACCGATGGTAAGAACGAGCTTGAACCTGATGCTGTTGAATTCCATCTGCGATTCTCCAAAAATCAGACTCTGAATTTCGAAAGCACCACTCTCAAATGTTCGGACTTTTCTGCCAGGCATGAAGCGACCCCTCCGACCTCGCTGGCAACGGTTCGATTCTGGCCGGTCAGGATGATGATCTGCTGCATCAATTCGATCAACTGCTTGGTTCGTGTGGCTATGAACGTGCTCTTCTGTACCAGGTTCGAGGAGATCTCAACCGCGCCTTTAAGCCGCTCATCGGTCTCCCCGACATTGGCGATCAGCCGGCTGGTCTCCGCCGCAATCTCACGCATCCGTGAGGCGCTTTTTTCATTAGCTCCGCACACACGCTCCACACCGTTTACCACCGCCTGTACTCCGGTGTTTATCTGGGCAAGTGAATTCTGCGTCTTGGCCGCAAGCGCCCGCACTTCATCCGCCACAACGGCAAATCCCCGGCCCGCCTCACCAGCTCTGGCCGCCTCTATCGAAGCGTTCAGCGCCAGCAGGTTGGTCTGGTCAGCAATATCGGATATTATTTCCAGCACCTGACGGATGTCGGCGGCCTTGGTGGCCACCTCCTGGGTTTGAGTCGCCATCGCCGCCTGACTGTCCGATTCGTTGACAATTATGCCACCGGCACGGGTCAATTCCTCGACAAAGCGGGATAGCGTTGCGCGGGTCGCTTCGATCGTTTCGGTAGTTGAAACCGACATCTCCTCGGTTACATCAAGGTTGCAGGCCACATCCTGGGTCAGCTGGTTGCTCTCATCGATCATGGCTGACTGCCGCCGAAGAATCTCCGACAGGTTGGCGACGATATGAGAAAGTTCCTGACTGGCAACAGCGGTTTCGTTTGAGCTTTCAGCCGATTGAGCCACGCTGTGCTGAACCTTGGCGATAAACTGGTCAATCAGGCCGGCCGCCACGCCGATTTCGTCCCTGTGGGTAAGTCCGAGGCGTTTTGTCAGGTCCCCCTCGCCATGCGCCAGATCGTCCGCCATAGTTACCATCTGCCTGACCGGAACCGTCACCTGGCGGCTGATGAGTATGGAGATAATCATGATAAAAGCCGTAAAGGCGATATCTCCGCCAAGCAGACTCCACCTGATGATCGCCACCTGTTTGAATACGTCATCAACGTAGATGCCGCTTCCGACGATCCAGCCCCATGGCTCGTACAACTTGACATAGGATATCTTCTGTACCGGCGCGCTTGCACCCGGTTTGGGCCAGAGGTAATTTACAAACCCTCCCCCCTTTTCTTTGCTGACTTTCACAAACTCCATAAAGAGGAATTTCCCGGCCGGATCCTTGTTTTCGCTCAGATCGGTACCATTAAGCTCCGGTTTGTAGGGGTGCATCACCATGCGTGGATGCAGGTCGTTGATCCAGATATACTCCTTCTCTTCGTAGCGCAGCTTGCCGAGCTGGGCCGCAGCCAGTTTTTTTGCCTCTTCGAGCGGCAGTGCGCCGCTCCTGACACGCTCGCCGTAATCGGCCAGAATTGCCCACGCCATCTCCACGATATGGCGCGTGGCGATCTGTTTTTCATGCATGATCTTGCCTTCAAAGAGCGGCACAAGATAAACAATAACCCACACCGTCATGATTAACGTCATTATTGCCGGAGCAACAAGAACCTTGTTCCTGATTTTCCAATTTCGTAAAGCGGTCATATTTTCCTCCTGACATGTATTTTCGTTTACGGGAGCGAAACGGTGGCCTTGACCACATTTCCGGCTCCCTGATATTCCAGCTTGGAGAACGAGTAACGACGGGACATGGCAATGCCACGGCCATTGGGGTCCAGTGAACGCTCCGGATCGAGAACAAGGTACCTTGTCCAGTCAAACCCATTCCCCCGATCGGTTATTACGAACTCAAGCGCTTGATGCAAACGCGTAAAGGTTACCGCAGCCGTGAGCCCCGCATACTCCGGCAGAGCAAGGCGGCGGCGTATCTCATCCTCCCAGCGGTCTTCATACATGAGCTGTTTTTTTTCGTCGTAGGAAATACCGAGGTTGCCATGCTCGACCGCATTGAGCAGCAATTCCACCAGACCGCTGGATACCTTGTCAGGATCCGGACAGAGCGCTGCAAGAATTCCGGCCACGTGGTTTACGTCATCCAGCGTGGAGAAACAAAGTTCAGCATAAGTAAAGTATGTGAGCGACTCTCTGTACCTGGCTGCCAGGGCAGACACCTCAGCCCTCAGTTCGATGTCGGCCATGACAGAACGGACAATGCATTGCAGGACATTTGGAACATATGGTTTGGTCAGATAATAGAAGGCGCCCGCCTCTATTCCCTCGGCAATCTGCTGAGGTGACGAAGCACCGGATTGCATGATAACCGGCAAAGAGCACAGTCGGCTGTCGCCCTTTATTTTCCGCAGCAGTTCGAGCCCGTCCATGCCGGGCATCATCCGGTCGAGTATGACCAGGCTGAATGATTTATCCGGCCGGTTCAGTATTTCCCAGGCACGGGCGCCATCTTCAGCGGTTTCAACCGTACACGTTTCTTTGCCCAGCAATGCCTTGATCGAGTAAAGTATGGCCGGCTCGTCGTCAACAGCCAGTACGTTCCATTTCGGCATAAATCCTCCCTGAATATGACACTACTCTCCTGAAAATCGCACATTGAAAGGCTGCACAAGGTTCAGCTCTTCCAGAAGTTCGTATAAACGTCGGTCTCCGACAATCAGTGAGATGGTGATTTTATCGAGATTAACCAGCTTCATCAGGTGTCCGATAACGGTGGATGTCATCGAAAATGAGTCCTGGATTCTCAGGAGTATGTTCCTGGCCCCCTGCTGTTGAAGAGCGTCAAGCGCTTTTTTTAACTCCAGGCTGTCTTCAATGGACTTGATATTGCCGATGATGGCCAGTTCGCGATTACCACGGTGTTCAATCTTCATGAGCATCTCCTCCTTCAAGTGTTTTTAAAATAATCAGACGCCCGCCTGGCCCGCCGATAAAAAGCGAGTCACTGAAGCGACGTATCAGCCAAAGTCCGCGTCCATGTACAGATGTTTCGTCAACCTCTGTGCTCAGCGCATCATCCGGCAGACCGGGTCCGTTGTCCTGTATTTCCAGAATGAGCAGAGGCTTTGTTGGGCTGCGCCACAGGGTTGCGGAGAGAACGATAGCGGCTCCCGGCAAGGCAGATCTTCTTTCGAGAACATCATCATATTCCCCCTCCTTTATCAACCGGATCTTTTCTTCCCGGCCAATCCCGAGACAGCCATGCTCGAACGCATTGATCATCGCTTCGGTCAGCACGACCTCCAGCTCGTCATGCTCAACAACATCGAGAGCTGTTTCAGCGATAAGGGCGCCAAGAAACTCCCGAATTGTCCTGCTCAGACCGGGCAGAGACAAATCAGGTATTCCTTTCCAGTTCCAGCCGGCATCAATATCCAGTCGCCGCAGGTGCATGAGAGTAAGATCATCCTGCTCACCCTGCTCTGTCCTGCTCTTAAACCGGCGCTGCAAAGCCGCCAGAGTCGGCGCTGCACGAAAATCACTCTCAAGCACTTCACGGTATGACCCGCCTTGCAGGAGGAGAGCATCTGACACGCCATCGGTCATGATCAGCAGATCGGCCATCCCGGACAGGGACAGGGTGCTGGTTCTGAGCTCACAGGGGTAAATGCCGAGTGGCGGGTTTTCTCCGCGAATCCGGCGTACAGAGCCGTCCGTTGCCCGCAGCAGCAGCGGAGGCAGTGCAAAGAGGGCCGTTTCAATCTCTTCCTTGACCAGATCCACCAGAAAAAAACCGCAGGAGAGGACTTCCTCCTCCAGCAGCATGCTGGAAAGATATTCCTGGAAGCGCTTGAGAAAGAGCAGGAGGGTAAAGGATTCCCATTTATGCAGATTTTCAACCTGATAGTTAAAGAACGAGGTGGAGAGCATTGCGGTCAATGATGCGGACATGCCGGAACCCATGGCATCAACGACAAAGATGAGCTGGCGGCCGTCGAACAGATTACGTACGGAGTAACCGTCACCACACATGATGTCACGCGGGGAATAGGCTACATTTATACCCCAGCGGATTCCCCCGGCGCCTTCCAGTACCCGGTTACGCAGATCATGACGTACTACATGCCGCTCCTTGCGCCGGGCCGACTCCTGCTGCAGGGAATTATATACATCCCGATAACGCAGCAGTTCGACCTCCTGATGGTGATGCTGTTCCAGTAACCGGACGTTGATTATCTCCCGGGCAATACTGTCAAGTGTGTGAAGTACCAGATCAAAATCAAATGGTTTTGGAACAAACCGTGCGATCCCGATATTGATCGCCTCCAGCAGAATTTCGTTGTCAATGGAGCTGGTCATCAGCACTACAGGGGTTTTCGTTCCGGTTTCACGGATTTTCCGCATCAGGTCAAGGCCGGAGAGCCCTGGCATCATCTGATCGGTCAGCACGATATCCGGGTTATGCTCACAATAGAACCGGAACCCTTCATTGCCGTCGGCTGCCGTAAAAACGCTTCTGAAAAGCCCATCCAGGCGCATGAGCAGCATTTCTCTGATCAGCAGGTCGTCCTCCACCAGCAACAGGGTGAGTTCTTTTGTTGCAACTCCGCAGTCAGAGGAACCTGTTTCACTAACGGTTTGTTCTTTCATGCCGGCAGTGTTACGAAAATGGCCCCTTTGGTCAAGACATTATTTCTGTTCGCCGGTTCTGTTCCTGCAGCAAAATATATTTACTCAAAGATGACTTGTGAGTATATATCTTTCAATTATCTTTTTTCGCGACACAAATGGAGGACGACCATGTTTGACGAAGTAACCATACTGGCGGTTGATGATGACAGCATGAACCTGGAGATGCTTGAGGTGATGCTGATGTCTCTGGGCTGCAGGCTTCTGAAGGCGGGCGATGGGCGGCAGGCCCTGGAAATCATGGAGAAAGAATCCGGTATCGATGTTGTCCTTCTCGATCTTGAGATGCCGGTTATGGATGGCTATGAGACGATCAAACGGATCAAGCAGAGTTTCAACTGGCGCGATATACCTGTGATCGTGGTTACAGCCGGAACACATGAGGTGACACGGATGCTGGCACTGGGCGCCAATGACTTCATCGCCAAGCCCTATAATCCGGAGGAACTGAGACTGCGGGTCATGAACCATGTCCGGAGCAAGAAACTTTCCGATATTACAAAGGATATGAACAGTGTTCTGGAGGCGGAGGTAGTCAAGAAGACCGCAGCTCTGCAAAAAGCTCTCGACCTCTCCCGCGAAGCTGAGTACGAGATTTCACTCCGGCTGGGCCGGGCCGCAGAATTCCGCGATCAGGAAACCGGCATGCACACCCGCCGCATCAGCGAACTTTCCAGGATGCTGGCAAGTCTGGCTGACATCCCCGAAGATCAGTGCGAAGTTCTGAAATTCGCATCTCCTCTGCACGATGTTGGCAAAATCGGCATTCCGGACCGGATTCTGCTCAAACCGGGTAAGCTGGACCAGAACGAATTCAACATCATGAAGATGCATACCGTAATCGGAGGCAAGATATTATCTGACGCAGAGCAGTACCCTGTTATCGAAGCCGGCAGCATTATCGCCACGCAGCACCACGAAAAGTGGGACGGCAGCGGCTACCCTGCGGGGCTCAAGGGTGAAGAAATAAATTTGTTTGCCCGGATAGTCTCCATTGTTGACGTTTTTGACGCGCTTTGTTCGGAACGGCCCTATAAGAAGGCTTTCCCGCTCGAGCAGTCAATCGGCATCATGGAGGAGGGGCGCAGCGTTTTCTTTGATCCGCACCTGCTCGGCCTGTTTATGAGCAATATTGATTGTTTCGTCGATATTAGAGAACAACTTAAGGATTCCCCGGAGGAGCTGGTCGATTTTTTTGACATAGAAAAATTGATTTGACGTGCCTTTATTGGGCTGCCTTGTGCACTACACCACCTCATTAACGGAGAAATATGAATGAGCAGGAATCCGTCACGCCAGAATAATCCTGCATATTCCAAAGGCATTCAGAAAAAATCGGTGTTGCAGAATCTGTTTGTTCTCAACTCCGGTTCAGCTGTTTTTCTCCTCATAATTCTGGCTGGCTGGCTTCTCTTCTCGTATTGCGCTGTCAGATGGTTTACCGATAACCGCTTTGAAGCAGATCTCAGGCGGCATTCTGCAGAGCTGAATAAGGCGGCAACTGCGGTTACGTACCACTTTGAGCGCTCCCTGTCATTTTTGCATGTCATTCCAGCGACCGTCGCCGATAATATGGCGGTCATAACCACACTCCGCTCGCTCAACAGGCAATCATCCTGGAGAGGAAGCAGTCAAGAGAATACATGCTCATTTCTCAACTCCCGGAAAGACGTGGCGGTGCTTAACCGCCATCTGGCCGCACAGCAGAAGGAAATGGATGTCGATGTAATCTGGGTTCTGAATCCCGACGGAGACTGCATTGCCAGCAGTAATTATGAGCGGCCTGAATCGTTTGTCGGCATCAGCTATGTTGATCGCGCGTATTTCAAGACCGCTCTGGCAGGTCAGCGGGGGAGGCAGTACGCTGTGGGTCGCCAAACCAACATTCCCGGCTTGTTTTTCTCGGCTCCCATTGATGATGAGGGGAGCATGTCAGGCGTCGTGGCTGTCAAGATCGATATTTCCAAGCTTTCCCAATGGTTTGATCGTTTCAACTGCTTTGTAACCGATGCTTCGGGGGTAGTCATCCTTTCCAGCGATAAGGTGCTCGGGCATTATGCGCTTGTTGATGCGCCGGTTTTCAGGATGTCTCCCGCGGATCGCGACAGGCAGTACAAACAGCGTGATTTTCCTGTATTGAAAATCGGCAATTTTGGCGATCAATATTCCTCGTACCAGGCAATTATCCTGCCTGGAAGTGGAACTCCCCATATGGTTCTGCAAAGCCAGATGAATAAGGCTGGCTATACCGTTTTCACCTATGCAAAGATAGTTGAAGCCGAACAGTTGCATACAGTAAAGTGGCAGTTTACCTTTCTGGTATTTATTTCAGGCGCGGCGCTCATCCTGCTCGTCGGCGGCGTACGACGCTATCTGCACGACATGCGGGACTCCATTTTCGTGGCCGAGGCAGCCAGCCGCGCCAAGAGTATGTTTTTAGCCAACATGAGCCATGAGATCCGCACGCCGATGAACGGGATTATCGGCATGACGGAGTTATGCCTGACCACCACTCTCAACACCGAGC
>Ga0194037_1001586_pt1 | contig 16227 bp, 26 predicted proteins | sample JunL306m_MetaG_FD_148653 | JGI IMG/M metagenome (GOLD analysis project Ga0194037, IMG submission 148653) | Anoxic zone freshwater microbial communities from boreal shield lake in IISD Experimental Lakes Area, Ontario, Canada - Jun2016-L304-6m | ecosystem: Environmental > Aquatic > Freshwater >...
ACCGATAGAAGTATCCATAGTAGGGAGTCATGTATTCTTCGATACCGGGAAAAACGATTTCTGTTGTCATGCATTGAGAATATTACATACTAAGGCCTAAGTCAAGACAAGTGTCGGAGTAGTATTAATAACAAGACGAACATGCTTAATAACCTGATTATTGAGTTCGGTAATCTGCCTCTGAAGAACTTTACCACTCAGCTCCTTGAGAAGTATCAGACGCGATTACTAACAACACCCAGAACGCCCATAAAGGGAACGTCCACTCCTCGCCAGCCAATATCACAAGCTACAGTGAATAGAAGGATGGCAACGATAAAAGGAATGTTCACAAAGGCGACTGACTGGAATATGGTGAACGAAGCAACTAGCAAACAGGTCCACAAGGTCAAGATGTTCCAGGAGTCATTTTCACGAGGTCAGTTTCTTTCTGCTGAAGAGATCAAGGCACTACTTGATGCATGTTCTTCAAATGTTGTCAGTATCACTGGGAAAACAATTCAGCAGAAGCAGTCGCACCTGAAGCCGATTATTACCTTCGCATTAAACTCAGGATGCAGGAAGGAAGAAATTCTTTCGTTGAAGTGGGAGAATGTTGACCTGAAGCATAGTTTTATCCATATGGAAAAAACAAAAAATGGGGAGCGGCGTCAGATACCTATTAATGACACGTTGCGGGAAATGCTGAAGGGACTAACACGGCGGCTTGATGTTCCATGGGTGTTCTTTGAAGTGGTACAAAAACAGGACAAAGAGACAGGAGAGGTGAAGGAAATTGTCAAACGTTTCGGAGATGTAAAACGTTCATTCATAACGGCCTGCAAGAAGGCGGGTAAGCGGAAGATCAACATCAAAGGATTCATTCATTTCATCCTCAAGGCGGCGTTTCGTCGGCGTGATCCGTTCCAGCTGAATAGTAATGGAGCGGTCGAGAAGATCAGGGCGGTTACTGATTGAATTGATACCATTTAGAATAATGCGTGGATTGCAGGGCATAACGATTGTGTCGAGATTAGTGAAGAGAATTCGCATTTCAACGAAAGAGCCGGTGATTGCGCTGCATATCCGGTCAGCTCGTGCAGCTGGCAAGTTGGAAAGATTGTCAATCGCAAGGCAGAAATGCTTATAAAGCAGCAGGTCGAAATCTTCATCACGCTTAGGATTATCCTGAAGCGCCGCGATAGCCGGGTCAATGATCCGTTTGCAGAGTGCGGTGAAAAATGATTTCCCAGAACCCTGACTACCTGAAACCAGCAGAGCAGGAAACGGCAGATTCGGCACAAAAGCGGCAATCAGCCAGACCATCAGCATCAAGCGATATTCCTCTGCAACATTGACATGCTCGAACAACAGCCACGGATTACCCCCCTTCACAGGATCAGGCTGCGCTTGCTGTGCCGGGAAGTTGCGGAAATACACCGTAGGCGGCGAATCAATCACCCAACCATCAGCCCCAATAGAAAGGGCGCGACCGTTTTTCAGGTCATAATATATCCTTCCGTCATGCCGTCCGGCGCGGGTGTGCATCTCAATTTCAGTCCCTTTCTCCTTTGCATATCCGGCAAGCACCTTGACGGCGGCAAGAAAACCATCAGCCCCAAGTGTTTCACTGGTGGTCTTGTAATACAGCAGCGCTAAGCGTTCTTCCAAAGCTCCATTTTTCCCCAACGGTTCAAGTCCCCAGCCAGAAAACATGATGTATGACGTGCCGGTGTTATCGTAGAACAGTTGCCAATCATCCTGAATCCCGGCCAGAATCTTCAGAAGACGTTTACCGCCTCTCCCCTCACTGACAACCTTCGCTGTTTCCGGTGAATCATCAGAATCAGAATCACCCTGATTCTTACGCGGTCGCCCGGCCTTGCGCGGTTTGTCCGGAAGATCAGCAGTAGCAACCGGCGGCGGTGTAATTTCAGAACCGGCTGACGGGCGGTTCGTCGCGGGTGTCCATTCCGGTGTTGTTCTGACAAGCTCGACCAAATCCGGCAGGGTGTGTTGTGCTGTCATAGTTTCGCCCCTGCCCAATCCAGAATATCACCCTTCGGCATAAGTCCTGGCAGGCGCAAAATCCGTACAGAAGCGGCGATACCATACAGCGCAGCGGCAACAGTAGCGGCGTACTTCTCCCCGGCTTCATCGTTATCCGGTAGAATCACCACATGCTTTCCGGCAAGAGCATTGATAAAAGATTCGTATGGTTTTGTCTGAGCGCCACTATCAAGGCAGGTGGCGACAACTCCCCAGGACAACAAAAAATCAACCTTCTTTTCCCCTTCCGGAACATACACAAAATCAGCAGGATCAGCTTTCAACAGTTCCGGCAACCGATACGGTAGCGGCTGGCAATCACCCCGGCCTTTGTATGCTGGCTTTTTTTCCTTTTTCAGATAGAACCCCTGGCCGGGCTTAATGTCGTTCCCGTGAAAGAATAAGAAATCCTTCGACCGGCCGTTGAATCCCGGTTCAACCCGCTCTTTCCAATAAGCAAGCGTACCGTCTGCATGGTGGTAAGGATACCTGCCCGTGACTTTGTACTTAACGTCCTGAAGCGTTTCATTCTTCAACCCGGCACGATCCGCCATAAACTGACACGCCCCGGCAAAGTCCACTCCCTTACAGACCATAACCAGGTCAAAGACAGTTCCGGCTTTACCGCAACCCCGGCAGTTGTGCAGACCACTGGCGGTATTAATCGACATGGACGGATTCTTTTCAGCGTGATAGGTGCAGCAGACAAGGGCTTGATCCGTGCCGACCGGCTTCATCTCCGGTAGCAGCTCCCGGATAAGTCCGGGAATGTCAGTTGCTTTCAAGATTGTTTCTTTATCGAGTCCCATTGCAGAATCCTTGTGATTAGTGTTGCAGTACCAGCTCTTTACCAAGCCTGTCTTTTGGCAATTGTTGTGCGTAGACAATCACCTTGTCACGTACCCGTTGATAGATATCCTTGTAATAGATGCCCTGCTGCATCCCTTCCTTTAAAGCCGCCTCTATCAGGTATTCGGCAGTCGATAGAAACGAAAGCTGCATACCATCCAGCATATCCCGCACAGGCAGTGGGTTTGCAGCGCAACTGCAAAACAAGGCTCTGTAAGTCATGTTCGTAAAAGCGACAAAATAATTCTTGGCGTTTATGCTCCCCTGTCTCCCGGCATACTCCACAAACTGCATGATCATATCAGCTTCGCCCCGCCGTCCGATCTTGTTAGCCTGGCGTTCTTCCTGCCAAAACAGATTTTGCTGATTCAAGAGCGTCTGTTCCATCATGCTGAAGGCTCTCATATACTTCAGTTTCCATTCAAGAGCCTTTTTACCGTTGAAACCCATTGCAAGCAGACTGAAACCGTCGCGGCTCATTTCAAACATCGGCCATGTTTTTCCACGATCATCTACATATTCTCGCCGCTCAAAATTGAGCCACGAGTTTTCCGGTAAATCTGAAATTAACTTTTCAATATCCCGTAATACGTTCCTGTGTTGCTTTTCAAAAACTTCAGCAACAATCAGACTGGTAGTTGTGGCCTTTCGGCTGTGCAGGGTCACAAGCTGCATTGTCAAAGCAGCTTGTGACCGGATGTCGGGTATTCGTTTTTTCATTGGTGCAACTCCTTCTTTACGGAATGATGAATATACTTTAAATTCTGCATCAGACCGGTTACAGCCCACGACCACTCCGGGCGGCTTCCCTCTTGCCGTTCAACAGCTTCAACATACCGGGTAAACTCAGAGACAACCTGTTCCACCAGCAGCAACCTTTCTAAAAGCTGTGGCGGTATCATTCGCTGCGTACCCGGTTATAGAAAAGGTTATGCTCACGCGACAAAACAACCAGCTCCGCAAGCGTCAAATTTTCAAGCGGCTTGCCAGTGGCTTCAATCCTCCGGGAAAGACCGGCGGTATAGTGGCCATTGCAACCGGCAATCCATCCTATTTCCTGGCACAGCTCTATAAGTTTTGTATGAGTGTCCACGGTGCAGCTCCTTTGAAATCAATGAAGATGTGCAGCTTCATGTCCCCAACAGGCGCATTTCAGGGCACGGCCAACATCAGAAAGATTCTTCGTCATGCCAGCCAGTGCCCACGTATCCGGCGGCTGAACGTGATCAGGGCAAACGCCGTCATTTACGACAATCATTTCGATGTATTCCGCCATGTCACCAATAACCGCTTCAGCCAAAGACAGTTTCATAAGCAGCTCTTCAATAGTCACAATCTGATTTTCACTGGCACCAATTCTTACTGATGTAACATTCTGATTTTCCATTTTATTTCTCCTTTTCAGTGTGCTGGACGTGCTTCAACCCGGTTAGATTCCATCCAGGCGATCAGATCAGCTTTTTTAATCCGGCGCATTTTCTCACCAATTTTGTAAGACGGCAGTACCCGGCGTAAACACATGGTGTACATCGTGTTCACCTTGAAACCTGCAATCTCTGCGGCCTCGTTGACGGTCAACCACGAATCCTGCGTGGTAGCAGAGGCAGCAGTTGCGACAACCCGCAAAGCGCGATTCAGTTCATTTTCAGACATGGTGTATCTCCTTTTCCTTCTATGGTTTTGTGCTGCTTCTCAATCTCGATAATCGTTCCCTTGTTGCTGTGCCGGCCGAATTCAAATTCAATCCCCTGCTCGGCAAGCAGCGGCCTAATCCGTTCAAGCTGTCTCCGGAATGTAAGCGACGACGGCAGGCTCATATCTCCCGGCTTGCGTTCCGGTGAAATGATAACGTTCAAGCGGTCAAGCACCCCCTTGAACGTGTCCCGGATCAGCAGACCATCAGTAGCCATAAGCGCAACCATGCCGTTGAACAGCGTCAGGTTGTCATAATCACGATCCTCACGGCGGATATGCATCATCCCCATTAAATCAAGCCCGGTGGTTTCTATGGCGGCAACATTGGCGGCAGTAGCAGCAGGGCCTTTACACTGGCTTATACCTTTGGCCAACTCGTAAACATGCCGAAAAACATCCGTGGCAGATTTTACCCGCTCCACGATGCTCCCTGAAAGCGAACCCTCCATCTGATTGAACGCTTTCAGAAACTTCTCCTTCCATTCAAGGGCGCGTTTTCCGGTGAACCCCATAGCCAACAAGCTGAAACCGTCACGGGTCATTTGATACATCGGCCAGGTTTTACCACGTTCGTCCGTGTAATCTCGTGGCGCAAAATTGCGCCGCGAATCTTCTGACAAATCGACCAATAAATTTTCAATGGCTCGCAAAACATCCTTGTGCTGTTTCTCAAAAAACTGTGCGACGACCAGGCTTGTGGTTGTGGCCCGGTTGTCACGGATGGCGACAAGGTTCATGTTGTTCACGCTGGCTGTGTACATTGCGTAAACCCTCCTTGTTGTCTTTCATCGTATTCCGACATAACGGCCAGAACGACTTTCGGGCGCAAAATAGCGGAGATCAGCAGAGGCAAGATATCGATAGGCTGTTGAGACTTCATCAACAGGTGTTCAATCTGTCGAATCTTCTTTGCAGACGCACGGTTCGCGTACCGCCTGACCCTTGTGAACTTCATGCTTGATAGGCTTTTCTCTTTGGTCATGGTGCACATCCTCCGTCCTGTATTGTTGGTCGCAATGGTAGTGATTGCCAAAAAGCGGCAAGATCAGGGCGAGGTGTGAGCAAGCGTTCTGTAACGAAAAGAGCCTGCTGTTCTTCCGGTATCGCACCGGGTGGTATCGAATCAATTAACGAGATAAGCGAAATCGTAACCGTAGGTAAAAGCCAACCACAAGCGGCCATGTCACTACGCAAAGCTCTAAGTGCGATACTTAATTCTTCCGCATTTTCTTCAAATGAAATCCGGGTAACTTCCTTTTTTACTTCCGCAATAGTGCTGTAGATCGGTTTGATACTTTTAGAATTCATTGCGTTCCCTCCTGTGGTTTTAGTGTTTCAGCAACTTCATCAACGATCCCGACCATCCCCATAATCGCAGCCTGTGAAAGATCAAGCTGACCACGGGCAATGTAGAAAAGTAGCGTGGAGACAAGGGAAAGCTTGTGGTAAGCGGTCGAATGGTCAAAGGCAGATACCGTAAACGGCTGTTTTTCAATATGGTGTGCTGTCATGAATGAATTTGCCTGTGTGAATTTTATTGAATACTTATATTCAAGTGGGTACACTTATTTTCAAGTGGTGTCAACTTAAATTCAAGTGGGGCTGTATGGTAAAAGAAAGCAGTTCACGTAAAACCCCTATTATTATTACGGAGCTACTTAAAAAAGCAGTGGCGGAAAAAAGTCAGAGCGCTGTCGCGCGAGAAACGGGCTTAACCTTATTGACTGTTCAGCAATATTTGAAGGGGTTGGGGGAGCCACGGCAGAAAAATTTAGAACGGTTGGCTGATTATTTTGATGTTACGGTAGATTCTTTGCGTGGTGATAAACCTATAAGCCTATCGTCAACCTTCAAACTACTTGATATGTATTTTGCTTTTATAGAATCATTGGACAAATCAACTGATATGAGAAACCACGGTTTATTATTTACAAACATATGGTTTCGCCGCAATGCTCAGTATTTATCAACTGCTTATAGATTTTGCAAAGAAGATCAAAAGCCAATAATCGAGTCATATCTTACGAAATGTGAAATATTACGAATTGAAGAACTTGAATGGGCTAAAAAGACAGGCGGTCTATTAGGTGATTGGTGTCCTTAAGAATCATTATAAAAGCTTCCCAGTAAAGTATGCCCCCCGGAGCATTGACATGTACCCGGTCGAGGAATGTAAAATAAGTAGCGGAGGTGATTCACATGACACAAGCAGTTCTAAACGCATACTGCCTTGAACGGCAGAAACGGGCGTTCGAGAGTCAGGCCAAATCCAGAGCAGCAGGGATCGACCCAAAACGGGCAGAGCAACAGGCCATCAGGATATTAGAAAACTGGAATAAAACAGAACGGGCAGACTGCGAGGAACCACGGTTCGCACAAACTGGTTTAATCATCCCCGACAAACAGCAACCTCCATCATCCAGTTGAAAGAATCCGGGCAGGATCAAAAAACGACCAGGAGCATTGACATGTACCCGGTCGAGGAATGTAAACTCTTTTGCCCTTCATCCATTCCCCCTCCCGGCTGGATGGGTACATGGACACATCCGGAAACGTATCAATCACCCCGGCCTTTCATCTCTTCAACACCCTCACCCGCTTTAATTCCAACAACATCCCTCGTGAAAGAATCCGGGCAGGATCGGCACGGCGTGAAGCAATCCCCCTGATTTCTCCTTGCAATCGGTATCACGACTTGATACCATTTTAAACCATGAACAGCAGACACCGGAAAACACTTGAAGCCATATTTGATGAACCAGTCCGGGCCGGTATCAACTGGATTGACATTGAAAGCCTCATTATCGCTCTTGGCGCCGAACGTGATGAAGGTTCCGGTTCACGTGTCCGGTTTATACTGAATGGGGTAAGGGCTTCATTTCACCGGCCTCATCCACAAAAAGAGACTGACAAGGGCGCGGTAAAATCAGTGCAACATTTCTTGAATCAAGCGGGGATAAAACCATGATGGAGTACAAAGGATATATCGGGCATGTCGTCTACGATGATGAAGCGGAGATTTTCCACGGTGACGTTATCAATATCCGTGATGTCGTCACGTTTCAGGGGACAACCGTAGAAGAAATCAAACAGGCGTTCCGTGATTCGGTCGAAGACTATCTTGATTTCTGCATCAAACTCGGCCAGGTTCCAAACAAACCCTTCAGTGGAAAGTTCATGGTTCGCATACCCCCAGACCTTCACCGCAAAGCATACGAATCAGCCCTCAAAGCAGGTAAAAGCCTCAATGCGTGGGTGACTGACAGACTATCAGAAACCACGGCTCACGCTCATTGATTGAATCATTCCGGCGGCAACCTCCATCATCCGGGTGAAAGAATCCGGGCAGGATCAGCACGACACAACCAGCAGCACAAACAGAAAAACCGGCAACCCGTAAGAGGGAAGCCGGTTTTGGTGTATTGCTACCGGTTATAACTCCTGAACGACCGGCTGAAAATTCCGCAGGTAATTTCAGAAAAACCGGCGGCAATACATTTGTGTTTCCTAGATGTATCGGGAGCTGAGTCCGTCCCTTCCGGTGCTACGCAATCTAAACCTATACGCAGTCGTGATAGATTGGGAGCTGGATACGACGGAAACGCAGAACCAGCGTCACAACTGGAGAAACCAGACCCCCTTAATCCCTGGGGCATATCAGACCGGAACCGGGAAGAGGACGGACACTCCCGGCGTTACCCTGCAAGGTGACACAGCTCTCTTGCAGTCCGGTATCTTAAAGCGCATCTACAGCAAACCCCGTTACCGTAGACCTTGACCATAAGCAAACTGACGGGACAACATCCTATGGCCTCAATTTAAAAGATACCACCGCTCCACGGGGAATGTCATCTGATTTTTAAGCATCGACCATTCACCCCGATGAAAGAATCCGGGCAAGATCAGACACGGAGTAACGCCTTCACTATGCCGTCATCGCTTCCGGTTCTACTGTCAACCGTAACCCCATACCATGCAGAACACTGGTAATACTCTTAAACTCCGGGTTCCCTTTGGCAGATAACATCTTGTACAAACTTTCCCGGCCAAGGTTCGCTTTTTCAGCAACAGCAGTCATGCCGCCACGGGCTTGTGCAACATGACGCAAGGCAAGAAGAAACGCTTCCCGGTCGCCATCTTCAATTATCGCTGTCAAGTATCCGGCAGCGTTTTCCGGCTCTTGCAGATATTCATAAAGCTCTTCTTCGTATGGCACAGACTTCCGATTCATAACATCACCTCGCCTGATAATCTTTCCAATAATCCTGTGCTGTCTCAATATCCCGTTGTTGCGTTGACTTGTCCCCGCCTATCAGCAGCAGCACAACCGTCTTTTCACTCATAGCAAAGTACAGCCGGTATCCCGCCCCAAAATCAAGCTTAAGCTCACTAACTCCTTGACCGACAGGTTCAACAACTCCAAAACCGCCAAGGCTTACCCGTGTTATCCTGGCACGAATCCTGTTGGTAGTCGCCTTATCGCGCAACCCGTTCAGCCATTCAGTAAAAGGGCATTTGCCTGAATCAGTTAGATAATGTTCAACATGATAAACCGGATTCGTCATACACCTATTGTATCCTATGGCTTACGCTAATTCAATGGAATTTTGATCTACCGGTTAAGCGATACCGGCAAACATAAACAACCATCACCCCGGTGAAAGAATCCGGTCAAGATCAGGCGCTACCAGCAGCACAAACAGAAAAACCGGCAACCCATAAAAGGGAAACCGGTTTTTTGCGTCTAAAAGAAAAGCCCGTGGATTTCTGGATTCTACGCAGGGGGCTGTTGACCCTTACATATCCAGACCTAAACGGGCTTTCTGTAAAAGCTCATCAATGGCTGGAATCTTCCTCGGACACTCCGGACCCGATATATTCAGACACCAATGAGCTTTCTACCGCCCTGGATCGTTCTAGGCTCCAATTGCCTAGCTTGTCACAGGCACGAAATGTAATACGGAGAACGCCGGGCCCAGCGTCTCATCTGGTATAAACCAGACCCCCTTTATCCCTGGGGCATAATAGACCGGAGCCGGGAAGAGGACGGACACTCCCGGCGTTGCCCTGCAAGGTTCTCTTACGGTCCGGTTTGCTTTGGGGAAGGTAAACACCTCGTTAAACCGCAGGCGATATCTCTCGGCCAAAGCTTGTGCATCTGGAGTGGGCGTCCCGCTGGTGTCGCTTTGAAAGAGATACGCAACACTGTGTCAAGCACAGCCACCACTTACGAACAATCGGCTAGTTCGTCCTCCCTGACCGCTCGCGGGCAATTAGCGCCGAAGCCCGTGCTAGATGGTCTTGAGGACCAGACACCGTCTCTCTCGACCTGGTAAGGGGTTCAATTCCCCCACGGGCAAGAGAGGCTCGCCCTGGATCGTTCCCGGCTCCAATTACCGGGGCTGTCACAGGAACAATATTGAAACTTTCTCAGGTATCGGTCTTTCAGCCACTTCCTTTTCGGCCCCTGACAATAGCCTCAACCAAAACATATCATTCCTTTTTAGAAAATGTCACCTGTTTTTTAAAGAGCATCATTCAGCCCAATGGCTTTCTCTTTCCAACAAATCCCGCCCCCTTCTCCTGCCACGGGTGAAATAGAATCATCGGGACACGACGGCAAGGAAACCGGTTGCAGGATCAAGGCGACCTGCAACCGGTAAGCACTCCCCGAAAGGATCAGCAACCGGCGGCAATGCAGCAGCACCCCCCATACCGTAACCAGCGTTTCACCCTGTTCACCCTTCTGGTGTCAACCTGCTTCGTCGGATCCATCCATGACGGCGGCAAGATCGAGACAACCGACCGGCGGCAGCAACCAGGTGAAAGAGTCCGGCCAAGATCGAGAATCCCGGAAAACCGGAAATTGTCATGTAATCGTATGACAAAAAAACAGAGTGTCATTGACGAACCAGTGACCAAGTGAACATTGGTAAAAGATAATCACCTAGTTCGTCACCTACTTAAAGTTATGATATTCTTCAGAAATAAGGTCAAAAGTGACCAAGTGACGAGTTTCGCCCTATTTATAGGAAAATAAAAAAGAGTAAAATAGGCAGAACATCACATAAACCAGCAGCAGAAGCGGCTTTACAGGCTGTTTAATTATTCAGAAAAAATACCATTTAATTGCAATAAATACCCGGTACCGTTCGGGAGGGGCGGTAATACCAGATCAGCGGGACATGACAGAGATACGCATATTTAAGGCCACATGACAAATTACATGACAGCCTACAAAAAAAGGGCTACGTTTATCACGTAACCCCTTGATTTTATGGTGCGCCTGAGACGATTCGAACGTCCGACCTACGGATTCGTAGAGTTTCCATAGCTTTACTCGGCTAGTAATATCAAATAGATACAAACATATAATGTTTGTATCTTATGCATCAGTGAGAAAAAACTACACCAAAAATACACCAAAAAACATGCTTATTTTTCCAGTACTGTAGCAGCATGTGCAAGCTTAAGTGGTGATAGATGAGCATACTTCTGAGTGGTAGTTATATCAGCATGCCCCAACCATTCTTTCACAGTATATAGATCAATACCCTTATTTACAAGCCTAGATGCTGTAGTATGTCTTAGGGCATGTATTACAAATTCACCATCTTCCTTGTAACCAACTTCCTCTCTAACCCAATCCCATGCTTTATCAGCCTGATATATGGTTATTGTGAATGGTTTGATAGGATTGCTTGCCTGCCTTCTCTCAAGTATGGCTTTGACCCGCTTGGTCATTGGTATGCTTCTTGGTCTGTCTCCCTTATTGAACCATATTGAGATAAGATTTGTGTCATAATTCACATCATCATATTTCAGATTAAGAGCTTCTGACAACCTCATACCAGTATCCACAAGAACCTGCACTAATTCAGCTACCTCGTAATAGAACTGCCTCCTCGTGCTGTGTTTGGTTTCACTCAATATTTTTACTACCTTTGATTCCTCAACCTCACTAATAACACGAATCCTGCCACTACGTTCTTTCCTAAGCTTGATGTAGTCAGTTGGCTGTTTAAGAGCCTTGAGCAATGTTTTCAGAGCAGCAAGATACCTGTTAATAGTTCCTACTTCGATCTTTCTTGCCTCAAGGATCAGAATCATCTTGTGTACTGCATCTTCATTGATCTTTGACAGTGGAATATTTCCGATCAGCTCAAGCAATCGTAATGCTCTGCGGTGCGCTCCATCTGCATCCTTGGTATTCTTCCATCTTGTATTATAGACATGATCAACCGCATCAGACAAAAGCATCTTAGCTGCCTTCTCCTGGGGAGACATATTCTCCTCATTGAGCAACTTCTGCCTTTCCATCGCCTCAACCTGCTTGGCTTCCTTCTTGGTAAATTTACCTGTGCTTTTGTTTATTCGAACACTATTCACAGCAAATGTCATGTAAAAGACACCTTTGCTACCTCGTTTGTATACGGACATAGTGGTACTCCTTTGATTTCAGGCACAAAAAAAGAGCCAATGGCTCTTGTTGTCCTGATGTGGTTATGTAGTTGGATTTAGTAGTGATTGATATTGCTGGTAGGTAATGTTGGCTGGAACTCTTAAGCTAATAGATTAAGCAGCTCTATTATGCACTGAGGCTTCCAAATTAGCTCTGTGACTGGATGTTGGCTGTTGGTGTAAGGGTTAGTATGGCTTTGAACTAAGAGGATTAAAATAGGCTTATTGTGAAGTAAGGTTCTTGCTGTGGTGGGAGTGCTACAATGACAAATGATCTATAATAATCCACGTTCAACAAAAGAAAGATATTCACCATCACCGACAATTATATGATCGAGTACCTTGATACCCATAATCTCGCCAGCTTCCTTTAATCTCCTGGTAATGGAAATATCTTCAGAAGAGGGTGTAGGGTCTCCAGTTGGATGCTGATGGATCAATATCAGTGCAGCAGCATTTGATAAACAGGCGGTCTTGAATACCTCTCTGGGGTGGACGATGCTTTGATTCAAGCTGCCTATACTTACGAGATCCATGCAGATAATTCTGTTTTTTCCATCTAGGTGCAGGCAGATGAACAGTTCTTTTGTCTCTGCCATTAGAAAGCTGAATGCTTGATAGACTTGCTGTGGTGCTGTGTATCTGGTGCCGGTTGAGAAGTAGCTGGTAATATCCTCACTCACATTGAGGATTTCATATATTGCCTTGATCTGTTTGAACTGTACCTTCTGTGGTGCAGTAACTTCATTGCCGAATAAAGTGTTCAGTGTCATGGTGTTATCTCCTTTTAGATACAAAAATAGGGCTCGATGGCCCTTGTGATGTGAACTGGAATTGTTGGATTGGTATTACAGGTAGGCTGGCTTATTGATTTTCTGGTAGATCATAGAGAGTAGCTTTTCACCACATGGTTGACATAAAACTGTTGGTGCTGAATCACGATCTGGCAGGAATGTATCTGTACTATCATCTGCTGTACCATGACGGATACCATGTGCAATTTCTCGTTGACCTAACTTCCTGGTGCAATATTCGCATCTCATAGCGTTACCCCTTTTAGCATAGGTACTTGATCAGCTTCCTGACTATAGTTTCCGGATTTGAACTTTCCCACTTATGCCCAAGCACTTCTTTCACCTCCTGCGGGTTATGCAGAAACACGCTATTGATTGGATCAGGTTCAGGTGCCATGTAACAATTGAGTCCTACATATCCGAGACCCTTATTGATTGTCAGCACATAGATTCCGATGCTTTCAGTGAATACATGAATGGTGTCTCTGGTACCTCCGTGTAGGTGGTAATTGTTATTCTGATAATTGAGAATGAGTGCATTGATATATGTCCCTTGGTTCTGGTAGCAGGTGTGAAGCTTGATTACTGGTATGATCGCGGTCATGGTGTTCTCCTTGTGGAATTGAACGATATGGATAGTTCCCTTGTTACATTTGATGCAGTTATCATCCGGTGGGTAGTGGTCCTCATAGACGGCATTACATGAGTTACATTTGAATAGAGCCATAGTGTTCTCCCTTAATTAAATTAGTGGATTCGACACGTTACCTTCGTAAACTAAGAAAACTCGTTACAGGGCATATTTGGAGCTTTAACGACTATTAATTTAGTGTGGTAATCAGACCAGCAATAGCCTACTGGAAGGATTAATCAGCTTCCTCTGGTGTCATTGATCCCTGATCTGTTGCATGTGTTGCTCCTTTTTGTGATGAAATAGAAAAGACCAGCTTTAAGGGCTGGTCTTCACGATAAATGGGATTTCAGTTGTAATGTTTTCTGGTTAGTTGTTGTTTGATGCGGTCGTAGTTTTTGATGTGCTTGTATATTGCACTCTGTACAACTCCATATTTTTCAGATAGTTGTCTTGCAGTTGCATACCCTCCAGTGTATGCTTCACATATTTGATACTTCTGTTCTGCTGACAATTTGAAGTGAGGCTGTAGTCCAGTATCACAAGCATGTTGGTTGTTGTCGTAATGGGTACACCACTCCAGGTTATCGAATCTGCTATTGAACTTATCACCGTCAATATGATTGATAATTGGTAGGTTCCGAGGATTAGGGACAAATGCCTCAGCCACAATTTTATGGGCGTAATGCCATTTCCTCTTTCCATCTCGCCTTAAAGGTATCCTGACATAAGCAGAACCTTCACGATAAATACTAATCTCTTTAGCCACTTTCCCATCAGGCCCTAATTTCCAGATACCTCCATAGGAAGAAACCTTGTAAAGCCCTTCATGTCCGACTACATCTTTTACTTCTTCTCCTGGTAATAGTTCGATTTCCATTATTAATCACCTCTTAGTAAATTTACCTACAGGTGTTAATAACCAGGTGTTGCAATGTGAGTGGAATTTGTGGCCGAGTATGGAATTTAATACTGGTAGGATTATTCTGTGGGGTCTTCTTGGTGGGAGATATTGAGGATATAATCTGCTGCCTTTTGTGCTTGTGCTGCTGCATGAATCAATAGGGTCTTGTCATTCTTCAGTGCCTTGAGCCATCCAGCAATATATGCAGCACTGTTTTCCAGATTCTTCTGCTCGATACCACAATGCCCAGAAACAAAGGCGCTACAGCATTCCGAAATTAATTCCTCTTTACTATATTCATGAGAACCGAAGTAACTCGGCTCAAGAATACTCTTCCTGGCAAGCCTGTTAGCATGGCCTGTTGCATGTCCTAGCTCATGAAACAATGTGCTGTAGTATTCTTCAGGTGAGTGAAAGGTATGCTGGTAAGGTAGTTGGATGTAATCAAGGTTAACTGAGTAATATGCTCTGTTGCCACCATATTTGATATCAGGTTTTTGTGGCATATCTGCCACAATTTTATCTGCAATGGTGATGGGGTCAAATAGGTTATGTGTCTCAATAGGCTCAGGTGCTTCTATACCTTCAGTCTGCTCTATGTTGAATACCGAATAGTATCTGAGCATAGGTATCTTTCCGCTGGTGCTGGTCTCATTGTCGGAATCATTCTTGTCCAGCCACTTCCAAAAGATTACCGGAGTAGATTTCTGCCCCTTCTTTACGTTACCTCCCTTGTCCTGGGCCTGTTTGAATGTAAGCCAGTATGGAGAGCTGAAGGGCATACATGCCAACATGAATACATTTACTCCCTTGTAATCCTTCTTGCTGATAAGGTTCTTGGGATAGTTGCTTTGAGCATTCCATGGTTTCCTCCAAGGTACTGTTCCTTGCTGCAATAGTTCCATAATCCGATTGTTGATTACCTCATAGACCTTGATAGACATGCGTTTGCTCCTTTCTTGGGGTTAGATGCAGGTATCCCTTGACGGAAATACCGCTTGGTGATGATGCTTGGATTGATGATGGTGGATTGGGTTTACTGGTGGGATTGATGGAAATGGCTGTTACTGCTCTACTGGTTCACCTCCTTTCAATTAGAAAAGGCATGATCATAATTGACCATGCCTTTCGCAACATCAGATGTTTCCCTATTCAACCGTTATTTATGCTTTTTTTCTACGCAAACCAGCTAGACCCATCAATCCAGAACCCAGGAGCCACGCAGCAGCAGGGATGGGGGTAGGTGTAGCTGTTGTCGAATTTGAATCGAAAGTGAAATTATCTATTAAGGTAGGAGGATTACCTCCTGTCTGTGGTGTAAATAATAATCTGTTAATGCCAATGTAGTTAAATGTATAATAAGCAGATGCAACATCACTTATCGTGACAATTTGATCATACATTAATTGATTATTTACTCCAAAGCCTGCCACTCTGAGTGTGCGACTAGACCCAGGTATTAATGTAAATATATTTGCCCCAACAAAATCGAAGTTTGAATTAGATTGAATGTTTGCAACAGTACCCAATCTCCCACCATTATTTGCGTCATCGTATGGGTATGGTTGTACGAACATCATCCCCACCCAGTTAAGCCCGTTGTAACCACTCGGAATACCATTTCCACTAGCAGGTAAATCATCAAATGTGACGGTTGTCAATGCTGCAAAAGCGTTATTTGAGGCGAAAATAACAAAACATATAACTAATATTAGCTTCTTCATTTTACTTCTCCTGTTCTTCCATTGTTATTCAACCGTTATTTCAATCTTTTTTTTCTAAGCCCAAACAGACCCATCAATCCAGAACCAAACAGCCAAGCAGCAGCAGGTATGGGAGTCGGTGTCGCCCCGTCAGGAGTCAGC
>Ga0194037_1001587_pt1 | contig 16215 bp, 18 predicted proteins | sample JunL306m_MetaG_FD_148653 | JGI IMG/M metagenome (GOLD analysis project Ga0194037, IMG submission 148653) | Anoxic zone freshwater microbial communities from boreal shield lake in IISD Experimental Lakes Area, Ontario, Canada - Jun2016-L304-6m | ecosystem: Environmental > Aquatic > Freshwater >...
GGCTAAAGCCCATTTGTTTTCTACTACTTGCAACCCCAGCTTGAACGCTGGGGTTAACTTCACTCTTCATTATATCTTCAATAATATCAACTAAATTAAATACCCCAAATTGTTAACCCTAGGCTTCAGCCTAGGGTCATAAAATATAATGCAGCTCGGGCTTTAGCCCTGGCACTCCACTGTTTCAACTTGAGAATGGTGTCCATTTAATTGTACTCTCACAGCGCAGGGGCTGAAGCTCCTATCTAACCTCCTTTATCTAATCCCAAGCCTAAAGGCCGGGGTTAACTTAATGCTTCACTTTTCACTTTTCTTTATCTCCTCAATAATATCCAAATGATGTTTCGTATGAATAGCTAAAAATTGAACCGTTTTTTTTAGTCTCAGATTTCCAAAACCAGGGTGATTGAAAAACTGGTGAGGATCTAAATCCTGTAACTGCTCTAATTTCGACTTTGCTTTTTCTAAATGGATTCTCAAACTTTCCAAGGTGTAATCTTCTTTGGGGACAACCATTTTTGGTGCTTTTGCAACACCCCGGGGTATTTTTTTCTTTGTAAAAACTACAATTCTTTTAAAATTAAATGACCATTTATAATCTTTCGGAATTGATTTTGAAGTGGTATTGATGATACCATTAAAAACCATTAGAGCATGTTCTATATGCCAACCAATATTTGAATTTGAAATCGATAGATTTTTCATTTCAAAATCAGGAATTGCATGTTCTAACTGAGTAAGGAGTTTTTTTAATTCAGATATATCAATTGTATTCATAGAAATGTTTTTATGGTACATTGATCAGGCGAATAAAACGGATCAAAGCTGATATTAAATATAAGGACTAAATCCATTTTTATCCCTTTCTTTGTGCCAAAACGATTGGAATGCGGAAAGTATTTGTGTGGTTATTTAAGTGGAATGGATGGAAAATGGATGTGAATCTTCCTGATAATTATGACCGCTGTGTGGTTATTGCAGCTCCACACACATCAAATTGGGATTTTCTTTATAGCCTCGCTGTTTTTTTTCATTACAATTTGCCTGTTCGGTATCTGGCAAAGAATGAACTGTTCAGATGGCCCATCAAAGGGATTATGGAGAAGTCTGGTGGTTTACCAGTTTATCGTCATTCAAAAAACAAGTTAGTGGATGAAATGATTCAACTTTTCAAAGACAATGAAAAACTTATGCTTGCAATTCCGGCAGAAGGCACAAGAAGTAAGGTGGAGAAATGGAAAACCGGATTTTACCATGTAGCATTGGGTGCAAATGTCCCTATTCTTTTAGGCTATCTCGATTACAAGAAAAAATTGGCTGGTTTTGGGCCATTAATTTATTTAACGGGCGATCCATTAATAGACGCAAATCAAATCAAGGATTTTTATAAAACTGTTACTGGAAAATTTCCCGAAAAATTTAATTTAGAAGGATTGGAGCTGACTACTAATTAGCAGCTTCTGTAATCATTTCAATCATCGCAGATTTGTTGATGGGCTTTTCTACAAATCCATACACATATTCATGTATCCAATCTTTATCCAGATCTAGTGCGCTACTTCCACTCAGTACGATGGTTTTAATATTTTTATACTTTTCAGGCTCAGTAGACATTAATTGAATTACCTCATAGCCATCTAAATCAGGCATGTGCAGGTCAAGCAAAAGTATGATGGGCTTACCATTGAAGCTTTCAAATAATTCTAATAATTCTTGTCCATTAGAAGCTTCCACAATTGGCAAATGCAGTTCCCGGAAATGTATATTCAATAACAAACGATGAATAGGATCATCATCCGCTATGATTAAAGTGTATTCCTGAAATCTTTCAATATTAGACATGTAGCTACTTAGGGGTAACGAAAATAGCCTAAAATAACAATTTTTGCTAATTTCTATTTCTTTCTTCTAGTAGAGGGCGAAAATCCGTATAATGCCTTATAACATTTAGTAAAATAGGAAACAGAATTAAACCCCATGGTCATTGAGATTTCTTTAATCGGTAAATCAGTACTAGACAATAATAAATTGGCCTTTTCTAATCTCCTGTTTAATATATATCGGTTAGGGGGCATTTTGTAAGCTTTCTTGACGATTCTCTCAAAAGTGCTTACACTCAAATTCAATCGTTGAGAAATATCGTGAATAGAAAGATCGGCATCCTTCAGTAGAATCTCTTCAATGATTTTTTCGAACTCTTGCAATTGATTATTTGCAAAACCTGGATCTATATGATTACTTAATTCGGTCTTAATTACTTTATTCTGAATAGCAGTTCTCAGTTTTATCAAGCTCTCTAATTTCAGATGCAGCATTTTAACGTTAAATGGCTTAACGATATAATCGTTTGCACCTAAAGACAATCCTGTTTGAATTTGAGATTCTTGCCCATAAGCAGAAATAAATATCACAGGGGTATCTATAAATCTATCGTCTTGTTTTAATAAGCGCAAAACAGAAAAACCATCCATGAAACCACTGAGCATGATGTCAAGAACAATCACTTTGGGTTTATGCCTTTCTACTAATGCTAATACAGATTCACCATTATCAGTAGATGCTATATTATAGTATGGCTCTAATAATTCAATCAGAGTTGACCTTAATTTTTCGTCATCTTCTACCAGTAAAATGTTGCTTTTGTCTAAATTCATAGAATCAGTATTATTCGTTTACAGGGATAGTTACTTTAGCTATAATACCCTGTGGTTTATTATTTAAAAATTCAACGCCTCCTTTAACCAAATCTGCTATAGATTTGGAAATATTAATTCCTATTCCTAAACCTTGTTGCTCAAATATTTTTTTTCCAAACTGAGTAAATGGTTCATATTCCATTAATTCAGAGGCAAACGAACGGTTACCATTGTCCTCTATTGTTACGATACATTTCATATTTTCAGAATTAACAGAAACCTGTACTAAATCCCCAGTCAGGGAGAATTTAAAGGCATTGTCAATTAATTCAGAAAAACATGCTTTAATCAATTCGGGGGAGAGATCAATCAAAGGCTTAAACTTTAATTGTAAAGCTAAATCATTTATTCGATGATATTTTTTTGCTATTTCTAGCGCAATTTGTGCTACTATCCCACTTAATTCGGTTCGATTAGATCCATGGTTGAGTTGATTTCCTTGATTTTGCATTTGGTGCCAGGTTGTAACCTTGGTTAACAAACTGATAATCCTATTGGCACCTATTTCAATATAGGAAAGGTATTCTTCTAAAACATCTTTTTCAATCGTATCGATTTTTGTTTTTATAAGGTCCAAAAAGCCAATAATCGCGGTTAGTGGGTTTTTAAACTCGTGCATGGTTATTAGACCAATGGTATTTTCTAATTTTTCAACTCGCTTTAATTCAGGAGATAGTATTTGGGTTTGTCTTAAAAGTCTGGTTTGAATGGCGTCTATAACATCTTTACCCTTTACTGGTTTTACTAAATAATCATCTGCACCTTTTAACATTCCTGCTCTTATATCAGAATATTCTGATTTAGCAGTAAGAAAAATAAAAGGAGTATCTGCGCTAATAGTTTCTCTAAAATGATGAAAAAAAGTAAATCCATCCATTTTTGGCATCATAATATCACATAGAATAATATCAGGCATGAATTCCCTGCATTTTTCGAGTGCCTGAATACCGTCTATTGCCAATGTTGTTTCATAGCCATTTACATCGAGAATCTCCTGGAGTGTTTCGACTAAACGCAGCTCATCATCAACCAACAACACTTTTGTTTTACTCACAGATAAATTAATTTTGTTTCACTATACCGTATGGGGGTTCCACAACTTGGTTAAAAAGTAAAAATAGCCGCTTATTTAGTTCGACACATTAACTAAATAATCTATTCTTATCAATTATTCCGCAACTGCTATTTTAAATAGAAACTATTTCGTACTATAATATCAATAAATCGTGTTTAACAAATTCAAATCATTAATTATGAAGATTTTTGGACTTTCTAAATTTGAAAACGAGATTATAAGTTATTAATTAAATACATAATTTGCCTCATGCATAAAGGACTTGAAAAAGTTTTAGAATTAACAAAGCACCCATTTGCGATTTTTTCTGCAAAAGGAAATCTACTATTTCAAAACAATGTTTTTGCATCTTTTAATGAAATTAGTATTGAAGGGAAAAATATGCCGAGAACAGAATTCTTAGCTAGCATTTTAGAAAATATTAAAGGAAATCAGTCGTTAGAAAACATCCTTATTTATACCAATAAAAAATCTTATGAATTAACGCTTACTGTTGATGTTTCAGATCAATCAATCTCGATTGTAGGAAATGAAATCAGTGAATTAAAGGCATCCAAAAAAAGAATTGAAACTATCGAAAACCAATTAGAAATATTGGTCAATAATAGTGAGCATAGTTTATTAATGGAAGATGAAAATCGAAAAATACTTTTCACCAACCAAAAATTTATAGATTTATTTGGAATTCCAGCAACCCCCGAACAAATGATTGGTGCTGATTGCTCAGAGTCAGCTGAACAAAGCAAAGGATTTTTTAAGAACCCTGATTTGTTTGTTTCCAGAATTAATACATTATTACAAAATAGATTAATTGATGAAAAAGAGATCTTAGAAACAGTTACTAACAAAACGTTAGAACGAAACTATTATCCCATTTTTGTTAATAATAAATATAGAGGGCATTTATGGACCTATAAAGATATCACCTTAGAAATCGAATTAAAAAAGGGTATAGAAATACAACGTAATTTCTTCCAATCGATCTTAAATAATATACCTGCAGATATTGCTGTATTTGACAAGAACCACACTTATTTATTTGTAAATAAATATGGCATCAAAAATCAAGAGTTAAGAGAATGGATTATTGGTAAAAGAGATGAAGATTATGCACGTTTAAGAAACAAACCAACCACATTGGTAGATGTTAGAAGAGCCTATTTTAACGAGGCACTTGAAACTAAAAAAATATGCTCCTGGGAGGATGAAATAAAAATCACTGATAACGAAAGTGAATACATACTTCGCAATTTTTATCCAATGATAGGCGAGAATGGGGAGATTGAATTAGTAATTGGTTACGGTATTGATATCACTAACAGAAAAAGAGTTGAAAAACAAATTATTGCGAATTTTGAAAAAGAAAAACAATTAACAGAATCCAAATCGAATTTTATAACCACCGTATCTCACGAAATAAGAACTCCCCTTTCCATTATCAGTCTTAGCGCTGAAGCCATGCAAATGTACTGTGAAGGATTACCAGAGACACTCAAAAAAAAGTTCGACGGCAAATTAGTTCAAATAGAATCAGAAGTGGAAAGACTGACCAATATTATCAGTGAGGTTATTACAATTGAAAAAATTGAATCAGGAGCATTTTCAATAAACAAACAAACATTTAATTTCAAAGAATTTATTAAAACTCTTGTTGAAAGGCAGTCAAATATTCAAGAAGATGGAAGAAAAGCATCGCTTAAGATTAGTGGAAAAGAAGAACAGATTTCAGCTGATAAATTAAAACTAACAATAGCAATTGATAATATCTTATCTAATGCTTTTAAGTACTCACCTCAAATGCCAGTTCCAACAGTTGTCGTTAAATTAAATTCAAAAAAATTACAAATAAAAATAACCGATAACGGACTAGGCATACCCGAAACTTATGTGCGGAAATTGTACAAGCTTTTTGAAAGAGCTGAAAATGTAGCCCATATCAGGGGAACAGGTATTGGTCTTTTCCTTGTGAAACAAATCATTGAATTACATGAAGGTACCATAGAATATACTCCTAATCCTGAAGGAGGAAGCATTTTTACCATCATCCTGCCTTATAAATAATTGAAGATTTTAGTATTCCCCCTATAAAAAAAGCCGCCAAATAAGGCGGCTTATAGCAAGCAAGCTATGGTTTCCCAATAAATTGGTTTAGAGACTATTACAAGCAATCGTAAGTAGTTAGCTAAAATAATAGATTCATTTAAACCGACAAAGGATATGTGTAATAAATACACGTTTGTAACTAATTCCAAGAAAGACTCCTTTTAGTACTATTTAAGCCAAAAAAAGCGGTTATATCAAGAAATCTAACAATATTTTACAGAAATTATACAAAAGATTAAGTGCTCATTTCATAGGTTTGCACAAAGTCCAGTTCCTATGCGCATAGCCCTATTTATCATTTGTACGATCTTTCTAGGCGATATTTTATTTGCGCAAAGTGCAGATTCAAATTTTGATAAAGGAAAATTTAAAAAAGAAAATCTGTTTATTGGTACCGGTATAAATCTGGGTATTGCCGGTAAATCATTCAACGTGGGTATTAATCCAGAAATCGGTTATAGCCTTACAAAGTGGATGGATGCGGGTATCGCTTTTAATCTGAATTATTTTTCACAAAACCCCAATGACTTCAGTAATATTAAATATCAAAACTTAAGTTATGGTGCGGGTAGTTTTATAAGAATCTGGCCTGTGAATTTTTTCCATATTCAAATACAGCCAGAATTTAACTGGATCAATTCCACACAAAAAAATATGTCAACCAGCACAACCTTAAAGTATAATTATAATGCAGGAAGCTTATTAGTTGGAATTGGTTATGGATCTCATTTTATTGGAAATCGTTATTCTTATGTAACCCTAATGATGGATATTTTACAAAATAAAAATTCACCTTATCGCGATCAATTCAATGATCCAATTCCAGTTTTCAAAGCAGGTTTTGGAATGTATCTTAAACCAAGCAGGAAATAATTTCTTCGGGACTATTACAAACAATTAAACGTTCTTTCCAATTTTCATATAAGAAACCTTGCTCAAACATGGTTTCAATATGTGCAATTAAATGCACATAAAATCCATTCGAATTTAATAATACTATTTTCTTATCATGAATATTAAGTGTATTCCATGTTAGCATTTCAAACATTTCATCTAATGTTCCATTGCCCCCGGGTAAAATAATTGCAGCATCACATAACTCATACATCATCTTTTTTCTTATATGCATATCTTTTACCACAATAAGTTCTGTTATAGATTTGTGCCCGGCTTCCCATTCCATTAGTATTTCCGGCATCACACCAATAACCTTACCCCCAGCATCCATTACCGAGTTTGCCACGACTCCCATCAACCCTTTATTTCCACCACCATAAACCAGGCTAATATTATTTTCAACCATGATTCTTCCCAACTGTATTGCCTGTTCTTCAAATGCACCATTCAAGCCAGATTTGGATCCGCAAAAAACTGCAAAGCTCTTAACTTTCATAACACTAAATTTACAACTGAAATGTAGCTGAATTATTTTAACTAGATTTCAATTTCTTTAACGTTAACCAATCCTTTATGTCGCCATTACTTCTCTTTTCTTTTGTTATTATTTATTTCTTAATTCTACTAGCTGTAGCTTGGTTTACCGGAAAAAATAGTACAAACGAATCTTTTTTCATTGGCAATAAAAGTAGTAACTGGATGCTGGTTGCCTTCGGAATGGTAGGCACTTCTTTAAGCGGAGTAACATTTGTAAGCGTACCTGGAAATGTTGCCAAAGAAGGGTTTGCCTATTTTCAAGTAACTATCGGATATATTATTGGATATGCATTAATTGCCTATGTGCTTTTACCACTTTATTATCGATTAAATCTTACGTCAATTTATAATTATTTAATGACTCGTCTGGGTTTTAAATCTTACAAAACTGGAGCTTCTTTCTTTATATTATCAAGAATTTTAGGTGCCACAGCCCGCTTGTATTTAGTAGTAAATATTTTGCAAGATGCTATCCTCAATAGTTTTGGTATTCCTTTTTGGGTTACTACACTCATCATATTATCCATGATTCTTTTATATACGTTTGAAGGTGGGGTAAAAACTATTGTATGGACAGATACACTTCAAACGAGTTGTATGTTATTGGGGTTAATTATTTGCGTGGTATATATTTTAAATAACCTACACATAGGTTTTGCAGGTAGCATTGAAGCCATGTCTCAAAAAGGATACTCCAAGATTTTCTTCACCAACCCAATGGATCGACTCTATTTTGTAAAACAAATACTTGCTGGAGCTTTTATTACAGTAACAATGACGGGAATGGACCAGGAGATGATGCAAAAAAATATCTCCGTAAAAAAATTGAAAGACTCTCAAAAAAATGTGATCTCAATGTCACTTGTATTGGCCTTTTCCATTTTAATATTTTTATACCTAGGTGGTTTATTATATCTATATGCCGGTCAACAAGGGATTACTGAAACCGGTGACAAATTATTTCCTGCAATTGCTTTACAGCATATGCCAGCATTTGTTTCTGTAATTTTTATCATTGCCCTCATATCTGCACTATTTCCAAGTGCTGATGGTGCTATTACTGCGCTCACATCTACTTTCTGCATCGACATATTGGGAATTCAAAGAAACAATGACCTAACAGACGTGAAAAAGAAGAAAATCCGCCAAAGGGTGCATCTATCTTTTGCACTGGTATTTCTTGTTTTTGTGCTCATATTTAAACAGGTAAATAGTGCCAGTATGATTTCCGTGATTCTAAAAATTGCCAGCTATACCTATGGACCTATATTAGGCTTGTTTTCATTCGGAATCCTACTAAAAAGAAACGTAATCGACAAATTCGTGCCATTCATTTGTGTAGGTTCACCATTTGTCTGTTTTTTGATAGATTATAATCAGGATAGTTTGTTAAGGGGGTTTAAACTTGGTCCAGAATTGTTAATCATCAATGGATTGATTACTTTTTTAGGCCTTTTGCTGGTATCCAAGCCTCAAACAGTCAAAGAATAGATTAATTTCGCCCGATGGAATTGGTCCATCCACTAGTTGAAGCATACGCAGAAAAATTCAGTTCGCCTGATATTACGCTATTAGAGCATATACAAAGCGAAACAAAGGAGTTGCATCCGCATGCACATATGCTTAGTAGTCAGTTACAGGGAAAAATGCTTGCATTTTTAAGCCAGATGATACATCCTGAAAGAATCCTTGAAATAGGGAGTTTTACCGGATATAGTGCGCTTTGTTTAGCCGAGGGATTAACAAATACAGGCGAACTTCATACCATCGAATTAAGAACAGAAGATGCCCAAACTGCAAAACTAAATTTCAGTAAATCAGCTTGGAATAAGCAAATACACCTGCATATTGGCGATGCCAAAGAAATAATACCTACCCTTCCTATAGAATGGGATCTGGTTTTTATTGATGCAGACAAAACAGGATATATCGATTATTACGAATTAATCGTTCCTAGATTAAGTAAAACTGGCTGGATTATTGCAGATAATGTTTTATTCCATGGACAGGTATTAGAGGACCCCATTTCCGGGAAAAGTGCCAAAGCGATACAAGCATTTAATGAACATGTATTGGCAGATGAGAGAACTGAACAAGTGTTATTAACGATTAGGGACGGCTTGTTGCTAATTAAAAAGAAGAATTGATGAAGCGAATTACGCTATTTATAGTTTTAATAATCAGCACCACTTTACACGCTCAGCGTGAAAAAGCAGAAGCTTATATCGATAAATATAAAGACTTAGCTATTGCAGAAATGCAAAGAACAGGTATCCCTGCATCTATTACCTTGGCTCAGGGAATCTTGGAATCTCAATTTGGAGAAAGTGATCTTGCTGTAAATGCAAATAATCATTTTGGGATTAAATGCAAAACAGAATGGACCGGTCAAAAAACCTATCATGATGATGATTTAAAAAAAGAGTGCTTCAGAGTTTATCCAACTGCAGAAGATTCTTATAAAGACCATTCCAATTTTTTAATGACGAGAGATTGGTATGCTTTTCTTTTTAAATTAGAACCTACTGATGATGCTGGCTGGGCATATGGTTTAAAAAAAGCTGGCTACGCTACAGAAAAAGATTATCCTCAACGATTATTAAAATTGATTAACGACTATCAATTACAACAATATAGTTTAGTAGCATTAGGTAAACCATTCACTGAAATCACTACCAGTAATAAACGAAATCCCAATAATACTAAAAAGCAAAGAATCATTAATCAATCTGATGCTTTATTAAATACAAGTGTTCCAGATCTGGATGCCACACCAATCATTGTTAAAAAGTCGATTGAAGCTACGGAACCGGAAGAAAATAACGAACAAGAATCCTCTGTTAAAAAACAGGAAATTACAGGTGCTTCAGTTAAAAAAAATGTATCCTATCCAAATACTGTTTTTACGATAAATCATTCGCGTGTTATTTATGCAGAAGCAGGAGTATCGCTTTTAAGCATCGCTAACAACTATGATATTTCATTAAGCAGACTTATAGAGTTCAATGAGCTTTCAGAATCAGATATTTTAACAAACGATCAATTAATCTTTTTAGAAAAGAAATTAAAAAAAGGCGCTACTGATTTTCATTTTTCTACAGCTAATGAAACATTAGCCAGTATCAGTCAGAAAGAAGGAGTCCGATTAGAAAGTTTATTAGAATATAATAAAATAAAGAAAGATGCATTATTGCGTGAGGGTGATAAAATAAACTTAAGAGCACCAACCGCAATCCCCAACAATAATACTATCGTTAAACAACCGAAATAATATTTGCATGTCAATCATACACCTGCACAACAAAGCATTTGAGCCTTATTTACCAGAATACCTAATACAGGAAAAAGTAAAAGAATTAGCGGCACAATTAGATGCCGATTATGCAGACAAGAAGCCCTTATTCGTTGCTATTCTGAATGGTTCATTCATGTTTGCATCTGACCTTTTTAAATACCTTACTATTGAAGCTGAAATTTGTTTTATTAAACTGGCTTCTTATAAAGGAACAAAATCTACAGGGCAAGTAATTACTGCAATTGGACTTGATACAGATATCCATCATAGACATGTGATTATACTTGAAGACATCATTGATACAGGAAAAACTATGAATGAGTTTCTTCCACAACTCTACAATCAACAACCTGCATCTTTAAAAGTAGCAATCTTATTACACAAACCAGATGCTACACAATTCAATGTGCCCATTGATTACTGTTGTTTTTCGATACCTAATAAATTTGTTTTAGGCTATGGATTAGACTACGACGGATACGGAAGAAATATTAAAGAGATTTACCAGATAATTGAAGAGGGATAAAAAAGTAAAAGTCAAAATTAAAAAGTTAAAATAAAGAGCCGCTGAATATTCAGCGGCTCTTTATTTTAACTAAATGCTTCTCTTACCCGATCAAAAAAGCTCTTATCGCTCTTTGCTGGATTGGGTTTGAAGTTTTCGCTATGATTTAATTTTTCAAGTATTGCTTTTTCCTCTGAAGACACATGTTGTGGCGTCCAAACATTTACATGTATTAATTGATCACCTCTTGTATATCCTTGTACTTCAGGGAACCCCTTTCCTTTTAAACGGAAAATTTTTCCACTCTGCGTTCCTGGGGGGATTTTAATTTTTGCTCTTCCATCGATGGTTGGTACTTCTACCTGTGTTCCAAATGTGGCATCGGGAAATGAAATATGTAAATCGAAAGCTACATTCAATCCATCGCGTTGTAATTCTGCATGTGCTTCTTCTTCGATCTGTATTATCAGATCTCCATTAGCACCCCCTCTCTCTCCGGCATTACCTTTTCCATTCATGCTCAATTGCATGCCTTCATGTACTCCAGCTGGAATATCAATGCTAATGGTTTCTTCGCCATATACTCTTCCTTCACCCTTACAGCTGGTACACTTTGCAGTTACTGTAGTGCCTTCCCCATTACAGGTTGGACAGGTTGTAACCGTTTGCATTTGCCCTAAAAATGTATTAGAGACTCTTCTAACCTGACCACTTCCATTACAAGTACCACAGGTTTGTATACTTCCTTTATCTTTTGCGCCACTACCAGTACAGGTAGAACAAGTAACGTGTTTTTTTACTTTCACATTCTTTGTAACACCCTTCGCCATCTCCTCAAAATTGAGCTTCAGCTTGATGCGTAAATTACTACCTCTTTGACCTCTAGCTCTACCAGCTCCACCTCCTCTGGAACGACCTCCGCCGCCAAAGAAATTGCTAAACATATCGTCACCGAAAATATCGCCGAATTGACTGAAGATATCGTCGGTATTCATACCGCCGCCATATCCACTACCGCCTCCGGTTCCAGGACCAAAAGCTGCATGTCCAAAACGATCGTACTTGGCTCTTTTATCTGCATCGCTCAATATTTCATAAGCGCTTGCTGCTTCTTTAAATTTTTCTTCGGCTTCTTTATCGCCAGGGTTGCGGTCGGGGTGAAACTGCATCGCAACTTTTCGATAAGCTTTCTTTATCTCATCTGCTGTAGCCGATTTAGTTACGCCTAGTATTTCATAAAAGTCTTTTTTCATTTGCTATTAAGTATGCAATTAATTACCAACAACCACTTTGGCAAAACGTATTAATTTATCATTTAAGTAATATCCTTTCATCACTTCGTCAAGTATCTTGCCTTTAAGCGCTGGTTTTGGAGCAGGAATTTCGGTAATAGCTTCATGCTTTTCAACATCAAACACTGTGTGGATACTTTCCATCGCCTTCACACCTTTACTTTGAAGGGTGGAACGAATTTTATTGAATACAAGTTGAACACCCTCTTTCTGAGCCGCAATATCAGCATTTGAATTCATTTGTTTTTCTGCACGGTCGCAATCATCTAATACGTCTAACAAAGACACAATTACATCTTTTCCGGCAGTTTGTATTAAATCTAAACGCTCTTTTGCAGTTCTCCTACGAAAATTATCAAATTCAGCCATCAAACGTAAATACTTGTCTTTCTGTTCCTGCAATTCCAGTTGTAACTTATCAAATTCCGAATCTTCCCCAATAGGTTCATTCAGTTTGGAAGTACCGGCTGCATTTTCGTCAGTATTAATATCTAATTGTTCGTTTTCGGGGTTCGGCTGCACCACTTTTTCTTCTTGAGTCATAAAAAAAACATTGTTCTATACTTTGTCAAAAATTTTGCCAAGCAAAGGAAAGGGAAAAAATGACAGGGAAAACTAACAATACAGGTAATTCGGGCATAAATAACACTTAATTTGACAGAAGCTGCCTCAGCTGTTGAAAGGCTTATTGGAGTGGCTAACGCATTGACCTATCTTTGCCCAATGACAAAAGTATTTCTTCGAAAAAAGATCGCCCCCAGAGTAGCAAATGGTCATCCTTGGATTTATGGTAATGAAGTAGAGAAAATTGAGGGAGAAGTAATAGCCGGAGATATAGTTGATGTGTATTATAGTGCCGAAAAATATGCAGGAAGAGGATATATTAATCCGCAATCACAGATTTTAGTAAGATTACTGACACGCAAACAAGAAACAATTGATGAGGCTTTCTTTTATAATAAAATTCTAAAAGCTTGGCAGTACCGTCAAAAATTAGGATACACCGAAAATTGTAGGCTTGTATTTGGTGAAGCGGATGAAATGCCTGCCTTAATTATTGATAAGTTCAACGACTACTTTGTAATTCAAACCCTTTCATTGGGAATCGACAAATGGAAAGATGCTATTGTAAATAGTTTAGAAACTATTTTTCATCCAAAAGGAATTTATGAACGCAATGATGTACCAGTAAGAGGACTTGAAGGATTGCCACAACAAAAAGGTTTTTTAAGTGCCCCATTCGATACTAATATTCAGATTGTAGAGAATGGATTAAAGTTTTTTGTAGATATAGAAAACGGACAAAAAACAGGCTATTTTTTAGACCAGCAAGATAATCGAAGAGCCATTAAAAATATTGTTGTTGGAGCCGATGTATTAGGTGCTTTTACCTATACTGGAACCTTTGAAATACATGCCGCACATTATGGTGCAAAGAGTGTGCTTGGCCTTGATATCTCTGAACAAGCGGTAACTCAAGCTAATAAAAATGCAGCCTTGAACGGATTGGATGGAATTTGTAAGTTCGAGGCAATGAATGCATTTGATGTTTTGAAACAATGGGGTAAAGATGGAAAGAAATTTGATGTAGTAATGCTCGATCCTCCTGCATTTACAAAGAGTAGAGAAAATATCGCCAAAGCTTTAACTGGATATAAGGAAATTAATTTAAGAGGAATGAAGCTCTTGAAAAATGGAGGGTTTCTAGTTACTTCAAGCTGTACCAATCTGGTAAGTCCCGAAATGTTTTTACAATGTATTGATCAGGCTGCTAAAGATGCTAGAAAACGGATTAGACAAGTGGTTTTCCAGGCACAATCAAGTGATCATCCAATTATTTGGGGTATGGAAAATACCAACTATTTAAAATTTCTAATTGTAGAAGTATGTGATAGGTAGAAAATTATTTATTAACCTGAAACTTGCCAGATTCAACAATCTTTCCGCTCAAATCTACCAATTGGTAGATGTAGAGACCACGCATGTAGCTATCATCTAAAGTGATGTTTAATTTGCTTTCATTGATGCGTAATTCAGTCATTTTTTTACCATAGAAAGCGAAAATCTGAAGGGAGTAGCTACGATCAACTGTTCTGTCAAATTCGAAAACAATATAGGAAGTGGCTGGGTTGGGATAGGCTTTTGTAATCTTGGTATTGATAAGTGTCTCACCTCCTCCAATAGCATTAGTAAAGCTGCTTCCAGCTATTATAAAACTTCCTAATAGGATTAAGTATAGATACTTCATACGCGTTAACACTTAACAAAATAAAGCAATATACCCGAGAATATCAAGAGAATCGGGTATTTATATCAATAAAGAGTCAGCCATTGACGAAAACGTTGTATGGCCGACCCTTCATTTTATCATTATAATGCTGCTAAGCATTCTTGAATAGCTGTAAAATTGGGCAAATCTCCTGGAGTAGGACAAACCTCTGCATAACGAACAACGCCAGCCTGGTCTACCACAAAAGCGGCTCTTTTACTAACACCCTGCATTTCAAATGCCGGAAAAGTTTCATATAAAACACCATAAGCTTTAGCTGCTGCCTTATTGAAATCGCTCAATAAAGGAAAATTCAAATTTTGTTCCGCTTTGAATTTTCCAAGAACAAAAAGAGAGTCTACTGATACCCCTAATACTTGTGCATTGGTAGTATTGTATATGCTGATATTGTCTCTGATATTACAAAGCTCTGCAGTACAAACACCAGTAAATGCCAGAGGGAAGAAAAGAATAACTGTATTTTTCTCAGAACCACCTAATGATACCTGATTTTTTTCTGTGTCGTACAGAGAAATAATGGGGGCTTTTTCGCCTACTTGAATACTCATTTATTAAATTTTAGGGATGCAAAATACGAGTTCAATGTTACGCATCAACAGAATTGATGAACATTTAAAAAACAATTAGCAAATAAAATAGTTCAATAATGAAGGGGAAATATTAGACCACAAATAAAAATAAAATTTAATAAACTTATTTGGGATTTACGGGTGTTGGGTTAGACTTCCCAATTACTTTGTCTCGATCTCCGACAGCAATTACAGAATCAATTAGAATTTTAAACTGATCGGGGTGGGTTTCGTAAAATTTATAACTCGTATAAAATTGTGCTTTACTAATATGGTGAATTTTATATACCTGTTCGTATATCTGAAAATTTTCATCTAATCTTTTATGTAAAGTGTCTCTTATGGCGGTTTGTGTATACCATTCATCGGCCTTTAGAATATCCCATAAAATAAATTTCATGGAGCTAACAGGTATTATGTTTGTATTTTTTTGTTTTCCCTTGCAAGCAACCATTGCTATAGCAATTATAACAATTAATATCACCCTCCTTCTCATTGTAATTCCTGTTTATATTTTGCTGCATTCACAATATCTATTTCACTAGCAATTTCTATGACTCTTGTTTTTTCTTGAGGCATCGCATTTTTAAATATGCCGATTATTTCCTGCGATTTACCTTGCATAAAAAATTGCACAATCATAGTATTCGGATTCTCTTTATTAAAAGCTTTCAATTGAATAAGGGCTTGTAATATATTCGACCGGGCCTCCGCTTCATTATCATAAAGCTTGTCCATGCCAGAACGATAATAGGTATATATAATATCGTGAATGATATTATTACGGCTATTCACTAAATTCTCATTCAGCCAATATCTGTTTCTTAATCCATCAAATACGCGCCACCCGCTTATTCCCTTACCTTCTGGTGCATTAGTAACAATATTCTGTGCTTTATTAAAATTAACTTCTCCTGATTTTGGACTGAAAGAATCATTGTCCATTCCTATAATAG
>Ga0194037_1001592_pt1 | contig 16150 bp, 15 predicted proteins | sample JunL306m_MetaG_FD_148653 | JGI IMG/M metagenome (GOLD analysis project Ga0194037, IMG submission 148653) | Anoxic zone freshwater microbial communities from boreal shield lake in IISD Experimental Lakes Area, Ontario, Canada - Jun2016-L304-6m | ecosystem: Environmental > Aquatic > Freshwater >...
GATAAGTGCATTCAGTACCGTTTGAGCAGCATGTTTACCCTTGCTGCTGATTGCCTCCAGCTCTTCGCGCTCTTCTTGGGTCAGGGTTACTTTGTATTTCTTCATGATCAATCCGGGTTTGGGTTGATCATGAAGAAAATATAAGATTCTTATGCGACACTAGTGTCTTGACATGACACTAGTTTTCTTCTTCAAGAAAGCAATGTTGAGAAACAATTAGATGTTGTGGAGTGGAGTTTTATATACATAGACAGACTGACAAGATGTTATTATCTAAATCGTGAAAATGCGTCAGAAGTTGCAGATAATGCGATAAGCGAACTTAATGATAGATTCAAAGAACACGGAGTTGGTTTTCAATTCATTGAAGAAAAAATAGTAAGGGTAGACTCCGAATTCATTCATGTTGAAGCTTTTAAGCCAGCATTAAGATTGCTGACCGAAAAAAATTATCATGGTGCCCAACAAGAATTTCTAAGTGCTTATGAGCATTACCGTCATGGTAAACATAAAGAAGCACTCAATGACTGTCTGAAGTCTTTCGAGAGTACCATGAAGGCTATCTGTGATAAACACAAATGGTCATATCAACACAATGATACAGCTAAAACCTTAATTAAGATTTGTTTTGACAATAGTCTTGTTCCTCTGTTTTGGCAACAACAGCTAAGCTCATTGCGCAGCATGTTAGAAAGTAGCATTCCAACAGGTAGAAATAGGTTAAGCGGGCATGGACAAGGGGCGACCCCAACAGTGGTTCCAGATTACCTTGTTGCATACATGCTTCATATGACAGCATCAACATTAGTGTTTTTGACCACCGCAGAGAAAAAACTTTCATAGCGCATTTTCGATGTAAGTGTGCGGCTTTTGACTTTTTTGATCTTTGAGTGTACGTTTATCCGGTTATATCGAACGTTAGATAACTCTCTTTATGTCAACCTGACATCTTTTCCCTCCGTTTTATCCAGCAACTATCTTTTTTAGCAACTTTTAAGCGAGGACTTAGAATCCTTAAAGGGTTCAGGGCGTACCTTATTCCTAAGTAATTGAGCTGTTCAATAAAACAGCGACTGTAAACCAAACTTTTTATATCTCAATTTCAACCAATACAAATAATGACAAACGATACCAAAGCATCAGTCACTCCTCTTACAATCGGTGTAATCATTATTTCTCTTCTTACCGTTTTGATGATTGCTCTTTATATCGCAATTGGCCTCTCTCCAGCTGCCTTGGTTGGGCTGAGCAGTCTCTTCATCATTGCGGTCATGGTGCACACAACCGTTACCTGGAAACAGTTGACCTGATATATCGTTCGAAAAAACCGGCGCATTGGTTATCAATAGTGCGCTACTCACTTTTGCCGAGTTTTCCGGATTTTTTTTAAGGCGATAATCCCGCTTAAATCAACGGCTAAAGTGTGCGTTTTTTTGGGGAGGGGTCAGTCGGGTCTCAGCAAAAGGTTTAACAGCTTCCAGAACTGCCGAACCTGAGTATTGTATTTACTGTGGAAAACTGAATCTTATTACCGGGTGATGATGTAGTTTGTTTACAGGTCTACCCAATAAATTATATGAAGAACCAAAAAACAAGAATCTGAGTCCTCGAAAAGCATGCTATTCAGGTGTAAAATTCAGAACACAATCGGCATCATAATGTACAATAAAACAAGTGCCCGAGAGGAGATTCGAACTCCTACACCTTTCGGCGCTACCCCCTCAAGATAGTGTGTCTACCAGTTTCACCACTCGGGCCTTTCATAGATCAAAAATAACGATAATAACACGTGAGAATAGAAGGACTCGAACCTTCGACCCTCTGCTTAAAAGGCAGATGCTCTACCTACTGAGCTATATTCTCAACCAATAAAAATGGTATAACCATACCAGAATTTACTTATTCTGATATCTCAAACGCTTTTTGTGTCGGTTCTTACGACGCATTTTTTTACGTTTGTGTACCGCCATTTTATGACGTTTTCTTTTTTTTCCACAGGGCATAGAGTAAAATGTCTTTCCTCTTGTTTTTAAAGGGAGATAATATACATTAATTCCCCAAATCAACAAGTAACTAATTTGGTTTTATTAACGTCATCTCATTTTGTCACTATTCATTTATCAAGCATTCATATACTTGAAAAACTCTTTATTGTCTTTTGTATCAGCCATTTTCTCCCTCATGAATTCCATACATTCAATAGGATTTTTATCTGCAAGATACTTCCTGAGCAGCCATGTTCTGGAAAGCTCTTCTTGCGTAAATAACAATTCCTCTTTACGGGTTCCAGATCGGAGAATATCGATAGACGGAAATACCCTTCGCTCAGAAAGCCTGCGATCAAGTAGAAGCTCCATATTACCTGTTCCCTTGAACTCTTCAAAGATAACATCATCCATTCGAGAACCAGTGTCAACAAGTGCTGTTGCAATAATAGTCAAACTCCCACCTTCCTCAATATTACGGGCTGCACCAAAAAAACGTTTCGGTTTGGTAAGCGCATTGGCATCAATACCTCCGGATAAAATTTTTCCTGAATGAGGAATGATAGTATTATGAGCCCTTGCAAGTCGAGTTATGGAATCGAGTAAAACCACAACATCCCTTCCGACTTCTACAAGTCGTTTTGCCTTTTCCAGAACCATGTCAGCAACAAGAACATGACGCTCTGGATCTTCATCAAAAGTTGAACTCACGACTTCTGCTGACACACTGCGTGCCATATCAGTCACTTCTTCAGGCCGTTCATCGATCAGCAAAACAATAAGGTAAACTTCCGGATGATTTTTTATTATGGCATTTGCAATCATTTGCAAAAGCATAGTTTTACCGGTTTTTGGCTGTGCTACAATCAAACCTCTCTGACCTTTTCCAATTGGGGTAAAAATATCCATGATTCTACCGCAGTATTCTGACTGCTTTGTTTCAAGCTTGAGACGTTCTCTCGGAAAAAGCGGAGTAAGGTTTTCAAAATACGGTCGTTCTCTCGTAATTTCAGGATCGTTTCCATCAATAGTGTTAATCTTCAGCAAAGCAAAAAAACGCTCCCCCTCTTTGGGGGCCCTGACCTGACCTGACACCGTATCACCGGTACGCATATTGAATCGCTTTATCTGCGAAGGAGATACATAAATATCGTCAGGGGAAGATAGGTAGTTATAATTGGCGGAACGTAAAAAGCCGTAACCTTCTGGTATAACCTGCAGAACACCAGTATTAACCATGACATTGCCACTTTCAGAATCGGTATTCTTCTGTGACTGAGCTTCGATAATCTTGAAAATCAATTCTTCCTTTCTTAAGCCTGCAGCAGTAACACCAATCTCTTTTGCTAAAGTGTGCAGTTCAAAAACCTTCTTTTTCTGGAGCATATTGATGTCCAGACCTTTAAAAACCGTATTGTTCGACATTGTAAATTGTATTCAACACTTATTGATTTAAAAAAACAACAGGAAAAAAGTGTATAGCAGATTACCCCTGAACGGCCATATCCAATATCAAATTCATCATTCAAAGGATGTTATAGCTTTACCTTTGACATTTTATCTTTTATATAACATGGAAGCAGAAAAAAGAAAATGACAGGGAAAAATTGTCTATAACTGAAAAAGGGATAATAACTATAAGGAATCAATTGCGGAACGAGATGCCCAGAAAGATAAATGAAGAATTTCTGTAGTTTATTTCAAATATAAAATTTTTCTGTAAAAAAAACTCTTTTCACTACAAGGTTTTCGGCAATGGTAAGCGATTTGTTTTTTTGTGTGTATTCTTTCTGGAAATAGACCACCTTATTCATGAATTTTTGGAAGCTCAAAGTCAACTGACTAAAACTGAGCTACCCTTGAACCAAGAACTCGGATAAGGCCAGTGAATCAAATCTTGCGTAGAGCAAAATAAGTATCACTCATTTGTGAATATTGTCTTTTTTTATTGATTCGGCAACTGCTACAGGGAAACATGTTATAGGCCTGCGTAAAGAATGTCGAAAAAACCTGGATGTGGCAGAGCTTTTTGGTTTATTTACATGAAACAACAAGCCGATAGTGTCAACGATATTTAGAGTGAAGGCAGCATGATCCAGACCAACTCAAACTTCCGTTTGCCTTTTAGGATTGTCAGTCGGTCCTGATGTTGATACTATACTCAGCAAAAGCTACTTTGCAAGGCATATGAGCAATATCCAGCTGGAGTAAAAAACTGAACAAGTGGTGCGTGTTTTAAACGTAAAATATGAATCTAAATCCGAAAAGGCTGAAATTTACTGGGCAGGTGAAACCGGTGTTGCAACAAATGGAACTCTTGTGCGGGGTTATACGCCTGCAGGCAAGTCCCTTGGACTGTGTCTGAATGCTCGTAAAGAACATATCCGCATGATTTCAGAGATAAGCAATCAAGGCAAGCCGCAATTTATGTGTTACGCAGATACCACGAATGGAAATCGTTTGATTGAGTTCATGAAACGACTTTTCAAAGATGTTGGTCAAAAAGTAATCTTAATTCTCGACTATCTGGAAGTGCATCATTACAAGCCAGTTAAAGAATGGCACAAAAAAATACATTACACAAATAATACAAGTATTGTATCTACCATCAGATTAAAACTTTATCAATTAACTATCAAAAAATATCTTATTGGGTCAATTAAATAGATGTGCCCCTCAAAAGAAAGGAAGTAATATATTGCTATAAAAAAACACGCTTTACCCGTGAAGAAACCGAGCAAAGTGTTTCATAGCTAATTGTGCCAGCTATACTGGCGAGTTCATCGGCGGAAAGCCCATCCCATCCAAAAAGAATGGCTTTATCTCCTTTTTTGACATTGTGTTTTGTTCCAAGATCAACCATAATTTGGTCCATAGTAACTGTGCCAACCTGTTGGTATGATTTGCCATTGATCATTACAGAGGCACGGCCTGACAATGCTCTGGAATAACCATCCGCATATCCTGCCGCTATGGTTGCGATATGGCGGGGCCCTGGTGCACTCCAAGTACGGTTGTAGCTAATTGTTGTCCCTGATGACACTTTTTTAACAAAAACGACTTTTGCCTCTACCTGCATTACCGGTTTTACATCAAGATGGCAAGAAATATTTCCTAAAGGATGATATCCATAGAGCAGAATACCTGGGCGAACCATGTCAAGCCATGATTCAGGAGTGGAAAGAAATGCACCGCTGTTGGCAGCATGCTTACATACACGTCTTGATGAAGCATGCTCGTATTCCGCAGTAAGCGTTTTAAAATCCGCAAGTTGTTGTTCAGTAAAACCTTTAGATGAAGTACTGTCAGCAAAATGAGTATAGATTCCTTTGAGTTGAAGGTGCTCTGAGCGATCAATCTGATGTAAAATCTCCATGGCAATTGAAGGAGAAGCACCCAGGCGCCCCATGCCAGTATCAACTTTAACCTGTACTGCAAGAGTTTTGTTGTGTGCTGATGCAATTTCTATTGCTGCATGAAGAGTTTCAATGTCACACAGTGTCATATCAATGCCATATTGCAAGAAGAATTCAATATGGGAGTAAAGCGGTGAAGAAAACGCTAAAATTGACGACGTTTTTTTCAATGCGCCACCAGTTTTTAGCTCAATGGCCTCATGAATATTGGCCACACCGAAATTCTTAACTCCAGACGCTTCAAGTGCTGCCGAAACCCTGTGAATGTTATGACCGTAAGCATTGGCTTTTACAATACCCATTATACATGCAGCTCCATTAAGCCTTTCACGGATAAGACGTACATTCCGCACTATATTTTCTATAGAAACGAAAGCTTCTGTCATGTTCTCGGCAGGAATATTTTTCGGTGCTAAAGCTAGCTCTTTCTTATGCATAACAAATGAAATTTTTTATGCTTATATATTTTTTGGTATAAAACCACAAGAGAAAGTAGTTCCAATTGGGCCATTTAAAAAAAAATTTCAAGGTCATAATTTAATCTCTATGGGTAAATTCCCCGAAGCATTGCTTCTTGAAAAATATCAATCCAATATGAATTAATTTCTTGTAGCTCTGCTTCGAGGATTCTATTTTTTTTATTATCAAGCCATAAAGTCTCATATTCCTATGGTATCGAGAATTGTTCAATTAATTTATATTTCCAGTTAAAGGCAATCAGGCTACAAGGTAACTTAACCTCTTTTAGTTATGCTATTATGATTCAGAACAACGATATATTCGGGCTTGCAGTCGAAACACCTCTGATTATAATCAAACAGATGGCGCGCCACATCCAGCCAAAGGTTATGGCCAAACTTGAATATATGAACCCAGCATGTTCACACTATTATCGAGGTGCTTCTGCTATTATCAGAGATGCTGAAGCAAGGCAACTGATTCATCCGGGAATGACCCTTGTTGACTGGACTTATGGCAACAGTGGAATTGCTTTAGCCATGGCAGGAGTAAGCCGTGGTTACAAGTTACTTCTTGCTGTTCCTGATACAATATCGAGAGAGAAGCTCGATATGCTCAAAGCTATTGGTTCAGAATTGGTTATTACCCCTACGGATGCTTTACCGGGTGCTCTTCGCAGTTGCAAGAGTGTCGCTGAAAGTCTGGTAAATAATATTTCCAACGCTTTTTTTGTTGGAATTTATGAAAACCCAATCAGTCTGAAGGTGCACCGCGAAATCACTGGAAGTGAGATTTTCCGGCAAACAAAAGGTAGGGTTTCCCATGTTTTTGTACCAATTATCTCCGGTGCGATGCTTTTCGGTCTTGGTCGCTATCTAAAATCCATAAATCCTAAGATTTGTGTTATCGGTGTTGAACCTCAGGGTTCGATTTATGCCAGCCTTTTCAGAAATGGAACACCTGGAAAGTTTGGAGTTTCAGAACTTGAAGAAATTGGCTCACATAATCCCTCAGTTTTTTGGGACCCATCGGTTATTGATGATGTGATTCAGGTGAGTGATTATGCCGCCTTTAACTGTGGCAGAGAACTCCTAAGAATGGAAGCAATTTTTGCTGGGGGGGCGTCAGGTGCGGTTATGGCTGCGGCTCTCCAAAACGGAGCCACTTATTCTCATAATGACTTTATTGTCGTTATGATGAATGATTTCGGTGGCTATTACTTGAGCAAAATGTATCGTGATGAGTGGATGCGAAAGCGAGGCTTTTACCGTAAGCAAAAATCAGCACTTGATCAGATTACCGCAGAAGATATCTTACAGTTAAAAGTTCGGAAGGACTTGATTTTTGCCTATCCAGAAAATACTCTTGCTGAAGTATTTGAAATGATGAAACAAAATGATGTTTCCCAGCTTCCTATTGTGTCTTATAATGCACCTATCGGCAGTATCAGCGAAAACAAGATTCTTTCTATATTGATTGAAAACGACGAAGCAATGAATTCACCTGTTGTCGGATTCATGGAACCACCTTTTCCGGTTTGCCTTCCGGATGCCACGATTTCCGAATTATCTGAAAAACTACAACAAAGCGCTTCTGGAGTGCTGATAAGTCTTTCTAATGAAAGGCTTCAACTGCTTACTAAATCAGATCTTATTGATGCTTTGACCCACAAATGAGTTTGATCGAAATTATCTGGTTGTTTTTTCCGTGTAATTTACTTAATTAAGCACTTCCTGAATATTCCTTTTTTAACATATACACCAGGATAAAAATTATCAGGAATCCATCTCCAATGACCATTTCAGTAAAGTAAAGCGTATTTGCAGTGATGCTTTAAGGCGTTTACCCAGAAAAATCAAATAACAGAAAAAGGATCCCGACTGCTAATGAACATGTGGGTAATTAATTAATATAATATGACAGTAGAGTCCAGAAAAAGACCATTCATTTTGGAAGGGAAGATCAAGGCTAGCTTTTGTGAAGGTTGCGGCCAAATTACCGACAAGGTTTTTGTTGGTGAATGGATACGAAGTAATAAGCCAAAGGATGATGATTTTCTGTTAACAGCACCTCTGAAAAAAAACAAGGAAGGAAGAAACGGTAAAAATTCAGTATTGCCGGCAGCTGAAAACCAATACTGGATTCGCTGTGCTGCATGTAACCAAATTTACTTACTCAAGGAGTGGCAAATACAGATTGACAGGGAAATCAGTCCGAATAAGCTTAAACCCGAGGACTGTCAAATCTATAGCCCAAACGGTATTTACGCTAAAGGTGACGCACTCTATCATCAGACTCTTGGTGAAGTTGGAATAGTAAGGGAAAAACAGGCAACAGGAAGTGGTGCCTATATTATTATAGTGGAGTTTTGCAACAGCGGTAAAAAACAGTTACTCGAAAATGTTCGGCTGAATCCCGTAAAAGAAAAAAGTTCAAAGAGTATTACTGACATTATTAAACTAAAACTAAGGCGTTGATCTTTTAAAAGGGGGTGAATTTCATTGGTTAGTGTGCAGATAAATGATAATGAATCAATTGACAAAATGCTGAAACGGTTCAAGAAGAAGTATGAGCGTGCAGGTATTTTAAAGGAGTTTCGTAAGAACGCGTACTTTGTTAAACCTTCAGTTGATGGTCGGTTAAAACGCTCCAGAAGCAAACGGAGAGCGCAGAGAGCAAATGAAGAACGCAATTCATGATTATTCTAATCAAATAAGTTATTTAAAGCAGCTCCTTTACGGGAGTTGCTTTTTTTGTGAACACCAATTCAATGGCTCATGAGAGTTTTCAAAGGTGAAGTTACATCGTTGCCTCCCGACAAATCAATTTCCCACCGCGCAGCACTTATAGGGTCATTGTCAGAAGGAATCACGGAGATTACAAACTTTTCTGGAGGCTTTGACAATCAGTCAACCCTAAGTGTACTGAAGAATTTAGGAATAGTACTTCGAGAGGAAAAAATAGAGGGTTTGTACAGCCATCGAATCCGCAAAGTAATCATAGAATCAAAGGGATTATGGGGTTTACTGCCACCAACTACGCAGTTAATGTGCAATAACTCAGGAAGCACCATGCGTATGTTGGCCGGTATTCTTGCCGCGCAGCCTTTTACCAGTAAACTGATTGGTGACAATTCACTGATGAAGCGACCTATGCAAAGAGTCGCCGACCCCTTACGTATGATGGGTGTTGATATAACTCTTTCACCTTCAGGAACGGCACCAATTCGTATCAATGGCACTAAAGATCTAAAGCCGATAGAGTATCGCCTTCCGGTCCCTTCTGCACAGGTGAAGTCACTAGTTACATTTGCTGCACTTCATGCCAATGGTGAATCAAAGATTATAGAGTCAATTCGTTCGCGCGACCATACAGAATTAATGCTCGGTCTTGAAACATTTGAGCAGGAAGGTGAGCGAGTCATTGTAGTACCCGGTAAAACACGTATTGCCGCAAAACCGTTCTATATTCCAGCAGACCCTTCTGCCGCATGTTTTATTGTCGCGCTTGGCCTGCTTGCACATGGATCAGAAATCATGATCAGAGATGTTTGTCTCAACCCAACAAGGGGAGCATTTTTCAATATCCTGAAAGACGCAGGCGCCGATTTGTCAATTGAAAACCTTCGCATTATCGGCGGAGAAAGAATCGGAGATATTCTTGTTCGGAATCATTTTGATATGGAACCGCTTCTCATTACTGATCCGCAACTTATAGCAATAGCCATTGATGAAATTCCTATGCTTGCAGTACTTTCCGCTTTTGCGACTGGACAGTTTGAACTGCATAATGCCGCAGAACTAAGAACGAAAGAAAGTGACCGGATTGCAGCTTTGGTTATTAATTTTCAGCGTCTTGGCTTTAATTGTGAGCAGTATCCAGATGGTTTCATCGTCAAAGAGTACAAAAAACCTCATTCAGGAACAGTCGTAATTGACAGTTTTGATGACCACAGAATTGCTATGAGTTTTGCCATAGCAAGCAAAGCAACCGGAAATGCCTTCCATATTACTGATACCGATGTGATCGGTGTTTCATTCCCTAATTTTTTTGAAGTGCTTGATACTCTCGAAAACTGATTATTCCAACACCTCTAAAATGTCAGACCTATTTAAGATTTGCGATATGATTAAGTAATGCCTGATTGAATGCGTCGGGCTGTTCCAAGTTTGCTATGTGTCCAGCTGCTGCAAGAACCAATAATTTTGCTCCTGCAATGTGATCGCTTATGTCTGCGGCTGTTTTCCATGTAGTAAGTTTGTCATCTGCGCCGTTCATTACTAACACAGGGCAATGAATTCCCTTAAGAAGCGAGGTTGCATCATTTCGGAGCATAATTGCCCGCATTGCCGCATTGATCGCTTGTGTAGTCTGGTTTCTGATCATAGCCTCAGCTTGCTCAACCACTTTTTCCCTCAAAGTGTAAAGACGATCAGAAAAATAGTTAGGTATCATGCGTTCAACAGCCTCTTGAACTCCTCTCTTTTCCACAGCAAGTATAAACTTTTCACGTATAGCCAGCGCTTCAGGAGTATCCTTATTAGCTCTGGTATCACATAACACAAGAGAGGATATTTTCTCAGGATAAAGCCGGTAGAGTTCAAAAGCCTGGTATCCTCCCATTGAAAGGCCGACAACCGTTACTTGCTTTATATCAAGCAATTCAAGGAGCGCCGCAAGCTCATGGGCGTAATCGGTAAAAGTCCAGTTTTCTTTTTTTTCTGATCCCTCAACTCCGTAAGAATTAGGAGCTATAACTGTATAACTAGCATCGCCAAGAGCATGAATTTGAGCTTGCCACATGGCTGCTGAAAGCGGAAAAGCGTGTAACAGAAGCACTGTATGATATCCTCTGCTCTCTTTAGCCATGTTAACACTGAGATATGTCAGCATCAATCAGTTGTCTTGGTTTTTTGGATAGCCCTTGATTTCGCGAATAATGCTATTAGCTTCGCTTAGAATTATTTTCGCTTCATCACGGGCAGTATCTATAATTTCCTGGGAGCGTTTTTTCGCTTCGTTGCTGTATGCAGCATCGTGCTCACTGGATTCGTATAACTCAGAAGCTTTCTCAAGAGTGTGTTTTACCTTACCCGAAATAATCTTCTGGGTATCTGTTCCCTTATACGGGGCAAAGAGTAATCCCATAATCGTTCCGGCAATTGCTCCAAGCATGGCACCGAAAAAAAGCCCTTTATAAAACTTGTCCTGCTGTTCCATAATGCTATTAGGTTTTGTTTTACAGTAAGTAATGCTAATATAATATACTTTAGCGCAGTAACATACTCATAATCTCTTCCCGGGATTCCACGATTCGCTCTACCAGATTAGGACGACATAGCAGTCTAAATTTTTTTGTATAACGCTCAAAAGAAAAAATAAAGTCCGAACAGAAAACCGATTCTTTTAAATTGTCAAACCGGATATACTCATCCTCAAGCTGCATCAAGTAGTGAACATGTTCAGAACGAGTAGGATAAACTCTCAGTTCCTTAAGGTCAGTATAATCGAAAATATCTTTTTTAGACGGTGGATCAATCAACACCTCATGACCATGTAATTTTATATGATACCGTTTGTCCAGGAAGTCGCAGATTTCCAGCTCCATGTGCCGGCGCATCCTCGTATCACCATTATACACGAACCACCGTTCATCAGCCTGTAGGCTCCCCTGCAGGTAAGGTTGAATAGTTATTGCTCGTTTATAAACTCTCCGCATGAGTATATCATCCAGCAACTCACTAAGAGGGTGTTTTTTATCAGGAATAAGTTGTTTCAATTCATGCAATACTCTGTCATCAGCATTGTCATAAAAAAGTTCACGCAAGATTCGAGCAGAAAGCATTCCGTCACTAACAATATCTTCCAGAAGCCTTCTTAGCATTGCAGAAAAAGCTCTGCTGGTGTGATGCCAATAAACATTGCGCATCATCATGTATTTTGCAAAAAGAAGACTTTCGAGCGGCGCAATGCCTTTTTCGGTAATGGCAAACCGCTCACGTTGCGGATCGGGCACGAACGATTCTATCAGTCGTTCAATATCAATACTACCATAAGGAATGTTGCAGTGATGAGCATCACGCATAAGATAATCCATCTTATCGGGGTCAAGCGTACCACTAATAAGTTTTCCGTACCGGCTTTCTGAACCGCCCTTAATGAGTTTTATCACATCACTGGGAATAACTTTCCACTCTTCCTGAAGAATTTCAGCTATTGTAGGAATACCCGTATGTTCCTTATAAATGAAATGGCTACAAAGTTCTTCATGATGCGAAAATACCGGCTCCGTATCGCAAAGAGGAATCTGCTCTTCGATAACATGAGCATGTGGAAAATGACCAATATCATGTAGTAAACTTGCCGAAAGCAGTATCCGGCAAGTGTAGTCATCAAACCTAAACGAACTATCTTGAAGGCTCAAGGCAAACGGATTTGTCAGCATGCGCTGCAAAATGAGCTTCATGAGATGATAAACCCCGATTGAATGCTCAAAACGCGTATGTGTAGCACCAGGATAAACCTGTTGTGAAAAAGAGAGTTGTCTGATTCCCTTGAGTCTCAAAAACGATGGATGCAAAAGGATTTTTTTCAACGACCCACTGAGGGGAATATGACCCCAAATTGGAATGCGGATAAATCCGCCATCGGACTGAAAAAGAAGGTGTTCAGCTATCATAAACTGATTGTAATGATTTACCTGTAAAGATAAACAACAATTATATCTAATACTAACTGTAAATAACGCAATAACTATATATAAAATATATGCTTAATAATTGCTATCTGCACTCAAGAACTCTAAAGGTGATTAGATTATCTTAAATCCTTCTAAACGATGGACAAACGAGCTTGGAACACAGAATACTAACTGGTAATTCTGCAAGAGGCTGAAGCGAATGGGATTACTGTGAAGTTACCCCCAACCAAGAGACAAAAAAGTACCGAGTTTAAGTTAGTATCTTGACCTGTTCATGCCGCCGTTCAGCATCGCTTTTTGTCGGCAATGCACCTGTTACAGCACCTACGATCACAATTTTTGGAGCTAAGTAACCTTTCGTGTTGGGGCCGCTTACCGGAAAGCATTATTTAAAAGGGATTTGCGGTGTATTTTTGATACGATTAAAGAAAGACCTGTTTAATCGGATAAAAAAATTCTCATAAATCATTTTTGAGTAATAAGTTCTGGCAAAAATTACCAACACAAAAGGTTACTTAGCTCTAAAAAAAGACAAAACATGAACGAAGAGCAACTGCTCAAGGTTCATGACCAGAAAGATAACTGACACGACGGTCTTATTCCATCTTGCAACCAAGAGCGCTGTAACGTATAATATTGTAAGTGTTGTTATTGTCCAAAAGTTGCAAGACAAAGCTTATACAGGATATGGCGCGACCAGCAAAAGTCAACAAACAGATGGTTGCTCTTGCGCAACAAATGGTAAAAGAACCCAAAACTGCCCATGAACTCCGTGCAAGCCTGCGTGTTCTTCTCCCACATACCAAAGGTATCACTGATGCCGAGACTGCCAAAATGCTTGGCGTTGGTATGAGGACAGTGGGAAGCATGCGTAAAAATATTCGCGATAAGACAGAAGGTAAAGCGACCACAAAAGGAAGCTGGGGTGGAAGGCGAAGGCAAACGCTTTGCGTACAGGAAGAGCAGAAGTTTCTTCAGACATGGATTGATAAAGCTGAAAAAGGGGGCGTCCTTGTGGTTCCACCAATTCATGCTGCTTTGGAAAAAAAGCTTGGAAGGTCTATAGCTGCATCCACTGTTTATCGCATGCTGGCTCGTCATGGATGGCGTAAGATTGAACCTGATACCAGTCATCCGAAAGGAAATATGCAAGCACAAGAGGAGTTTAAAAAAAACTTTCAGAGATACTGGCAGAAGCCGCAGAACAAAACAAGTTGAAGCTGCCAATACGGTTACGGTTTCAGGATGAAGCCCGATTTGGGCGGATAAGTGATCCAAGAAAATGCTGGGCTCCGGCGCCCATGCGACTGGTAGTACCATTGGCTCTTGTTCGGGAGTATATCTCTACGCCTATGCTGCAGTATCACCGAAAAATGGCGTTATGGACTGGATGGTCGCCCCTAAAATGGACACCATCACGATGGGTGCTTTTCTGAAAACTGTATCGGACAACCACCCTGAAGAATTTGTCCTGATGGTTGTTGATGGAGCACCGTCACACACCGCAAGGTTTTTACAGGTTCCAAAAAATATGGCACTGATAACATTGCCTCCGTATTCACCGGAACTCAGTAGTGTCCGGTAAAAAATAAAGCTGGTCTGAAAACCACTTAAGAAACAGCGATATTAAAAGAGCCAAAACTTTTTCTATCTGCCCTATTCATAAGGAATTTCAGACCATGAAACAAGTTACCACGTTGTTGGGTGAGTTACTAAAGATTTTTCCGAGATACGAATTCGAGAAAGTTGAAAAGCAGTACCAAAGCAACCACTACACGAAGTATTACACTGGCTGGCAACAACTCATCACATTGTTGTTCGCCCAGATTGCCGGTCATGACAGCCTGCGTGCTATACAAACAAGCCTTGGGGTTCATGCTCAGAAATGGTATCACCTTGGCTTGACAGACATAAAACGAAGCACGTTATCTGACGCCATGAAAAAACGGCCAGATCGCCAAAATCTATGAAGGTCTGTTTTACAAGTTGCTTGACAAGTGTCGTTCAGTCACTCTTCATCATAAGTTCCGGTTCAAGAACCCACTCTTTTCCATGGATTCTACGCTCATCACTCTCTGCCTGAGTGTGTTTCCCTGGGCGGCATTCCGTCAACGCAAGGGTGCCATCAAATTACACTACCTCTATGATCACCAAGGTTCCCTGCCTGCATTCATGGTCATGACAGACGGAAAATCCAGTGACATTCGGGTGGCAAGAAGCCAAGAGAAACTTGATTTTCACCTTTTACCGGACAGCATCATTTCGTTTGATCGGGCTTATATCGACTTCGAATGGCTCTACAGCCTTAATCAACGCAAGGTCTGGTTTGTAACACGTTCAAAATCAACCATACGATACCGAATCATCGGACAGCATCAACCGATAACAAATAAGCAGGTGACACAAGACGAGAAAATTGAGTTGCTCATTGACAAAACAAGAGCTAAATACCCGAAAACGCTACGTCTGGTCTGTTATACTGACCCGGAAACCGGAACGTCCTATGAGTTCATCACCAACAACATGAAGCTTGCTGCCTCGACCATAGCAGGGATTTACAAGTCACGCTGGCAAATTGAACTCTTTTTCAAGTGGATCAAACAGAACCTGAAAATCAAGTCGTTTCTTGGAACGAGCAAGAATGCCGTCTTGACGCAGATATGGATAGCTATGTGCTACTATTTACTGTTATCCTACATCAAATTTCAGACGAAATACCGTTACTCATTACAGGAATTGACCAGAATGATTGCTGCAGTTGTCATGGAGCAGCGTTTGCTGATTGATATGTTATCTCTCAAAGAACACTCACTCAAAAAGGTGAGGGAGCCGGTGCCGCAACTCGCTTTATTTTAACCGGACACTACTGTTTTAAACTCCTGTTGTGCTTCAACATCGCATTTTGGATGACACGTATCTGGCTCAACTTTATGCCAACCATGACGAGCCAACATTCGGTAAACCGTGGATGCCGCGATTGCTTTTCCCAATCGTTTTTCCAAGGCAGCATGAATTGGAGGAACAACCAGTACGCCGTCTTCTTTGGCTTTCTCTATCCCTTCTGCAAGAAACTGAGCTTCTTCTTGGATACTAAGATTTTGCCTTCTTCGCCCTCCCCAGCGACCCTTATCAATTACCTTGCTTTCTGCTTGATTGCTAATATTTCGATGGTTACGCACTACGGTAGCCACACCAATACCAAGAAGTTTTGCAGTTTCGGAATACGTAATATCACCGCTTTTCGGGATCAGTATACTCAGACCAACTCTCAGTTCTTGAGCGGTATTTACGATTAAAGAAAGAGCTGTTTAATCGGAAGAAAAAAATGTTGTCTTGCATGCGGTTCCAGCATGCAACGGTATGGCAAAATCAGCGTAGTGTCATGTCAAGATTAAACTGACGGATAAAGCCTCTTCAATTTTATTCGTGCATCTTCTGTTGTAAAGCGCCAGTTGATAACGGTTTCTTTGTTATTGCGTTCTTTCTCCGAAGCACTTACCTGACGACGCACCTCAGTCATGGTATCGATTCGACGATTCAGGCACTGATTTGACAGCACCCTTAACTCAATCTCCGCCATGTTCAACCAA